>Ga0210064_1000170_pt1 | contig 31438 bp, 25 predicted proteins | sample Muzzi_CordC_D2_FD_185531 | JGI IMG/M metagenome (GOLD analysis project Ga0210064, IMG submission 185531) | Wetland microbial communities from San Francisco Bay, California, USA, that impact long-term carbon sequestration - Muzzi_CordC_D2 (SPAdes) | ecosystem: Environmental > Aquatic > Marine >... | reverse complement strand
GGGTCCCGGGGCCACCAATCTCATGACCGGCGTGGCGGATGCCAATCTCGATCATGCACCGCTGGTGGCGATTGCCGGTCAGGCCGGAACCAACCGCCTGCACAAGGAATCCCACCAGGTCCTGGACCTGGAAAAGCTGTTTCACTCGATCACCAAGTATTCCGCCAGCCTGCTGGAAGCCGAGATTATCCCGGAAGTGGTGCGCAAGGTATTCAAGCTGGCGCAGACGGAAAAGACCGGCGCAACCTTTATCGAATTTCCCGAGAATATTGCCCGGATGGAGGTATCCGAAGATATGCTGCCGGTAGTGCAGCCACTGGCCCCCGAGCCGGCCACGAAAAAGGTGGACGAGGCCGCGGACCTCATCAGCGAGGCACGCCACCCGATCATCCTGGCGGGAAATGGCGTGGTACGTTCCCGGGCATGGCAGCAGCTGGCGGACTTCGCCGGCAAGCTGAATATTCCGGTGGCCAATACCTTCATGGCCAAGGGTGTGATTCCTTTCCACCATCCCTGTGCGCTGGGCAGTGCCGGTCTGCAGGCAAACGATTACATCAGCTGCGGTTTCAGCCGCGCGGATGTCATTATCTGCATCGGCTATGACCTGGTGGAATACCATCCCTATCTGTGGCACCCGAGCCGCGACCGGACCATTATCCATATCGACCATTCGCCGGCGGAGGTCGATGCCTACTATCCTGTTAAAGTGGGTGTCATCGGGGATCTGAAGCACAGCCTGGTACGGATTGCCGCGCTGGCGACCCCGCATCACGGGCATCACCTGCGCCCGCTGCGGGATGCATTGGTCGAGGAAATGAACCGGCACAGCCATGACATGGAATTTCCCGTCAAGCCGCAGAAGATTATCTGGGACCTGCGCACGGCACTGGCGCTTGAGGACATTGTGATCTGTGATGTAGGGGCGCACAAGATGTGGATGGCGCGCATGTTCCGCTGCGAATACCCGAATACCTGCCTGATTTCCAATGGCTTCGCCAGTATGGGTATCGCGGTACCCGGGGCCATCGCTGCCAGGCTGGTACATCCGGAGCGCAATATTGTCGCCGTGACCGGCGATGCCGGATTTATGATGAACTCGCAGGAAATCGAAACCGCGATGCGCTGCCGGCTCCCGATCGTAATCCTGATCTGGAATGACGGTGGTTACGGGCTGATCAGCTGGAAACAGCTGAACCAGTTTCAACGCACCTCGAATGTCGATTTTACCAACCCCGATTTTGTACAATATGCCAAGGCCTTCGGTGGCAAGGGGTTCCGGGTGGAGCGGACCGAGGATCTGCCTGCTATCCTGGAGGAAGCCCTTGCCAGCAACACGGTGAGTATTATCGATTGCCCGGTGGATTACCGGGAAAATATCAAGCTTACGGAGCAAATGGGTAATCTGGTATGTCCAACCTAGCGGCCGCAGTGGCGGAACATGCGGGTCACGGCCAGGTCGCCGGAGTCGATCCGCCGCCGGGACAACGCGTTCGTCTGCTGAGCTACAATGTCCAGGCGGGTATCAGCACCGCACGGTACCGGCACTACATCACCCATAGCTGGAAGCATGTTTTGCCTCATGCACAACGTTTCAGCAATCTCGATCGTATTTCACACCTGATTCGCGACTATGACATCGTCGGACTGCAGGAAGTCGATGCCGGCAGTCTGCGCAGCGGCTACGTGAACCTGACGCAGTACCTCAGCGACAAGGCCAACCTGCCATTCTGGTTCGACCAGACCAACCGGAGGATCGGCCGGTTCGCCAGCCACAGTACCGGACTGATCAGCCGTTTCAACCCGACCGAGATCGTCGAACACCGCCTGCCGGGACGCATCCCCGGGCGGGGTGCATTGTTCGTGCGCTTCGGCAGCCGCCATGCATCACTGGTCGTCTTGATCCTGCATCTTGCCCTGGGGCGGCGTGCCCGGCTGCGTCAGATCGACTATATCAGCGAGATCGTGAATGAATACCCGCACGTCATCCTGATGGGTGACCTGAACTGCCATTCCAACAGTGCCGAAATGGATTTCCTGATCAACCGCACCCTGATGCAGGAACCCTTCCACGGGCTGGACACCTTTCCCAGCTGGCGGCCGCAGCGCAACATCGACCACATTCTGGTGACGCCCACGCTGTTCATAGATCGTGTCAAGGTGCTGAACTATTCGCTCTCCGATCACCTGCCGGTCGCGATGGAGATCATTCTGCCGGAATCCTTCAGGCTGGGTGGTTAGTACTCCTTCAAGGTGATATTGACGGGTTCAGAGCTACCCGGATGATCCAAGACAAGGCGCAGTCCGCAGGGAATGGCAGGCCCTTTTCAAGGACTGCAACGCCGTATTGGATCATCTGGGTAGCTCCCTTCGGGCGTGCCGGGAAGCGCTCGTCCGCGGTGTTGCGCCTCTTGGCAAGGGCGGGCCATTCCCGGCGAGGCGCGCCTGGCGGCCAACCGCTTCCCGACTCGCTGAACCCGTCAATATCACCTTGAAGGAGTACTAGCCCGGATTCCCCGGCAACTTCCCCGTAGCTGTGCCAGACGCCTGCCGGCGAGCGGATTTACTGTAGTCCGGGTATCCTGCCGGTTCCGGCCGACAGATGTTTTTTCAGCAGTAATTCATCTTCCACCCGTATGCTTCTTCCAGTAATCTGAAACAGGAGCAGGGAAAGTGGAACACAAAATCGTCAAGGTCTGGGATCCGTTGGTGCGGATTTTTCACTGGTCGCTGGTGCTGACCTTCACCATCGCCTATGTTAGCGGCGAGGAGTTTGCCAGTTTGCACCTCTACTCCGGCTACGCCGTATTCGGCCTGATCCTGCTGCGTATAGTGTGGGGAGTCGTCGGTACCCGCCATGCTCGCTTCAGTGATTTTATGTACCGCCCCGCCATGATTGCTGCATACCTCAGGGACACGCTGTGGTTACGGGCGCGGCGTTACCTGGGCCACAACCCCGCGGGTGGCGCGATGATCCTGCTGATGCTGGTGGCGCTGGTGCTGACCGCCGTCAGCGGCATGGCCATCACCGGGATCGAATCCGGCACTGGACCGCTGGCAGTGCTCGCCGGATCTTCGGAGACGCTGGAAGATGCGGTCGAAGAGATGCACGAGTTCCTGGCCAATCTGATGGTGCTGCTGGTGGTTGTGCATGTCGCTGGTGTCATCGTGGAAAGCCTGATTCATCGTGAGAATCTGGTGAAAGCCATGTTCACCGGGCGCAAGCACGCCTGAACCGCGACAATCCATGTGCTGCATGTGGTACCTACCCGATCCATTTTCGTAGGAGGTGATGAATGCTGCGTGGCAGGAAAGTTGTTTTCGGTGAGATCGCGCTGGCCGGTACCCTGTTGTGGATCGGGTACGGCGCAACCGGCCATGCGCAGCCGGAGGAGTCGCAGTCCCCGCGCGCGGAGCACGATACGGTTCGCAGCCTGGTGCGACAGGGTGATATTCTGTCACTGGAGCAGATTCTGCAGGTCGCACGTCAACATCATCCGGGCCGGGTGCTGGAGACGGAACTGAAACACAAGCGCGACCAGCTTGTCTATGAGTTAGAACTGGTGGATGAGAATGGCGAGGTTTGGGAAATGAAGTTCGATGCCCGTAGCGGAGCGTTGCTGAAGGAAGAACAGGAGGACTGAGTTGCGACTCCTGCTTGCCGAGGATGATCCCGACCTCAGCGCGCGGTTGAAGCGTTATCTGGGCAAAGCGGGATTTGCTGTCGACGCGGTCGACAATGGCGTGGATGCCGAATTCAACGGGTGCGGCACGTCCTACGATGTCATCGTGCTCGATCTCGGCCTGCCGCAACGCCCGGGTCTCGAGGTGCTCGCCAACTGGCGCCGCGCGAATATCAAGATACCGGTGCTGATTCTTACTGCCCGTGACAGCTGGCAGGAAAAGGTGCTGGGTTTGCAGCAGGGGGCGGACGACTACCTCACCAAACCTTTTCGTGAAGAGGAGTTGCTGGCACGGCTGCAGGCGTTGATCCGCCGCAATACCCGGACGGTCGGTGATTCCCTGGCCATTAATGGCTGGGTGCTGGATGAGGAGACCCAGTCGGTAAGCCGCGAAGAGCAGCGCTGGGAATTGACCGGTATCGAATTTCGCCTGCTGCGCTATTTCATGCTGCATCCCGGCCGCATCCTCTCCAAATCCCGCCTCACCGAACATGTGTATGAACAGGATGCCGACCGCGACAGCAATGTCATCGAGGTCTATATCAGACGCCTGCGGGAAAAACTGGGCAAGGACATCATCACGACCAAACGGGGTCAGGGTTACGTGTTCGGAAAGACTGCATGATCTCGTTACGCACCCGCCTGGGTCTGGGGCTGCTCGCCAGCCTGGTCATCATGATCGGGTTGCTGTGGCTGACAGTCGGGGTGACGGTGCGTGCCCTGATGGAAGAGCACATGGCTTCGCGGATGTCCCATGACGGGGAGTCCCTGCTGGGTGGCATGCAGCTTGCTCCGGGTGGCGGGGTCATCCTGGATACGCGGCGTATCCAGGGCATTTACCAGCAGCCATTCTCCGGCCATTATTTCCAGGTCGAAGCGGATGGTCATGTCACCCGCTCCCGTTCCCTGTGGGATGAAGAGCTGCAGCTGCCGGAGGTCGCGGTGGGCGAGACGCGTGTGGATTTTGTCAGCGGTCCACAGCAACAGCCGCTGCTGCTGTGGACACGTGGCTATCGCAAACAGGGCAGCATGGTGCGTCTTGCCGTGGCCGAGGATCTGGAAGCGGTACAGGCTGGTATCCGCCGCTTTCAATGGTACCTGGCGGCAGGATCGCTGGCAGTGGTTTTTATGGTGCTGCTGATACAGCAGTATATCGTAGTCCGCTCACTGCGCCCGGTTTCTGTCATTGTCGAGGATATCGAACGTCTCGAGACGGGCGAGATCAGCAGCCTGCGCGAACCGGTGCCGCACGAGGTGTTTCCCCTGGTGCGCGCGATCAACCTGCTGCTGCAGCGCCAGCAGCAGCGCTTGCAGCGTTCCCGGGAAGCGCTGGGTAACCTGGCCCACACCATCAAGACACCATTGACGGTATTGCTGCAGCTGGCGAGCGAAAAGGTGCCCGCGGAGGATGTTGCGTCACATGCAGAACTGCAGCGCTATGGACGGCTAATCAATGAGCATGTAAACGCATCCCTGCGCCGCGCACGGCTGGCCGGAGACAGCCTGGGCACCAGTCGCTTTGATCTGCAGCAGGATCTGCCGGTGCTGGTCGATACGCTGACCCGCCTGCACCCGGACAGGCCGATCACGCTCAATACGAATGCCGGCGGTCTCCGGCAGCTGCCATTCGAACAGCAGGATGGCATGGAATTGCTGGGCAGCCTGCTCGACAATGCCTGGAAATGGGCACGCAACAGCGTTCAGCTGAACATTGATGGTGGCCCCCCCCTGAGCATCGTGATCGAGGATGACGGGCCGGGAATCGATGCCGCCGGTCTGCGCCTGCTGGCGCAGCGTGGTATGCGCCAGGATGAAAACATCCCGGGCCACGGCATTGGTCTATCGGTCGTCCGGAGTCTGGTGGAGGCACTGGGCGGAACCATTGAATTCGCTACATCGGAGGTGCTGGGCGGATTGCAGGTATGCATTCGGCTTGCCGGCCGCAGCTAAAAAAATGCCGGGATCATTGCTGACCCGGCTCAAGGGGGGAGGAGATATCCGGTTGTGCAGCTGGTCGCTTTCCGCGTCTCTGCAATCTCTGTGAATAGCATAGCGAAGGTACCTGAACTGAAGCTGAATATCGGTGCCGGGCAGTACGCCATCCGGAACTCGGGACAATCCCGGGCCGCTGCCAGGCAGGAGCGGGTAAACCCGCTCCTGCAATAAAGCTGCTATTCACACAGCTTCATTGCAGCAGACAGCGAGTGATGGCTAAATGAACAGGCAGACATTGGACTGCCGCGCGACCGGCAGGAACGAGGTGGCACCGACGTAATCGGTTACCTCGGGGATGAACTCGCTGTTATCGAAACCGAACACATCAACGGTCATCTGGCAGGCAATCATTTTTACATCGGCCTCGATACACAGGGTGCGCAGCTCCTCGACCGTAGCCACCCCCTTGTTACTGAAGGTTTTTTTCATCAGGCTGGTGGCTAGCGTTTCGAAGCCGGGAATACCCGCCATCAGCAGGTTCGGCATCGGCCAATCACGATCCCGAAACCACTTCGGTCCAAAGGGCATTTTCATCGGCATGGCCGGGTTGCCCAGCGGGCTGACCTGTGCGTCGAGATTCTTCTTCAGCAGCAACAGGCCGTAGAAGGTAAAGAAGATCGCCACTTCCCACCCCAGTGCTGCAGCCGTGGATGCCAGGATGAAGGGCGGGTAGGCCCAGTCCAGGGTGCCTTTGGTGGCAATCAGGGACATGGACGGGGTTGCGGAAGCCTCTATTTTCCGCAGTTTTTCCGGTAGCAGATCGTCCAGCCGGCGATCCAGCCAGGCGTCGAGTTGTACATTGTCCAGTGTGGTTGCAGCGCTTGTCGTCATGATGTTCTCCTCGGTTCGGGTTTTCCGGTTCACGCCTTTTCGATCAGGAACACATACCCCTGACCGGCGGTGTCACTGGATAGCAGGTGATGGCCGGTCTGGCTGCAAAATGCGGCCATGTCTTTCAGGGAGCCGGGATCGGTTGCGGTGATTTCCAGTACCTCGCCGCTTGCAATCCGGTTGATGGCCTGACGGGTTTTCAGGATCGGGAGCGGGCAATTCATGCCACGGGCGTCCAGTCTTTGTGCTACTTCGGTCATGACAGCCTCCATGAATAGATATGTAACGAACGGTACAAAATATGTATATGCAATAATTCTAATGTTGTCAAGCTATATTGTACCGATTGGTCTAATATATGCCTTGACGGTATACAAGGTATTGATATGGCGCGCACCAGACAATTTGACGAGCGTCAGGCGCTCACCGCAGCTATCCTGCAATTTTGGGAGAAGGGATACGAAGGCACCTCCCTGCAGGATCTTGAGGAGGCTATGGGCCTGACGCGCACCAGCATCTACAATGCCTTCGGTAACAAGCGCCAGCTGTTCGAGCGGGTGCTTTCCTGCTACCAGGAATCGGTACTGGCGTCCCTGTTCGTAGCGATGGACAGTGCCGCAAATATCCGGGACGGCGTGCGGCGTCTGCTGGATGCGGCGCTGGGTATCCACTTTGACAAGGACAATCCGGGCGGGTGTCTGGTGGTGCTTTCCGTGCTGGAGAGCGAACAGCATGACGAACATTCCAGGGCGATGCTGGAACAAACCATGCAGGAACTGAAGCGTTTGCTGCAGTCGCGCCTGGCGCAGGCAAAAAAAACGGGCGAACTGCCGGCGGATCTGGATGCCGCGGGTATGGCCACGACCATCGCGGCGACCATGGCCGGCATGATGGTACTGGGCAAGGCCGGTTATCCGAAATCCGCGCTCAGGAAAACCATCGGGCAGGTGGTTCGGCTGCTCGATCAATAATGCCTGGTGGATAAAAACGCGTAGCCGGCGTCATGGCGGGTTGATCGCTGGTGGCTGCCCGGTACCGCACGTTCTTCAGGGGGCGGGATCGCAAACCTCACGGCCGGTTTACCAGGGGACTCGTTGGTAACCTGATAACATCCGGTTTATTATTCAGTGGTAAAGCAACTCATAAAAAAAGCGGCCAGACTGTGATAGTTACACGAGCCTGTTTCCCATAAAGCACTAAATTCACCAGGCTTTGCACTCCTCCAGGACCGGGCCGGGTCAGCCAACCGGTCGGGTATAAGTATGCGCGAGCTTGAATCCATAGCCAAACAGGTGGAAGTTACTGCGCTGTCGATACGCGAGCGTATCGCACGTATCCATGATGCGCTATACGCATTACGGGATCTGACGCTTTCCCTGTATGAGTCCACACCACGTGACCAGGATGTCGTGCGGGACTGGCTGGCCCGCTGCGGTTTTGGCCTCGATCAGCATGGCTACTTCGAGCGCCTCGAACTGCTCGAACGCGCCCGGGCCGGCGAGGTTGACCCCGGCGTGCACATCTATTATGCCAATGAGGCGATTGCGCAGGATCCCGAGGCGCTGTTCCGCATGTATGCCCTGCGCGGCCTGCCGCGGGGGCTGGAGACCATCGGCAGGCGCCTGCCGGGTCTGGCATGGCTCTATTATCAGGACGCCACGCGGCTGGTGATCGTTTATCCGATGCATGATCCCTGTACGGTCGTTCCTCCCGACTTTGACTGGCGCGCGTATCACACCTACATGCTGGTGAACCCGGAAAATAATCCCGGGCGCCGGATTCTCTGGACACCGCCGAACATCGACTACGGCGGCAAAGGGCTTATGGTTGCCCCCTCGATTCCGTTGTACCGTGATGATGAATTTTTCGGTGTCTGGAGCTTCGATGTACCAGTGGATTCCCTCATTCATGACAGCCTGGTGGATACGGTCGTTGCCGGACAGCAGGGTTTCATTGTGGATCGCGAGGGCATACTGATTGCACACGACTCGCTGGCAACGCTGGTTGCCCCTGGCGTGGGTGATGTCTATCGCAAGCCGCTCGCGGAGCTGGGCGGTGGATTCGGGTCACTGGATCTGCAGCGTCTCTGGAGTACCGGCCAGGCCAGGCTGACGGATGCGCAGGGTGAACTGTGTTACGCCATCGCACGGCCGATCCCCGCACTCGACTGGTTGCTCGTGGCAACCTTTCCTGCGCAGGGGGTGTTGCAGCAGATGGAACGCTCCTTTCTCGAGGCCTTTGATCATGCCAGGGAGGGCAATCTCTCGCACCGGGTGGAGAACGTTGGCATAGCCGGCCTGCAGAAGCTCGTTGACGGTTTCAACGCAATGGCGGCTACCGTTCAGTCTACCCTCGAAGGCAAGGAATCGACGATGCGCGAGCTGGAGTCGAGCCGTGACCGTACACGGGCCGTGTTCGATGCCTCGCCGGTCGGGCTGGGGGTTGTGGATACTGGCGGAGTGGTTGTTGACATCAATGGCGAACTGGAGCGACTGACGGGCCGTATCGCGCCAGCAGACAAGGTTCTCAGGCTGATGGATCTGGCGCCTCAGGAACTCAGTGGCGAATTGCAGCAATTGCTCGATGACGCCGTTGATCGGGGTTGTGCCGGACCCGTTGAAACCGAACTGATTAATGCAGAAGGTGTTTTTGTACCGGTCCGGTTGCTGGCTCGTCGCCTGGATCATCAGGCCGAAATACACGTGCTGCTCGGGGTAGAAGATATCACCGGGAGACGGCGGTTACAGGCGCAGCTGCTGCACACCCAGAAGCATGCTGGTATCGAGGTCCGGGTTGTCACTTGCGCAGAGCGTGCACTGGCTGTGATCGGGGAACTCGGGGATCACACGGCATTGCTGGTGACTGCTGTGGTAATGCCGGGAGTGGGTGGGCGTGAGCTGGCCGCCAAAGCCGCTGCGCTGTGCCCCGGACTGCCGGTGCTCTACATGTCGGGTTACACCGAGGACACCATCCAGCGCCATGGAGTGGAGACAGACACGGTCGACTTCCTGCGCAAGCCATTTACACCGCAGGTTCTGGTGCATGCGATCAGGCGTACCCTGGCGAGGTCAAACGGCCGTCGCAGCATGCAGTGAATACCTCCATGCAGAATTTCAGCTGCAACGGTTCATCCAGGCAGCCACAGCCTGCACATTACCCGCGGAAATACAGGAAGAGCCTGGTGAATAGCCGGTTATAGATAGTAGTCAACCGGGTTAATGCCGATGGTGTCGGGGTCAATCGACCGTTGTATTTTCAGTGCCCCGGCACTGGATTTGTTCGCATACTCCCAGAGGTCGACGATATACGGTATTTCGTAATGTTCCCTGTCGGATTTGAGTATCACCAGGACCCTGGGATAGAACCGTTTGATCCGGTTCTGTGACAGGACAATGCCGATCTGTCCCGAATTGAGTTCCACCAGTGTCCCGGTGGGATATGCACCAAGGCACTGGATAAATTGCTCGATCAGGTCTTCTTGAAAATCGATATTGCACCACTTGTGCAGTGCATGGACAGCATGGGTAGGTGACATGGTTTCCTGATAGGGCCGCTTGCTGATCATGGCGTCATAGCAGTCTACGATTGCGGCTATTTTTCCACACACCGGTATTTGGTCACCCTGCAGCCCCCGGGGATATCCCCTGCCACTGACGCGCTCATGGTGCGTCATGATCATGTCCCGGGCAATCTGTGGCATCTCCTGAACGCGGTCAACCATTTCCAGGGCGAAATTTACATGATGCCGCACCAGTTTGAGAGAGATTGGAGATAGCGGACCAGGTTTTTCCAGTATATAGGCAGGCAGTCTGATAGCGCCGATATCGAGCAGGAGTGCACCGAGCGCTATTTCTCCGATTTCCTCCCGGGTGAAACCCAGATGACGGCAAAAGGCGGCGGCCAGTGCGCAGTTGTTGACGGCATGCGTATAACAGTAGTTGTCATTGTATTTGAATTTTTGCAGCAGAAAGAATGCATCGGGATTGCGCAACACACTGGCAACAATATTGCCGGCAGTATAGCGAATGGCGTCTACATTGAGTGTACCGCCCTCGCGCAGTGCGCAGAACATGTTCTCGATTGACGCATAGCTGCTGGTATAGATTTCCCGCGCAACCACAAGTTCCTTTTCGACCGCCGTTGTGTCCGGATAGGGGTTTTCCAGGTTGACTGCGTTGGCGATCCTGAGCAGGTGTTGCCGGGCGGCGGCGTCGGGATAACCAACGGACCGGTGTCCGGGTGCCATACCGGTTTCATCCGGTTGCCGGATGTAGACGTAATCGCAGTGGTTCATCAACACATTGATCTCCTCTGCATCCTTGATACTGAATCCCCTGAACAGAAAGGGTATATCCGACCAGGGCCGATCGAGTTCCTGAACATACATCCCGATGGCAAGGTCAGTGGTCTGGATTTTTCTCAGATCTCCGTGGTCAGGATCACTGGCTGATTCAAACATTTCACTCACCCCGATTTTCTCCGTGAATGGTTGCAGAACACCCTGGTGCAGCACCAGGACAGGAACCGCCCGCCGCACCGGCTAGCAGCTGCGTTGTATCAATCATTTGTCCTGCATGCTGCACTGCCGTCCGGTACTCCTTCAGTGACAATTTCACCGTAAAAGTCGTAATCCATATTCCGGCACGGCTCCTGTATAAAATTGCCCAGCGCATACTTCACACCAAGGTCCCACAACAGGGCGAGATTTGCAGCATCCTCGACACGTTCGGCGATCGTCTCCATACGGTACTGTTTGGCAAGATCGACGATGGCTGCGATCTTGCTGCGGTTTTCCCGGTCATCTTCGAGACTGGCGACAAGATTACCGTCGATTTTGAGAAAGTCTGCATGGACATGCTGAAGATGCTGTGGCCGGGTGATGCCCGTATAATGCTCGATGGCTACCTTGCAATGCATGGCATGCAGGGCCTTGGTAAGCATGGCAGCATTTTTCAGGTCTCTCGCCACCAGCTGTTCCGGGATTTCGAAAACGATCCGTTCCCCTGCCAGCCGGTATTCTCCGAGTTTTTGCAGGATCCATACCGCCAGATCGGCATCAGCTACGGAGCTTCCTGAAAGCTTGATGAACAGCATGATTTCACTGTTGCTGTCTCCGGTCGCGGTCCTGAAGACATTTTCTATGACAATACGATCAATTACAGCGGCCAGGCCGATCTGCTCTGCAATGGAGAAAAACTGCCCCGGAAGAATAACGTTGCCTCCCTCATCCAGGATTCTCAGCAGTACTTCATAGCGCGATCCCGGTTCATCGCTAAGGCTGATAATCGGCTGATGGACGATGTAGAAACGCTCCTCCTCCAGGGTTTTCCTTATCATCCTGTCCCAGTTTTGCTCGTTGTCGTGGTCTGCCTGCGCGTCGATGATGGTGCTGTGGATGTGTACCTGGTTTCCTCCCGAGGTGCGGGCCACCTCACAGGCAAGATCTGCCCGTGTCAGAAGATCATTGACATCCTGTGTATGGTCATTAAGGATGCTGATGCCGATACTTGCAGTAGTAACGACGGTACGTTCGCCGACCTCCACAATATGGCTCTCGACGAGTTCGCGCACCTGCTCGGCTTTGGTCGCGAAATCCTCCGTGTTATTGCTGCGGTGAAGTATGGTGAATACATACTCGCCGAAACGCGCAATTACATCGGATCCAGCAAAACAAGATTTCAGGAGTTCGCCGATGTCCTGCAGTACGGATTCACTGTTCAGGATGCCGATGTCTCCGCGAATCTTCATGAAATTATCAAGCAAAACATACAACACGGCCTGTTGCGAATCCCCGTGAGGTCCCTCCCTGACCTGGTCCTGCAGGATGCGGATGAAATACTGACGGTTGCATAGCCCGGTCAGCAGGTCCTGCTGTTCCGGCTCTCCCTGAATCACGGCCGGACAGGTCTGTTGCCTCTCCAGCCGGATTGCCAGTCTGGTACAGGATTCGCCCGCAAACGGGACCCGCATGATCTGCAATACTGCAGCCGCTGCATTTCCTTCAGGTAGATTCAGCTTGAAACGGGCGGGATCGGTGTTGCCCCGGGCAGCTGCATCGCCGGCGAGTAATTGCATAAAACGGTCCAGCTGATCCTGCGCGATGAATTTCTGCAGGCAGGGTATTTGCGAAGCCTCGCCGGCCGGGGCGTTTGTTATGTTTCGATAGCTGTGGTTCGCATAAATATATGCACCCCCGCGAATATAGATAACCGGGTCCGTGGCATGCTCATCGACCAGCCGCAGTGCCTGCTCGGCAGTCTCGAGTGCACCGCTGAGTTCCTCGACACGACTGGCGAGCTCAGTCACCTTTCCGGTACCTGCTTCTACCTCGTCACGCTGCGCCTCGGCCTGATCCAGTTTAAGACCGAGTTCCTCGACCCGGTGCTGCAGGTTTTCAATCGTTTGGTTGTCGGCCACGCCCGCTGCCGGGCTATCACCGGCATGCCGGAGGGTGGCCTCGAGTTCCCCGCTGCGTGCCTCGGACTGTTGCAATGCAGTGCCGAGTTTCCCGATTTTCTCCTGCAGGGACTCGATTGTCTGTATATCTGCGGGATTCTGTGCCTGGTGTTCTCCGGTTTCACGGAGGGCGCTATTGAGTTGCTCGACCTTGCCACTAAGTTCCGCTTTCTCGCGGGTACTGGCTTCCAGCTTCCGGCGATACAGCTCTGCCTCCGCCAGCGAGGCCTCGTGCAGGGTATTGTTGAGTTTCTCTATCTTGCCGGCATGCTCTTCCAGTTCCTGGCAGCGTGCCTGTGTCTGTTGCAGTGCGTCGGCAAGGTCGGTGACCTTGAGATTATGTTCGTTTATTACGCGAGCATGTGCTTCTTCCAGATGACGGTTTGACTCCGACTGACTGTTCAGGGAGCCGGTGAGTACCTCGACCTTGCTGCCAAGTTCTGTCACCTCGCGGGTGCGTGCTTCCAGTTCCTCGCGCTGCGCTTCGATCTGCTGCAGGGCAGTGTTGCGTTGTTCATCCAGTTCCCGGATCCGTTGGTTGAGCGCCGTGGTCTCGCCTGCGTGATCCTCCTGCTGCTGATGCAAGGATTCCGATTGCGTGTCCAGGGTGCTGTTTAGTTCCTCGACCCGGTTGCCAAGTTCTGTCACCTCGCGGGTACGTGTTTCCAGTTCCTCGCGCTGCGCTTCGATCTGCTGCTGGACAGTGTTGCGTTGTTTATCCAGTTCCCGGAGTTGTTGGTTGAGCGCCGCGGTCTCGCCTGCGTGATCCTCCTGCTGCTGATGCAAGGATTCCGATTGCGTGTCCAGGGTACTGTTTAGTTCCTCGACCCGGTTGCCAAGTTCTGTCACCTCGCGGGTACGTGTTTCCAGTTCCTCGCGCTGCACTTCGATTTGTTGCAGGGCAGTGTCGCGTTGTTCATCCAGTTCCCGGATCCGTTGGTTGAGCGCCGCGGTCTCGCCTGCATGATCCTCCTGCTGCTGACGGAATGATTTCCATTGTGTATCCAGGGCGCGGGTGAGTTCCTCGATCTGGCTGCCCAGTTCCGTGGCCTCGCGGGCACGTACTTCCAGCTCACCATGCTGGGTTTCGATCTGCTGCAGGGTTGCGGCGTGCTGTTCTTCGAGTTCACTGATCCTGCCGTTGAGTCGGTCCGTCTCGGCAGAGTGGATTTCCTGCTGTCGATGGTATGACTCGGCCTGGGCCTGCAGCGCGGCGCCGCTTTCCCTGATTGCGACGTTCAGTTCATCAATTTTGGCAGTGCGGTCGGCCAGTTGCCGGCGGGTATTTTCCAGTTCATGCAGCGCTACCGTGAAGACGGTATTGAATTCATCCGCAGCAGTCCGTAATTTGACAATACTGAATTCATGATTCTGATCGGAACTGGCTTGATCGGGCCGGTGCTCGGCAGTCGCATCCCGGGCTAGCCCTGCCTGGTCAGCGGTGGGCGCATCATGGTCCCCGACCAGCTGAAAGGGATCCGGTGACTCACGGGAATCCGGTGCCATTTCACCAGTGTTAGCGAGCGTCTTTTCGGTATTATCCTGTTGCATGATGTCTGTTCTGTTCTGTTCTGTTCTGGTCTGGCTGATTGCATCCTTCGCCGAAGGAACGCGCTCGATTCCAGGCAGGTGAACTGGTCCCGGTCTCGCCAGCATTGCTTCCGGCTATATCTTCCTGAATTCCGGGACAGTCTGCGGTCCACGCACCTGGTTGCTCATTGGCAATGAATCCATTCCATCCCGGTTATCGGTTAGCAGCTCGTGCACAGCCGGCCACTTGTCGGGCAGAACCAGCTGTCCTATCCCCAAATCGGCGTACCGGCTTCAAACTTAAACCGGATCTCTGCACTGGTTTCTGCGGATTCGTGGCGGTGGCCGGGTAGCGGGGGCTATAATGCACGAAGACCGCCTGCCCGCTGCACTGTCAGGAGCGCCGTGCTACGGCGACGACGCCATGCTGAAGGTGATCATGATCACCGGCACCCGGTGCTTCTGCCGGTTTATTAATCGCGCAAGCAGGCCGGTTGCCTGCATTTGATCAAGTCGATTCGGTACCGGCTGGTGGCCGGGTCGCTGGCTGGCTGGATTTCATGTGGCCCGAAATCCTCATCGGGTTACTGATCGCCATGGTTGGCATCAGGTCGGCCCCCGGGACCGATCAGGTGAGCTGCGCCGGCCTTACAAACACCGATGAATACACTCACGCATCCTGTTCATCCGGACCGGGAGGGGTCCACGGGGCAGCAGGTTTCGTGTGGTATGACCCCCTCACGTTGCTCGTACCAGCCACGCGACGCATTCACGACCCGGACGGCGACCAGCATTACCGGGACTTCGATCAGTACACCGACCACGGTCGCCAGTGCCGCACCGGATTCAAAACCGAACAGGGCAATCGCGGTAGCGACCGCCAGTTCGAAGAAATTGCTGGCGCCGATCAGCGCGGACGGTCCTGCGACACAGTGTGGCGAGCGGACGGCACGGTTGAGGAGGTAGGCGAGCCCGGAGTTAAAGAAGACCTGGATCAGGATTGGCACCGCCAGCAGCAGGATCACAACGGGCTGGGCAATAATCTGGTCTCCCTGGAAGCCGAACAACAGCACCAGTGTCGTCAGCAGCGCCAGCAGTGAAAACGGATGCAGTGTCCGGATGAGTCTGGTGAGTCGCAGGTAGCCATGCTCGTGTTTCAGCACCCGGCCGCGAATCAGATGCGCGATGATGAGGGGTACGACAATGTAGAGCATCACGGAGAGCAACAGCGTTTCCCAGGGGACGCTGATCGCCGACAACCCGAGGAGCAAGGCGACGATGGGTGCGAAGGCGAACACCATGATCACGTCGTTCAGCGCCACTTGCGACAGGGTGAAATGCGGTTCGCCGTCCGAGAGATGACTCCAGACGAACACCATCGCGGTGCAGGGTGCCGCCGCCAGCAGGATCAGTCCGGCGATGTACGAGTCGATCTGTGCGGCCGGGAGCCAGGGCCGGAACCAGTGTCCGATAAACAGCCAGGCGAGCAGCGCCATGGAAAACGGTTTGATACCCCAGTTGACGAACAGGGTGACGCCCACCCCGCGCCAGTGTTGCGCGACCCCCCGCAGTGCCTTCAGATCGATCTTGAGCAACATCGGGATGATCATCAGCCAGATCAAAACCGCGACCGGCAGGTTGATGCGGGCCACTTCCAGCTGCCCCATCGCATGGAATATTCCAGGCAGCCGGTGGCCGAGCACGATGCCTGCGGCAATGCACAGGAACACCCATACCGTCAGGTAGCGTTCGAAGAATCCCATCCCTGCGGCGGAGGTGCGTTGCGTCGTGGCCGCTTGTTGTTTGCTCATATCGTGACCTGTTGTTGCAGGGTTTCCAGTAACTCCTGCACGCGACGCCGGGTATCATCGCGGCTGGCGCGAAATACCTGCATAATTTCCTCTTCGCTGCCGGTGGCCTTCGCCGGGTCGTCCAGCGGCCAGTGCAGTTTGCGCTTTCCGGCGGGTAGTACCGGGCAATGTTCATCCGCGCGACCGCAAACCGTTACGACCAGGCCGGACCAGTCAAGCATCGCGTCGGTCAGGCGCGTGGATTCCTGATCCGAGATATCGACGCCGGCCTCCTGCATGACGGCAATGGCCCGCGGGTTCTTGCCGTGTGCCTCGATCCCCGCCGAGCGAAATTCATGGGTCCGTGACAGTTGTCTTCCCCAGCCTTCGGCGATTTGCGAACGGCAGGAGTTCCCGGTGCAGAGAAACAGGATATTCATTTGTCAGCAACAACCCGGCCTGGCGAGACCCGGAATGACGCAGCAGCTCTGGTCGGAGGCCTCATCCGGTGCTTCATTAAACGTGGGGATGGAGCCCAGCGTATGGAAGGCTTCCCACGCGATACCCTGCGGGTCCATGGTCCAGTACTTGTTGGAGCGGGCGTAGCAGCACGCGGCATCTTCCTGGGGCGTGGCGCTGATACGGGCCGCGTCCAGCCGGGCATGCAAGGCGGCGAGTTCCTCATCGCTTTCGGTCTGGATACCGACATGGTCGAGCCCCGGGCGGGCACCGCGTGTCGAGATCGCGAAATTGATGCGGGGTTCCTCCAGCGCCCATTTGGCGTAATCGTCCTTGACCACGCCGGGCTCGGCGCCGAATACCGCGCTGTAAAAACGAATGCTGCGATCCAGATCGGTCACAGCGACATGCATGTGAAAACGTGACATGGCAAAGACTCCCTAAATTCAGGATGGAAGGTTCATGCGCAACAGGTTGTCCCGGGCCGGTTGGGCATCTCCCGCAAAATGGCCTGGTCATCCACAAACGGCGCCGTATGTCGCGCGCCGGCGGCGGTGGCCTCGATTACAGTCTGTGCCCAGCCGGGCAGGGCCGGATTCAGACGGTAGTACACCCACTGCCCGGCGCGGCGATCGACGACGATGCCTTCCTCGCGCAGGATGGCCAGGTGCCGGGAGATCTTGGGCTGGATGATGTCGAGGGCATGGGTCAACTCGCAGACACACAATTCGCCTTCACCCTGCAGCAATACAATCGAGCGCAGGCGGGTGGTATCGGACAGTGCCTGGAACAGGTTATCGGGCTCAAGATCCATGTGGATATGTATACGCCAAAACATATATATGTTCAAGCATATATTTATTGGCAGTTTCATGCCCTGCCAGATGCATGCTCCGGATTTCCCGCTTGTTTGATACCAGGATTGGCGAGCCACCTGGTGCTGGCCCGCTTCAGTCGGTTATGACTGCAGGGCTTCAGTGGCGGCGAAAACCGCTGGACCATAGAGGGCTGTGCGTTCATTCAGGATTACCCGGACCGGTATTTCCTCCAGCAGGGGCCGCATGCGGCCCTTGGCGCAGAATGCTTCCAGGAATTTCCCGTCCTTCAGTTGGTCGAGGATTTTCGGTGCAATGCCACCACCGATATACACTCCGCCGGTGGCCATGGTCTTCAGGGCCAGGTTGCCGGCCTCGACGCCGTAGAGATGGACAAACAGCTCCAGCGCCTCGCTGCACACGGCATCCCGGTCTGTCTGTGCGGCACGTGAAATGGTGGCGGCTGGATCGCCGTTGCGCATCTCCTCCCGCAGCCAGTCCGGTAGTTCGCTACCGCGATGGTGGTGCAGAAAATCATGCAGATTGACCAGTCCCTGGCCCGACAGCACCCGTTCCCAGCTGACATGCGCATGGCGTTGCATCAGGAAGCGCAGCAATTCCATTTCGAGTTCATTCCCCGGACTGAAATCCGTATGACCGCCCTCTGTGGCGAACGGCTGTAACCGGTTGCCGTCATGGTAGAGGCCGGCCTCGCCCAGCCCGGTTCCGGCGGCAATGACCGCCGCATTACCCGTGACATCCTCCTTGCCGCCATTGAGTACCTGGAAATCACCGGCATCCAGGGTGCGTATACCCCAGGCATTGGCTTCGAGGTCATTCAACAAAGCAACCCGCCGGAGCTTGAACCGCTGCCCGATCTCGGTGGCGTCTATACGCCAGGGCAGGTTGGTGACATCGGCCAGGGTGCCCCTGACCGGGCCGGCAATGCCGAAACAGGCCGCATCCAGGCGGTGATCGCGGCTGGCTATAAAGTCGGCGATGAGCTCGCTGAGTGAGGCATGTTCCCGGCTTCGGTAGGTATCCTCGGCCTGGCATTCCAGCTGCAGGCCGGTCACGGTAAAAATGGCCAGACGTGTCTTGGTGCCGCCAATGTCCCCGGCCAGTACCGTGCAGGTATTGTCTGTCATGCTGCAACTCTCCATTCAGTCAAGCGCATAGCTGGCGTCAGGTCGTCGCATCGCCGTCTATCCGGTAACCGGGTAAACCCATACGGTAACGCCGCATCACCAGGTTGGCCAATAGACCGGTCCATCCAGTTTGGTGCGCGGCCCCCAGTCCCTGGCCGGTTTCGGCATGGAAATATTCGTAAAACAGGTACAAGTCCTGCCAATGGGGGTCGTTCTGCAGCGGGCAGTCCCCGCGCAGAGCGGGTATCCGGCCCTGGGTATCGCGGCGGTAGAGATTTACCAGTCGATCCGACAACAGGGTGGCGATTTCCTGGAGATTGAGCCTGCGGTTGCCGAGATGCGGTACCTGCGCCGTGAAACCGGGACCCAGAAAGCGGTGAAATTTCTCCAGTGTCTGGATCAGGGTGTAATTGGTCGGGACCCAGACCGGTCCGCGCCAGTTGGAGTTGCCGCCAAACAAATCGGAGTTGGACTCGCCCGGGATGAACTCGATCGTTGCCTGGCCAATGCCGGGGACAAGGCCCAGGTCACTATAGGTGGCGTGCACACGGCTGACGCTGCGGACCCCAAAAGGGGACAGGAACTCGTCCTCGTCCAGCAGGCGCTGCAGAATGCGTGGCAGCATACTGCGATCTGCCAGCGCCAGCAGGTGCTCACCGCGGCCATTTTCCCAGTCGGGGCAGGCGCAGATAGGGGTGCCGCGGAACAGGCCGCCCTTGTGCAAACGCAGCAGTTCGCGAAACCGCGGTACGTTGCGCAGCAGACGCTGGTCGATGACTTCACAGGCGAACAGCGGGATGAGGCCAACCCAGGAATAGACATCGATCCGGTGGCTGCTCCCGTCCGGTGCCAGTACCACATCCTTAAAGAAACCCGCCGCGTCGTCCCACAGGGACAGGCCATTACCGTCGCCACCGGCTATGGCATTGGCGATCGCCAGGAACTGCAGGTAGCACTGGATGGCGATGTTCTCGTAATCCGGGTCCCGGGCGGCGATTTCCAGCGCCATGACCGTCATATTGAGGGCGAACATGGCCATCCAGCCGGTCGCGTCGGCCTGTCTCAGGCTGTAGCCAGGCGCCAGCGGCTGGGAGCGGTTATACACCGAGATATTGTCGAGGCCCAGAAAGCCGCCCTCGAATATATTATGGCCCTCGCGGTCCTTGCGATTGAGCCACCAGGCGTAGTTCAGCAGCAGCTTGTGAAACACCCGCTGCAGGTAGTCTGCATCTCCCGTGCCGCGCTGCAGACGCTCGGCGCGAAAAACCTTGAGTGCACCCATGGCGTGCACCGGCGGGTTGGCATCACCGAGGAACCATTCATAGGCCGGGAGTTGCCCGTTGGGATGCAGGTAGTCCTCATGCAGCAGTAGCTCGATCTGGTCCTTGGCGAAATCCACGTCGATGTGTGCCAGTGCGGCACAGTGATAGGCGAGATCCCAGGCGGCAAACCAGGGGTATTCCCAGCAATCCGGCATGGAGATGATATCCGCAGCATGCAAGTGCTTCCAGCCATGGTTGCGGCCCTGGCGGCGTTGTGCCGGTGGCGGGATCAGATCACCCTCCAGCCAGCGATGTACATCGTAATGATAAAATTGTTTGTTCCATATCATGCCTGCCAGGGCCTGGCGCAGAATATGTCGGTCCTCGGTGTCGGCATCCGGCAGCAGCCCGGCATAGAAGGCATCGGCTTCGATGCGCGCCCTGGCAAGAGTGTCCCCGCAGTTTGCAAAGGGGGTGTTGAGCGGGCCTGCCGAGAGCACCAGGTCAAAGTACTGCGATTCGCCTGCGCCCACGGTTGCCTGCAGGTTGGCGGCGAAGCGAGTGCCGGTCTGTGCCGGGTTGACAGCAGAGATTTCGCCATCAATGAGAAAGCGATGAAAGGCGTCCTTGGTATAGGGGGATGTGTTTCTCTCGCCATACAGTCTTTCATGGTTGGTCTCGTTTTCCGTAAACAGCAGCCCGGCTGTCTGTGGCCCGTAGAGGTGGTAACTGCCGAGGGTGTGGTGCTCGGCCAGGACCGCCCAGCTGTCGCCGGAAGGAGGGGAAACCTGCTTCAGGACCGGTTTGACGGCTGCCGTTTCCCACGACCAGGTGTTGCGGAACCACAGGGTCGGTAATACCTGCAGGGTGGCCGTTTCGGGGCCACGGTTCGCAACCGTAATCCGGATGTGGATCAGCGCCGGTGATTCCCTGGCGTATTCCACCGTGACGTCCCAGTAACGGCTTTCTGAAAAGATGCCGGTATCCAGCAGATTGTAGGGTGGTTCGGTACGGCTGCGGCGGGCGTTTTCCTGTACCAGTTCCCGGTAGGGATAGGCTGGTTGCGGATACTTGTAGAGGTAGCGGAGGTAGCTGTGACTGGGTGTTGCGTCCTGGTAGAAATAATATTCCTTGACGTCCTCCCCGTGATTGCCCTGGGTCCCGGTGAGCCCGAAGGCGCGTTCCTTCAGTATGGAATCGTTGCCGTTCCACAAGCCGAGTGCGAAACACAGGCGCTGCTGCCGGTCGCAGATGCCGCCCAGGCCATCCTCGTTCCAGCGATAGGCATGCGAGCGGGCCTGCTCGTGGTCGAGGTATTCCCACACATTGCCATCACGGCTGTAATCCTCGCGCACCGTGCCCCAGGCGCGTTCCGCCAGGTACGGCCCCCACAGGTGCCAGTCCTCGCGGCCCTGTCGCTGTTGCTCGAGACGCCGGTTTTCCTTGCTGGATTTCAAGTCGATAATATATCTGCCGGTGGCGATGGTGGTGCTACCGGGCCTGCCGGATAACGGTCAGGTCAATCTTCCCGCTGCGGCATCGGCGGTGCTTCCCGGTAACGAAACCGGGGTGGCCGGACAGAGAATAAACCGGTTTCCGATCCATTCCTGTTCAATAGTCCCAGATGTTTACATCGACCCCGGTTTCGCGCAAGTGTTCGGCCCGTGCGGAAATAAAGCGCTGGAAGCTGGGTTCTTCCCGATAGGCTTCCTGCGCCACGTAGGCGAGGACCGACTGGACATGGAAGGTCTTGAGAAAGGCATCGATGCGCATGACTTCCCGGCCCTGCTTGTCAAACAGGACAATGGCGGGAGCGAAACCCAGGTTCAGTTCCCCGGCCCAGTCACGCGCCGTGGTTTTCCTGCCGTCCGGGGTGATCACCGGCGTGTCCGATCGCATGTCGAGCTGAACCGCATCGAATTGCCCCAGCAACCGGCGGGTTTCCGGGTCGGTGAGAATCCGCTCATGCAGGAGGTCACAGTTGTGGCACCCCGTTTGTTCGAAGAACACGGCGAGGGGCCTGCCGGCATGAATGATATTACGTGCGAGCGCATACGGGGGCGCCAGGAAAAACGTTTCCCGGTTGAGTTCACCGCCGGACGTGGCAGGGAGTTGTGCCGCAATATATTCATGGAATTCCATTTCCTTCTCCTGGTGGTCGCTGACGTAGTCGAGCGCCAGCCGGAACCGGTCCGGCGGATAGTAACCATCCAGGCGCAGGGCGATCTTCCCCTGTTCATCCAGAAAAACCAGCGTGGGTGTGTAGTTCACCCGGAGTGCCGCAGCCAGTGATTTCTCGGTGTAGCGTTCGCCCTCCAGGGAAACGATCTCGCGATCTCCCCACATATTGACCGCAATGGACTCGAGGTTCTGTCGCATGTCTGCGGCGATATCAGGCTGCTGGAAGTTTTCCCTGACCAGCAGGCTGCAATAGGGACAACCGTCCTGGTGGAAGTAGAGCATGACACGCTTGTTGTCGGCGGCAGCTTCCTGCACATCCTCCTCGAAATCCAGAAAACTCTGCTTGAACCAGGCTGGCGGCTCGGATTCCGCGGCGCCGATGAACCTGCCTTTCCCGGTCGCGTATGCAGTAGCAGCATGTAACAGGGCAGTCAACAGCAGGGCGGCTTTCCAGGCGGAAAATGTGTGGGTAGTTTTCATCAGTGGTACTCCTGCCGTGTGGACCAGCAGCCGGCCGCAACCCTGTGAGCACCGATTACCATGGCCCCGATACCAGAAGTCTAGCGCAAATGCTGTCCCGGTACCTGCGGCGGGCGGGGTGCCCGGTCTTCAGATGTCCATTATTCTGCCAGCGGCTTGATATAGGCCATATGCTGTTGCACAATTTTGTTGTAACTGCCGTCTTTTTTCATGGCGGCAATGGCCGCGTTGAAATCTGCCACGATCCTTGCGTATTCGGGGTGCTTGCGGCTTACCCCGATATGTACGCCGCGAACCGCCAGGGGTTCGGAAACGAACTCCAGTTGTGTCTGGGTATGCGGCAGGAAACGATTGATCTCGTATTGCAGGACGAGTTCATCGTCGAGGGTGAGATCAATGCGTCGCTGGGTCAGTTTCAGAAGGTTCTGTATGAGGTTTCGCTCGCTGGTCGTGTTGAGATCGCGTAACTGGCTGAAGGCCTCGTCGTAGGCATAGTCCTTCACTATGCCGATCTTCATTCCCTTCAGGCTGGGCAGTCCGTCGTAGTCGAATCTGGTCTCTTTTCTCCTGATAAAGCGGATGGTCGATTCCAGATAGGGTTCGCTGAAGGCGAGGTAGCGGTTGCGCTCGTCACTGTACCAGGGGGTGGCGAATACATCGTATACCCCGAGTTGGCTGCCTTCCAGAATCCGGTCGAGCGTATCTACCCGGAGCTGCGTGGTATAACCGGCCCTTTTCAGGGCCGTCGTGACCAGATCGACGGCCAGTCCCTGTCCGGGAAGTTCCTCGGCGGAATAGGGTGGCCAGTTGCCGGTATGGACGACGCTCAGATCGAGCGCCATTACAGTGGACGCGACCAAACCCGGAAGCAGACCGGCAATCCAGCGGGTAAAATTTTTCATATTGATTTCTCACGTGTTGATAAAAGATTTGTATCCCGTAGGGAAATAGCTCGCCCGGCACCCGGGACTGCTCGAGTGGCGCGGGAATCTGCCACAATTTTCTGATCGTATGGAATCGGCGCCAGGATTTCACACCCGGTCTGGAATGATACACGGGAATCTGGTCCGGAGAAGGGAGGCAGCTATGCCGGAACGGTCTCTGGTCAGCCGCAGACAGGGATCGCATCCGGGGTGCAACAGGCGGAATACGACAATCGCAGGTGTGCAACGGTTTCTGACCGGTTGCCGGCAGGGCGGTTACCGGGGAGCCGGATTGGGTCTGAAATCAAGCAGGCAAAAGCTGTAACTTGCCATAAGCCTGGATAATTAGCACCTCAATCCGGGCTAGCTGGTATTACGCTGTTCGAGAATCTCGGCCAGCTCATTCAACTCGACTGCGAGTCCCTTTAATTCATCCTGTTTGCGGAGGTTTACACGATGTGAATAGAGCCCCTCCTTCAGGGCCCTGATATGGCGGGCTAGGGGTATGGTGGGCCCGATTATTCTGTGTGTATACAATACCGTGATAGCTACCATCAGAATGATATACATCAATAACAGTGTAATCGAAACTTCGATAAAATTGCCGGTTTGCTGGCCAATGGCATTCTGCAGATATTGCCCCTGTTCTGTGTTTTCGACCATCATGATGTACAGCTGATCAAAGTATGTGTAACCGAGCAGCAAGGCAAATAACAGGAATGTGCATGAAAGGAGCAGTATATATAGAGGCAATTTCAATTGCAGCGTGGGGCTGAGCAACAGGTTTCTCGCTTTTCTGCGCTCGTCATTGCCCAGAGCTTTAAGCACAGCCTGAATATGATTTATCACTTGATATTCTCCTGCCCCGCTGCTGCATGGCGAATCCAGCAGTTCAAGCGTTGTACCGCCCAGCGGCGTATATATTGTTATCGTTGCCGGCCGGGGAAACTTTAAGCGTGATTAACGCCATTGCCGCAGACCATAACGATGGTTGTTTCAATGTCGGCCGGGAGGTCTGTGGTGCCCTGACGGGATTGCTGCGCCAAGCAAGCTGAATGCCTGTGCGGGTCATTGCCGGATACCCTGCAGCTTGCCAGAAATCAAGTTTTATCAATATGTTATTCCGTTTCTGATCAGTGCAGCCCGGTTGCTGTCAAACCTGGCTACAGCGGGATTATTCTTCTTTTTCCCGCATACTGATCCGTTTGCGAAGTTCCACTGCGGTGGCCTTCTTGCGCAGTCGGATGTTGAGCATCTCGACAACAAAGGAAAACGCCATGGCGAAATAGATATAACCCCGCGGAATATGCATATCGAGGCCCTCGCCGATCAGCGCCACACCAACAAGCACCAGGAAGCTCAGGGCAAGCATTTTCACCGTGGGATGGCCATCAATGAACTCGTTGATGGGTTTCGCGGCCAGCATCATGACCAGCACCGCCACCATGATTGCGATCACCATGACAGATACCCATTCCACCAGCCCGACAGCGGTTATCACCGAATCCAGTGAAAACACAATATCAAGTATCGCGATCTGGATCAGGATAGCAGACATGCTGGCCATGGCTCGGTGCTCCGTAGTTTCCTCGACACCTTCCATGGCGTTGTGAATCTCCAGGGTTGCCTTGACCAGCAGGAACAATCCCCCGCCGACCAGGACGATATCACGCCCGGAGATTTCCATGCCGTAGACGCTGAACAGCGGTGCAGTAAGGTTCATCATCCAGGCCAGTGACAACAACAGTGCGATGCGTGAAATCATGGCCAGCGACAGCCCCAGGAGACGGGCGAGCTGGCGTTGCTCCATGGGCAGACGACTGACCAGGATGCCGATGAAGATGATGTTGTCGATCCCCAGTACGATTTCCAGTACGGTCAGGGTCCCCAGTGCAACCCATGCCTCGGGGTTGTCTATCCAGTCAAAATTAAAATCCATACGCGCTACCCGATTCGTTGAAAAACATGCTCCGGAATTCACGTTTTCAGCAGCTTCATTGCCGGAGAAAATACACGATCAGGGCACGAATCGCGACCGCCGGGAGTTTATTACGAACTGGCCACCGGTGTGTTCGCCGGTGATTACCGGAATGACCGGCTTGTTAAAAGGGAATGGATTCCCGATAGCGGCGCTTGCCTGTCGGGCGAAAAGAAAAAGATCCGTACCGGAAGTACGGGCCTTTAATTTGAATGGCGCGCCCGACAGGATTATTCGGGCCTGCGGCCCTCACCCCTGCGGGGCTGCCGGCAAACTGCGCCGGCATTCTGCGCCACCTCCAGTGGCTTGTCGAACCGGTTTCACAGGTTCTCATCCTGTCGGGCGAAAAGAAAAAGACCCGTACCGGAAGTACGGGCCTTTAATTTGAATGGCGCGCCCGACAGGATTATTCGGGCCTGCGGCCCTCACCCCTGTGGGGCTGCCGGCAAACTGCGCCGGCATTCTGCGCCACCTCCAGTGGCTTGTCGAACCGGTTTCACAGGTTCTCATCCTGTCGGGCGAAAAGAGAAAGACCCGTACCGGAAGTACGGGCCTTTAATTTGTATGGCGCGCCCGACAGGATTCGAACCTGTGACCCCTGCCTTCGGAGGGCAGTACTCTATCCAGCTGAGCTACGGGCGCAATATTGTGTTAACGACTACCCACCCATCCGTGTCGCGGGTTCCTGCCCGGCCTTCCCTGGCCAGGCGTTCGACTCGCGCGAAGCGGTGCTTCGCGAAATACGCTCGGCTCACCCAGCTGAGCTACGGGCGCATGGTATTACTTAACGGGAAGGGCGCACAGGATACCGCTATCCGGTTGACAGGTCTACGGGCGGGATGTGCCTGATTCTCTAAGGTAATCCTGTGAATTTCCCGGGCCGGGGGTTTACAGTATAATCCCGCACCAGTTATTTCCCGGCAGCATTTTCTGGTGAACTGGTCGGAATACGCGGATTATTGATACACAAACAGGAGAAGACATTGAGTCATAATGACAAACAATTTGCGACGGTCTTTGTCGTAGTGCTGGCCGGGCTCGCAATCCTTGCGGTAATACTCTACCTGATTGCTGGCTATCTGACTGAAGAGGTTGCGACTTACAAGGCCGAAGAGGTTATTCTGGAAAATATCAAGCCTGTCGGACAAGTAAATATTGCAGGAGAGGCGACCCAGGAAGCAGCCGTAATGGAAGACACGACTGCTGTCACGGAGCCGATGTCGGGGGAGCAGATTTACCAGTCCAGCTGCGTGGCATGTCATGGTAGCGGTGTGGCGGGGGCGCCCAAACTGGGAGATGCTGCTGCCTGGGCACCACGCATCGCACAGGGTATGGGTACCCTGCTGACACATGCCGTTAATGGTTTGAATGCCATGCCGCCAAAGGGCACGTGCGCGAGTTGCTCCGAGGAGGATCTGCAAGCGGCCATAGAGTACATGGTCGGACAGAGTCAATAATTCTGTCCAGTTTCGTTCCCGGCCCATTGCCTACAGGGACGTAGGTACAGCCGCTCAAGTACATCCATGTACTTCGCGGCACTCGGACATCCTGTCCATCGTCGCCGATCCTCAGGAAGCAGCGCGTACGCCGGTTACGGCATAGTCGCCGGTTTTATGCGTGCCCCTCAGCATGCCTTCCGCTTCATTGCAGGGTACGGGAGGGCTGAACAAAAAACCCTGCATTTCGTCGCAGTGCAAATTGCGCAAGAAAGCGAGTTGTTCATTTGTCTCCACGCCTTCCGCGATAACCTTCAGCCCCATGCTGTGTGCCATGACAATAATCGCCTTGATAATGGCCTTGTCATCGGAGTCTGTGGCGATGTCGCGAATAAACGAACGGTCGATCTTTACGGTGGATATCGGGAAACGCTTGAGATGATTCAGTGAGGAGTAACCGGTACCGAAATCGTCAATGGATATGTGAATGCCGGCATTGTGCAATATGCGCATGGTCTCGGATGCTGCATCAATGTCTTCCATTATCATGCTTTCGGTTATCTCAAGCTCCAGGTTCTGAGGAGCGATCCCCGTTTCATCAAGGGCGTTGCTTACCTGCTCCAGCAGGTCCTTGTGGCGAAACTGGACGGCGGAAAGGTTGACTGCAATGCATATGTTCTCGTAGCCGGCATGCTGCCATGTACGGACCTGCCGGCAGGCTGTATGCAGTACCCAGGAACCTATGAGTGTGATAAGCCCTGTGGATTCCGCAACCGGTATAAAGGTGGCCGGCGGTATCATCCCCATTTCGGGGTGATGCCAGCGCAGTAGTGCCTCCATGCTTACGACGTTTCCGGTCTTTATATCAACCTTGGGCTGGTAATAGAGCTCAAGCTCATTGTTCTCGATAGCATGCCGCAGGTCGTTCTCGAGTTTAAGATCCTCAACTGACGAGTTTCTGAGTTCTTCATTATAGAACTGGTAGCTGTTATGCCCCTGACATTTCGCATAATAGAGAGCCACGCCGGCGTTCTTGAGCAGGGAGTCGGAGTCAACACCATTCTCCGGATACAGGCTGATTCCCACGCTGCAGGTCAGGTGTATTTCGTGTTCATCTATATCAATCCTTCTTGTCAGTGATTCGATGATCCGGGTAACAATCTGTGCAGTGAACTCGGTATATTCGAGGCCGGTTAACATGATGCCAAACTCGTCACCACCCAGCCGGTGAATCGATGCCGAGGGCTGGTTTATATCAAGGCGGGAAACTGAATCGGTACTGCGCAGCGTATCGCCCAGCCGGTAGCTGACTTCCTTGAGGAGTGCGTCGCCTACGGAATAGCCAAGTGCATTATTGATGCGCTTGAACATATCAAGATCAAGTATCAGTATCGAGAATAAGTGCTGTGCGCCCCTGCAATGGTCAATCGCTTCGACAATCCGTTCATGAAACAGCTTGCGATTTGGCAGGCCCGTCAGGCTGTCATGCCCTGGCAGATATTCCTGACCATCTGCATGGTTGGCCGGAATCATACCGTGCCCATGAACAGCAGCGCGCGATGCGGCAGGCGATATATCCTGTTGAGTGTCGCTGCTGGTAATGCCTGGTACAAAACTTACCTGCCTGATCGATTCTGTACTATCTGCTTCAGGTGACCAGATGTTGACCCGGTTGCGCCCGCTGTTTTTCGATATGTAAAGTGCCTGGTCGGCGCGGTCTATGAACTGCGCAAGGTTGTCAGCGTCCTGCTGGATGGAAGTAACGCCGAAACTTGCGGTAATCCTGATACTGGAGGCGCCGGATATACCGGGCAGATCCTGGGATTCAATAATTTTTCGTGCCCGCTCGGCAGTATTCAGAGCCTGATCAAGATCCATGCCTGGCAGGATTATGCAGAACTCCTCACCCCCGTAACGGCATACGGTATCCGTCGAGCGCAGCGAGGAAAGCAGGCATACGGCAACAGCCTTGATGACCTCGTCACCCTTTGCATGCCCAAACCTGTCATTGACAGACTTGAACATGTCGATGTCTGCCATGATGCATGACAGCAGATGCCCATTTCTTTTGGCGGCACTGAAAACGGCTTCGTATTTTTCATAAAATGAGCGTCGGTTGAGGCAATCTGTCAATGGATCGCGTGTAGCCAGTACCTGCAATTCCCTGTTCTGTCGACGTATCTCATCGCGGGATTTTTTCAGCATTCCCAGCATGTCCTCCAGCTGATCGTTTTTCTCCTCGATTCGCGTGACATCATCAAAGGTTGCCATGACACCACGGTTAATGCCTTCGCCGTCCTTTACCGGTGCGCTGTTTACCATGAACGTTCTGGTGATTCCGGAACGACATGCCAGCATGAGTTGCTTGCCTGTCTGTGCCTCGCCGACTCGCATCGACGTATCCCAGGGGTATTCATCCTCGTAGGTGTTGGCAAATTGCCAGTTGAAACTGGACGCTTTGGTTCCGGTCAATGATCCGGAAGTTTTGCTGACACTTTTCGCGAATGCGGAATTGGCCATCATGATGCGTCCCTGTGTGTCCAGCAGGAGCACCCCTTCCGCAAGAGCATCAAGCGCGGTCTTGACGCGATACGGGACTACCGATGCCGGATCCAGATTCTGGTGTGTTTTTTTGATAAAGAACAGGAATGCTGCAAATCCGGAAACGGCAATAAATGCGATCATGCTGACTAGCGAATTGATGTGTAATCCCAGCAGGCTGTTTCCATTGAGGGGTGCGAAGGTCACCTCGACAGTACCCCATTTACGGCTACCCTGGTAAATCGGTACCTGTGCATGGGTCGGAGTCGACTGTTCATCCGTAATGTTTATCCAGTTGGTGCTGTGATCACCGGAAACTGCCAGCAGTCTGCCATCGGCAGAGCGCAGGGCGGCGGACAGCACTTCAGCGTTTCTTTCGACCAGGATACGCATACTGGTCTTTATGGAGTCGATATCATGTTTTTGTGCAGCCACCGAGTACTGGACGGCCAGTGATTCCGAGAGTGTCTTGCGGGCTTCAATAATGGTCTTGTCGCGATTGGGTATTATCCCGATCATTTCACCAAGGAGCAGAATGCTTATCATTATAAGCATCAGTCCCAGCGTGATGCGGACTGTGGGCGAGACCTTAATCATGTCTGATTTCCCTGCCGGTTGTTCGTGATTCCCCTGTTTTCAGGGAATCCAGCAGGTGTTCCGCCTCGTTTTCTGACTGATCGGCGTTACTTTCTGTATCACCTGAATCATCGCCATCATTCATATCATGCTTGCGAGAGCCGGTAATAATCGGCAATGGATCGAATCCTTTCCACAAGGGCATGGATGACAGCATGCTTGCAAGTGCCGAACCGCCGCGCAAAGCCCAGGTTACGATACCTGCCGATAAAGTAAGCGACATGCCGGTAGCAGATTTGGCGAACAAATTCAGAAGCCCCTGACTGCCTTCGTATTTGCCATCCATCTGGTTCTTCATCACATCTATCATATGCAGAAGCCCGTCACCGGAGGCTGAGAATTTCTCAAGTGCCGCGAGCAGTGCACTCCTTGCGGAATGATCATTGGCATACTGATCATTATCGCCATGGTCATTCGAGGCATGTGTACCTGTGGTTACTGTTCCATCAACCGGCATACCCGGACTATCCGTGATGGCAGGTGCAGTACCGGAAGCGTACTGTGGAAATATAATATTCCGGATACCGGGGCTATTTACGACTGTTCCCGGACCGTCTGCATCGGGGTCACCAGGCCCTGGATCATCCGGGTCTGTATTGGTGTCTGCAGGTGGCACGTTCCCGGGGCTGACATTGATGATGACCATGCCCGTTGCCGAGCCACCATGATTATCGCTGGCCAGATAGCTGAAGGTATCCAGTCCGGTGAAGTTCACATCCGGGGTGTAGGTAAAGGAACCATCGCTGTTCAGCGTCAGTGTTCCATTTGCCGGCCCGGTTATCAGGGTGGCCGCGAGGGTGTCACCGTCACTGTCTGAATCATTCCCGAACACCCCGGGGCTGCCGACACCGAGTATATTGTTTTCATCCAGCATGTAGCGATCGGTTTTGGCGACCGGAGCATCATTGACGGGGTTGACGGTGACGTTGACGGTACCGGGTTCGGTATCGCCGGCGGCGGTGGTGACGGTATAGGTGAAGCTGTCGGTGCCGTGGAAATCCTCGCCGGGTGTATAGGTGACATCGCCGTTGGCGGCGAAGGTCACGGTGCCATTGGCGCCCTGGGTGACGGCGGTGACGGTGGCGCCCGGTCCGAAGGAGTCGTTGGCGAGCACGTTGAGGCTGGCGGCGGAGTCCTCGTTGGTGACCAGGGTGTCGTTGCCGATGTCACTGACGGGGTTGACGGTGACGTTGACGGTACCGGGTTCGGTATCGCCGGCGGCGGTGGTGACGGTATAGGTGAAGCTGTCGGTGCCGTGGAAATCCTCGCCGGGTGTATAGGTGACATCGCCGTTGGC
>Ga0210064_1000169_pt1 | contig 31496 bp, 32 predicted proteins | sample Muzzi_CordC_D2_FD_185531 | JGI IMG/M metagenome (GOLD analysis project Ga0210064, IMG submission 185531) | Wetland microbial communities from San Francisco Bay, California, USA, that impact long-term carbon sequestration - Muzzi_CordC_D2 (SPAdes) | ecosystem: Environmental > Aquatic > Marine >... | reverse complement strand
CGCCTACCGGCCACTGATCGGCAGGGCCTTCCGGCGGCCAGGCCTGGTGTTACTGATGATTATGCTGCTGCTGGCTTCCAGCCTCTGGCCGCTGCGACAGCTCGGTACAGAATTCATGCCCGAACTCGACGAGGGCGACCTGCTGTATATGCCGACCACCCTGCCCGGCCTGTCGATCGCCAAGGCGCGCGAACTGCTGCAGCAGACCGACCGCCTGATCCGCACCGTGCCCGAGGTCGAGCGGGTGTTCGGCAAGGTCGGGCGCGCTGAGACGGCCACCGATCCTGCTCCGCTGAACATGATCGAGACCACCATCAAGCTCAGGCCGCGAGAGCAGTGGCGGCCCGGCGTCACACTGGACAAACTGAAATCGCAACTCGATGAACTTGTGCACGTGCCCGGTCTCAACAATGCCTGGCTGATGCCCGTCAAGACCCGTATCGATATGCAGTCGACCGGCATCAACACCCCGGTCGGCATCAAAATAGCCGGCCCTGACCTCGCGGTGATCGAGTCACTCGGCAGGGATGTCGAGGCGGCGCTACACGGCATCGACGGCACCCGCTCCGTCTATTCGGAACGCAGCAACAGCGCCCGCTATATCGACATCGAGATCGACCGCCAGGCACTCGCCCGCTATGCCACTACGGTTGACGAGATCCAGGAGGTCATCAACACCGCCGTTGGCGGAGCGACCGTCATGTATACCGTCGAGGGGCGCGAGCGTTATCCGGTAAACCTGCGCTATCCCCGCTACGTGCGTGACTCCGTGGAAAAACTCAGGGAGCTTCCCATCGTCACCGGCAACCGCGAGGAGATACAGCTGCGCAACGTGGCCAGCATCCGCATCATCGCTGGCCCGGCCGTAATAAAGAGCGAGAACGCGCGCCTGAACGGCTGGGTCTATGTCACGATCGCCGGGCGCGATCTCGGTTCCTGGGTCAGCACGGCGCAGCAGGCAGTGGCGGCAGCCGTATCCCTGCCGTCGGGCTACACGATCAGCTGGTCTGGCCAGTACCAGTACCTGATGCGCGCCAGTGAACGGCTGGCCTGGATCATCCCGCTGACACTGGCGATCATTCTGCTGTTGCTGTATCTCTGCTTTCGCAATGTTGTCCAGTCCCTGATGGTCATGGTGGCGGTACCGCTGTCGCTGGTTGGAGGCTTCTGGTTCGTTTACTGGCTGGGCTACGATCTATCGGTTGCCGTCGCGGTCGGGTTCATTGCCCTGGCCGGTGTTGCCACCGAGTTCGGTGTGGTGATGCTGGTCTACCTCGACGAGGCGGTACGCCGGCATCAGCCGGCCACACTACCGGAACTGCGCATAGCGGTCATAGAAGGCGCGGTATTGCGCGTCCGGCCGAAGGCGATGACTGCAGCGGTGATTATTGCCGGCCTGCTGCCGATCATGCTGGGCAGCGGCACCGGGTCGGAAGTGATGCGCCGTATCGCCGCGCCCATGATCGGCGGCATGGTCACCGCGCCGCTGGTTTCCATGCTGTTGATCCCGGTCCTCTACCTGTGGTGGAAAGGACGCGGACTGGCCAAGGGCTGAAACAGGCCGGTCAACCCGGATGCGTGACGCCGGCGGGCCCGATTCAGGCTGCCCAGGCACCACAAAAACCTGGGCTAACTGCCGCCTGCGGCCTTGCCGGCTGCCTCGTCGACAGGCTGCTGTGCAGCCGTATCCTCACCCAGCGCTTTTTTGATCGCGGCATTAAAGACATTCAGTGGCTGTGCACCGATGACCACCTGCCCGGTAATCTTGTCGCTGGCCGTCTTGCCGATGATAAAACTGGGTGTCCCGGTCAGGCGTACCTCTCCGGCATCTTTGGCATCCTGGTCTATGTCGGCCAGGTGCCTGTCGCTGGCCAGGCAGGCATTGAATGCCTCGACCTCAACACCCACGCTCGCAGCATGTACGGGCAGATTCTCCGCCGCCAGCTTTTGCGGATTCTTGAACAGCTCCTCGCGCATTTCCCAGAACTTGCCCTGCTCGCCGGCGCAGTGCGTCGCCTGGGCCGCCTTCCTGGCATCCTTGTGAAAGGGCAACGGCAGGTTGAGCGCCACCCAGCGTACCTTGCCGGTGTCGATGTAGTCCTTCTTCAGGGAGGGAAAGGTTGTCTTGGTGAAACGCAGGCAGTAGGGGCACTGGTAATCCGCGAATTCGACGACGGTGACCGGAGCAGAATCACTGCCCATCACGGGCTTGTTGCTGATCGCAACCGTTGCCGTGGTCGGCCTGGCGGGACGCTGCTGGGCACCGGCCAGACCCTGTTTCTCGATCTTCTCGAGCACCTGGCGTATCGCCTTCAACTCCTGAAGGATGGCATCATCAATCGTTTGACTGCCGCCGGCCTGCGTATCGACCGCCTCCCTGGCGGCATCTCCGGCATTTGCGGCAAGCGGGACCAGGGCGAAGAGCATGACGGCCAGCAGGCAATGCCAGCGTGAAATTGCAATAAGATGTGAGTATAGGTGCATTATTGTGTTACCTGTGACTGGTTCGTGCGATGTTCATGCCCACCTTCAGACACCGGCACCAGCGGCGTGCCGCAGGGTGTCGACGAGTCACTGGCACAGCTCGCCAGGGATGAGCACGGGCTTTTTATTCACGTGTTTTTCCGTGTCGACAGTATAACCCGCAGGAACCCGTTACGGGTAGATAATCAAGGGCACAGTAAGCAGATACACTACCCGGCAGCGCGTTTCCGGGAACGGCACCCGCACCACCGCCAGCTGCGCAGTACCGGCTATTCCCGAAACTGCCGGTCGTCAGCTGATCAAACAGTTAGTCAATATCATCGTGAATCGGCAGCAGTGACTGCAGAAAGGTCATGGGGCTGCCTGTCCGCCGCGGTCAGCGACATACTGCTGGGGCCCAGCACTTCGGCCATGAGCGGCCCGGTATAAGCGTCATCCGGCAGCCTGCCCGACTCCAGAAAGGCGCGCTGCTCCACAGGACTCCAGCGGCCGCCCTCCGGCAAGTGCCTGATACTGTGTGGAAGGAGGCACTGCCGCGACGTAAAGAGCTGTACCTGCCGCGCTCAACCAGCGAGTCGCCGGCGGCTGCAGGCTGCAGACCGGCAATCAGGAGTAAAAACGGGCATGAACAGCCATCGCAGGCTAACCGTTGCAACACTATGCTGCATCACTGACACGAGTAGCCGCCCGGTCTATGTTTTCCTAATTCAGGACTCCAGGCAGGAAAATAGCAAGACAGCCCGTTCAATTTTTCCATGGACATGCAGGGAGGTGTGAATTTCCCGGCTGCCAGGCAGGAATGACCGGACGACTGCAGAAAAATGCTCTCACCCGTAGTAAACTTCCCCTACCTGCTAGCGGGGATCACGCAACAAGACTTTCTGGTATCCGGATGCTCAAGAAAATCGTCGTCATCAACAGTAAGGGGGGCTGTGGCAAGACCACACTGTCAACCAACCTGGCCGGCTATTATGCCACGAACGGTTATCTGGCAGCCTTGTTCGACTATGACCCGCAGGATTCAGCCGCCCGCTGGCTCAACCAGCGGTCTTCGGAACTACCCCAGATCCACGGCGTCGCCGCAGCGCACGCCCCAGCCGAAGGGATCACACGTTCATTCCAGATGCGCCTGCCACCCGAGACACAGCGCCTGGTGCTGGATACGCCTGCTTCACTGAAGCGGATGGAACTGATCGAGATTCTGCGGAATGCGGCGGCGATCATCGTGCCCATCCTGCCATCGACAATCGACTCTCACGTCACGGCGGACTTTATTCAGGACCTGCGAGCAGAGATCCGCATACATGCCCCTGCGGCACCCGTGGCCATCGTGGCGAACCGGGTCCGACGCAATACCCGCGCCTTTCAAGCCCTGCTGCGTTTTCTTGAAGCGCGCGACATGACACCGGTGACCTGCCTGCGGGATTCCCAGAACTACGTACATGCCGCCGCCGAAGGCGTCGGCATACACGAGTTGAAATCCAATCTTACCCGGATCGACCGCGAAAACTGGCAGCCGCTGATCGACTGGCTGGAAACACCGCATGGTCACGCCGGAATAACACCTGAAAAACAGCGCTTCACCGCCTGAGCGCCCGAACCGCGGCATCAATCAACCGGCTGCACCCCGGCCTCAGCATCCCGCATTTGATCACAGAACCTGCCGCATACCAGTTCGGCACGCAGCCCCGGAAAGGCGCTGATAATGGACATCAGCAGCGCCGCCAGATAGGGCACGGACTGGACCATCAGCACGATGATCCACAACAGCGTATCCAGCGTATTCGATCCATACTGGTGAAATATCGCTCCCGCTGCAATCCAGAGGGCAACCAGCATGAGGGTCTCCTCCCGCGTGCTCCCCAGCGCCCGGAGCAGCGCCATGGCCTGTTCCATTTTCGGGGTACGCAGGAACGGCCTGTGGCGCGTGAACAGGCCGAGCCACATCGCCCTGGCGATGGTGTGTGACAGCGCCAGCCCGGCGACCGCAGCCGCCAGCGTCTGGCGTGCCGTTCCCACGATCTGCGCCCCGCGGTAGATGTAGATCACCTTCGCAACCTTGAAACAGAACAACGCCAGCGGCAGGATCGAGAAAATGATCAGGGGTGGATCGACTTGCAGTGGCTCGGCCACCATAGCCAACGACCAGCCGAGGGCGGCGATGTTGAACAGCAGATTCACGCCATCCGCGATCCACGGCAACCAACCGGCGACAAAGTGGTAGCGCTGCCCCACGCTCAGGTGAGTGTGCGCCAGTCCCAGCAGGTCAGCCGCGTGGCGCCGCATGATCTGCATGGCGCCATAGGTCCAGCGGAAACGCTGGTTTTTGTAGTCCTCGAAGCCATCCGGCATTACGCCCCGACCATAGCTGTGCGGTATGTAAACGGCCTCGTGGCCGGCGCAGAATATCATCAGCCCGAGCTCCGCATCCTCGGTAATGCACCATTCACTCCAGCCGCCAATTTCCTCCAGCACCGTGCGACGCACCAGCGTCATGGTGCCATGCTGGATGATTGCATTGCGCTCGTTGCGGGTAACCATGCCGATATAGAAGAAACCCCGGTATTCGGCATAGGACATTGCCTTGAAGGCATTGCTGCCGCCATCCCGGTAATCCTGGGGTGCCTGCACAATGGCGATGCGGGGGCGTGTGAACTGCGGCGCAAGATCGCGCAGCCAGTCCGGTTCCACGATGTAATCGCTGTCGATCACCCCGATAACTTCCGCCTCGGGTGCTGTCTGCTGCAGGGCGTAATTGAGCGCTCCTGACTTGTAGCCCGATAGCGGATCCACATGGAAAAACCGGAACCGCTCACCAAGCTTTCGGCAATGTGCCTCGACCGGCTGCCAGATCGCGGGGTCGCTGGTATTGTTGTCGATCACGACAACCTCGTAGCGGGGGTAGTCAAGCCGGGCCAGCGCATCCAGCGTATCGATCAGCATGGCCGGTGGCTCATTGTACGCAGGCACGTGGATGGAAACCATCGGCAGATCCGAATCGGCGATCGGCATCGCTGTAAAGCGGCGCCGGCGCTCCTTGAACCACAGCGCTTCCGCCCACTCGTGGGCCTCGACCAGCACGACGATAATGACACCGATCATGCCGACCAGCATCAGTACGCCGACGATAACGGCATTCAGGGACAGGTACTGGTGTACATAGTCATAGACAATCCATACCACCGCGGTAGCAAGCGCATAGGCAACTACGGCCAGGAAACTGCGGCCGTGGTTTGTCAGGGTCTTTGCATCGATCAGCAGCAGGGTAAACGTAATCAGCGCGATGACAACGGAAATCGCTGCAAGTACGCGCCACTCGGGTATGTCGACGATGGGTTCGGAGAAGGCGAACTTGGGCTGGCGCATGACATCGAATACGCCCCAGTATGCGCCCACCGCGCCTTCAACCTGCTCTTTCCATGGCTGGTCAAACGCTTCCATCACGTAGTAGATGTAGCGTTCCGTCTCCGCCCGCTGCAGGAAACGCCGCAGGAAGACGGCTTCATTTGCCTCTGAAGCCACCGCACCCCCTCGCGTACGCCCGTTACTGGGCCAACCGACCTCCGCTATCACGATCGGCTTGCCCGGATAGCGCTGCCTGAGTTCATCCAGCCGGTTAATCACGAAATCGACTGCGTGGCTGATGGGGATGCCTTCCCAGTAGGGCAGCAAGTGGACGGCAATATAGTCAACATGCTGCACCAGTTCCGGGTGCTTCAACCAGACGTGCCAGGGTTCAGCTGTACTCACCGGCATGCTGACCCTGGCGCGGACATAATCGATATATTCGATGACTTTATCGACCGGCAGGTCGCGGCGCAATATAGCCTCGTTGCCCACGATCACCCGCACCACGTTGCGACGGTTGTGGTTGGCAACCTCGATCAGACGCGAGATCTCGCCTTCATTTTTCTCCAGGCGTTTGTCTATCCATGCGCCCAGCGCCACGTTGAGCCCGTATTTCCGGGCCAGTGCGGGCACCTGTGGTTGCGCGCCTTCCATCGAGTAAACCCGCACGGAATGGGTTTTTCCGGCCAGCAAGGCCAGATCTTCTTCAATTTCGGCAGCAGTGGGAAAGTTCTCAGCCAGCGGGTCATGCTGGGCACGCATGGGGGAGAAAGAAAAACCCTGGATAATATCCGGCCATGCCGGCTCGGTTTCGGGCTGATTGACCAGCGCCCAGAAACTGATGGTGATGGCGGCGATGGCAGCGGCGATTATGATGTTGATTCGGATCATGTGGGGCGCTTGTCGGCGGAATCAGATGCCTTCCTCACAGCGAAACAGGTGTATACCGCCCCGGATTAGCGCAGCTGGCAGCCGTTCCATGCAGTATGGGCATGGTTTGCAATCCGGGATTGCAGTGGGTAGTGCAAGGAGACTAGCGCAACCTGACACCCTGTCGCTGGCCACGTCCGGCTGCCTGAATCCCTGAGGACCCAGGCAGCCGGTAAAATATACCCGGACGGATTGTCAGCGTGTCGGGGCGGGCTGAGTTGCAGACCGGAACACCGGCGCAGGCTTCAGGCCGGCCGGCATCTGGGAGCAATACATAAATGGCGAAGTGCCTTCCGTACTCACGTAGGTGACCAGGCACTCCATGCGGTTCGCCAGGTCGGAAATCTTGCGCACGATGAGATCGCCCTCCCTGAATTCGCTGTTCTGCATCAGGCCGCCCTTGCCGTCAGGCAAGCTGTTGTAGCAGGTAAGCGAGGGAGAAGTGCCCAGTACGCTGACGTAGCCGACGAGGCAGGTCTTGGTACTGTCAGCATCAATCACCCGGTAGACATCCAGATCGCCCTCGCTGAGGTGTCCATTGCGCACCATGTCATCCTTGCCGGCCTGGCGGCTCTTGTAGCAATCAATGGAGGGTGATGTCCCTTCGATGCTGACATAGGCCACCAGGCAGGACATGTCATTGACCGTATCCTTGATTTTGCGGACAACCAGCTGGCCTTCCTTGAAATGGCCGACCTGATTGACGCTGGCCGCATACCCGGAAACGGCATCGTAACAGCTGATGACGGGGCTGGTACCGGTCGTGCGAACATAGAAGGCCTGACAGATCTTGTGGCTTTCCAGGTCCGTGACAGTGCGCACGATCAGGTCGCTCTCACGCAATTTGCCGGTCTGCACGAGCAGGGTTGATTGATAGGCCTCTGCCAGGCACACAAGCGGCAGGCTCGTTAACAGAAATATGATGAACTTCTTCATGTTTTCCCCTCAAGGTTTTGTTATTGACATGTTGACCCAGCAAGCAACAGCTTCACTGATGTCACGCTACCCTGCCGCGTTGACGGCCAGATGCTACAGTTTTCAGCGACTTGCAACTGAAAAGGGCAGCTTTCCCCGAATAATCCCGGACACCCTGACCACCACTGCGATTTATAAAGATTATCATGCAATACGGTTGTAAATCATACAATATGGTTGTATATATTACTGTAATACTGTCACTTTATGTAGAAAACTGACAAGGCCAATTCTCGCCGGGCAACGTGAAAGCGCATTCAATTCAGCGCGTTCACCCCCCTGCCATCAAGGATCAAGCCAGGCCTGTCCGGTAGTGTGATCACTGTTTCAGGATAATATGCGGAGGTAGCCGTACCATGAATCGCAAGAAAATGCTCATCGCAGTCTCATCAACGGCCGTGGCGACCGTCCTGCTCGCGGCGACAAGTGTCGCTCATGCATTCAACATGGGCAACATGTTCAATCCCGGCGATTGGTTTGACAATGACGACGACGACTATTATCGGCATGGCCGGTATTACGGCCGCGGTTATGGTTATGGTCCCTGGGGTCCCTACGGCGGCTACGGCCCCTATGGATACGGTGGATACCCGGGCTACGGACAACCGAGCACCATCGTCGTCAACCCGGGAGGCGACTCCAAGGCCCCGCCACCGCCGCGGCTGCCTGAATAAAGCCTGACACCGGTCATTCTGAAAATGCAAAGGCCGCGCATCCGGGATCAGCCCGGATGCGCGGCCACTTTTGTAGGCCGGCTACGTCCGGCAGGATACCCGCGCTGGCCAGCTGCCCGGGTTGAAACCTGCGCTCCGGCAATCCCTGTCAGCACAGTCCCGTGATACGGAAATCCTAGCCGGCAAACTTGCCGCTGCGGACCCGCTCGACTTCCATTATTTCCAGTTCCCGCGAACCGGACACGATCACGTTCTCGTCAAGCGCAAAATCGAGAGAAGAATTCAGTCTTTCATAGGGTACGGCATTCAGGACCACCTTGATCGCATTCAGTCGCGCCAGGTGCTTGTCGTTGGAACGCACCACGGTCCATGGTGAATCGATGGTATGGGTGCGTTTCAGCATCTCGTATTTCACCTCGGTGAAGTCATCCCACCGGTCCTGTGCCTGCACATCGACTTCGCTGAGTTTCCACTGCCGCAGCGGGTCCGACTTGCGCCGTTCGAATCGCCGGGCCTGCTCATCCTTGGTGACGCTGAAATACAGCTTGACCAGGATGGTGTCCTGTCTCACCAGGTCACGCTCGAATCCCACCACGCCCCGCATGAAATCATAGTATTCCTTCTCAGTGCAAAAACTGAACACGCGCTCCACCATGGCACGGTTGTACCAGCTGCGATCAAACAGCACAATTTCACCGGCCCGGGGGAACTGGGAAACGTATTTCTGGTAGTACCACTGGGTCTTCTGCTCCTCGGTGGGTTTACCCAGGGCGACGATGCGGTAGTGCTTCTCGTTCATGTAGCGCGTTACCCGCCTGATGGTGCCACCCTTGCCCGCTGCATCCCGGCCTTCGAACAGGATGATCATGCGGCGGCCCTGCCCCTCCAGGTAACGCTGTACCTGCAACAGCTCTGCCTGAAACGGCTTCAGTTCCTCCTCCCGGCGATAGCGCCGAACCGCTTTCTTGTTGGTTTTGTTCAGGCGTGAGATCTCTTCCACCAGTTCATCGTGCTGGCGGGTGTAATCCTGCAAACTGATTGTCTTGCCATCCACGGTGATCTTCTCGGGGTTTTGCACTCGGTTCACTTTGCTATTCTCCTGATTTTCCAGTTTCTGCGACCCTGTGAATGACCGGATACGTGTCTCAAACCGTAGTCACGAAACAACAAATAATACCGCATTGTAATACGTCTTTTTTTGACGTCGCTCAAGGCAGGTCCAGGTAGCCGGTAGTTGTTCACCCCCTGAGAACACGCCCCGATCCCGGCGCGCTGCCCGCACGACAATCCGGCCGCAGCCATGACTGCGGAGTGTCCAGCTTGGCGGCACCCGCTGCAGGTATTAGTATTGCCCCTGCAATGACCTGCCCAGACGGAGATTTCCATGAGTGACGCCCTGAATTACCTGATTGCCGCACGCCCCGATGCAATAACGCCTTATTTCAAGTTCTTCAAGGAGGCCGGCAAGCATCTCGACATCCGGACCCGTGACCTGATTTCGGTTATCACCAAGGTGGATGCCCAGACCGAGGGCGGCTTTCGCCAGTACCTGATACGCGCCCTGCGCAACGGCGCCAGCCCGAATGAAGTCATCGATGCCCTGCTGATGGCACTGCCTACACTGGGTTTCGCGAAAATCGTCTGGGCTGCCGAAATCCTGCTGGAGATGGACATTCCGGAATTCCGGCCCGAAAACCTGTTTGCCGAACCGGACTGGCACGAGGTCGGCCCGCTGGCCGACATGGCCATGAATGAAATCACCTATCTCGAGTGTGATGGCCGCAACCTGTACATCTACCGCGACAAAGACACCCTGCGCGTCTACGACAGTCGTTGCCCGCACCAGGTGACCAATATTCCGCACCTGGCGCTGGAAGGATCCCGCCTGACCTGCCCGAAGCACAAGTGGGCTTTCGATATCACCAGTGGGGAGTGTGTGGAAATCGGCAACCGGCCACTGAAGGAATTCGAGCACAAAATCGAGGGGGATAACCTGCTGGCCTTCTGGTAGCGCCCGGCAGCCTGCAAGGCCAGGCATCGCACCGCAATCCGGTTGCGGCAGGATATTTCCCCGCTGCCGCGATGGATGGCCGCCCGCCCCGGCACCCGGAAGGACTGACGCGTCGCCACCTGCTGCAGATTCCGTGCTTCCACTTGCTTGCAGCACAATCATGCAGGAGGCAGCAACGACCATTGAACCGGCTTTGTCACCGGTTCAATGGAAAGCCGGCATGAAAAACCGGCAGGCGGGCCAACCCGGTCCCGGCATCCTTGCCTGACATCTTCTTCCGGCCTCATTCTGAATATGCGCGGATACACCTCGCTTCCCATCCCTTTTCCTGCCCGTGCAACCCCCCTTGTAGCTATACCAGCCTGCGAACCCGCTCAGATGAAACGCACAACCACAGTGCGTCCACACAAGATCCGCACCATGTGCAGGCAGAAAATCCCTTCCATCATGCCACAGGGAATCATTAATATTCTTAAGTTACAATTGGTTAGCATTTAATCACAATATGGAACAGTGATTGCTTGTCAGACTGCAGGTCTTCATCGGTAACACCACGGAGGAAAGCTTGTATGAAGACACCATGGATATTCAAGGCGGATGCACGCCGCGCATTACTGTACGGGCTGATGATTCTTTTCGCTGCCCTGACACCCCCCTTTATCCTGCTGGTGAACAGGTTGATGTAGCCATCCGCGCAGCACCGCCATAACTCTCCATGCTGACGCTGACCTGAGTCCGCCGGGTCGGTCGTCACATAACCTGCACGGCTTAGGGAACAGCTTATAATGACGACCTGTCACGATCACGGGTCCCCGCATGGACATCCCAGCCGATCTCCTCCCCGATTACAGCCTCTGGATTGCCGCATTGATTTACGCGACCCTGCTGGCGGCTGCGGGTCTGACCGCACCCTGGAAAAAGATTCTCGACAAGGAAGGCTCGAACATCTTCTTCGGTGCCGTGGCATTTATTGCGGTCATATGGATCCTGCGCGCCGGTATCGAACCGGGACACAACTATCACCTGCTCGGCGCAACCGCGTTATGCCTGATGTTCGACTGGCAGTTCGCGCTTGTCGCCGTGAGTCTGGTGCTGCTGATAACCACCTGGCAGGGGCCGGCCGGCTGGGAAACCTTCGCCATCAATGCCCTGATCATGGGAGCGGTTCCGGTCCTGTTTACCCGGAGCATGTTGTACGCCTGCCAGCACTGGCTGCCGCACAATTTCTTCATTTATGTTTTTATCAATGCCTTCCTGACCGGGGCGCTTGCAATGCTGCTGTGCGGATATGCCGCCAGCACGGTGCTGGCGCTGGCCCCGGCAGACGGGTTACCGGGCAGCAGTTATCTGCAGGTCATCCCCCTGCTGATGTTTGGCGAGGCATTCCTCAACGGCATGATCATGATTCTGCTGGTTGCCTACAAACCCGGCTGGGTCGCCACCTTTCACGACCGCTGGTATCTCGACGGGAAGTAAGTTCCTGCCGGAGTGCAGCCTGACGAATCGTGCCGAAGGAGGGTGCTTGTGCCCATCGGGTTTGCCTGCGACACCTGCAGGAGCGGTCACCTGACCGCGACCTGGTTGATATTCATCGGTCCGTCCCGGCCGCCGCCCCAAACAGTGACTGGAAAAACGCCTGCATCTCTGCCCAGGAATCTGCATCCGCCGCCGCATTGTAGGCCAGCGGCAAACCAAACTTTTCACCGAACGCGTCCGCACCCGGATTGGTGAAGCTGTGCTTCGCGCCGGGATAGTTGATAAAGGTGTAGTCGGCGCCGGCCGCATCCATTGCCGCCTTGAAGGCCGCTATCTGCTCCACAGTCACGAAGGGATCATCGGCCCCGTTCGCGACCAGTATTCTTGCCTTGACGGTGCCGGGAGCAGGCGCGCCGATGCCCCCGAGGGTACCGTGAAAACTCACCACGCCATCGAGGTCCGCACCGGAGCCTGCCATCGCCAGCACCACGCCGCCTCCGAAACAGTAGCCGATGGCCGCATTCTGCTGCGGATCGACATCCGGTTGCGAATTCAGGAAGTCCCGCGCCGCATCGAAGCGCGCCTGCATCAGCGGCAGGTTATTGCGAACTGCGCTGGCGAACTTGCCGGCGTCGTCAGGATGATCCGCGGTCTTGCCGTCACCGTACATGTCGACGGCCAGCGCAACATAGCCCAGTTCCGCGAGCTGCCGGGCACGATTGTGCGCATATTCATTGTTGCCCCACCATTCGTGCACCACCAGGATACCGGGGCGTTTGCCCTGTATGGCGGTGTCCCGGGCCAGGTAGCCCTTGAGCGTGGTATCGCCAGCCTGGTAGCTGACTGCCTCTCCGACAACCGCCGCCTGTGCGGATACACTGGCGGCCAGTAACAACGAGATCAGGATAATTCGCAACATGATATCTCTCCTGTGATGCGTGCCCGCGAGGACGGGCATTTAAATAGATGGGGATCATTCCTAGAACTCATACTCGAGCAGCATGCGCCAGGTCAGATTCGCTGTCTTGCTGTCAACACCAAACATCGGCCCGAGTTCCCACTTCACCTTTTGCCGCCCAACCCGGGCCATACCCAGTGCGACCGGCCCGATCGCATTCAGTTCATCGCCCTTGTAGTATTCAATGGCCGGTTCCAGGTACTCACGGAACCGCCAGCGCCACTGCAGCGCCGCATAGGTCTCGAACTCGTTGTTGATTCCGCCGCCGTACTCGTAGATCAAATGCAGATTGGCCGCCAGGCTGGTCGGACCAAACTCCTTTTCCACCAGGCCGGCCACAGCAAGTTCCGTAATATTATCCGCTGTATCCCGCTCGACCTCGAACAGCGCACCCCAGTCGGCCCAGTACTCGCCCTGCTCGGTCAACTGCCACAACCCTTCCATCTCGAAACCGCTGACCTTCAGTGACTCGCCGTTGTCCTTCTGGGCAATCACATAGGCTTCCACAAACCAGCGCTCCAGCGGACTGAAACCATAGGCTAGCCAGTATTTCTGGTCCTTGTACTTGTCGTGGTCGGAATCATCAATCACGTTCGCACGCAACTCGACCTCACGCTCCAGCGGTGCGACATAAGGGTGATAGACGCGACCGATCTGGGCATCGGCGACGACGGGTCCGCTATTCACCAGCAGCACCAGGAGGCATGCCGGCCACCGCCGGATATATACCTTCATTGCACACCCCGCACAGCCGGCATCTCGCGCAGCCAGCGGCCGACAACAATCACCAGCATAAAGAACCCCAGTGTGGCGCCATAGAAAACAAGCTGTTTCAGGGTGGGTGTCGCCTCGTAGCCCAGCGAGGCATAGAGCAGCTGCCCGGTGACCGAAGTCTCTGAAATCCAGGCGGAGGAATCCCAAACCGGCAGCTGCGACTCTACCAGCCCGCCCTGCATCAGGTAGACGACCGCCTGCGAGGCCATGCCTGAAGCCACCAGCGCCAGCAGCAGCAGGGGCACAGGCACCGCAAGGCGCGCTGGCAGGTTGATCAGGCCATAGTAAATCAGCACACCGAGACTGATGCCGATGCCTGCGCCGATAGCACTGCCCACCAGTACCGGCAGCATTTCCCCCGGGTTGGCTGTAAAACCATAGACAAAAATAATGATTTCCATTCCCTCGCGCGTAACGGCCAGGGCCACAGCAAGACAACTCACCACAAGCGGCAGCAGGGGTATCGGCCCGTTGCCCGCCGCTGCAGCCCGCCGGTCAAGGCCGGCAGCATACACGATCAGCAGCAGCACAATGGCGGACAGGGACACGGCGTTGAATACTTCCTGCCCCACCCCCTCGAAACTTTCCGAAATAACATCCACGAGCAGGGTGGCAACCACAGCGCCAGCCATACCGAGTGCGAGACCGGCAATGATGCCCCGGTACGACAGTCTCATCAGCCGGGTGGTACTCACCAGCAGACTCAGCACCAGTGCCGCTTCCAGCACCTCGCGCAATATGATGATGACAGCACTCAGTGTCATGGCTTCACTCCGCGATGATGACGCCCTGCGCCGTCTCCGGGTGAAACTCGCCGAAATACGGGTATTCACCCGGACGCAGGGGACCGATAAAAATGGTTGCCTTGCGCTTGCCCATTATGACTTTCTCGCGGTTCAACTCGAAGCTCTCGAATTCCTCGGGTGTGCCGTCCTGGTTGATGACCTGCAGCTTGATCTTCCGGCCGACAGGGACCCGCACTTCGGCCGGGTAGAACAGGTGCTCGCGGATCTCGATCTGGTAAACCGGCACGTCGGCGTGCGCAGCCACGCCCCAGCCTGCAAGCCACAGACCCGTGCCAGCCAGTCGCAGCAGCGTTTTCATCCTGTGCATTCTACCTGCCCCTGTCAGCCCGACCGACTATCCCGGGGAAAGATCACCGTGACCTTCAGGCCACTGCCGAAACGCGATGGACCCAGTTCGATTTCTGCTCCGTGCAATGCCACGATGCGCTGCACGATTGAAAGTCCCAGACCACAGCCGGTAACACCCGAATTATGCCGGTCTCCCCCAACCCGGTAGAAGCGCTCGAAGACCCGCTGGTATTCGCTTTCCGGTATCCCCGACCCGGAATCCATAACGTAAAGATGCACCCTGTCAGCCAGGCGGTACACCCCGACCTCGATCTTTCCCGAGACAGGCGTGTATTTTATGGCATTACTCACCAGATTGAGTACCAGCATTTCAAGCCCGAAGCGGTCACCGCGGATTCCCGTAGCCGCGCCCTCTAGCTGTATCTCCTGCTGCCTGGCTTCGACCTGGGGATAGCGGTCGGCAATGACCTGCTGCGCTATCCCGTACAGGTCCAGCGGCACGAAATTCGCCATGTACTGGTCCGGCGCCACACGGTTGAGCACCAGTGTCTGCTCCACCAGATGGCTGAGGCGCTCGACCCCTTCAGCAAGCTGCTGCAACGAGTGTCCGGGCTCGTCGAGTTCGTCCACGAGGTTCTGCAAATGCACGCGGATGGCAGCAATCGGTGTGCGCAGCTCATGCGCGGCATCGGCGGCAAAGCGTTTCTCGCGCTGGAACGAGGCTTCCAGGCGGCGCAGCAGTTCATTCGCCGAGTTGGCCAGCACCTCCAGCTCGCGCGGCACCCCCTGCAGCTCGATCGCTTTCAGGCCACCTGCCTCCCGGCTCTCCAGTTCCGTCGCCAGCCGGGAAATCGGACGCAGGCCGCGGCTTACCACCCACCAGATGATCAGCGCCAGCACCGGCAGGCCCAGCACGATGGGCGTCAGCACCGCGATGACGACCCGATCGGCGATCTTGTAACGCAGATCGTCGCGCTCCGCCAGCAGCAACCACAGGCCGCTGGCCGCATCCGGGAGCACCAGCGCGCGCCAGCGATAGCCGTGAAAGTTCATTTCCTGGAAACCCGCCGCGGATTCCAGCAAAGCGGTCTCGGGCACTCCCGCGGAGCGCAACACGCTGTGCCGGTCCGCATCGCGCCATACCTGGTACAGCAGGCTGGATTTACCCCCTGCCGGGAAGGGAACAACGGCTGCATCCGGTACGGTGTCGACAAGCTGTTGCGTACGTACGTAGTGTCCAAGCAGCTCGGCCTTCTGCAGCAACTGGTCGTCGAACAGCGCCTGCAGTTCATCCATGCTGCTCTGATAACCGCGCAGCGAGGCCACGAAGATCACCAGCGTGATGCTCGACAGCAGGGCGGCGATCAGGAAGATGCGTATCGAACTCACGATTTGCGGATGGTATAGCCGATACCGCGCACTGTCTGGATCAGGTCGGCGGCCAGCTTCTTGCGGAGGTTGTGGATGTGCACCTCAACGGTATTGCTGCCGACTTCCTCACCCCAGCTGTAAAGCTTCGACTCCAGTGCCTGGCGTGTCTGGATGCTGCCAGCCGCTTCCATCAGGGCCTTCAGCAGCATGAATTCGCGCCTTGAGAGCGGGACCTCGTTGCCGTCCACGGTCACCCGGTGCGCGGCGGTATCCAGCAGCACCGCGCCGATGCGTATCTCGGTCTGCTTCTCCATCCCGAGGCGCCGCTCCAGTGCCCGCAGGCGAGCCGACAGCTCCTGGATGTCAAACGGCTTGGCCAGGTAGTCATCCGCTCCCTTGTCGAGGCCGGCCACCTTGTCGGAAGTCGAATCCCGGGCTGTGAGGATCAGTACCGGCATCTGCAATCCCTTGCTGCGCAGCCAGGCCAGCAGTTCCAGCCCGTCCATGTCGGGCAGGCCCAGATCCAGCACCAGTACGTCCGGCGCCTCGGCCACGAGGCTGTGTTGCACCGAGCGCCCGTCACTGAGCCAGTTGACTGCGAAGCCATCCCGCTTCAGCGCCCTGACGATGCCGTCCGCCAGCAGCGCATCATCCTCAACCAGCATAATCTGCATAGCTTGAATTCGTCCCCGGGTAATGCTGCCGGCTAATATACCACCTGATCTCCGGCCTGCATGGCTGTGGGGGCATACCGGTAAACCCACAAGGCCGTCGTCGCAGTCAGTACGGCGTGGCGCAGCTTGTTCTCCCGTCGCGTGGTATGGCTGCCCCAGCTGCCATCATCCTGCTGGGCTGCGGTGAGCGCCAGCACCGCGTGCCGGTAATTTCCGGTCAGCGGTTCGTGCAGCATCCGGGCACTAATCAGCAGTTCAGCCGTGAGGTCGAAATTTCCTGCGGCAGCGGCCCAGGACACGGCATCACCAAGGTGACGAGCCACCGCGGCGCGGCGCGGCGCCAGCCATGGCGGCACCTGCAGGCGTCCGAAATCCGTTAGCGCGACAATCTCGTGAACCAGGGCATAGAGTTCCAGGGAGGCAGCGGCGCGCAGCTGGACAGGCGCTACCTGTGGCGGTAGCTGCGGCGTCCGGCCCTGCGAGATGCGCTCGATCCGGCTATTCGCCAGCACATCCGGCAGGGAAATCCCTGGGTCCGCACCAAGGTGCTGCAGGAACAGGGCAATCGTGAGCCGCTTGGTGGGGTCACAATGCTGCACCATCCGCAGCACACCCCTGGCCTGCGTCGTGATCTCCTCCTGCAAATCATCGGGTTCGCCGGCTTTTTCCAGCAAGTGTGCGGCCAGCACGAGATGATAGTAATCGGTCAGGTTCTTGCGCCCCCCGTACACCCACTGTTCAAACTCGGGCAGGTCAGCCAGCCGCGCCATGTGCGCCTGCAGTTGTGCAGCAAAGTGCGCGCGTTCAGCGGTATCCCGGGACAGGTTGCGGCGCACGTAGTAACCGACTGCTTCGTCGAGCATATCGGGCAAGCCACCGTCGCTCACCGATGCCGGATGCTGTGCGAGCCACTCGTTGCCGCGCGCTATAACGGCATCGATCTCTGCACCCGTCGGCTGCATTGCAGCAGGATGGTTGTCAACGGCCGGCGCCGGCAGCACCACGACAGCGAGCAAAAACAGGAGGAGGCGCCGCAAGCCTTTAACCCCGGTACCGTCCGTGAACAAAGAGACCGACTCCCGGACTCGTTCTAAAAAAGCTGTCATTACGCCGTCACTCCTGTCCAGCTTGATCTAAATCAAGAAAACGTGCCGCAACTGTTCAGACTTGCCCGGGTACCTTGGCACGCCACCGGACTGCGTGTACTGTTCAGACTCAAACTAACATAAACACCAGGGACAAGGTCGCCGCCAAAACCTGCAATGCTGGTCGAACGGATAATCAAGCGCTATGCCGCTTTCTTCAGGGGGTGGTGCCAGGCATTTGGAGAACACGAAAGCATTCCCGGTGAAGAAAACAGCATAAGCTGGCTGCTGGCGGAGCACCAGGTCGGCTTCATCATTCCGCAGCAGGTAACGAAACCGCTCTATCGTGAAATGCTGTGGCAAAACCCGACGCCGACGCTTGTCATCAACCGCAAGCACTTCGAGGTCGGGGAACTGCGTATTCCACTCACCGGCTGGTATGATTCACGCGGGCTGGACGCACTTGAAAGTATGCTCCGGACCGGCAGCGAATTTCACTTCTTCCTGACCTCGCATTTCATTTACGGCACCGGCACACGCATTCTGACGCTTTCAACCAGGAAACCCCTTGCCATCATCTACAAGGAAATCGGCAAGATGTATATCAGGATGGATTGACGAACCGCAGCAGGAACGCGGCGCACTCAGGAGGAAGGCACTCCCTCAAGTTCCACATACAGCCCGCCGGGATCCAGCTTCTCGATCAGCCGGGTCCAGAGGGATTCCGGGCGGGTGCTGAAGATGGTCGCCGGGTCGGCGTCGACGACATACCAGTTGCCACGCTCGATTTCCTGCTGCAACTGTCCGGGGACCCAGCCCGCATGTCCCATGTAGAAACGCAGTGCATCAGCCGGCTTGCGCTCGGCAAGCAGGCGGTCCAGCACACGGCGGTCGTGGCTGAAGTAAACATCGTCGGCGACCAGTTGCACCAGCGAGTTTTCCTGTTCGCTGCGCATCAGCATGGTGAGCATGCTGTACTTGACTGGCCCGCCGTAGTAGATGGCGTGTGCGTCACCCGCCTCGTGCTCAACATCGCTCACGGCATCCGCGAGCCGGATGTGACTGGGGCGATTGACGACCAGGCCCAGCGAGCCATCGTCGCTGTGAGCCACGAGATAAATCACGGTGCGGCTGAAATGGGGGTCCGTCAGGTTGCGACTTGATACCAGGAACAGGCCGGGCGCCGGCGCCTGCAGCCGTACCACGGGTGCAGCCGCCTGCAGCATTTCCCCCTGCACAAACCAGGCATCCCAGGCGCTTGCATTACCCGCAGGCAACAGGACAAATACCATGATTATCAACAACCTGATTCGATGCATGGACGGCACCAACGCTACCTTCCTGAAACACGGACCTACCGACTAGTGTAGACCGTTATCCGGCACCGGGAAGTGTCGGTTATATCGGGCAATCGGAACTGCCCGGTGTCGACCGGCGCTGTTATCGCAACATTGGCAGCGGCTCTGCTGGCGGCGCGCAGCCTGCAGCCAGCTTACAGCAGTGGTGCAGCGAGGTGGGTCACGTTCTCCAGCAGGCGCCGGGCAAAGGGACGCTGCCGCCACTGGGATGCGTCCAGCAGGTCCGAATCCCGGATGTAGTCGGCCTGCAGTTCCCGGATCTGCGCGGTGACTTCGCGATTGTAGATCATCAGGGAGATTTCGAAGTTGAGCCACAGGCTGCGCATATCGAGGTTGACGGAACCGAACAGGCAGAACTCCCCGTCGACGGTGACGGACTTGGTATGCAGCAGGCCGCCCCTGAACGCGGCGATCGTGATGCCGGCCTCCAGCAGATCCTCGAATACCGCGCGACTGGCATAATCCACCAGCCTGGAGTCGTTCTTTTCCGGCAGCACGACAGTAACCGCAACGCCGCGATGCGCGGCCGAGATCAGTGCGGTGAGCAACGAATCATCCGGAACAAAATACGGCGTGGTGACAATCAGCTCGTCCCTTGCCGCATAGAACGTCGACAGCAGCAGTTGCAGTATCGCCAGCGGCTTCTGCGCAGGACCCGAAGGCATTGCCTGCAGCACTACCGGTCCCTGCTCCTCGACGGGCGCCACGTCGTGACACGCTTCAAGTCTGGCGAGGCTGACACCAGTGACCACCTCCCAGTCCTGCAGGAAGATTCCGCCCAGCGCCTCGACGGCGGGGCCCTCGATGCGGAGCATCGCGTCAATCCACTGCCCGACGCCTTCATCCTGCTTGAAGTGGCGCGGATCGACCAGGTTCTGGCTGCCGGTGTAGCTGATTTTGCCGTCGATAACAGCGATCTTGCGGTGGTTGCGCAGATCGGCACGGGAGAATAGGGTCGAGAAGATGCCCACGGGCAGTGATACACCCAGTTGCACACCCGCGTCCCTGAGTCTCCCGGGGCTATCTCCGTTGAGGAATGCCTTGCTGCCCAGCGCATCGAGCAGCACTCGGCAGATAACCCCGCGGCGCGCGGCGTTAATGACGGCATCCGCCAGGTCATCCGCCAGTCCGCCCGGATACCAGATATAAAACTCCAGGTGACATGTGGACCTGCACTGGTTGATATCGTCAATGATCGACCGGAAGATGGACCCGTATTCGGTCAGCAACTGCAGGCTGTTACCCTGCAATGCCGAAAACCCGAAAACCGTTGCTGCCTGGCGCTGCAACGGAAAAGCCTCGGGACTCACCCCGGACCAGTCCACGGCCGAGCGCGTGCACAGCGACTCCTGCCACTGCCCGTACAGTTCCTGGATACCCCTGAATCGCTTGACGTACTTGCTGCTGATACGGTTTTCACCGACGAACAGGTAGAACAGCACACCCAGTAACGGAATACTGAAGATGATTGCAATCCATGCCAGCAGCACGCCGACAGGCCGCCGGCGCATGATAACCCGCACCGAAAGACCGATCACCAGGCTCCAGTGCAGCACCAGTGCGACAATTGCGTAGATCTGGAGCTCTTCCTGTGACATTGCGGGTCTCGCCGGATGCTGGTGGCTTCAAAAGCCAGGGTGGCGGGATTATACCCGCACCGGAAATAACATACGCGTATAACACTCCGTCTTCAGAGATCCATGGCCAGGATGCAGCGCACGACTGCAGGGAGAAGGTGAGGCCGGGTACCGGTCGAGAGACTGGCCTGGGCCATGCAGGAGGCAGGGCAACGCAGGGCGCAGTTGCCGAGGAGGTGGAGTTACGCGGGAGCAGTTACCGGGCGAAATCCGGGGATGGTGCCAGAATCCCCGGGTTCCGCCCTTGCGGGTGTGCACTCGGCAACATTGGAAATTTATCACGGATCGGGGCAACAACCCGGGCGCTGCAACGGCACATTGCTAATGCGGACTTAACCCGGCGCACCTCGTTGCAGGTCTTTTTTCTTCCCGATTCTGTATGCATCGACCGTCCCTGCCACCCAGCAGACAACGACAAATATCATGAGAATGTTGACCGTGACGCCCCCAGAGCGGGCGGATTCCTGGGCGGCTGCGTTCGAGATAGCGGTGATATCGATGGCATCGCCCTGCAGCTCAATCTTCTCCAGTATGTCCAGCGCCTGCTGTACGATTTCTACAACAATCACTGACAGGCTGATCAGAACCGCCAGCATGATGACCGCCCCCCGTCGGTACTGCCTGAGAACAAGCTGGCCCAGGCCCGGGAATACCAGCCCCGACAACAAGGCTCCTTTTATTGCGCTTTTCATCTCACAGCTTCTCCAGCAACGGAACCTGTCGTGGCATACACCTGCCTGCCGGGCGTCGCATCATGCAGACAGTTCCCCGGCAAGGGAACGCAGCAGGCCAGCCCCGTCTCCCTGCCAGGCACTGCCGTGCATGCAGGCGAGCGTTGCGGGATTTGTCGCGGCCAGTTTTTCAAGCAGCGTACGTGCATTCTTCGTGTGCGAAAAGTAGTCCATCCGCTGGCGAAAGGCCTCGCTCGGCCCGAGAATATCAGACTCCGTGACGGGCGGAAGGTCTACACCCCCCTGCGTAAACAGGTCGCCACAAAGCAGGGTCGAGGTGCTTTCTTCGGTCAGAAAACCGCACTCCCATGCATGCGGCAGGTGTGGTGCGTCGATCCAGCGCACGGAATGCCCGCCCAGCGACAGCACCTCGCCGTCAGCAAGGGCATGTGGACTCCGGTCTGCCAGGTCCTCGATGGACACCATGGCCGCGACCGTGCCGCAGAGCGGTACGGCACGCGGGGCGACCGCAAGCCATTCATTGAGTGAACCGCACTCGTCCGACTCCACGTGGGAAAAGCCGATGTATCGCAGGCGTTCGACCGGCAGCACGCTCGCGACAGCCTCGCGCACAAGCGGAAACATCTTGCGGGGTCCGGTATGGAACAACAGGGGTTCGTCGCTCGCAATCAGGTACTGGTTGAAGGAAAACCCGGCCCCGTTCTCAAACACGACCGGCGTATTGATGCGGTAAATTCCGTCGGAAACTTCATGCACGTTCGTACCCGACTGGCTGTTGGTAATGATCATATTGCTTCCTCTGTATGAAGTCCTTGCGAGACGGAACCGGATCCGCCCTCCGGGCAATCTGGCCGGTTACAGGAGTATAGACACTTCGTCGCCTGCCAGTGCGAAGTTACACACCCCACCGGTATCAGGGGTGATTGGACCCCTGCCCCAGCTTCCTGAGAGACCTGGCCATGCGGGCGCGTGCCTGGTTCGCGTCCACCAGCACAGCGGTGAACGGATAGTCGCCAGCCAGAACTGCTACCAGCTGGCTCGCCGCATTGACAAAGGCAGGCTCGTCGGAAAAATCCAGAAATTCGATAGCCGGGGACAGCGCCTCGTTCGACCTGACCGCTGCCGCCCGGACTTCGGGAGGTATGGTAATGACAGCGTCATCCGGTTCCGAGTCCAGCGACTGCAGCAGGCGGGCGATATTGACAACCGCGGGGGTGTCGGCTGCGCCATTCGGAACCAGGTCCAGCGGCGTGATAACCGCCTTCCCCGTAACCGGCTCTCCCAGGGCAATATCGCCGATGTAAAACCGGATGGTATTCCCGACCTCATACTGGAACTCGCCGTTACTGCCAGTGATGCCGGCAAGCGACCCGGACTCATAGCTCACCCCCTCTACCGGGGCATCGACCAGGGTGCCGTCGCCGGCGATGACGACCAGACCGGCTTTATCCTTCTCCTCTTCCTGGTCTGTTGAATCGCCCCCGGAACTGAAGAAGAACGAGCACTGGGCCCCGCCGAGCAGCGGTATGGCGAGCAACGCAAGGATGAGCATGGATCTTAGGGAAGGCATAGTCACACGTTAAACTGATAAGCACCCGGTCCCCCGGCAATTACCAACGGCCGGTTCCTGTGCATAATTGTAGTCCGATTTCCAGCAACCGGCCGGCGCTGACAAATCACAACCATTCCTGTCAATCCCTGTCCGCTTGTGCCAGAGCGAAAACCGTGCAGCGAATGAAAACGGGTCATATCTTCGTCAAGCCATCCAACCCGGGCTGCCTTATCGCCGCGCCGGCGCCGTGCGCTGGCGAGTGCGCTTGCGGAAATATCCAGGACCGCAACGTTGACATAACCCTCGGCACACAGGTAATCCACCGGCACAGATGCCCCGCCGCCAACATTGATAATAGGCGCATCCCGCACAAGCCGGGCGCTGCAGATCAGCTGCAGTGACAATACGGGCTCCTACTGGTACCAGCCCAACTCCAGTGGGCCCTGTCACTGCAGATCTTTTCCCAGTGTGCCTTCCTGTCAAACATTTCCGCAACGTCCAGTCATGATTAAAGTCATTCTACGAGCACACGCCTTCGATACGTCAGCATGGTCATTAACAATATACAGGCTGTCGCAATGACAGCGGGGAACAAAACCGTTGTGATCGAGTGATTTTCCAGCGCCAGGATGACGATGAGGTTCCTGGCCGCAAACAGCCCGAAAAACAGCAGGGATTCCGAATGCGGCATGCAATAGGCCTTCCTGACTGTTGGCCCGAACCCGAGCACGTCGACTGCCGTAAGAATCACAACGGCCCATAACGGATCGGATGTGAAATACCAGAACGGCAATGACGACAGCGCCGCAACCAGGAACAGCCAGTCAGTCAGGGTGATCGAGATATCCGCACGCTTGATATAAGCCAGCAGGGCAATGAATATCGTAATCATTCCTGAAACACCGATTGGCCAGGCACCTGTGCCGCCGCCATCTTCAAGCTGCGCGAGAAACACCACGAACGTGGTTGCACCCCAGATAACCCAGGAAAAAACATGAGGCCTGGTTGCGCCCGCGATGATTGACCTGATGTACGGAAAAAACGCAATCAGGGTGAGCGCAATCGCAACAGAACTCAGAAGCTCTTTATATGGCACCGGCAGCAGGGCATCAGGTCACTATTCGGACTAATATTAGTGGAAACTCTTAATTAATACGTTATGGCGAGGAACGCAGTGATGAAGCACTCCGTAATTCATTGATTCACTGGTTACGAGATTGCTTCGCGTGCCGCCCCGGACATCCTGTCCGCCCGCTGCACTTGTACCTCCTTGTAGATCGCGCTCATAGTGACTGGATACATGAATTAATCAGTGGCTCACCGGGCAAACTAATGCTCTGACACCATAGCATATGCAGCGAACACACATTGGATACCACCACCCTCAGCTTCTGGTGTTATACCCTGTCAATCCTCTGCGTGGGCATCTACAGCGCGCGTTACGGGCGCGCCGGTTCCGAGGATTTCTTCCTGGCCGACCGCGGCATCGGCGCCTGGGTGGCCGCGCTGTCCGCCTCCGCCTCATCGGAGAGCGGCTGGGTTACCCTCGGACTGGTCGGAATGGCGTTCCAGACAGGCGTCGGCGCCCTTTGGATCATCCCCGGCACTGTGCTCGCCTTCCTGTTCAACTGGGTGGTGCTGGCCAACCGCCTGCGTCAGTTTGCCGCAACGCGCCAGGCGATCACCATCCCTGACATTCTTGCGGGCCGATTCAGCGGCCGGTCCGCCGCCCTCATCCGGCTGCTTGCCATGCTGATTATCCTCAGCATGCTGAGCGCCTACGTGGCGGCACAGTTCAACGCAACCGGCAAAATGTTCTCCGCGATGCTGGGCTGGCCCTACCGGGACGGCGTCATCGCCGGCACAGTGATCGTGCTGCTGTACACCGTCAGTGGCGGCTTCCGCGCTGTTGCCTGGACCGACGTCATCCAGGCACTGCTCATGGTCAGCGCCCTCGTGATCCTGCCGGTCGTCCTGCTGCTCGAACTCGGCGGCCTGGAGGCCGCCTGGCAGCGGCTTTCGGAACTGGAAAACAGTGCAAATCTCACGAACCCGGTCGCCGGCAAGGCCGGCATGGCACTGCTGGGCTTTTTCTCCGTATGGCTGGGCATCCCGCTGGGGTACAGCGGCCAGCCGCACCTGCTGGTCCGCTTCATGGCAACGCGCGATGCCACCGCCATCAGGCGCGGTGCGCTCATCTCGACCGTCTGGGTGTTCCTGCTGTTTTCCGGCGCGGTCATGCTGGGCATCCTGGCGCGCGCCTACTACGGGGTACTGGATGACCCGGAGACGATCCTGCCACGACTCGCCGCCGAACTGCTGCCCGGCGTCATCGGCGGCATGATGATCGCCGCGGTGCTGGCGGCCATCTGCTCGACGGCCGATTCGCAACTGCTGGTCAGCGCCTCGGCAATCAGCCACGACCTCTATGTCCGCGTCCTCGGCCGGCACCCGGACAGCCGCACCGTTCAGCTGTTCAACCGCCTGGCGGTGCTGGGCGTGGGTCTCGTCGCCATGCAGGTCGCCCTCGGCGAGGTACGGGTCATCTTCGATTTCGTGCTCTATGCCTGGGCCGGCCTTGGCGCAGCCTTCGGACCGGCGCTGATCCTGATTCTGCTCGGTAAGCGCACCAGCGCCGCCGGGGTGTTCGCCGGCATGCTGGTGGGGTTCATCACCGCCATCGTCTGGCGCCAGACACTGAATGATTATCTCTACGAACTGTTGCCGGCATTCCTGCTGGCGTTCGGGACCATCCTGTGGGTGAGCCGGCTGTTACCGGACACCGGGAAAGATTGATCGATACGCTCTCTGCCGCGCTCGCAAAAGATCGCAACATACAGATCGCGCTGACACACATTCCCGGAGGATCGCCGCCGCTCGTCTGAATGCACAAGTGTGCCGCTACCTCGTGAAAGATTTTGGGACATCCAAGTCGCCAAAATCGACTCGCCAACGCGGCAGCCATTGTGCCCCGGCCGCCCTGCGGTCGCAGCGGCACTCCACTTCGCGGAGCACCACAGCGCCCACAATGACTGGACGGCGTGTCGGATGCGCTTGCATATGACCTGCGCTGGCTACGGAAGCCTCCGGCTCCTTCGCCACTTCGGCCACACGCCCGCGCTCTACGCCTACCGGGGACTATCCGCCTCGGGCTTCGCCCTTCCATGGCGGACAGCGGTGGTGGGCAGCAGTACAGGCTGTTCATCGGGGACTATACGGCGGGACTCGAAGACCGTCAGTGTTAAATCTGGAAGTGGGGGCATTTCTATGATACGCACAATCTTCACATCTGTATGCGGCGCAATTATCCTGATTGCCGCGCTTTTCCCGGTTGTCGTCATGGTCGTGGATAAAATCTGAACCGGGACAATCATCACGAGCACGCCGTGCTCAATGCATACCGGGTTGCAGCGGTTCGCTGACGACCCGGCACGGGGAAAGCGGCCTCCCGGCAAGGGAGGCCGCGCTCCGGACACTCCCGGCTGAACGCCCCGCCGGTTCAACCGCGGTGTGAAAGCGGAATTCAAATTACCAGGGGGCAAACCTCCCCCCGTTTCGCGGCTGCAGGAATTCCAGCCGCGTGTCAGTCCCGCTCCTCGACCGCCTCGACAAAACGCAAGCGCATCACTCCATCCACGGATTCCGCCGCGTAGCCTTCCGACCAGGAGAGCAGTCCCTGCACCTCCCTGCGCCATTCCTCGGCATCCTCGCCGGCATGGAAGAGAACGAGATAGGGTTTGTGGCAGCCGGTGAAATGTTGCATGCGCAGACGTGGATTGGTGCGCTGCACGACGCCTGCCGGCAGGCCGCCGACCGCGTTGACCTCGACCTTCGGGCACATCACCATGGTGAACCGGGCAGGCAGCTCGCCATGGTTCCGCCGCCAGCGATCAAGCACCGCGGGTACGAAACCGGGAATGCTGGCCGCACTCCAGCTTGCCACGTAGGGCGGAACACCCTGTATTTCCAACTGTTCGAGACTGGTCTTCATTGCACTCACCTCGGGCGGAAGCCACTGCTGACCTACGAATCCAGTCTATATATTTTTATCTATTAAATCCACATTGTGTAGATAATAGTACTACTATTATCTTACAGACATGCGTTTGTAGATATTATTATTCGACTATCCCGGATTATTTAGAATATTTATTCATGGATTCCGTAGACAGGAAAATACTGGAACTGCTGCAGCAGGATGCCAGCCTGACCGTCAAGCAGATCGCCGCGCGGATTCACCTGTCGGCCACGCCGTGCTGGAAGCGCATCCAGAAACTGGAGTCGGAAGGCTATATCCGCGCGCGGGTTGCATTGCTCGACCCACGACTGGTCGATGCAGATGTCACCGTCTTCGTCGCCATCAAAGCCGCGCAGCACACCACGGAGTGGATCGAGCACTTCTCCCGCACGGTCAGTGACATGCCGGAGGTCATGGAGATCTACCGCATGAGCGGCGAGATCGACTACCTGCTGCGGGTCGCCGTTGGCAGCATCGCCGCCTACGACGCGTTCTACAAAAGGCTGGTGGATCGCATCGAGCTCACCGATGTCACCTCCAGCTTTGCCATGGAACAGATCAAGTACACCACGGCCCTGCCCCTCAACGTTGCGCTAAAAGGGGTCGGTTACAAATAAGAATGATTGTGATTTGTCACCGACCCCTTTTATGTTGGGCCCGACCCCCTTGCTTCATTCTTTACCTGAATAGAAATTGTAAAACTGTTTCGCTGTCCTGCCACTTCTGGAGGCGCGCGCTTGTGCAAATGCTTTCGCGGCATCGTGCAGTTTTTGCCGATCGCCCTGATATTCCGGAAAATAGCTATCCACGATATCCAGATAGTCTTCCATTGCTGGCGGGTAGAAAGGCAACCACAGCCCGAACCGGTCGGACAGGGAAATTTTTTCTTCCACTGCATCCGAATAATGCAATTCCCCGTTTTCGATTCTCGTGTCCAGATTGTCCCGCATGGATTCGGGCATTAAATGCCTTCGGTTTGAAGTGACACAGAGCAAGGCGTTCGCAGGCGGTGGTTCGACAGAACCATCCAGTATCGTTTTGAGTGCCACATAGGTATTGTCGTTTTCCTCGAACGAAAAGTCGTCGCAGAAGATGATGAATTTAAATTCGAGATCTCTGATTTCGTCGACGATTTCCGGCAGGTTGTTCAATTCGTTCTTGTAGATTTCAACAAGCCGCAGGTTCTGCAGTTTGTATTCATTCAGTATGGCCTTGATCAACGATGACTTGCCGGTCCCTCTTGCTCCCCAGAGCAGTGCATTATTCGCCGGCAGGCCGTTAACGAATCGCTGCGTATTTTCCCGCAACGCTTTTTTCTGGTGCTCAATCCCGATTAGTGAGTCAAGCGTTATCGGATCGACCTCAACAACAGGATGAAGCTGGCATTTTCTCTGCCGCCAGACGGCTGCAACAGTCGTATTCCAGTCTATTTTCATTTTTCTGGAAACGCGTGGGCTGACGGCATCGATTTCGACTGGAATATTTGGCTATATTCGGAATTCGCAACGCATGGTCATTAACCTCTGGTCTGGATATGTAGCAATTTCAGGTGCGTTCATACTGTACGAAATTTCGATGGAATGTGCGCAGGAATATCCATATCCCCAACGGTCAAGTAAATCATGTCAGCGAATGAGTCCAATGTACGAAATCCGCTGGCTCTGTTCTTGACAATTTTGATCACTCGGTTGAGGCCTTCGGCAATTGCGTTCGTCAGGCCCGTGTCGATGAATGCCAGAATTCCATCGTAGTGCCGTTGTATGGTCTCCACGAACTTTTTCATTGGCTACAGGCGGCTTCTCCTTACAGCTGTCATCCAACCCTTGAGGAATCGTTCCGCAGCCCATCGTGCATGGTAGTTCCAGAAACGTTCAAACTCGTCTTTCAGGCGCCATGCCCTGTAGATTCGCCTGTTGCCTTTATCCAGAGCTCTAAGTGTGCAGGTATCCTTTCTGGAACGAGTAGAGGAATGGCGATACAGAAGCCATCGTAGTCCCTTGAGCGCCTTACGATCATTGACATTGGCCTCTCGCCATTGCTCTTTGCGAACCTCATCGACAGCGCCGTTCAACGCCTTCACTATGTGAAATCGATCCAGGACCAGAGCGGCATTGGGGCAATGCGCAGTGATAGCTCCGATGTAAGCGTCGCTCATATCACAACAGCCTGCAGTGATCTGCTGTTTCTGATAATCACTGAGCATGGTCTCGAAGAATTTGTCGATGGTTGTCCTTCCTTTTCCCTCTCCAACCCACAGCACAACGGAACGGTCCAGATCGTAAACCAGCGTGGCATACTTGTGTCCCTTGCAATACGATATCTCGTCGATCCCTATTGTTCTCAAGCCTCGCACCCTGTGACCAGCACGGATGCGCTTGATGCATCGATGAAGCTGATCCGAGAGCGTTGAAGCCGATATACGCAATAGCCCGGCGGCTGCCTTCTGCGTCATCATCTGGCAGTAACGCAACGTTACGTACTCATAGCGATAGGTCATGCGAGCATACTGGTCGGCCCAGGGCAGCCGTTCCTCAACACGTCCGTGGGTTGGACATTGGATCTCTCGAGGAGCATACATGAACCACACTGCCCAACCACCGACGGGAATATCCCTCCACCAGCGCACCTCCGGTCGTATCCTCACTATCTTGCCGCGTCGCCCGCACTGCGAACATTGACAGCCGTTCTTGAACGGCTTGACGGCTATATGCCGTTCGTTGTCTCTCTTGAATGCCAGATTTACTGCTTTGAAACCTTTGAACTTCAGTAGTTTTCCGATAACCTTGCTTGTGGCCATAGATTCTGTTTCCTCTGTCTCTTGAATAGGTTCGCACCATCAAAAGTACAGATGAATCTATGGCCATTCAACTACTTATTATCCTTTGCGAGATCCGGATAGACCCGAATATTTTCAGCACCTCCCCTGAGACGTCCTTCCCCAGCACGGCATGCCCGGATTCATCCAGGTGCACCCCATCCACGGGACTCGGTTCAACGATTCCCGCGGCATCCAGCGCGCTAAAAGGGGTCGGTGACAAATAAGAATGATTGTGATTTGTCACCGACCCCTTTCACCGACCCCTTTTATGTTAAGGAATATAACGATTGAAGCCAGCCGCGCGCGCTAGCGCGTCGGGCTGGGCTGAGTTTTATATGCTTCTAGCAAGGTTAGTCGCCTCCTCGGGAGTTACAATACTATGAATCCCATAATCGACCAATTGCTGTGCCTTTCGGTGAAAATTAGCATCTCGCGTTATAAGATGATCGGATTTATGGAATCCATGAGCCCATGCAACAAGAACATCACACATTTGATTTCGCCATTTGCTATTTTCAGATGAGTCTTTAGGTGGCTCATGCAGAATACCGGGAAAGAGGATATCTTTTATTTCGTCAACCTGCCTTTCAGTCTCATCACTTGACCAGAGCATGTGATCCCAATACCCAAAGTCCCAAATACATACAGGTGGGAGCTCGCGCGCATTCAATAGACCCGCACGCTCTAACTTTGCCTCAAATTCTGCATAGTCACGCATTGCTTGGCCCGATGGCTGATTTTCAGATGCGCTGACAGAAACAACAGCAAGCTCGATTGTGCCAGCGCCCCAGATCTTTTTTAGCTCATCAAGATTTACTGCATCTGGGCGGCGTTCTTCCAGATCAATGATGCAGTTAGAATCCAAGGTAAAACATTTCATGATACATAATAGATAAATTAACGGGAGCACATGTTTCGTTATGCATTTTTATATGCTTGAGTACATGGCATCGCAGCCATTGATATCCCAAACGTACTTATTGAATTCGCCCACGGATTTTCCTGCCCTCTCTTCATCATATTGATTATTATGCTCGGACGCCCTAATCATTGTTCCCTGCATTACCATACCTACTAGAATATCAGTGCTGCCAACATACTTTAGAATCTGAGGCATCCCGCTTTCTTCATGCTTGAGCACAATCTCAACATATTTTTTATGATACCCAACAAGTGATTTATAAAATTTAGAATAAGCAGTATTTTCTTCTTCTTTCGATGGGAATATATCCAATACCGCATCCATACAGCGCGCTTGTTGGCTGGCTATGCGTAAATATTTCTCAGCCTCTTTTCCATCACTAGCATTAGCAGATAGTGAGAAAAGCAGTAACAGTCTTACCAGTATTTGTTTCTTCATTCTCTATGCCTTTTTTGCATATAACGACCAAGCTGTGCGGTGCGAACGAAGCGCAGCGTAGTGAGCATCCGCACGAGCGCCTTGTTGAACGAAGCCGCTTTGCGGCAAAAATCACTCATATGAAGGGTCCTCGATAATCCTCATGGGGCGGCGCCCATCCCGGGCGCCCTTTTCCATGAGGACTCATCCATGAATCCCTATCAACAA
>Ga0210064_1000167_pt1 | contig 31769 bp, 31 predicted proteins | sample Muzzi_CordC_D2_FD_185531 | JGI IMG/M metagenome (GOLD analysis project Ga0210064, IMG submission 185531) | Wetland microbial communities from San Francisco Bay, California, USA, that impact long-term carbon sequestration - Muzzi_CordC_D2 (SPAdes) | ecosystem: Environmental > Aquatic > Marine >... | reverse complement strand
CATCGCCCTCGGTTGCGGGTTCCGCAGCCTGAGTAGTGGAATCGCCGCTGTCCGCCGGCTGCTCCTCGGTGGCAAAGCAGTGACCGGTCAGGCCGGCCAGCATAAACACTATGCTCAGAAAATGCCTCATATACTGTATAACTCCCTGAATCGAGGTAATTGGAAAACACAGCCAGACCTGGCTGCCAGAACCTGCAGGCTGTCATGCCAGCCGGATCTTTCCTGCGAAATGCGCCTGCGCAAGTGCGACACGCTGCTCATGTGCCTGTCGCGCTATTTTGATGTCTTCCAGGAAATAACCCAGTTCATCCATGTGCAGGGCCTGCGGGCCATCTACCAGTGCCTTGCTCGGTGCCGGATGAAAATCGACCAGCACCATGTTGGCACCGGCGATGACGCCCTGCGCAGTCACATGGAATATGTCCATGATACCTTCAATCGTGGCCTCACGTGAACCGACGGAATGCGACGGGTCGATACAGACGGGCATGCGTGTCAACCGGTGCACAGCCGGAACCTGTGCGAAATCGACAAAATTCCGATGCGGATCGCCCAGGTTGGTTTTCATGCCGCGCAGGCCAAAGACAACATGCCGGTTGCCTTCACTGGCAAGATACTCGGCAGCATTCAGTGACTCTTCCAGGGTGATGCCGAAACCGCGCTTCAGCAGTACCGGGAAGTCAGTCTGCCTGCCGGCGGCCTTGAGCAGTTCGAAATTCTGGGTATTACGGGTGCCTATCTGCAGCATGACGCCCGTGGGCTGGCCGGTCTGTTCCAGCGCGTCCCGGATTTCCAGTATGTGGGTGTCGTGCGTGACCTCGATGGCGATGACCCTGATGCCATATTTTCCGGCCAGTTCGAATACGTAGGGCAGACAGGCTTTGCCATACCCCTGAAAGGAGTAGGGGTTGGTGCGTGGCTTGTAGGCACCCATGCGTGTGCAGACCTGGCCATGTTCCTGTAGTGCCCGCATCATGATCTCGACATGCCCTGGCGTATCAACGGCACACAGACCGGCGAAGACATTGAGATTGTCCTGCCCGAAGCGAACCCCGTTATAATCGAAAAACGTTGCTCGCTTGTCGTCGTGATGCCGGCCGAGAATCCGGTATTCCTCGGAGACCCGAACGACACGATCGACGCAGGTAAAACTCTCCATATCCTCGACCTGCAGTGAGGAAGTATCACCGACAAGATAGATTTCGGTCAGTGTAATCACGGCACCTTTTTCATGGTGCACCCGCGATTCAACATTCTTCAGGTTCGAGAGAAAATCCATTAACTGGCGGTATTCATCGCTGTTCTTGTCGGTGTCTTCCTTCAGTATGAGTATCATGCCTGTGAGTCCGTGTTCTCTTCCTGTGGGTGCGGGGCTTTCCCGGTCAATCATGCCCCCGGCACGGCAGCGCTGCAATTGCGGCTCAGTCGCGGAAGCGCCGCTGCAGGTCCTGATAGGCATCGATGCGCCGGTCGCGCAGGAAAGGCCACATCTGCCGCAGTTGTTCACTGCGATCGAGATCCAGCGTAGCCATGACCACCTCGGCATTGTCACTGCTGGCACGCGCCAGCATCTCGCCCTGGGGACCGACGACAGCGCTGCTGCCCCAGAACTGGATGCCATCGGTCTGCCCTGACGGGTCATGCTCGTAGCCGGTACGATTGCAGACCAGCACTGGCAGGCAGTTGGCGACCGCGTGACCGCGCTGTATCGTCAGCCAGGCATCCTGCTGGCGCGCCTGTTCCCGACTGTCATCCCGGTTATCCCAGCCAATCGCAGTGGGGTAAAGCAGCAGCTCCGCGCCCGCCAGCGCCATCAGGCGTGCAGCCTCCGGGTACCACTGGTCCCAGCAGATCAGCACCCCTAGCCGGCCGACAGCCGTATCGATGGGGGTAAAGCCGAGGTCACCGGGCGTGAAGTAGAATTTTTCGTAGAACCCGGGATCATCCGGGATGTGCATCTTGCGGTAGCGCCCGGCAAGCGTGCCATCGGCATCGAGCACCACCGCGGTATTGTGATAGAGCCCTGTGGCGCGCTTCTCGAATACCGAAGCCACGATCACGACACCGAGTTCCGCGGAGAGAGCGCCGAGCATTTCGGATACCGGACCCGGCACGGGTTCCGCGAGGCTGAAATTCGCACTGTCCTCCGTCTGGCAGAAATACAGGCTGCGGTGCAATTCCTGCAGTAACACCAGTTGCGCACCCTGACTGGCGGCATGTTCAATGCCGGCAATACTTGCCTCAAGATTGGCGGCGGTATCGGCGCTGCACATCTGCTGCACCAATCCGACCTTCAGATTCCTGCCACTCACCCTGCAACCTCGTCGTGTTAAAGCACCCCCGCGGGAAGTTGCATTGTAGCGCAATGCAGGCTGCCGTTTTGCTGTATCAACGGCAGGCAGTTTAGCGGCTCCACCCGGCGCCCGGGAAAACAGCCGGCCAGCGCGGCCAGAGAGGCCGCATCGGCAGGGTCATCATAAACGGGTAGCAGTACGGCCCCGTTGATAATGAGAAAGTTGGCATAGCTGGCCGGCAAACGCCGGCCGCTTTCATCCCGAATGGCCTGCGGCAGCGGCAGCGGGACCAGTTCGTAGGGCAGTCCGTCGCGGGTACGAAAGGTCTGCAGCTGTTCTTCCATGGCGGCGAGCTCGGCGTAGTGTTCATCTTCCGGGTCATTGCAGCTGCTGTAGGCAATGGTGCCCGGCCCGCAAAACCGGGCCAGCATATCGATATGCGCATCGGTGTCATCGCCGGCCAGTTCCCCATGCTCCAGCCAGAGGAATCGCTCGATGCCCAGATGTTCATGCAGCCAGGTCTCCAGCCGGCTACGGGCATATCCGGGATTCCTGCCGGATTCGAGCAGGCAATGGGTTGTCGTCAGCAGGGTACCGCAGCCGTCAGTGTCGATGCTGCCGCCTTCGAGCACCAGTAGTTGACGCCGGCATTCACTGATGGCGAAACACCCGCTGTCAAACAGGCTGCGGCTTACACGGTTGTCCAGCTCGGCCGGATATTTCCCGCCCCAGCCATCGAAGGTGAAGTCATGCAATCCCAGCCGACCGTTTCGGAAAACGGTAATGGGACCATAGTCGCGCACCCAGGTATCATTGGTCCTGGCGATGGCAAAGCGCACGGCCTCCAGTTCGACATTGCCGCTTTCCAGTTGCCGGCTGACATGAACCTGGTGCCGAGTGTCATAACAGATAATCAGCAGGTGTTCATAACGTGCAATGGTGCCTGCAATCCGGACATACAGGTCTTCTATATCAGCGAGGCGGGAGTGCCAGTCGGTGCCGGCGTGTGGCCAGGTGAGGATAACACCGGATTGAGGGGCGAATTCGGGTAACAGCATCGGGAGGCCGTGAGCGGCCGCCCCGGATGCCGGATCAGAGTGAATCAACGTATATTGTTTGTGACGTTCAGTTCTTCGCCTGGTGATGAATCACGGAGTGCAGCACCAGATCGTGCTCGAAGAAAACCGAGTAACCATCGTAGTCCCAGCGGGTAATTGGCGGTTCACCGACTGCCGGGTGCTCCGTGACAGGGTTGCCGTACTGCTGACGTACCTGCGCCATAGTGATACCGTTACGCGGTGCATTGACGGCAGGGGCGGACTGGATGCCCTCCATCAACAGTACGTCGGCAAAAACCGGACTGGCGCCCGGCAGGGCAAGGCTCAGAACAAGCACGAGAGAGCGGATACTATCCATAGCTAACTCCTTGGTAAATATGATAAATTCAAACTATTTTCGTGTCTGCGACTATAGCACTCAGCCGTTGAATACTAAAGCAATAAATCATGTAATGTGACGACTTTCACGGGAACGCAGCTCGCAACACAGCGTATCGGCTGTCACGGACGTTCCCTGAAACCCGCCAAGGCCGGAGACACCCTTATCAGCAATCACCTGACACATCGCTTTGCCGTCGCCCCGATGCTGGACTGGACAGACCGGCACTGCCGCTACCTGCTGCGTCTGATTTCGCGTCATGCACTGCTGTACACGGAAATGGTTACCACCGGCGCCATTCTGAAAGGTGATCGGGCGCGCTTCCTGGCCCATGATGACAGCGAGCATCCCGTCGCACTGCAGCTCGGCGGCAGCGATCCGGCAGCGCTGGCCGAGTGCGCGCGCATCGGCGCGGACGCCGGTTATGACGAAATCAACCTGAACGTCGGCTGCCCCAGCGACCGGGTGCAATCGGGCCGCTTCGGCGCCTGCCTGATGGCGGAGCCTGAACTGGTCGCCGAGTGCGTCTCGGCGATGCACAATGCAGCGGCCATCCCGGTAACGGTCAAGACTCGCATCGGGATCGATCAAACGGACAGCTACGCATCCCTGGCCGACTTTGTCGGGACGGTTACGGCGGGCGGCTGTGAAACGTTCGTCATCCATGCGCGCAAGGCCTACCTGCAGGGACTCAGCCCGAAAGAAAACCGCAGCGTACCACCGCTGAAATACGACTACGCCTACCGCATCAAGCGGCAGTTCCCGCAACTGGAAATCGTGCTCAACGGCGGCATTAATGATCTGGATGCCGCTGCAACCCACCTTGCGCAGGTTGACGGGGTGATGCTGGGAAGGGCGGTCTACCACGACCCCTGCCTGCTGACCGGTGTCGACCGGCGTTTCTTCAATGCGACGCTTGCGATCCCGGAGCGCGGAGAAATCGTCAGGCAGATGCTGCCATATATCGACAGGGAACTGATGGCCGGCACACCGCTCAAACATATTACCCGGCACATGCTCGGACTGTTCCAGGGCGTGCCGGGCGCACGCCACTGGCGGCGCCACCTTAGCACGCATGCCTGCAGTGCAGGAGCCGGCAGCGAGGTCGTCCTGGAAGCGCTGCAGAAAGCCACCCGGACCGCACGGGAGAACCCGGCCACAACAGAGTACTATCAACACCATGGATGAACTGATCGCCAGCCACGAAGCCACCATCAGGCTCGGCAGTTTCCTCGGGGTCTTCGCCCTCATGGCGCTCCTGGAGATCCTGGCCCCGCGCCGCACGCCGACGCAACCCAGGGCGAACCGCTGGCTGAGCAATATCGGGCTGGTGGTGTTGAATACGTCACTGCTGCGTGTGATATTCCCGGTCGCTGCCGTCGGAGTCGCCGAATACGCGCAGCTGTCGCAGTGGGGGCTGTTCAACCAGGTCGAGGCACATCCCGGCGTGGCCCTGGTGGTATCGGTAATCGTGCTGGATATGGCCATCTACCTGCAGCATGTCATGTTCCATGCCGTGCCGTTGCTGTGGCGGCTGCACCGGGTGCACCATGCCGACCTCGATTTCGATGTCACCACGGGCGCCCGCTTTCACCCCGTCGAGATCCTGCTGTCCATGCTGATCAAGTTCGCCGTAATCGTGCTGCTCGGGCCGCCGCTGGCTGCCGTGGTGGTTTTCGAGGTACTGCTGAATGCCATGGCGATGTTCAATCACAGCAATGTGCGTCTCCCGCTGGCACTGGATGGCATACTGCGCCGGGCGATCGTCACCCCGGACATGCACCGTGTACACCATTCACACCTGGCCGACGAAACCAACAGCAATTTCGGCTTCAACCTGTCCGTCTGGGATCGTCTCTTCGGCACCTACCTTGCCCAGCCAGTCGCAGGCCATACCGGCATGGTGATCGGCATCGACACCTTTCGCGATCCCGCCCACTGCGTGAAACTTTCCGGGATACTGCTCATGCCGTTTACCGGCAAGGTTACGGACTATGCCATCAATCGCCGCTGGAATACGCGCGATGAGAACTGAAACGGCGCGCCGCATCCTGGTGCTGTGCATCCTGTGCGCCGGGATTGCCACAGCCGTTGTCTGGCGTGACAGTATATCGATCGACAGCGTAACGACCTGGGTGGCACAAGCCGGCTGGATTGCCCCGCTGGTGTTCATCGCCGGCTATGCCATCGCCGCTGTTTTTTTCCTGCCCGGGCTGGTTTTCACCCTGGCCGGCGGCGCCCTGTTCGGCCCGGTTTACGGCCCGGTTTACGGCACGCTATACAACCTCACCGGCGCCACCCTGGGCGCCACCCTGGCATTCCTGACGGCACGCTATCTCGCCCATGACTGGGTCGCACGGCGTGCAGGCGGGCGGCTGCAGCAACTGGTTGCCGGCGTCGAAAGGGAAGGCTGGCGCTTCGTGGCCTTCGTGCGCCTGGTACCGCTGTTCCCGTACAACCTGCTCAACTACGCTCTCGGCCTGACACGCATCCGGCTGTCGCATTACATGATCACCAGCTTTATTTTCATGTCTCCCGCAGGTGCCGCCTACACCTATCTCGGCTATGCCGGCCGCGAACTGGCAGGTGAGGGCGAGGATGTGGTGCGCAAGGCGCTGCTGGCCATTGCAGCCATCGCGACCGTGGCATTCATATCACGGCAGCTCAACCAGCGCCGGCAGGCCCGCAGCAACCTGGATCCAGATCATGACGGGCAAGCGTGACCTCGTCGTCATCGGCGGCGGCCCGGGGGGGCTGGTCGTCGCCAGCGTGGCAGCGCAGGCGGGCCTGAAGGTCACGCTGGTGGAAAAAACGGACAGCCTCGGCGGCGATTGCCTGCATACCGGCTGCGTGCCCAGCAAGGCCCTGATCCACGCCGCACGCACGGCGCATATGGCACGCACGGGCGTCCGCGAAGGCTTGCTGTCGACGATGCCGGGCATTGATTTCGAGCAGGCAATCGTGCAGGTGGAACAGGCGATTGCCACGATCCAGGCCTGGGACGATCCGGAACGCTTTCGCGGCTATGGCTGCGACGTGCGTTTCGGCAAGGCGCGGTTTGTCAGTCCCGACAGTATCGCGGTTGATGAGGAAATCATCCGGGGCAGGCGCTTCGTCATCGCCACCGGCTCGCGCCCGGCGCTGCCGCCGATACCGCTACTGGAACAGGCCGGGTTCGAGACCAGCGACAGTATCTTCAAACGCCGTGACCGTCCCGGGCACCTGACCGTGATCGGCGGCGGCCCCATCGGCGTGGAACTCGCCCAGGCCTTTGTCCGGCTGGGCAGCAAGGTCACCATCATCGAGATGTCTGACCGGCTGCTGCCCGCCCATGATCCTCAGGTCTCGGCCACGCTGCAGCAGGCCCTGGAAGGCGAGGGCATCCACGTCATCACAGGCGTGCTGGTGGCCGGCATCCACCGGGAAGGGGAGATGCGCCAGCTACGGCTCTCGGATGACGTTCTGGTGGAAACGGACCGCATCCTGGTGGCAACCGGCCGCCGCCCGGTACTGCACGGACTCGGTCTGGAGTCGGCCGGCGTGGAATTCAACAAGCAGGGTATTATCGTCGACCGCCGGCTGCGGACCTCGCGCAAGCACATCTACGCGGTGGGTGATGTCTGTGGCCCCTATCCGTTCACGCACATGGCCGAATACCAGGCGGGGATTGCACTGGCCAACATCGTGTTTCGCATCCCCAGGAAAGCCGATTACCGCGTCGTCCCGCAGGTTGTCTACACCGATCCCGAGGTGGCCAGTGTGGGCCTGACGGAAACCGAGGCGGTGGCGCAGGGATTGCGCTACCAGGTCGCGCAATTCCCGCTTGCTGAACTGGACCGCGCCATTACGGACCGCGCGACGACCGGCTTTGCAAGACTCCTGCTGCGACGCGGAACCATCCTGGGCGCCACCCTGGTCGGTCCGCATGCCGGCGAGCTTGTCCACGAACTGGCGCTGGCCATGCGCGTCAGGGCAAAGGCACGGGAGATCTCCGAGCTGGTCCATGCCTACCCGACCTATGCCCAGATTCACCGGCGCACCATCAACAGCAACTATGCACACCTCCTGGGGTCTAAAAGAGTCCGTTCCCTGGTCTGGCTGCTGCAACGCGTACTACCATAGGGACTGTCCATGGGGCATATGGACAGACGGCGCAGGATTACCAACAATCGGCATCGGGACCAATCATCGGTAAATGCCACCAGCCACGTACGAACCATGACCCTTGACTGAAACGCATGCACGCAACCCTGCCATTACTGCTTGAAACAGATTTCCCCGCCATCAGGCGCGGCCCGCTGGAAACCCTGCAGGTCAACCTCGGCTATCAGTGCAACCAGTCCTGCCTGCACTGCCACGTTAATGCCGGCCCCCGGCGCACCGAAGTCATGTCCGCTGATATCGCGGATGCGGTCATCCGTTTTCTCACCGACTCACCGGTCAGCACCCTGGACCTGACAGGCGGGGCACCAGAACTCAACCCGGCCTTCAGGCGCCTGGTGAGCGCGGCCCGGGCACTGGATATCGCGGTGATCGACCGCTGCAACCTCACTATCCTGCTGGAACCCGGGCAGGCGGATACCGACCGCTTTCTTGCCGAGAATCAGGTCAAGATAGTTGCCTCACTTCCTTGTTATATAAAGGATAATGTAGATTCTCAGCGTGGCGACGGCACCTTCGCAGGCAGCATCGAGGCGCTGCGGCGCCTGAATCATCTCGGCTACGGCAAGGCGGGCTCCGGACTGGAACTCGACCTGGTGTATAACCCCCAGGGTCCGGTACTGCCGCCGCCCCAGCAGACGCTGGAACACGACTACCGGCAGCACCTCGAGAGCCGCTACGGTATCCACTTCAACAAGCTGCGGACCCTGACCAACATGCCGATCAAGCGCTTCGGCAGCACGCTGATCAGCCAGGGTCACTTCGCGGACTACATGGCACTGCTGCGCTCTACACATCAGGATAGTAACCTGGCCGGCGTCATGTGCCGCACCCTGTTGAGCGTAGACTGGCAGGGCTATCTCTACGACTGCGATTTCAACCAGATGCTGGCTATGCCCCTGCAGCGCAGAGGCCACGGGCGGCCGCATATCTTCGACATCAAAGCGGCCGAGCTTGCAGACGCCGCAATTCGGGTGGCCGATCATTGTTACGGCTGTACGGCCGGCCAGGGATCCAGTTGCGGCGGCGCCCTTGAAACCTGACCCAGGTAGAATTTCAGGAGTAACGAATGACGATAGATGTTGAAATCACGGTAACGGAAAGATATTCGGAAGGCGCGCGGGAACGGCAGGAGGCACTATGTTGCCCCGTCGATTACGACAGCGGACTGCTGGCCATGCTGCCGCAGGAAATCATCGAGCGCGATTACGGCTGCGGCGATCCTTCCCGCTATGTGCAACCCGGTGATGTCGTGCTCGATCTTGGCTCCGGTGGCGGCAAGATCTGCTACATGGCGGCCCAGCTCGCGGGTCCAGGCGGCCGGGTTATCGGCGTGGACATGAACGACGACATGCTGGCGCTGGCACGCAAATATCAGGCCGACATGGCCGCCAGACTGGGCGGCGACCGGGTTCACTTTGTCAAGGGCTATATCCAGGACCTGGCACTGGATATCCAGGCCCTGGGGCATTACCTGGCGGCCAACCCGGTTAGACAACCCGCCGACTACAGCGCACTCAAGGCCTGGGAGCAGCGGCAGCGCCGGGAAGCACCGCTAATCCCGGATGCCTCGGTCGACCTCGTTATTTCCAACTGCGTGCTGAACCTGGTGGCCGATAGCGAGAAGCTGCAACTGGTGCGGGAGATATACCGGGTACTCAAGCCGGGCGGACGCATCGCCATCTCCGATATCGTCAGCGACCGGATCGTACCGCATTTCATGAAGCAGGATCCTGACCTCTGGAGCGGCTGCATCTCCGGCGCCTTCGAGGAAAGCGAGTTCGCCAATACCTTCGCGGCCGCCGGCTTCAGCGGTGTCTGCTATGACAAATGGGACCCGCAACCCTGGCAGGTGATCGAGGACATCACTTTCCGTTCGGTGACACTGACTGCGGTGAAACCGGCAGGCAGCGCGGAGCACACGGATAGTCATACACTCATGTACCGCGGCCCCTTTGCTGCGGTCATCGACGAAAGCGGGCGGCGCTTCGATCGTGGCAGCCATGAGGCCGTGTCCGCGAGCACCCGTCAACTGCTGCTGAATGCCGCCTTTGGAAACGCCTTCGTCGAACTGTCGAATGATGCGGCTGTGGAAACGGCAACACCCTGTTGCGGCGCAGCGAAAAGTGTGAATATTGCAGAATCGCATGGCGGCTGCTGCGGCTGAACCGCTGCAACTGTCGGTCATCATCCCGGCACTGAACGAGGCCGCCGCGATCACGGCGACCCTGCAGGCACTGCAGCCCCTGCGTGAGCGCGGACACGAGGTCATCGTCGTCGATGGGGGCAGCCAGGATCTGACAGCCGACCTGAGCCGGCCGCTGGCCGACCGGGTCATACAGGCAAGCGTGGGACGTGCGACACAGATGCGGGTGGGCGCCGCGGCGGCCGCCGGTTCGGTGTTGTGGTTCCTGCATGCCGACACCATTGCCCCGCAGCATGCAGACAGACTGATCCTGGAGACACTCCAGCACCCGCGGACCGGCTGGGGACGCTTTGACGTCCAGCTCTCGCAGACCCGGCTGTTGTTGCGCTGCGTCGCCTGGATGATGAATCAACGCTCCAGGATTAGCGGCATCGCCACCGGAGACCAGGGCCTGTTCGTCAGGCGCCGGATTTATGATGGCGTCGGCGGCTTTCCCGAGATACCGCTGATGGAGGATGTCGCACTCAGTCGGGCACTGCGAAGGCACGGCCGACCGGCACGCATCAGGCAGCCGCTCGTTTCCTCCCCGCGCCGCTGGCTGGCACATGGCGTGCTGCGCACCATCCTGCGCATGTGGGCGCTACGGCTGGCCTACTTTCTGGGCGTGAGCCCCGCGCGGCTGGCCGCCTACTACGCACCGCACCGGCCATGAAACACCCCGATGCACGGATCCTGATCCTGAGCAAGGCGCCGGAACCCGGTGCAGTCAAATCCCGGCTGATCCCGTTGCTGGGTGCAACCGGTGCCGCCAACCTGTACGCCAAAATGCTGCACAAGTGTATCGACATGCTGGTTGCTGCCGACCTGTGCCCCGTCGACCTGTGGTGCGCACCGACAACAAGCCACCCGTTCTTTATCGACTGCCGGCAGCAATACGGCGTAACACTGCAACAGCAGGCAGCAGGGGGCCTTGGACAGCGTATGGAACAGGCCCTGGGGATGGCCTTGCAACAATCCGGGTACGCGGTACTGGTTGGCGCCGATTGCCCCGGCCTGGCAATCTCTGATATCGAAGAAGCCCTGCAGGCGCTCAAACAGGGCACTGACGTGGTCCTCGGCCCGGCCCTCGATGGCGGTTATTACCTTGTCGCCATGCGCAGCCCCCACACCTGCATGTTCGGGGACATGCCCTGGGGCTCCGCGGATATCCTGAGGCTGACCGAGTCCAGGCTGCGCGCACGCGGTGTCAGCTGGCACATGCTGGCGGTACGCCGGGACCTGGATACCCCGCAGGATTATATGGACATCGGGGAGGCGGATTGATCGTCCGTAACAGAAGCTGTATTGTGCGCGACTGGCACTACACACGAAAGTAATCTATAAACAAGTATTATGACTTGCGGAACACGAACCGCCCTTGCCGCATAATACTGCCCGGATTTCAAACGGAGGAGTTCGTACATGAGAAGACTGTATTTCCTGATTCCCAGCGTCGACAGCGCCAAGACCATCGTTGATGAACTGCTGCTGGCGCGAATCGAGGAGCGACACATACACATCGCGGCGGCGGACCATCACGCCCTGGTCGAGGCACACCTGCCCGAAGCTAATCTGTTGCAGGAAAGTGATTTCGTGCCGGCTGTCGAGCGCGGTCTTGCAATCGGCGGCGCCACCGGCATTCTTGCCGGAATAGCCGCGGTCACGATCCCCGGCGCGGCGCTGGCACTGGGTGGCGGGGCCATTCTTGGCATCGGGCTGGCAGGTGCAGGCGTGGGTGCATGGATGTCCGGCATGATCGGCGTCTCGGTTCCCAGTTCACGCCTGAAGGAATTCGAAACCGCGATTGCGGAGGGGAATCTCCTGATGATGGTGGATGTACCCAAGTCCCGGGTAGACACGATTACCGAGATGGTGAAGAGTCACCACCCGGAGGCGCATATCGAGGGTACCGAACCCGTTATTCCCGCCTTCCCGTAACGCAGCATTGCAAACACGAATCACTGCGGCGTCTGCTAGATATACAGGCGCCGCAGTTCCATGTTCGTATCACTGTGCTCCCACACCTCCCTGAAGTACTTGCCAAGGCGTGAGACTTCAGCTGCATTGTTGAAACTGGCCAGCCCTTCATAGCGACTTGACTGGGGGCGATACAGGTAGCCGCTGTCATCCGCCAGCAGGAAAGTCCCGCAGTAACCACGGTATTGCTGCGGACAGTGCCGTATCTGGATACTCGATCCCAGCCGCCGCGCCAGTTCCACCAGGCGGTGTCCGTCCTTGACGACCCGTTCCACATCCTGAATCAGCACGTCGAAACAGGCTCCCGGGTAGCGCCGCACCAGCGCGCTGACGGCATCGATAAACGGCTGCCGGTCATAGATCCTCGCCTCCAGATCAAACGTATGCAGCAACAGGGTGCGCCGTGCCTGGCACGCGAGTTCCACCGTCAGGGCGCGCACTTCATCGCTGCCTGCCAGCTTGACCGTGTCCCTGTCCACGCCCAGCCGCAGGGAATCGAAGTCAGCCGACGCCCCCGCGATTGAATTTTCATTGCTTGTCTTCATCATTTAAGGAAACCTTTCCTTCTGTCGTGAAGTATTGGAAAATCAGCCATGGATTGCCTGTACAATTATCGATACCTTCGAGGTTAATCGCTATCGGACCTTTGTCCAATAGACGCTCGCGAGGCAACCGGGCAAAAATACTCGTGAAGTACCGCGTCAGATGCTTTCAGGGGGCATGATGAAAAACAGAAGGAAAACTGTCGATCGCCGCGCCAATAACTACAAGCAGGATCTCCTGTTCGGCTGCAACCGCCGCTATCGGGCGGACCGGAGGCTGAACAGTATCGAGGTGGAATGGATATCTATCGACAGCATCAGGGCGCATCCGGTGACCCGGCTGATATTCAGCCGCGGCTGAATACACACCCCGCTGTTCAGGTGGCATCCAGCACTTTCGTCATCTCCACGTGCACAATATCCGCCACAACAAACGGCCGCCCGGTAATCCGGAAACCCGCACGACTGTAGAACCCGGCGACCTCCAGCTGGGCGTGGACATAGACCTGCCGCAGCCCGCCTTGCAACGCCAGCTGCTGCAACCGCTCGAGTAGCGCTCGACCCACACCGCAGCCACGCCATACCCGCAGGACAGCCATGCGGCCAATGCGGCCGTCAGCCATCAGGCGGCCGGTTGCAATGACTTCAGCATCTCCCGTCAGCGCCAGCACATGCCGGCAATCGCCATCCCTGCCGTCCCATTCAAGACTTCCCGGAATACCCTGTTCCTCGACAAACACGGCGTGGCGAACTGCACGGATGCCGGACTGATCGCGAGACCAGTCGGCATCAACGATGCGGCATGCCTGCGCGCTGCTCATGGCCATTCCGCCAGGATTGCACGTCCGGCAAGCGGCACGCGGCTGAACTCAGATGGCACGCGCCTGGACAGCGGCGTTGCCGGTGTAGCTGGCCGGCGTGAGACGGGAGAGCTCCGCCTTGACCTCGTCCGGCAGTTCGAGTGTCCCAATAAATTCCACCAGCGTCTCCCGGGTAACCGCCTGGTCCCGCGTCAGGTCCTTGAGTTTTTCATAGGGCTTCTCAATGCCATAACGGCGCATGACGGTTTGCAGCGCCTCGGCAAGCACTTCCCAGCTGTTGTCCAGGTCTTCCGCCGTGCGCTGTGCATTTACCTGCAGCTTGCTGATCCCTTTCAGGCAGGACTCGCAGGCAATCATGCAGTGTGCAACAGCCACCCCGAGGTTGCGCAGTACGGTTGAATCGCTCAGGTCGCGCTGCCAGCGCGACACCGGCAGCTTGGCTGCAAAATGCGTGAACAGGGCGTTGGCGATACCCAGGTTGCCCTCGGCATTTTCAAAGTCGATCGGGTTCACCTTGTGCGGCATGGTGGATGATCCGATTTCGCCCGCCACAGTCTTCTGCCTGAAATAGCCGAGTGAAATATAGCCCCATACATCGCGGCAAAAATCGATCAGCACGGTATTGAAGCGCGCCAGGGCATCGAACTGTTCGGCGATATAGTCATGCGGTTCAATCTGCGTGGTATACGGATTGAACTCCAGTCCCAGGTCGCTGACGAATTTCCGGGCGAATGCCGGCCAGTCGATCGCCGGGTAAGCCACCAGGTGGGCGTTGTAATTGCCGACTGCACCATTGATCTTGCCGAGCATCGGGATCGCGGCAAACTGTTCCCGCTGCCGCCGCAGACGCGCGGCCACGTTCGCCATCTCCTTGCCAACGGTGGTGGGTGAGGCGGTTTGTCCATGGGTGCGCGACAGCATGGGGTGGTCGGCATAGTGCCGCGCCAGCCCGGCGATTTCATGGATCACCGTATCCAGCAGCGGCAGCAGCGCCTGGTTGCGTGCCTCGCGCAGCATCAGGGCGTAAGCCAGGTTGTTGATGTCTTCCGAGGTGCAGGCGAAATGAATGAATTCGCTCACAGCCTCGAGTTCCTCGTTGCCGGCGATTTTTTCCTTGAGGAAATACTCCACCGCCTTGACATCATGGTTGGTGGTGCGCTCGATATTCTTGACGCGCTGGGCGTCCTGTTCACTGAACCTGTCGACAATCTCGTTGAGCACGCGGTCGGCATGCGTGCTGAATAGTGGGACTTCCTGGATGTCCGGATGCCGGGCAAGTGCCTGCAGCCAGCGGACTTCCACCACCACACGGTGGCGGATCAGTCCGAATTCGCTGAAGATCGGTCGCAGTGTTTCGGTTTTGGAACCATAGCGCCCGTCAACGGGTGATATGGCCATAAGTTGTGACAGCTCCATTGCTATCCCCCCTCGATTGAAAACGGCTCAGGCAGCCAGTTGCCGCAGCACATAGTGCAGGATGCCGCCATGGCAATAGTATTCATACTCCTGCGGCGTATCGATACGCACCCGGGCCTCGAACACCTTGCGGCTGCCGTCATCCGCCGTAGCCGTTACCTGCACGCTATGCGTGAGGCCGCCCTGCAGACCGCCGATATCGAAACTTTCCCTGCCGGTCAGCCCGAGGCTGTCCGGCGATTCATGCTCCAGGAACTGCAGCGGCAGGATGCCCATGCCGACAAGATTCGAGCGGTGTATGCGCTCGTAGCTCTCGGCGATCACCGCGCGCACACCCAGCAGCCGGGGGCCCTTGGCCGCCCAGTCACGGGACGAGCCGGAGCCGTATTCCTTGCCGGCGAGAATCACCAGGGGCACGCCATCCGCGGCGTAGCGCTGTGCGGCATCGAAGATGCTCATCTGCTCGCCACCGGGCTGGTGCACGGTGACGCCGCCCTCGGTTCCCGGTGCCAGGCGGTTGCGCAGGCGGATATTGGCGAAGGTCCCGCGCATCATGACCTCGTGATTGCCGCGGCGCGAGCCCAGCGAGTTGAAGTCGCCGGGCGCAACGCCGTGTGCCTCGAGATATTTGCCGGCGGGGCTGTCCGGCTTGATGGCGCCCGCCGGAGAGATATGATCGGTGGTGACGGAATCGCCGAGCAGCGCCAGTACCCGTGCGCCGTGTATCTCGCCCGGCACTTCCGGTTCGCGTGTAATGCCCTCGAAGTAGGGCGGCTTGCGGATGTAGGTCGAATCCCCCTGCCACTCGTACAGCTTGCCGGCCGGCGATTCCAGCGCCGTCCAGCGGTTTTCACCGGTATAGACCTCTGCATAGACCGAGCGGAATTCCGCGTCGTTGACGCTGGCCGCGATCGCGGCGCGGATCTCCGCCTGGGTCGGCCAGAGGTCACGCAGATAGACGGCCGTACCATCCGTAGCGGTGCCGATCGGCTCCTGCTGCAGGTCGATGTCCATGCGCCCGGCCAGCGCATAGGCGACCACCAGTGGCGGCGAGGCAAGGTAGTTCATGCGCACCTCGGCGTGGACGCGGCCTTCGAAGTTGCGATTGCCGGAAAGCACGGAACACACTGACAGGTTGCCTTCGTGAATCGCCCTGGAAACCGGCTCCGGAAGCGGGCCGGAATTGCCGATGCAGGTCGTACAGCCGTAGCCGACGGCGTGGAAACCCAGCGAGCGCAGCGCATCCATCAGGCCGGCCTGGTTGAGATATTCCGTGACCACACGCGAACCCGGTGCCAGCGAGGTCTTGACCCAGGGTTTCACGGTGAGACCCAGCGCAGTCGCCTTTTGCGCCACCAGGCCGGCGCCGATCATGACCGAGGGATTGGATGTATTGGTGCAGGAAGTGATCGCTGCGATCACCACCGCGCCGTCCTGCAATTCAACCGGTGTCCCGTTGATTACGGTACTCACCGCGTGACTGCTGATATCCCTTTCCTCCTTGAGTTCAGCTAGCGCCGCCTGGAAGCGGGGCTTGACGTCTTTCAGCGGCACCCGGTCCTGGGGCCGCTTCGGCCCTGCCAGACTTGGCTCGACGCTGGCCAGATCCATCGTGATCGTTCGGGTGTAGTCCGCGACCGGACAGCCGGGTTCGCGGAACAGCATCTGCTCTCGCGCATAAGCCTCGACCAGAGCGACCTGCGCCTCGCTGCGGCCGCTCAGCCTGAGATAGACCAGCGTCTCGTCGTCCACGGGGAAGAAGCCACAGGTCGCGCCGTATTCCGGTGCCATGTTGGCAATGGTCGCACGATCCGCCAGCGACAGGTGGTCAAGGCCCTCACCGTAGAACTCGACAAATTTTCCGACCACGCCTTCACGCCGCAGGATCTCCACAATCATCAGCACCAGGTCCGTGGCCGTGGCGCCTTCCGGCAGCCGACCCCTGAGCTCGAAACCCACGACTTGCGGTATCAGCATCGAGATCGGCTGGCCCAGCATCGCTGCCTCGGCCTCGATGCCGCCGACACCCCAGCCAAGTACGCCCAGGCCGTTGATCATGGTGGTGTGCGAATCGGTTCCCACCAGGGTGTCCGGGTAGGCCTGCTGCGTGCCGTCCCGGTCCATTTCGAATACCACCCGGGCCAGGTATTCCAGGTTGACCTGATGGACGATGCCGGTGTCGGGCGGCACGACCTTGAAATTGGAAAACGCCTTCTGGCCCCACTTGAGGAAGCTGTAACGCTCCTGGTTGCGCTGGTACTCGAGTTCGCTGTTCAGTTCGATAGCGTTGTTCGAGCCGAAACTGTCGACCTGGACAGAGTGGTCGATGACCAGTTCTGCCGGCTGCAGCGGATTGATGCGATCCGGGTCCCCTCCAAGCTGCTTCATGGCATCGCGCATGGCGGCAAGGTCAACCACCGCCGGCACGCCGGTGAAATCCTGCATCAGCACGCGTGCCGGTCGAAAGGCGATTTCGCAGTCCGGCTCGGACTGCGGATTCCAGCCGATGAGCGATTCGATATCAGCCCGTGTCACGGTCCGCTCGTCTTCGTTGCGCAGCAGGTTCTCCAGCAGGATTTTCAGGGTATTCGGCAGGCGAGTTATGTCCTGCGCGGCATTCAGCTTGCGTAGGCTGAATATTTCAAACGACTGGTCCCCGACAGTGAGCATGTCGCGGGTGGCGAAACTGTTGTTCATGGGTGCTCCTGCTTTATTGCTTCAGAATGAGGTGCCCGAATGCGCACCTGGCACGCGCCTCGAGAGGCGGCGATTATACACGGAAACCCGGCGGCGGACGCCGGCTCAGCCTGCCCGGCGTGCTGCCTCCAGCAGCTCACGGCAGTCACGCAACAGTGCCTTGCGCCTGAAAAGCAGCTGCACCCGGTTGCCGCCGCACTGCCGCCACAGGACAGCGGCGCGCATACCGCACAATAACAGTGCGCGGATCATATTCCTGCTGTCCGTGGCGGTAAGGATTGACGGTTCACCCTTGACCATGATTCTGGGCTGCAGGGTGCTGATCGTACTGCTGTAGAGTTCGGCCAGGTCGGCTATCACCACGGGATCCTGGTAATCGAGGCTCTCCCGCTGCGCGGTGATCTTCCCGATGCCGTCACCCAGCGCGCGCAGCATCTGCGGTTGCCGCTTCAGCTTGCGTTCGAGATGCAGCAGGGTGATGGCATAACCCGTCAGTTCCATATCGCGCCTGGCGCTGTCGCTGCCCAGCTGGGCCAGCAGCGTCTCGAGGCCGGTTCGCAGTAAGGCGACATCACCGTATACCGCGACGGCTGTTTCCGGATCGGTATTGAAAATACTGCCCAGACAGACCACGGTGGCTGCGGCATCACGGCGCTCGCCGCGTGCGGTCTGCTGCACCAGTCGAACGGACTGGAACAGGCCGGCAAGGGCGATACAACGGTCACGCAAGTCGGTATTCACGCTATCCATCCTCAGGATTCCAGGGTGGCTTCGATAATACCGCCGCCCAGGCATTCTTCCCCGCTGTAGAACACCACCGATTGCCCGGGGGTGATCGCACGCTGCGGCTGTACAAATTCAACGTCGCCTTCCTCGCCTGCGAGGCTGACCAGGGTGCAGGCCTGCACCGGTTGCTGATGCCGGATGCGTGCCGTGCAGACAAACGGCGGGGAGGGCGCTTGCCCGGAAATCCAGTGCAGACCGCTTGCCCGCAGTCCGTGTTTGAACAGGGTGGGGTGGTCGACGCCCTGGGCCACGACAAGGATATTGTGCGCCATGTCCTTGTCAATGACATACCAGGGCTCGCCGGAACCACCGTGAAGTCCCCCGATCCCGAGTCCCTGTCGCTGGCCGATGGTGTAGAACATCAGCCCCGCGTGCTCACCGAGCACGCTGCCGTCCAGGGCCCGGATCTCGCCTGGATTTTTCCGCAGGTAGCGCGCCAGGAATGCATCGAAGCGGCGCTCCCCGATAAAACAGATGCCGGTGCTGTCCTTCTTGTCATGGTTTGGGAAACCGGCATCACGTGCCAGCTGGCGGACCTCGGACTTCCTGAATTCCCCCAGCGGGAACAGGCTGCGGCTCAGCTGCGCCTGCGTCAGGGTGTGCAGGAAATAGGTCTGGTCCTTGCGGGCATCGATGCCTTTCAGCAGGCGCACCGCAGGTGTCCTGGCAATGCGCGCATAGTGCCCCGTGGCGATAAAATCCGCGCCCGCAGCCAGCGCGTGGTCGAGAAAGGCCCGGAACTTGATTTCGCGATTACAGATGATATCCGGGCTCGGGGTCCGTCCGGCCGCATATTCGTCGAGGAAATGCCTGAAAACCCGGTTCCAGTACTCTGCCGAAAAACTTACGGTTGCCAGTTCGATATCCAGTCGTGCGGCGATTTCACGGGCATCCGCAAGGTCCGCGGCTGCCGGGCAGTACTCGGCATCGTCATCCTCGTCCCAGTTCTTCATGAACACCGCTGCGACCGCGTGTCCCTGCTGCTTGAGCAACAACGCTGCAACGGCGGAGTCCACCCCGCCGGACAGGCCCACGATGATCCTACTCATGGCGATCACCGTCCGGGCGCCAGCCCGCTTCCCAGTCTTCCAGCAGCATGATCACGGGGGGTTCCCCGTTATCGAAAAACCAGGAGTCAACGGCATAGCGCCGCTGAGTCGCAACATCCAGGATGACCGCCGTGGTATGCGGCATGCCGGCGCTCAGGCCAAAGCGTGTCGTCCGATCCTGGAGCACATGGTGCCTGAGTAGTCCGTCCCGCTGCAGCAGTTGCAGGTAGGTCGTGGTGTTGTTCGATTCGTCGATGCAGTCCATTTGTCCTTGCTGGCCAAAACCGGCCAGGTTGCCACCCCTGTCGCCGGCCGTGCCGGTTTTTTCACCCACGAGCTGTTCCATGAGTGCAATCGCCTGTGCGATCGCAGACCGCTCCGCAGCAGCCGAGGTGGCGGGTTGCCGCAACGGGGCAGTCATTTGCTGCCATTCCCGACTTGTGAAGGAGCGGGTCACAATACTGCGGCAGCTATGATCGAAACACACCGAGAACCTCTCCGGAGTCGGCTCCCTGATCAGTTCCGCACGAAGCATCCAGTCAGCCGCTGCCGGCAACTGACCCGCCGCCAGCAGGAGGACAAGCAGTGTACTACGGTGCTTATTATTCAAGATCTGCCAGTATGTCCAGCGGCCATGACTTGCCAGCCAGGTAATCATCAATGGAACGCAACACCAGCGGGCTGCGCAAACTGTTTTCCTGCATCCTGACCTCGGTATCGCTGAGCCAGACAATCTGCTCGATATCCGGATCCAGACTGCGTTTGGCGTCGTGCGTCAGCAGCAAACCCGCAAACGTGAAACGCACAAAGGTAATCCCGGTCTGCGGGTGACGCCAGCGATAGATCCCAACGACTGCACGCGGTTCGAACTGCCAAGCCGTCTCCTCAAGCACCTCGCGCCGCACCGCTTCCAGCAGGCTCTCGCCATCTTCCAGATGACCGGCGGGCTGGTTGAGGACCCGGTTGCCGGCATCGACTTCCTGAACCAGCAGGAAGCGCCCCTGATTTTCCGCCACGGCTGCTACCGTCACATGTGGTTTCCAGGTCATATCCATTAATTTCCGGTGGTTATTCAGGCGCGTCGGAGCTATGCCCGATGTCGCAGGTAGAGGCCGGTCATGCCCCTGGCAGGGCAGTCATATGTTGAAAAATTGACGCTCGCACAACCGCATTGATTAACCTATACTTTGCGACTCGTTATACATGCTTGTGTTACCCGGATATTTTAAGGCAGCGTCTCACAGCATCAAGGTAACGTTATCTAATCATAAATTTTTTAATTCTAAAGTGTGTGGAGGAATTTAGAATGACTGGCTTGTTAAGAAAAACATTAATCTCTGTATTCGTATTCGTGTTGTCAGCAGGAAGTGCCCTGGCCGACGATATTCTCATGCCGTTCGTGTTTGCCGGTAACAAGACCGGCGACGTGGCATCGGTTGCAGCTGACGTCAAGTCAAAGCTCAAAGGCGCAGGGTTTGAAATCGTGGGTGAATATTCGCCCTATGATGGTGCGGACATTATCATCGTGACCAGCGATGCCCAGAAAGCCTATGCCGCCAAGTCCGATTTTGGCGCCTACGGTGCGATTGACCGCATCGCCATCACCAAGAATGGTGACAACATCGAGGTCAGCTACACCAACCCGGTCTACATGGCGGCAGTCTATCGCATGGCGACCGACATGGCCGACATCCGTGCCCAGCTGGAAGGTGCACTGGGTGCCGAGATGGACTACGGCTCCGAAAAGAACCTGACGGCCAAGGACCTGCGTGAATATCACTACACCGTCATGATGGAGTATTTCGACGATCCCAGCGTACTGGCAGAGTATGACAGTCAGGAGGAAGCCGTGAAGGCCGTTGAAGACTCCCTCGCTGCAGGTCTGGGCGCCACCACCAAGGTCTATCGTGTCGATATCCCCGGCAAGGACGAGACAATCTTCGGCGTTGCCCTGAAGGGTGCCGATGCCGATGACTGCAGTGGTGACGAGTTCATCATGAGCCGCATCGACAAGGCCACACCGCGTTCCACGGCGCACCTGCCGTATGAAATCGTGGTGACTGACGGTACCGCACGTGCGCTGTTCGCCCGTTTCCGTATCGCCATCAACTGGCCGCATCTGCCGATGATGGCCAGCGAAACCGGCGCCACCTTTATGAACATCATGTGCTCTCCTGGTGCAATCGAGGAAGCCCTGATCAAGGCCTCCGGCGAAACACCCTAGCCTGCACCAGCAAGCTGTTAACCAGACAGCGCGGTAACAGAGCCCCTGCATTAGCAGGGGCTTTTTTTTCGTGTATTATCGGCACCTCCGTATTTCAGCTACCAGGAAGCCTTCATGGCGTACAAACACATTACCGTCCCGGCTGACGGCGAAAAGATCCGTGTCAATACCGACAGCTCCCTCCAGGTGCCGAACCGGCCCATCATTCCCTTTATTGAAGGTGACGGCATCGGCATCGATATCACACCGGTGATGCGTGATGTCGTTGATGCCGTCGTCAAGGCGGCCTATGGTGATAAGCGCTCGATTGCCTGGATGGAAATCTACGCCGGTGAGAAGGCCAACGAGGTATATGGCGCCAATACCTGGCTGCCTGCCGAGACGTTCGATGCCATTCGCGAGTTCAGCGTCGCCATCAAGGGGCCGTTGACCACGCCTGTCGGTGGCGGCATCCGCTCCCTGAATGTATCCCTGCGCCAGGAACTCGATCTGTATGTCTGCCAGCGACCGGTGCGCTACTTCGATGGGACACCCAGCCCGCTGAAGGAGCCGGAAAAGACCAATATGGTCATCTTTCGGGAAAACTCCGAGGACATCTACGCCGGCATTGAATGGCAGGCCGGAACGGAAGAGGCGAACAAGATCATCCATTTCCTGCAAACGGAAATGGGCGTCACCAAGATCCGTTTTCCCGCCACCTCCGGGATCGGCATCAAGCCGGTATCGGCCGAAGGTACCAGGCGACTGGTGCGCAAGGCGCTGCAGTATGCCATCGACCAGGATCGGGACTCGGTCACCCTGGTGCACAAGGGCAATATCATGAAATTCACCGAGGGCGCCTTCAAGAACTGGGGCTATGAACTGGCCCGGGAAGAGTTCGGTGCGCAGGAAATCGATGGTGGCCCATGGTGCAGCTTCAGCAATCCCAGGACCGGCAAGACCATCATCGTCAAGGACGTCATCGCCGATGCCTTCCTGCAGCAGATCCTGCTGCGACCGGCCGAGTACAGCGTGATCGCCACACTCAATCTCAACGGCGATTATATCTCTGATGCCCTGGCCGCGCAGGTCGGCGGAATCGGCATGGCCCCGGGCGCCAATCTGTCGGACAACATCGCCATGTTCGAGGCCACGCACGGCACCGCACCCAAGTATGCCGGCAAGGACCAGGTCAATCCCAGTTCGCTGATCCTCTCGGCCGAAATGATGCTGCGCCACCTCGGCTGGAACGAGGCGGCGGATCTCATCATCAACGGCCTGTCCGGTGCGATTGCCGCGAAGACCGTGACCTACGACCTGGAACGTCTGATGGACGGCGCGACCAAGATCAGCTGTTCTGAATTCGGGAAGGCAATCATCAACAACGCCTGATTCCCCTACTCCGGCCAGGGAAGCCGCACGCATCCGCGTGCGGCTTTTTGCAGGGATGCAGATACATCGCGGAGCGCAGGGAGAAGGTGAGACCGCGAAACGGTCGAGAGACTGGCCCGGGCCATGCGCGGGAGCGATGCGCCTGCAGGGACGGTCGCTACAGGCATCCCCGGTAACGCAGGACGCAACTGCCGAGGGAGAAAGTGAGACCGAGACCGGCCCCTGGGCCACGCCGGAAACGACGGCCTGTAGGGATGCAAGAGACCGTCTGGCTTCAGGACGTCAACCACCAAGCCGATCCAATTTTCATCGCCAGCTCCCGGTGTTGAAACTTCCGGCAATGTAAGTTATCAATATGTAATGGTAAACTACTGAAACGTGAATAACCTGTACGACAATCGAGTGGCGCCTTATCCATGAGCAAGGACCTGGAACATCGCGGCGAGGACGGACTGGCACTGCAGGAAGCCCGGCCCAGGCTGAAAGAACCCGCCATGTACAAGGTGGTTCTGCATAACGATGATTACACGCCAATGGAATTCGTCGTCACCCTGCTCGAAAAGCTGTTTGGACTGGACCGCGAGAAAGCCACTCGGATCATGCTGCTGATACATACCCACGGCAAGGGTGTGTGCGGAATCTTTACCTACGAAATCGCCGAAACCAAGGTGGCGCAGGTTAATGAATACTCCCAGCGTCACCAGCACCCACTGTTATGCAGCATGGAAGCGGTCTAGACGTGCCATACGAGGTGTCATGATGCTGAGCAAGGAACTGGAATTCACGTTGAACCTCGCCTTCAAGGAGGCGCGGGAAAAGAATCATGAGTTCATGACCGTCGAGCACCTGCTCTATGCACTGCTAGGAAACCCCTCGGCCGTCGAGGTCCTGCGCGCCTGCGGCGGTGACCTCGACCAGCTGAAGCTGGAAGTCAGCAACTTCATCGAGGAAACCACTCCGAAACTGGCTTCCGGAGACACCCGGGAGACCCAGCCGACACTGGGTTTCCAGCGGGTGCTGCAGCGTGCCGTGTTCCACGTGCAGTCGTCCGACAAGACGGAAGTGACCGGCGCCAATGTCCTGGTTGCGATATTCAGTGAACAGGAATCCCAGGCGGTCTACTTCCTCAACAAGGTCGGCATCACCCGACTGGATGTCGTCAACTATATTTCACACGGCATCTCCAAGGTGCACGAGCAGCCGGAAGAGAATATCGAACGCGCCGAGGAGAGCGAGACACAGGACAGCAACGCCCGGCTGCCGCTGCAGACCTTCACTGTCAACCTGAACGAACAGGCCGCACAGGGCAAGATCGATCCGCTTATCGGCAGGCGTGCGGAGATCCAGCGCACCGTGCAGATCCTCTGCCGCCGCCGCAAGAACAACCCGCTGTTTGTCGGCGAAGCCGGAGTCGGCAAGACAGCGCTGGCTGAAGGGCTGGCGAAGATGATCGTCGAGGGTGAGGTTCCCGAGCTGCTGCTGAACAGTACCATCTATTCGCTGGACCTGGGTTCCCTGGTGGCCGGCACCAAGTACCGTGGCGACTTCGAAAAACGCTTCAAGGCGGTGCTGGCACAATTGAAAAAGGAAGAGGGCGCCATCCTGTTCATCGACGAGATTCACACCATCATCGGTGCCGGCGCGGCCTCCGGAGGCGTCATGGATGCATCCAACCTGATGAAGCCCATGCTGGCCTCGGGCGAACTGAAGTGCATCGGTTCAACCACGTTCCAGGAATACCGCGGCATCTTTGAAAAGGATCATGCCCTGTCGCGGCGTTTCCAGAAGATCGACATCACCGAGCCCAGCATCGAGGAAACCTTCGAAATCCTCAAGGGCCTGAAATCACGCTTCGAGGAACACCACCACGTAAAATACTCGATCAGGGCATTGCGCACGGCTGCGGAGCTTGCCGATCGCTATATCACCGATCGACACCTGCCCGACAAGGCGGTCGACGTCATCGACGAGGCAGGTGCCAGCCACCGCCTGCTGCCACCGTCACGACGCAGGAAGACGGTGGGCGTGACCGATATCGAGCACGTCATCGCGCAGATGGCCCGCATCCCGGAAAAAACCGTGTCCGCATCCGACAAGGAAACGCTGCGCACCCTGGAACGCGACCTGAAGATGGTCGTCTACGGACAGGATGCGGCAATCGAGACACTGGCCGCCGCGATCAAGATGTCACGTTCGGGACTGGGCAACGAAACCCGGCCGATCGGCTCGTTCCTGTTCGCAGGACCGACCGGCGTCGGCAAGACCGAGGTTACCCGCCAGCTTGCCCGCATCATGGGCCAGGAGCTGGTACGCTTCGACATGTCCGAATACATGGAGCGCCATACGGTCTCCCGCCTGATCGGCGCTCCCCCGGGCTACGTCGGCTATGACCAGGGAGGGCTGCTGACCGAGGCCATCACGAAAAATCCGCATGTTGTGCTGTTGCTCGATGAAATCGAAAAAGCACACCCGGATGTCTTCAACCTGCTGCTGCAGGTCATGGACCATGGCACACTCACGGACAACAATGGCCGCAAGGCCGATTTTCGCAATGTCGTGATCGTAATGACCACCAATGCCGGCGCCCACGAGATGAACCGCCCGTCAATCGGGTTTACCCACCAGGATCACTCAGCGGACGCCATGGAGGCGATCAAGCGCCTGTTCACGCCCGAATTCAGGAACCGCCTGGATGCCATCGTGCAGTTCCAGGCGCTTGCACCGGCGGTGCTGGCCCAGGTCGTGGACAAGTTTATTTTCGAGCTGGAAGCGCAGCTGCAGCAACAGCAGGTAACGATCGAGGTTGATGAATCAGCCCGCATCTGGCTCGCAGAACACGGTTACGACCCGAAGATGGGGGCACGGCCGATGGCACGCATTATTCAGCAATACATCAAGAAACCACTCGCCGAGGAGCTGCTGTTTGGCGGTCTGGCCAACGGCGGACACCTCATTATTCACCTGGAAGGCGACGAACTTGCCTTTGAGATCAACGGCAAGGAGTACGTGCACTAGGACCTGTCAACAGGCCACAGGAAGAGGACGGAATGCAGGTCCCGTTAGCGGGCGCGGTAGGTAATGCGTCCCTTGCTCAGGTCGTAGGGCGTGAGTTCGACAGTGACCTTGTCGCCACGCAGGATTCGAATATAGTGCTTGCGCATCTTGCCGGAGATGTGAGCCGTCACTACGTGGCCATTATCCAGTTCAACCCTGAACATGGTGTTCGGAAGGGTCTCGATGACGGTCCCTTCCATTTCGATATGATCTTCTTTTGCCATAAATTCCGCATTATCCGGTAGATTCAGGCGCTGCATTATACCCGAAACGCTCGCGATAAGAATCCTTGTTTTCGGCAGCCAGCGGCAGGCGAATCAGGTTGACAGGATGTCTCCGTCAAGGCGCCATGCCGTATTCAGCGCCGGCTGCATGCAGGCATGTTCCAGTGTGCGGATGAACTCCCTGCGAGGAATCGTTTCGGCACCCAGGCTCGCCAGGTGTGTGGTATGGACCTGGCAATCGACCAGCGGGAACCCCCAGCGGGAAAGCTGCCGGACCAGTCCGACAAAGGCCACCTTGGAGGCATCCGTGCTGCGCGCGAACATCGACTCACCGAAAAAAATGCGCCCGATCGCAACGCCGTAGAGGCCACCGACCAGTCTGCCTTCCTGCCAGCACTCCACCGAGTGCGCATAGCCGGCCGCATGCAGATCACGGTAGGCGGCCATCATCTCGGGGGTTATCCAGGTTCCCGCCTGGCCCGGCCGGGGCTCGGCACAGGCGCTGATCACGGCAGCAAACGCCTGGTCGAGGGTGATGCTGAACGTGGCCTTTCTGATTGTTTTCGCGAGACTGCGGGTGACTCGCAGGCGGCTCGGGAACAGGACCAGTCGCGGGTCAGGCGACCACCAGAGTATCGGCTGGCCCGGGCCATACCAGGGGAAAATACCGCTGCGGTATGCAAGCAGCAGGCGGTCCTCGGAAAGGTCGCCACCCACGGCCAGTAGGCCGTCCGGTTCCTGCAGGGCGAGTTCCACGCGCGGGAACCACAGTTCCGGGTCATCCGGATCCAGCCAGCAGGGCGCGGGGCCTTGCGTCTGCGTCATGTCCGTTTCGCCGGTTGCCGACCCTGTTCCTGCATTTTTTCAAACCTGTCTGAAAGGGGATGTCTGCAGCAGTTCATTACGATATTCAAGCATCCAGAGATGCTCCTCGTCCAGATAGCGGCATATCGCTTCCCGGAAACGCGCATCCTCGATCCAGTGCGCCGACCAGGTAAAGGTGGGCAGGAAACCGCGGCTGATCTTGTGTTCTCCCTGGGCACCCGGCTCGAACAGGGTCAGACCGTGATCGATACAGTACTCGATACCCTGATAGTAACAGGCTTCGAAATGCAGGCTGTGGTAATCCTGCAGACAGCCCCAGTGGCGCCCGTAAAGGGCATGCGCGCTGCGCAGCATGATGGCACCGGCAACCGGTTTGCTGCCGTGGCGTGCAAGGACCAGGATGACCTGCTCACCCATCGTGTGGCTGATCTCCAGGAAGAATTCCAGCGACAGGGTAGGGATGCCTGATTTTCTTTCAAAGGTGGACCGGTAGAATGCGTGCATGCTGCGCCATTGCTCCTCGGTCGCCTGCCTGCCGCTGAGCAGTTCCATCCGGAGACCGGCATCCTGCACATGGCGCCGCTCGCGGCGGATTTTCTTGCGCTTGCGGGAACTCAGGCGGGACAGGAAATCCTCGAAGCCGCTGTAGCTGTCATTATGCCAGTGGAAATGACAGCTGGTGCGCCGCATGAAGCCGTGCGCGCACAGCGTGTCCGTATCCGGCACAGTGCTGAAGAGGCAATGAATCGAGGAGGCGCCGTGTTGCTCGCAAAGCTGGCGCATGCCCTGTATCAGTGCTGTGGTTACCGCCGCACGGTCAGCGTTCGGGCGAACCAGCAGGCGTGCCCCGGTAACCGGGGTATAGGGAATCGAGGCGACCAGCTTGGGGTAATAAGGCATGCCCGTGCGCTGATAGGCATCAGCCCAGGCCCAGTCAAACACGAATTCACCGTAGGAATTGTCTTTCAGGTAAAACGGCACTGCGCCCGCGAGTCGACCTGCCGCATCCTCTGCCAGGATATGGCAGGGCAGCCAGCCAAAGCGCTCACCGACACAGTCATGCCGTTCCAGCGCTGCCAGGAACTCATGGCGTGTAAAGGGGTGATCGGTGCCGGCCACTGCATTCCAGTCACTGGCAGATATGTCCAGAATGCGGTTGATGACCCGGATCTGCATGAGGCTACAGTGACGCCGTAGCGCTCATTTGGCAACAGCCGCCGCCTGCTGATGCCGTCGTGGTCTTTCGGGCGGCAATGGCGGCGGCCGGGGATTTACTTCGCATCCGCCAGACTGTCCAGGAAGGACTCCGCATCCAGTGCCGCCATGCAGCCGGATCCTGCCGAGGTCACCGCCTGGCGATAGACGTGGTCGCACACATCACCAGCCGCGAACACGCCCTCGACACTGGTCGCCGTAGCATTGCCCTCGGTACCGCTTTTGATGCGGATATAGCCATTGTTCATTTCGAGCTGACCCTCGAAGATCGCGGTATTGGGGCGGTGGCCGATCGCGATGAATACACCGTGCAGTTCGATATCCTGCGTGCTGTCGTCCTTGACGTTCCTGATGCGGATGCCGGTAACCCCGCTGTCATCACCCAGCACCTCGTCAAGCACGCTGTCCCAGGCAAGGGTCACCACCCCCTCGGCCTCTTTCCGGAACAGTCGGTCCTGCAGGATCTTTTCGGCACGCAGGGCATCGCGGCGGTGCACCAGTGTGACATGGGAAGCGATATTGGCCAGGTACAGGGCTTCCTCCACTGCGGTATTGCCACCACCGATGACAGCCACGGACTGGTTCTTGTAGAAAAAGCCGTCACAGGTTGCGCAGGCCGAGACGCCCCTGCCCCTGAAAGCTTCTTCCGAGGGCATTCCCAGATACATGGCGGACGCACCGGTCGCGATGATCAGTGCATCGCAGGTATACACGCCGTTGTCGCCTTCCAGGCGGAAAGGTTTTTGCTGCAGGTCCACGCGGTTTATGTGATCGAAAACGATTTCCGTGTTGAAGCGTTCGGCATGCAGCCGCATGTTTTCCATCAACGGCGGACCCTGCAGTCCTTCCTCGCCACCCGGCCAGTTTTCCACCTCGGTGGTGGTCATCAGCTGCCCACCCTGCTCCAGTCCGGTTATCAGCACCGGATCAAGATTGGCGCGAGCCGCGTAGACCGCGGCGGTATAACCGGCAGGTCCGGAACCCAGGATCAGAAGGCGGCAGTGCTTGATATCACTCATGTATAATGACTCCGGTTTTTTAGCAGGCTACGCCCGGTGTACTGCAGGGCAGGGCGCGGGTATTGTGCATGGACACAGTTACGGGCAGGAGGTTCCGGGCGCTGCCGGAGCCGGCCCTGAGCAGACGACAGGGCGAATGTTACGGAACCAGGACGGGATAAAGCAACCATGCATATCGGAATACCACGGGAAATCAAACTGCTTGAAGGCCGCGTCGCCCTCACACCGGATGCCTGCGGCGACCTGGTCCACGCCGGCCACAGCGTGATTATCGAACAGGGTGCAGGCACCCTGTCGGGGTACCCGGACGCACACTACGAAGCCGCCGGCGCACAGATCGCCACGGATGCCGCGGCAACCTATGCAGCAGCGGAACTTATCGTGAAGGTCAAGGAGCCGGTCGCAGGCGACCTCGCACACCTGCGTCCGGAGCACCTGCTGTTCTGTTACCTGCACCTCGCAGCCAACCTCGAACTGCTGCAACAACTGCAGAAAATTGGCCTCACAGCCGTCGGTTTCGAGACGGTGGTTACGGATGCCGGACAACTGCCCCTGCTGGCGCCGATGAGTGATATCGCCGGCAGGCTGGCAAGCCAGATCGGCGCCACGCTTCTGCACCAGTCGCACGGCGGCAAGGGCCTGCTGCTGGGGGGATTGCCCTGCGCCGAGCGCGGTCGGGTGGTGATCATCGGCGCGGGCAATGCCGGCGGCAACGCGACTGCCGTGGCCGCAGCCATGGGCGCGGAGGTCGTGGTGTTCGACCGGCAGCGCGAGCGGCTTGCCTCCATGCGCGCGCTGGGCAACAACGTCACCGGACTGTATCCCTATCCGGACGCCATCGAGCGCGAGGTCGCCTCCGCCGACCTGCTGATAGGTGCCATCCTCATACCCGGTGACCGTGCGCCGCATATTGTCAGCCGCGCCATGGTTGAAACCATGCAGCCGGGCAGTGTCATCGTCGACATCTCGGTTGACCAGGGTGGCTGTATCGAAACCACGCACCCGACAAATTACGCGGATCCCACCTATATCGAGGCAGGCGTGGTACATTTCGCGGTCACCAACATGCCGGGGGCAGTGCCGAAAAGCGCTTCACAGGCCCTGTCTGCAGCATTGCTGCCCTACGTGCACTGCATCAGCCAGCCGGACTGGCAGTCGAATGCCGACTTGAGCCGCGGCATCAACATCGCAGCGGGGCGCATCGAACTTACAGCTCTGAAACACTTGCTTGAGAAATAATATCGAATAGAATCCTGTGATTGGCGTAACAACTTGCGAAAGAGGGTGATTTTGGCTCAGGCACGACGGAATAAAGGTGAACAAGCGGGGAAATTAACCCACCAGGTCACGCGGGGGCTGCGCGAAGGTGCGTTGCTGCTCTTGGGTGCAATTGCGATCTTCCTGCTGGTTTCGCTGGCTAGCTATCACCCGGGCGATCCCGGCTGGTCCAACAGTGGCGCGGTGACACGGATCTTCAATGCCGGAGGGCTGATCGGTGCCTGGCTGGCTGACGTCCTGCTTTACCTGCTGGGTTACCTGGCCTATCTGTTTCCCGTCATGGTCGGTTACAGCGGCTGGCTGGTCTATCGCGGCCGCACGCCCGCAGGCGGTATCGACCTGCACGTCCTGGCGATCCGCTGGGCCGGCTTCCTGATGACAGTCGGTGCCGGCGCCGCGCTGGCAACGCTGGAAGCGGGCAACGCCTACGGTGCCCTGCCGGCCGGAGCGGGCGGCGTGCTCGGCAACGTCGTTGCCAACGGCCTGGTGGGGGTTGTCAGCGCGGTTGGCGCCACGCTGTTCCTGCTGGCCCTGTTCCTAACCGGCGTCACCCTGTTCACCGGTATCTCCTGGCTGGTGGTCATGGACCTTACCGGCAGATACACCATGCGCGTCGTTGACTGGCTGTACGCGCGGGCCAGCCTGATTCCGGAGCAGCTGGCTGCCAGGAAAGCCAGAACCGAGCGCGAGGAAGTCATCAGGACCAGCCAGAAAAAGGCGGCCAAACGCAAACCGGTGCGCATCGAGCCCGTCATCCAGCAACCGGAAAAGAGCGAACGCAAGGAACGGGAACGTCAGGTACCGCTGTTCGATCCGCCCCCTAACACCGAGTTGCCGCCACTATCGCTGCTCGATGACGCGAGACCTTCCGAAGCCGGCTACTCGCCTGCGGCCCTGGAGGCCATGTCACGCCTGGTCGAGATGAAGTTGCTGGACTTCAATATCGAGGTGGAGGTGGTAGGCGTCAACCCGGGCCCCGTGATCACCCGCTTCGAACTCGACCTTGGCCCGGGCGTCAAGGTAAGCCAGGTCAGCAACCTGTCCAAGGACATCGCGCGCGCGCTGTCGGCCATCAGCGTGCGCGTCGTGGAAGTCATTCCCGGCAAGCCGGTCATCGGGCTGGAAATTCCCAACGAGCACCGGGCCATCATCAGCCTGAGCGAAATCCTCAACACCCGCGAATACGACGAATCG
>Ga0210064_1000166_pt1 | contig 31931 bp, 34 predicted proteins | sample Muzzi_CordC_D2_FD_185531 | JGI IMG/M metagenome (GOLD analysis project Ga0210064, IMG submission 185531) | Wetland microbial communities from San Francisco Bay, California, USA, that impact long-term carbon sequestration - Muzzi_CordC_D2 (SPAdes) | ecosystem: Environmental > Aquatic > Marine >... | reverse complement strand
CACCCAAAGGCGAAATCATTTCTGGTTACCGAGGCGGTGCGCGGGGAAGGCGGCCGGTTGGTGCTGCCCGATGGCTCCCCGTTTATGCTGCAGTTCGACCAACGTGGCGATCTGGCGCCACGCGACATTGTGGCACGTGCCATCGACCACGAAATGAAGCGGCTTGGCCTGGAATATGTGCTGCTCGACATCAGCCACAAACCGGCCCCGTTTATCACGGAACACTTCCCGACGGTGTATGCGCGCTGCCGGGAACTCGGCTATGACATGACCCTGGAACCCATTCCCGTGGTACCGGCTGCGCATTACACCTGCGGCGGTGTGGTGACCGACCTCAGGGGACGTACCGATCTGCCCGGGCTGTATGCCATTGGTGAAGTGGCCTGCACCGGCATGCATGGCGCCAACCGGATGGCGAGTAACTCGCTGCTGGAGTGCCTGGTGTTCGCCCACTCTGCCGGCGAGGACATCGCGGCAGAGTTAAGCGCAATCCCCCGGCCCGAATCATTGCCGGCATGGGACGAATCCCGGGTCAGGGATTCCGATGAGGAGGTCGTGGTCAGCCATAACTGGGATGAATTGCGCCGCTGCATGTGGAACTACGTAGGGATTGTGCGCACCAACAAGCGCCTGCAGCGCGCCTCCCGGCGGGTGGAACTGCTGCAGCAGGAAATCCAGGAGTATTACAGCCATTTCACCATCTCCAATGACCTGCTGGAGCTCCGTAATCTGGCCCAGGTCGCGGAGCTCATCATCCGCTCGGCACAACTGCGCAGAGAAAGCCGTGGACTGCACTACACGCTCGACTACCCCGTACCCGACACCCGTCATCCACCAACCGATACCATTCTCTCTCCGTCTCAGCCGGAGGAGGCGGTTGCCACCGCTACCTCCGCACAAGCCGGGAAGCCGTGCGGTCATTGATATGAAGCCTGGCGCGCTACGGGGCTTCACGGGTTTCGCCGTGCGAAATCCTGGGCGCTGCATCCACGCCACACAGACACACCCGGGATAACGCGTCAGTAGGGAAGAAAACCGGCGGGGGCCGTTTCCGCGTCCGGCTGACACTGAACATCGGTAACCACGGCAGCCGGAGGGCCCTCCTGTAACCAGTCACACAGTGCCTGGACCGCAACCCGGGAGCCGCAAGCCAACACCTCGACCCGGCCGTCCGGCAGGTTGCGTGCGTAGCCGTTCACGCCCAGCCCCAGAGCCCGTTCGCGGGTCGCGGCACGGAAGAACACGCCCTGTACCCGCCCGGAAACAAAGCATCGTTTGCAGGACATGTTACAGGGGATCGCCTACTGCCGCTGCGCGGCCGTCATATGCGCTGCGGAGCCGGACCGGGATTCACGAAACTGTCTTCTCTTTTTCTCCAGAAAGGCCTCGATCGCCGCTCCCGTCACCGGACCCTCCTGACGCGCAATGCGTTCCCCTGCAGGGGAAATGATGTAGGTTGTTGGCAAGCCCATCACGGGGCCGAGTTCCGTCACCGGCACGGGATCCATCTGCAGTACCGGATAGGACATCAGGTGACTCTCCACGAACTCCTTCAGGTACTCCCGATTGACCTCCTCGTAGTTGATGCCCAGGACCACGGCATCCTTGTCCTTGTACTTCTCGTGAAATTCAACCAGATCGGGAATCTCGTCCAGACAGGGAGGACACCAGGTCGCCCAGTAATTGACGATGACCCATTTACCGCGGAACTCGGACAAGGATACCTCCTTGCCGTTGACGTCGGGCAAGGTGAAATCAACGGTCTCCGCGTCAGCGGGAGTGAACGCAAGGAAACCCATAAAAAGCAGAATGAAACGCATTACCACCTCCTGACATCAATCCTGGCGATTGTACCCCAACTTGGGAATAACACACTGAGCGTTGAGTTCATGCCGTCGAACAATCGCGGCAAAAAACCCGCCGGCAAACTACTTGGCTTCTTGACAACAGCATTATTCTCAGTCTCTAAACCGCTGAAATAATATTAAATAACTCATTGATATATATTGTATACTCTCGTGCATAAGCTTAAGTCCCGCCGACCTGCATCGGAATACATCGTCCCGGGCGGTCGGCACGCGTGTAATGGCAACACCCCGCCGGTTTCACCAGAGACCGGATAGCCGGCCGCAAACCGTCTACAATACCGATCCAGTATAGTTGCTGCTATTCCGAACCTGGAAACCAGAACCATGACAGACGAAATCACCATCTACCATAACCCGCGTTGCAGTAAATCCCGGGCTACACTGGAATTACTGCGCGAACAGGGCCTGGAACCGCACATAGTCGAATACCTCAAGACGCCGCCAAGCACCACCGAACTGGCGACCCTGCTGAGACTCCTTGACATGGAGCCACGCGACCTGATCCGCCAGAAGGAGGAAGAGTACCGGCAGAAAGAACTGGCGGCACCCGACATGAGCCGGGAGGAACTCATCCAGGCCATGCATGACCACCCGCGCCTTATCGAACGCCCCATCGTGATGGCCAATGGCAGGGCAGCGCTTGGCCGGCCGCCCGAAAAAGTCCTCGATATCCTCTAATAAAGCGCCAGCCCGTTGCCCGGTGAATACCAGATGAATGAAATTCTCGTCCTGTATTACAGCCGCCTTGGTGCTACCGCCAAGATGGCCCAGCTCATAGCGCGTGGTATCGAGTCCACCGCTGACTGCCAGGCCCGGCTGCGCACGGTGCCTCCGGTATCCACGGTATGCGAGGCGGTGGAAAGTGACATTCCGGATGACGGGCCAACCTACGTCACACTGGACGACCTGCGCGAGTGTGCCGGTCTCGCGCTTGGCAGCCCGACCCGCTATGGCAACATGGCCGCACCGCTCAAATACTTCATCGACTCTACCAGCAACCTGTGGTTGTCCGGCGCGCTGGTTGGCAAACCCGCCGCTGTATTTACCTCGACATCCAGCATGCACGGTGGACAGGAAACCACACAGCTCACCATGATGCTGCCACTCTTGCATCACGGCATGCTGCTGCTGGGACTGCCCTATACGGAGAGCGAGCTGCTGACCACCACCAGCGGCGGAACGCCCTACGGACCCAGTCATACGGCGGGTGCGGACAACAAGCTCCCACTGACCAGGGAGGAAAAACACCTGTGTCGCGCGCTGGGCAAACGCCTCGCGGAAACCGTGCGAAAACTCGCTACCGGGTAGACCGTGGTGGCTATCGGCTCATAAAACAGTATTTATTATTTTAAATTACATTAAGTTGTTGCATATTTCTGAGGTTAATTATCAATGTGTTGCCGCCGTGGCTGGTATTTCCTGACGCTTGCGGGCTACTTCGGTACCTTCATCCTCCTGACCGCCTGGTACACCGTGCTGGCGCCCTCGGTACATTTCCCGGTAGCGCTGGTGTTATTGGTTCTGGTCAGCCCCCTGCTGTTCCCCCTGCGGGGCCTGTTACACGGCCGCGACTACACTTTCTCCTGGAGCGGCTTTCTCGCCCTGCTGTATTTCACCCATGGGGTTGTGGAGGCCTGGACCTCGGAGGTCACGCGGCCCTGGGGACTCATGGAGGTGGCCTTTACGGTGGTGTGGTTCGGCGGCGCGATCATGTACATACGCATCGGCCAGGATATCTAGCCGAGACCGAGAACTGCTTTCACAAACGGGATGGTCAGGCGCCGCTGTTCGATCATGGCGGCTTCGTCGAGGCGATCGAGCGAATCGAATACCGAGGGCAGGTCACGCGGAATGCGTTTCAGCAGGAAGCTCGCGGTATCCTCGGGCAATTCCAGTCCCCGGCTCTGCGCACGGTGCAGCAGCGCCGCAAACACCGAACCATCGTCCAGCGGCTGAAGTTTGTAGGTCAGCCCCCAGCCCAGTCGTGAAACGAGATCCGGCAGGATAAAATCGCACAGATGCGCCCGGACACTGGCGGCTACCAGCAGGACACCACCGGACTCGCGCGTACGATTGTACAGGTGGAACAGCGCCTGCTCGCCTTCCATCTGCCCGGCCAGTACGTCGATATCATCGAGACACACCAGCTCCAGCTGCTCCAACCCGTCAAGGACGGCCGGCGAAAAGTTTGTAATGTCCCGTAAGGGTACATAGACCGCCATCCGCCGGCACTCGCTTGCCCGGTGGCAGGCCGCCTGCAGCAGGTGGGTCTTTCCCAGCCCCCCGGCAGCGGCAAGAAAGACAAAGGTCTCACCGCGACCCGCGGCCGCGGCCTGCAGACTGCTGACGGCCTCCTGATTCCCGCCCGGGTAGTAACTTGCAAAGCGGGCACTGTCTCGCAGGGCAAGACCGAGTGGCAACTGTGGGCTGTTCATTGCGACGGTTTGATTGTAGTCACCCCGTGATCAGCCGTGCCCTGTCCTGATAGCACGCGGCATCCCCCGGGATGAAGAGTATCGTCGGCTGATTTCCGCCCCGCGGGACTGCCACCGGCTAGCGTTCGCGCCTGAACCACGCGCGACGACCCCAGGTCCACACGTAATCCAGTCCGCTCCAGAAGGTTGTCAGCAGTACGCAGTAAATCAGCACATCCATCCACAGCACCGGCAATGCCGCTACCGCCTGGGTAAACATGACCGCCATCACCAGTAGCAGTTGTGTGAAGGTGTTCAGCTTGCTGATGACACTCGGTGCTGCTTCCAGATGCTCGATACGCAGGTTATATACGATGGCGCCGGTGACGATGACCAGGTCACGCAATATCACCACGGCCACCAGCCAGGGGGGTATCTGGTCCAGCCAGCTCAAGGTTAGGAAAGCCGATACCAGCAGGAGCTTGTCGGCCAACGGATCCAGTAATGCACCCAGACGGCTGGTCCACTGGTAGTGTTTGGCAAGGTAACCATCGAGCGCATCCGAAAACCCGGCTGTGGCGAAGATAATCAGGGCGGCACCGTAGCGACCATCCAGGAGGAACAGCACAACCGGCGGTACCAGCAGGAAGCGGATTACGGTAATGATATTTGGCAGCTGACTGAGCCTCACTGTCGCAACCGGTAACTGCCGGAAGTCCCCGCCGGTGACGGCTCCAGCACCGTGCCAATGGAAACCGTCCGGGTGAGGCCCTGCAATGAACCGTTGAGCTGCAATGCGTACCGCACCGTCGAATCGGAAACCTGTTCAACCTGAAATTTTCTGATGGCAGACAGCGAGGCCAGGTAATCATTGACGCGTGCATACGCGGCCAGTGTATTGATGTCCTCCACACGAATGTCAACCGTGCCCCCCGCTGCTCCCGTATCCGTAACGGCAAGGCGGGTAGCCAGCGTATCCGCCATGTTATCGATGCCGGCCTGCAGCAGGTTTCCCAACCGGGTGTCGCTGTCCGACCAGGACTTGGTACTACCGGCCGCCTGCAGGCTCCAGCGTGCGACCCAGTCACCGTACGGATCACGGCTCAAACGGCCAATCAGTACCGCCTGCGGTCGATAGCGTTCCGAGGCAGTCAGCACACGGTCATAGAAACCGCCCCAGATATCACCGAATCGGACCTGTGTCTGGTCCTCCAGATCCAGCAACGGAAACAGCAAGGGGATACCGCGCTGTTTTCCCGCCAGCTGCAGCTGCCGCCTGGCCACGCTGTCATCATCCGCCGCCACGATGGAACGCACGCCCCGTTCCTCGACCGCCAGCCACACCAGTGTGTCCGGGCGTTCGGAATCACCCCAGTATGCCACGCCCTGCTGATGGAGCGCCTGTTCGAGCGCAGCCCCGTCAAAGCGAACCCGCAACCGGAGTTCGGGCGGCTGACTGCCCGGCACGGTAAAGTAACGATACTGCTGGACGAAGCGCGCCGGATCGTTGAGCATTGCCTGAAGCGTCTGCTCTCGATGACCCGTTACCCGGACCAGAACCTCCGACAACGCGGCTTTCATGGCCGTAGTTCGCTCGGCGGGCTGCTGGCTGGAGACCTGCACCTCCGCTTCATACAGTTCCGTAGCGCTCACGGTCGTGGTCAGCACCGCCAACAGGAACAGCAACCTGGAAAGTGTGAACATTCGACCTGTTCCGGGTATTTTTTTATCCATAATCCGGGTTCTTACCAGCTGTTTACAGAAACTGCAAGCATACGGGTATCAACGGAATTTGGCCATATCCGTTCCACAACGGTGCCCCGGTGGCTGTGGACCACCGCCTGCATTCCGTCACCCGGGTTTACACACCTCTGGGCAGGCCGGTACCATGCGCGTTATTCCCCAGCGGAGTCCACCCGTGAGTGCGCAGGATAACAGTACATCCACAGAGCCTTCCCCGGATTCATTAAGCTATCGCGATTCCGGTGTCGATATCGACGCGGGCAACCGGCTCATCGAGCGCATCAAACCGGCGGTGGCCGGCACCCGGCGTCCGGGAGTCCTGGCCGGTCTCGGCGGCTTCGGTGCACTGTTCGAATTACCCATCGACCGTTACCGTCAGCCCGTACTGGTTTCCGGTACGGACGGTGTCGGCACCAAGCTCAAACTGGCAATAGAAACGGGGCGACACGATAAGATCGGTGTCGATCTGGTGGCCATGTGCGTCAATGACATTGTCGTCCAGGGTGCCGAACCCCTGTTCTTCCTCGACTATTACGCCACCGGAAAACTCGACCTCGAGGTCGCGACCCGGGTCATCAGTGGAATCGCACATGGCTGTGAACTCGCCGGTGCGGCGTTGGTGGGAGGCGAGACTGCGGAAATGCCGGGTATGTATGCGGTGGATGACTACGATCTGGCGGGATTCAGCGTGGGCATCGTCGATAAGGAAAAGATCATCGACGGAAGCACGATCGAAGCCGGGGACAGCCTGATCGGACTGGCTTCATCAGGACCGCATTCCAACGGCTATTCGCTGATCCGCAAGGTTATTGACGTGACCGGTAGTGATCCGGATGAACTGCTTGACGGTAAACCGCTGGCCGAGTGGCTGCTTGCGCCCACCCGCATCTATGTCAAACCGCTACTGGCCCTGTTCGAGGCAGTCAACGTGCACGCCCTGGCACATATAACGGGAGGCGGCCTCACCGAGAACCTGCCACGGGTCATGCCGCCGGCGACTTGTGCGCGGATTGCTACCGGGAACTGGCAGTGGCCGGTGATTTTCGACTGGCTGCAGCACATGGGGAATATCAGTTCCGAGGAAATGTTTCGCACCTTCAATTGCGGCATCGGTATGGTGATCTGTGTCAGCCGGGAGGACGAACAGCGCACCCTGGACCATCTCGAGAGCCAGGGCGAGTCGGCCCGGGTCATCGGCCACATAGAACCGGGTGCCGGGGCTCCCGCTGTCCTGCTGGAATCCTGACCCCGACCGGCCCGGCGTGTCATGACGGCACCGGAACATGACTGAGGCGGTAACCCGGCCACTCCCCGTCGTGGTGCTGATTTCCGGGCGGGGCAGCAACCTCGGTGCGATCATGGACGCCTGCTCGACGGGCCGTCTGCCGGTGGAAATCCGGGCGGTGATCGGCAACCGCCCCGACGCCCCGGGGCTGCAACGCCCTGCACTGGCCGGGATCCGGACCGTGGTGATCGATCACACCTGCTATCCCGGCCGGCCCGCCTTCGAACGGGCACTGCAGTTGACGATCGACAGCTTCCGGCCCGGACTGCTGGTGCTCGCCGGCTTCATGCGGATACTTACCCCGGAATTTGTTGCCCACTACCGGGGGCGCATCATGAACATACATCCCTCCCTGCTGCCGGAGTTTCCGGGCCTGAATACCCACCAGCGGGCACTTGACGCCGGCCGGGAGGAAGCCGGGGCGACCATTCATTTCGTGACCGGCGATGTCGATGGCGGACCGGCATTTTTACAGGCCCGGGTGCCGGTCCTGGATAGTGATACCGCAGCAACCCTGGCGGACCGGGTGCTGCAGCAGGAACATCGCCTCTATCCGCTGGCAATCCGCTGGTTTGCCGAAGGACGCCTGGCCCTGGACGAGGACGGGCGGGTCCTGCTGGACGGACGGCGACTGGAGCATCCCCTGCTGCTCGCAGCAGATTCCGAAGCATGCACGTAAGCTGCCCACCAAAGCACTGGCAGACCGGGTTGTTGCTGATCCTGTTCAGTTATCTGGCCGGTGCCCAGCCCAGACCCGGGCTGACCTCCTTCGAGGCCACCTACAAGATCACGCGCGCGGGTATCGGCCTCGGGGAAATCCAGGTCCGCTTTCGGCTGGAACCCGACGGTCACTATCACCACGAATCCATGACCGAGGTGACCGGGATTGTTTCCTGGTTTCACGGCGAACGCGTCCATGAATCGAGCCGGGGCCGCATGGATGAAACCGGTATCCATCCCGACTACTACCGCTATCGGCGCAGCGGCGGTGAATACGAAAAGCTTGCCGAGATACACTTCGACTGGGAATCGGGGCAGGTTGAAAATGTGATCGACGGACAACCATGGAAGATGACAATACCGGAAGGGACGCTGGACAAACTGGTGGTGCAGATTGCCACGATGCGCGAACTGCAGGAAAACATCAGCGACCAGCATTTCAAGGTCGCCGACGGCGGCCGACTGAAAGACTACCGGATCTACTTGCGCGGACGCGCCACCCTCGATCTTCCCGCCGGTCGGTTCGATACCATCAAGGTTGAAAAAGAGCCGGGAAGCAGCTGGCGCCGGACCTATTTGTGGCTCGCGCCGGCACTTGGCTACCTGCCGGTACAGATCATGCGCATCGAAAAAGACGGTACGGTATACTACAGCGAGCTGGAAAGCTTCAGTGAATCGCTGGGTAACGCCGGCTAACCCGCCGCGGGCTCAGGTCTTGGGGAGCGTCACACCACGCTGTCCCTGATACTTGCCGCCCCGGTCCTTGTAGGACGTCTCGCAGACTTCATCGGACTCCAGAAACAGGACCTGGGCAACGCCCTCGTTGGCATAGATCTTCGCCGGCAGCGGTGTGGTGTTGGAAAATTCCAGGGTGACATGCCCTTCCCATTCGGGTTCGAATGGCGTGACATTGACGATAATGCCGCAGCGCGCATAGGTCGATTTGCCCAGGCAGATGGTCAGCACATTGCGCGGGATACGGAAATATTCCACGGTCCGCGCCAGGGCGAACGAGTTGGGTGGAATGATGCAGACATCCGCATTGACATCCACGAAGCTGTTGGCATCGAAATTCTTGGGATCGACGATAGCCGAGTTGATGTTGGTGAAAATCTTGAATTCGTCCGAACAGCGGATGTCATAGCCGTAACTGGAAGTGCCGTAGGAAATGATCCGGCCGGTCCCGTTCTCACGCATCTGGCCAGCCTCGAACGGTTCGATCATACCGTGCTCCCGGGCCATGCGACGAATCCATTTGTCCGACTTGATCGACATTGTCCAGACCTGACTACACTGTTATGTTTGCGCTATAACCGACTGATTTGTATCAGTCATTCTGAATGACGATCTGCGGGAAGCGGGCCGCATAGTCCTTGGTCTTCAGGGACAGCTTCGCAGCGGTACGCCGGGCGATTTCCCGGTAGATCTGGGAAATGCGGCTGTCGGGTTCCGCGACCACGGTCGGCTTGCCGGAATCGGTTTCCTCGCGAATACGCTTGTCCAGTGGCAAACCGCCGAGGAAGTCGACATTGTGGTCCTTCGACATGCGCTGGCCGCCACCCTCCCCGAAGATATATTCCTCGTGGCCGCACTCGCTGCAGATATGGATGCTCATGTTCTCGATGATACCGAGTACCGGCACTTCGACCTTTTCGAACATCTTGAGTCCCTTGCGGGCATCCAGCAACGCGATATCCTGCGGCGTCGTCACGATGACCGCGCCACTCACCGGTACCTGCTGGGCCAGGGTCAGCTGGATATCGCCGGTACCCGGCGGCAGGTCGACAACCAGGTAGTCGAGATCCTTCCAGTTGGTATCATTGAGCAGCTGTTGCAGGGCCTGGGTCACCATCGGGCCGCGCCAGATCATCGGGGTCTCTTCGTCGATCAGGAAGCCGATAGACATGGCCTGCAGGTGATAACTGACCATAGGCTCCAGGGTCTTGCCGTCGACCGATTCCGGTTTGCCGTGCACTCCCAGCATGCGTGGCTGGCTGGGACCGTAAATGTCGGCATCCAGTATCCCGACGGTGGCACCTTCCGCTGCCAGGGCCAGGGCCAGATTGACAGCGGTCGTGGATTTGCCCACACCGCCCTTGCCGGAGGCGACGGCGATGATATTCTTGATGTTGTCGAGATGCTTCACACCCTTCTGCGCGGCATGGGTCGCGATCTTCGAACTGACATCGATGTTTGCCGTGTGGATGCCATCGATGGACTCGACCAGTGCTTTCAGGGTATCCGCCAGCTGTTCCCGGTATCCGTCTGCCGGGAAACCGAGCACTATACCGACGGCTGCCGTATCACCCTCAATCGAGATGTCCTTCACGCACTTGGTGACGATCAGGTCGCGTTCGAGATAGGGATCCACATAGCTTTTCAGCTTGTCTTCAATCTGTGATCGGGTTACATCAGCCATTACGAGTTCCTCTGTGGAGCCGGGGAAAAACCCACCCTGCCGTCAGGTGCAAATTGACGGCGCATTGTACACGAACTTTGCCGGACCGTCCCATGGGGTTCATATGGGATACCGCAATATCCGCGGGTATATGGCATACTTACCGGCCAGATATCTCTACAGTGAACAAGGTTTTACCCGGACTTCTCTCCGATGAGTCACACGCGCCGCACAATCCTGGTTACCAGTGCCCTGCCCTATGCCAACGGGCCGATACACCTGGGACATCTGGTGGAATATATCCAGACGGATATCTGGGTGCGGTTCCAGAAGTTGCGCGGTCATGACTGCATCTATGTCTGTGCCGACGATGCCCATGGCACACCCATCATGCTGCGTGCGCAGCAGGAGGGCATTACGCCGGAGCAACTGATTGAAGCCGTTGGCCGGGAACACCGCGCCGATTTCCGTGAGTTTCACATCGAGTTCGACAATTACTACACAACCCATTCCCCCGAGAACCGCGAACTCTCGGAACTGCTGTACCGGCGTCACCAGGCTGCCGGACACATCACCACCCGCACCATTACCCAGGCCTATGATCCGATAAAGGAAATGTTCCTCCCGGACCGCTTTATCAGGGGTGAATGTCCACGCTGCGGTGCGCCCGGCCAGTACGGCGACAGTTGTGAAGCCTGCGGCGCAACCTATTCCCCCACGGAACTCGTAAATCCCGTTTCGGTACTGTCCGGCGGTGCACCGGTGGAAAGGGAATCCCTGCACTACTTCTTCCGGCTGGCGGATTTCGAGGCCCTGCTACGCACCTGGACCAGTGCCGGACATCTACAGGAAGAAGTCACCAACAAACTCAATGAATGGTTCGCGGAGGGCCTGCGGGAATGGGATATCTCCCGTGACGCACCCTACTTCGGTTTCCGGATACCGGATACCGAGGACAAGTATTTCTATGTCTGGCTGGATGCACCCATCGGTTACATGGCGAGTTGCAGGAACTGGTGCGAACACAGCGGCCGTGACTTCGACAGTTACTGGAACCGGGACAGTGCAGCCGAGTTGTACCACTTTATCGGCAAGGACATCATCTACTTCCATGCCCTGTTCTGGCCGGCCATGCTGGCGGGGGCCGGCTTGCGCACACCGAGCGCCATATTTGCCCATGGCTTCCTGACGGTGGACGGCCAGAAAATGTCCAAGTCACGCGGTACCTTCATAAAGGCACGCACCTATCTGGAGCACCTGAATCCCGAATACCTGCGCTACTACTTCGCGGCCAAGCTGGGTAGCGGCATCGACGACCTGGACCTCAATCTTGCCGATTTCCAGCAGCGGGTAAACAGCGACCTGGTCGGCAAGGTGGTCAATATCGCCAGTCGCTGCGCCGGCTTTATCAACAAGCGTTTTTCCGGCAAACTTGCGGACACCTGCACCGAGCCGGAGCTCTATGAGGAATTCATTCGCGCCAGCGATGCCATCGCTGCGGATTATGAAGCACGCGAATTCGGCCATGCTATCCGCAGGATCATGGCGCTGGCGGACCGGGCCAATCAATACATCGATACCGGCAAGCCCTGGTTGCTTGTCAAGCAGAAAGGCCAGGAGCAGGCGGTGCAGGACATCTGCAGTGTCGGCATCAATCTGTTTCGCATACTGGCCACCTGGCTGCAGCCGGTGCTGCCCGCCATGGCAAGGGAGGCGGAAACCTTTCTGAATATACAGCCCCTGACCTGGGAGGCCATCCACACACCGCTGACCGGTCATACCATCAACCAATTCACACCCCTGCTGACGCGGGTCGACCAGGAAAAGGTGACTGCCATGCTGGAAGATGCGAAACCCACACTGGAAAACACGGCAATTGCGCCGCAGGCGAATGCGGGCCCCTTACAGACCGAACCCGTTGCGGCAACCATAAGCTTCGAGGAGTTCGCGAAACTCGACCTGCGCGTCGCGCGTATTGCCCGGGCGCAACCGGTGGACGGCGCAGACAAACTGCTGCAACTGACGCTTGACCTGGGTGGCGAGACCCGCAAGGTGTTTGCCGGCATCAAGTCGGCCTACACGCCGCAGGAACTGGAAGGGAAACTGACCGTGATGGTTGCCAACCTGGCGCCACGCAAGATGCGCTTCGGGGTTTCCGAAGGCATGGTACTGGCCGCCGGACCCGGTGGCAGCGAGCTGTGGATACTGCAACCCGATGCGGGTGCGCAGCCGGGCATGCGTATCAAATGACAGCGGCAGGTGTGATATCCCATGGCTGAACTCGCACTCATTCTCGTCAGTACCGTACTGGTCAATAATTTTGTCCTGGTAAGGTTCCTCGGCCTGTGCCCGTTCATGGGAGTCTCGCGCAATGTCGATACGGCAACGGGTATGGCGCTGGCCACCACGTTTGTCCTGACCCTCTCCTCCATCTGCAGTTACCTGGCCAACGAGTACCTCCTGGAACCACTGGGACTGGAATACCTGCGTACCATCACGTTCATCCTGGTAATTGCCGCCGTGGTGCAGTTCACGGAAATGGTGGTGCACAGGACCAGCCCCCTGCTGTACCGGGTGCTGGGGATATTTCTCCCCCTGATCACCACCAATTGCGCCGTACTGGGCGTAGCCCTGCTGAATACCCAGGAACAACATAATTTCATTGAATCGGCTACCTACGGCTTCGGTGCCGCCATCGGCTTCTCCATGGTCCTGATCCTGTTCTCGGGCATCCGCGAACGAGTTGCGGCAGCCGATGTGCCGGCGCCATTCCGGGGATCGGCGATTGCGCTGGTCACCGCCGGCCTGATGTCCCTTGCTTTCATGGGATTTTCCGGGCTGATCAAGGGTTAGCCTGCAGCCCCTTCCCGGGTTCTGATGTAATGCTGGCCGCGATTCTGACACTGGGCATACTCGCCGCGCTAATCGGTTTGTTACTGGGCTATGCCGCAATCCGCTTCCGGGTGGAAAGCGATCCGGTGGTCGAGCGCATCGATGCCCTGCTGCCGCAGACACAGTGCGGCCAGTGTACTTATGCCGGCTGCCGCCCCTACGCCGAAGCCATTGCGGCCGGTGAAGCCGATATCAACCAGTGCCCGCCCGGCGGCGAGAGTACGATCCAGGCACTGGCCGACCTGCTGGGACAGGACCCGAAACCACTCAATCCCGAGCATGGCGAGCACCAGGAGAAAACCGTGGTCGTCATCGATGAAGAGGTTTGTATCGGTTGCACCCTCTGCATCCAGGCCTGCCCGGTGGATGCCATCCTGGGTGCCCCCAAGCTGATGCACACCGTGATCACCGGCGAGTGTACCGGTTGCAACCTGTGCATACCGCCCTGCCCGGTGGAGTGCATCGCCATAGTCCCGGTCACGCAATCCATTGATACCTGGGTATGGCCGCTTCCGGAAGTACGGTCCGCCGGCAGTCCCGCGGGGCATCCGGCACATTCCACTGACAGGTGATGGATCAGGGTAGCAACATATACGTCACACCCGAAGTGGACACCGACCGCTTCGGGCACCTGCACAGGTTTCATGGAGGACTGGTGCTTGCCGGTCATCATGAGTTGTCCATGGTCCTGCCGATCAGCAATGCAGGCATTCCCCCGCTCCTGGTCCTGCCCCTGCAGCAACACATCGGCGAGACGGCTGAATGCCTGGTGAAGCCGGGCGATCATGTATACAAGGGCCAGCTGCTGGCCAGAGCGAGGGGCAATGTCAGCGCCCCGGTCCACGCATCCAGCTCCGGCACCGTGGTGGCCGTGGAAGACCGCCCCTATCCGCACCCGTCGGGAATCGATAACCCCGCCATTGTCATCGAAACCGATGGCAGGGACGAAGCGGCTGATTCCGGCAACCCCATGATTGCCTATCACCAGATGGACCGCAGCAGGCTCCTGGAACGTATCCGGCAATCCGGTATCGTCGGACTGGGTGGGGCGGGTTTCCCGACCGAAGTCAAACTCGGCAGTTCGACCTATCACGCCATTGACCTGCTGGTAATCAACGGCGTCGAGTGCGAGCCGTATATTTCCTGTGACAACCTGCTGATGCAGGAACGCGCCGGGGAGATACTCGAAGGCGTGCGGATTCTGCAGCACATCCTGCAACCGCGTGACTGCGTCATCGCAGTAGAGGACCATATGCCCGCAGCCGAGGCCGCCATGCGCGCCGCCGTCAGCGCCACAACCGACAGCCGGATCGAGGTCATCCGGGTACCCGCAATCTACCCAACCGGCGGTGAGCGCCAGTTGATCAGGGTGGTGACCGGGCGCGAGGTTCCCAGCCAGGGGCTGCCGGCCGATATCGGCATCATCTGCCAGAATGTCGGGACCGCCGCGGCCGTCTACCGGGCAGTCATACAGAACCGGCCACTGATCTCGCGTATCGTCACGGTCACCGGCACCGGGGTGGTGCAACCCCGTAATATGGAGGTCCTGCTCGGCACCTCCTTCGCATTCGCCATCGACGCTTGCGGTGGCTACACCAACGATGTGGACCGCTTGTTGATGGGCGGTCCGATGATGGGTTTCGCAGTCCATACCGACAGCGTCCCGGTGATCAAGACGTCCAATTGCATCCTCGCGGTGACCCGTACCGAGATGCCGCCACCGCCTCCCGCACTGCCCTGCATCCGCTGCGGCAAGTGCACCAGTGTCTGTCCGGCCGATCTGCTGCCGCAACAGCTTTACTGGTATGCACGCAGCGGGAACCTGGATGCGGCGCAGGATTACCACCTGTTTGATTGCATCGAGTGCGGTTGCTGCGCCTATGTCTGCCCGAGTCATATTCCACTGGTTCAGTATTACCGGCATGCCAAGGAAGAAGTCTGGGTCCAGGAAAAACAGAAAAAGGCGGCCGATATTGCACGCCGTCGCCACGCAGCCCGGCTGGAGCGTCTGGAACGCATCCAGCGGGAACGGGCCGCGCGCCATACCCGCAAGAAAGAAACACTTGCCGCAGCTGGCAATGACCGGGAGGATCCAAAGAAAGCAGCCATCCAGGCGGCGCTGGAACGCGTCCGGAGGAAGAAAGAGCTGGCTGACATTGCACCGCAAAACGTCGAGGGACTGACACCCGAACAGGAACGGAAAATCAGGGAAGTCGATGCACGCCGGCAGAAACAGTCTTCACCCGGAGAGGCGGACAACTGATGGACTTCAAAATTTACAGTTCCCCTCATCTCCCGGTCACCGACAATGTGCCGGTCATGATGCAACGCGTCCTGATTGCGATGGTGCCGGGCACGGTCTGTGCGGCCTGGGTATTCGGACCAGGCATTCTTGTCAATGTCCTGCTGGCCTCGATAACGGCCATTGCCGCCGAGGCCGGCATGCTGTATTTGCGCAACAAACCGGTTGTCACGACGCTCTTCGATGGCAGCGCGCTGTTGACCGGTGTATTGCTCGGTGCGGCCCTGCCGCCGTTGACGCCCTGGTGGATTCCGGTAACCGGCTGCCTGTTTGCCATCGTGGTGGCCAAGCAGCTGTATGGCGGAATCGGCTACAATCCCTTCAATCCCGCCATGGCCGGGTTCGTGGTCCTGATCATCTCCTTCCCGTTCGAACTCACCCTGTGGTCAGCGCCACACCAGTCACTGGGCCTGCTGGATACCCTCCGGCTGATGTTCATGAATACTCTCCCGGACGGCATGACACTGGATGCACTGACCATGGCGACCCCCATGGACAACATCAAAACCCACCTCGGGCTGAATGAGACCATCACGGAAATCCGCGGCACCGGATTGTTTGGTAACTTCGGGGGGAGCGGCTGGGAAGCCATCAATCTCTGGTTTCTGCTGGGTGGACTGTGGCTGTTGAAAACCCGGGTCATCCAGTGGCAGATTCCCGTCAGCATGCTGGGCGCCATGTCCTGCATGGCCCTGGTCTTCTATCTGTCAAACCCGGACACCTACACATCCCCCGTGTTCCAGCTGTTCAGCGGCGCAACCATGCTGGGTGCCTTTTTCATTGCGACCGATCCGGTGTCTGCCAGTACCACCCCACGCGGGCGGATCATCTACGGTGCCGGCATCGGCATGCTCACGTATCTGATACGTACCTGGGGCGGCTTTCCCGAGGGTATCGCCTTTGCCGTTTTGCTCATGAACATGGCGGCCCCGACCATCGATTACTACACCCAGCCCCGGGTATTCGGGCAAGGCGGGGACTAGATGCTGAGCTACCGCAAAAGCGCCATCACCGCCCTGGTACTGTTCCTGTTTGCAGTCACCGGAACGGCGCTGGTCGCGCTTACCTATGAGGGCACCCGTGAGCGGATTGCCGCCAATGAACGGGAAAACCTGCTGCGCAAGCTGCATCTGCTGATAGCGCCGGACCGTTACGACAACAATCTGTTCATGGACACCCTGCAGGCAAGGGATGAAAAACTGCTGGGCACGCCGGAACCGGTCATGATTTATCGTGCCCGCCGGGAGGGCAACCCGGTTGCCCTGGTCATGGCACCGGTGGCGCCCGATGGCTACAGCGGCTCCATCAAACTGCTGGTCGGCATCAACGTGGACGGCACCCTGACCGGAGTACGGGTGATTTCGCACCACGAGACCCCCGGGCTCGGTGATGGCATCGATGAAGAACGCTCGGACTGGATTTACCTCTTCAATGGCAAGTCACTGGAATACCCGCCACAGCAGTACTGGGATGTCAAGCGGGATGGAGGCATCTTCGACCAGCTAACCGGTGCCACCATTACCCCGCGGGCCATCGTCAAGGCCGTCAGAAAATCCCTGTTATACTACCGGCAGCATGGTGATGACCTGTTTGCAGCCGGACCGGAATCCGAGACACCCCGCGGGAAGCAATAACCCGGGGCAATCGCTTTGATGAATGATCCAAGCTATTCACAGATCCTGAAAGATGGTCTCTGGAACAACAATACCGGCCTGGTACAGTTGCTGGGACTGTGCCCGCTGCTGGCAGTTACCACATCCGCCATCAACGGGCTGGGGATGGGTCTGGCCACCACACTTACCCTGGTCGCATCCAGCGTGATCATCTCCATGATCCGTAATGTAGTGCGCCCCGAAGTGCGCATCCCCGTGTTCGTGCTGGTCATCGCCTCCGTGGTTACCGTAATCGAGCTGGGCATGAATGCCTGGTTTCATGACCTTTACAAGATCCTCGGCATTTTCATTCCGCTCATCGTAACCAATTGCGTCATCATCGGACGCGCCGAATCGTTTGCCTCGAAGCAGCGCGTCGACCGCGCCTTTCTGGACGGCCTTGCCATGGGTGTCGGCTTCCTGCTGGTTCTGGTCGCTCTGGGTGGATTGCGGGAACTGATCGGAAAGGGAACCCTGTTCGCACAGGCGAACCTGATGTTCGGTGAAGCCGGCAAGGCACTGACACTGACGTTACTGGAGGATTACCGTGGCTTTCTGCTGGCGATCCTGCCACCCGGCGCCTTCCTGGGGCTGGGACTTCTGATTGCCGGCATGAACGTGATCAATGCCCGCCGCTCGCGCCGCGCCGCCGCCACTGTACTGCCGGTAGCCCGGGCCGCTGAAACCTGATTGTCCCCGCGGCACCGTGAATCAGGGCAAGCGCAAGCAAATCTTCGAGCGTCTGCGCGCGGCCAACCCGCACCCGACTACGGAACTGGAATACGACAATCCGTTTCAGCTGCTGGTTGCGGTCATTCTGTCTGCGCAGGCAACCGATGTCAGTGTCAACCGGGCTACCCGCGACCTGTTCAGCAAGATCAGGACACCCGGGGACATGCTCAGGCTGGGAGAGGATGGTCTCCGGGAATACATCCGGACAATCGGCCTGTTCAACACCAAGGCAAAAAACATCCTGCAGACCTGCGCCACCCTGGAAGCCCGGCATCAGGGAAGGGTTCCCGAGGACCGGGCGGCGCTGGAGTCGCTGCCGGGAGTTGGCCGGAAAACCGCCAATGTCGTACTGAATACCGCATTCGGACAGCCCACGATTGCGGTCGACACCCACATCTTCCGCATCGCCAACCGTACCGGTATCGCACCGGGCAAAGATGTCCTCGCCGTAGAGAAGCGGCTCCTGCGGCTGGTCCCGGAGGAATTCAGGCAGGACGCTCACCACTGGTTAATCCTGCTGGGCCGCTATACCTGCATCGCGCGCAAGCCACGTTGTGGTTCCTGCGTGATTTCGGATCTGTGCGAATACCGGCATAAGAATATTGAATAAATACAATGCGTTATGAATTCACGGGCCCCTGCCAGGATACCGAATGCTCCGCAACCAGGAATTACCCGTCCGTCCCGGCGTTATCCCGGCAACAAGAAACTTTTTTTTACTGGCAGTGTCGTAGTGACTGTCACTATCGCAAGGTCGTGGCAAACGACCAAAATAACCGGGGTAAATGCCCCATCCCCACAAAACCTGTATGGAGATCACAACAGATGTCAGACAAAACTGTAATCAAACCCCTGGCTATCGCTATCAGTGCAGCATTCGTAACCACCCTCGCAAGTACCACAGTTGCCAGTGCAGCGGCAAATCCGTTTGCCATGAATGACCTGTCCGGTGGCTATATGGTTGCCGAAAATACGGAAGGCAAGTGCGGTGCCGGTATGAAAACCATGGAAGAAGGCAAGTCTGGGGAAGGCATGAAAACCATGGAAGAAGGCAAGTGCGGTGAAGGCAAGAAAACCATGGAAGAAGGTAAGTGCGGTGAAGGCAAGAAAACCATGAAAGAAGGCAAGTGCGGTGAAGGCAAGTGCGGTGCCGGCAAGAAAACCATGGAAGAAGGCAAGTGCGGTGGCGCCGAACAGAAAGCCGCTGAATAAGGCAAGTGTGGTACCTATAAGTAACGGCATCACCTGGCTGTCGTGACCGCGAAAAACTATCCGGTTACCGGCACAGGACTTGGCCTGCGGCGGACCCTGATGGGTCCGCTGCGGGACAACCCGCCCGGGTCGGTCGACTTCCTCGAAGTTGCCCCCGAGAACTGGATCGGTGTCGGCGGCCGACTGGGCAGGGAATTCCGCGCCTTCACCGACCGCTATCCTGTCATCGGACATGGTCTGTCACTGTCGATCGGGGGTCCGTCACCGCTGGATGAAACCTTTCTGTACCGACTGAAGCGGTTTCTCGATACCCACAACTTTCGCTACTATTCGGAACACCTCAGCTACTGCAGTGATGACGGCCATCTGTACGACCTGCTGCCCATACCGTTTACCGGAGAAGCGGTACAGTATGTCGCCGGACGTATCCGCCGCACCCAGGATATCCTCGAGCGTCGCATCGCCATGGAAAATGTTTCCTACTATGCGGCGCCCGGCAAGGAGATGAATGAAATCGATTTCATCAATGCCGTACTGGCCGAGGCCGACTGCGACCTGCTGCTGGATGTGAACAATATCTACGTCAACAGCGTTAATCACCGCTATGACGCAGAGGAATTCCTCAGAGCCTTGCCCGCCGCCCGGGTGGCCTATTTCCACGTCGCCGGCCACTACGACGAGGCCGAAGACCTGAAAGTCGATACCCACGGAGCCCCGGTCATCGATCCCGTCTGGAATCTGCTCGAAGTCGCCTATGAGCACTTCGGTGTAGTACCCACACTGCTGGAGCGCGATTTCAACATTCCCCCGTTGCCGGAACTACTGTCCGAGGTAAATCGGATCAAGACGCTGCAGTCAAAGTGGGACAATGCAACCGACGATGACCGTGCACTCCAAAACTGAGCAGCCGGATTTCATCCGCCGGCAGTATGAGTTTGCCGCCCATATTCGCGACCCCGAGCACCGGCCGGCGCCGGCTGACATCGAGGACCGGCGCATGGGGATTTACCGCGAACTGTTCTACAACAATGTCGAGGGGTTCCTCTCCGGCACCTTCCCGGTAGTACGCCGGATCCTGGACGATACGACGTGGCATGCGCTGATCCGGGACTATTTTTCGCAACATGTTTCGCATACCCCGCTGTTCCTGGAAATGCCGCGTGAATTCCTGGCCTGGCTGGAAAACGAGCGCGGGGAGCCTGCGGAAGACCCGCCGTTCCTGGCTGAACTGGCCCACTACGAATGGGTCGAACTTGCCCTGTCGATCTCGGAAGAAACATTCGATGCGGGTCAAATTGACACCCGGGGTGACCTCCTGAAGGGCACACCCGTGCTATCACCGCTGGCATGGCACCTGACCTACCGCTTCCCGGTGCACCGCATCGGTCCGGATTTTCAGCCAGAACAGCCGGACGAGCAACCGACCTGTCTCGTAGTTTATCGCGACCGCACGGATGAAGTCGGGTTCATGGAAGTCAATCCGGTGACGAAGCGCCTGCTGGAACTCGTCGAAGCGGCAACCACCGCCAGCGGTGAAGAGTTGCTATTGCAAATCGCGGACGAAATGGCCCATCCGCAGCCGGAGATTGTCATTCGGGGCGGCAGCGAGATCCTGCAAAACCTGCATCAAAAAGACGTCATACCTGGAACAAAACGGCTGCCATCCCGTCCAACCGGTTAATACGATTCAATAACACGACCGGGAGCAGTATCATGATCGGTTTTCTGAACTGTATGCAGGATCTGCTGGACCGCCTGTGAGCCCTCGTTTTTCTCGCTCCCCTGGCACTGCGACTCTACCTTGTCCCGATTTTCTGGATGGGTGGCACCCATAAACCGGTAAACGCCGATTTTTCCTGTCTTGCCGCCAGCGGGGAGCGCGCGTGCGATTTCCGACCGAAACAGGACATCATCGACTGGTTCGGTAATCCGGACTGGGGGCGGGTTCTCCCGTTCCCGGAACTGATGGCAACTCTCGCCTCCTACACGGAATACTTCGGCGCCCTGCTGTTACTGATCGGACTCGCCGTCCGCTGGATCACCATCCCGCTGATGGTCACGATGGTCGTTGCAGCCGTCACCGTGCACTGGCAGAACGGCTGGCTGGCCATCGCCGAAGGTAGCGGTATCTTTGCCACGGAGCGTACCGGGGGCGCCATCGAACGGCTCGATCGTGCCAAGGAAATCCTGCAGGAGCAGGGAAATTACAGCTGGCTGACCGAGAATGGCAGCCTGGTCATACTGAACAACGGCATCGAGTTCGCGGCAACCTACTTCATTATGCTGCTGGTCCTGTTCTTTATCGGGGCCGGCCGCTATTTCAGCATGGATTACTGGATAGCCCTGATCTGGCGGAAGCGGGACCGCGGCTGAACCGACGGGATACGGGAAGATAACGACTATCACAGGAGCGCAACGAAGTACCTGAGGGATCATAACTAACGTTCAGAGCCCCGAAGACTCGACCTCGACAGGAAGCGGTAATCCGCCACCACCGGCCACGGGCAGACCGTGAAACCCGGGCTTCATGGCTCCCGTCTGACCGCCACGCCAGTGGTGGACGAGGGTCACCGGCAAGGTTCGGGCGCTCAACCCGAAGCGTGATCCGGATCGCAGTCAGCCGTTAAAGATTTACGGATACTGGACGCAACTAAAGAATAGCGGACAGGAGTGATAACAAGGCAACCGCTGGTAAGCATTTTCAGGATCGCAAGGGGCCGGATTCCGTTGTCCAGTCAGACATTGCACACATTCCCCTTGACACAGTGGCGGGGAATCCGGCTCCGAGCGTTATTCTTTCAGGCTGCGGATCATTTCCAGCAGCGCATCATCATCCCACACCCGGCCCCCAATGGCGCGATAGGCAATGGTGCCATCGGGCGCGATCACGAAGGTGGTTGGCAGTCCCTTTACGGGCCATTGCCCGATGACTTCACCCGTACGATCCAGCAACAGGGGAAAATCAGCCGGATAATCCGCGGTGAAGACAAAAATCGTGTCCTCATCCTCCCCGACATTGAGGCCCAGCATGGCGACACCCTCCTCCCGCAGGACCCGCCAGGCGCGATTCATCGAGGGAATCTCCTCCCGGCAGGGGGGACACCAGGTTGCCCAGAAGTTGAGGATGACCGGCCTGCCACGATAGTCGGACAGGCGCCGCACCTTGCCCTCTGTATCCGGCAGCGAAAAATCGGGTGCGGGGACATCCCCCGGAACCGGGGTCAACGTCTGACCGGCAGGCACCAGCCCGGCAAACGCCAGCAGCATAACAACCGGTATCCACAGAAATTTCATGTCACTCATTGCAGCCGGTCGACATCGGGGGCACATTCGACACCCCTGATCCATCCGGATTGTGCCTGACCACCCTCCTGCCAGACCACGTTGAGATCGAATACCCCACCGGGGGCCAGCCCGAACGCCGTCATACCCCAATTGTAGTCACCCGGCAGGAATTCCTGCTGTGTCGGGAACGTTGCCCAGCGGAAGGCCAGCCTTGACGCCTGGCTGACCTTGTCCACCGGCCAGGAATCCATCCACGCCTCCTTCAGCCGGACACCACCCTCCCCGTCGGCGTGTAGCAGGCGCCACTGCGCGAGATCGACGCTCACCGGATGCGTGGATGTTCCCGAATTTCTGACAATGGTCTGGAATATACAACTGGTGGCAATTTCGTCGGCTACTTCAGGGGGAAAACCGCGGGCCAGGAAAAAACCGCGCGTCTGGTCCGGCAATCGCTGCACCAGTTCGACTTCAATACCATTACCGGTGAAAAGCCAATTCACCAGACCGGTTTCCTCGCTGGCGCTGCGGACCACTCCGCACCGGGCTGCCAATGAAACAACTGCCAGGCAGGCGAACGTGACACACGCGCAGGTGATCCGTTTTATCAGTCCACGGGATATCATGGTAACCTGCCTGGAACCGGCGACGGTTTACCGGGCAGTGAACCGGGTGAGCGGCAACCGGCCACCTGCCATTGCGAAGCAGCCGGAAAAGTCACAGGTGAAACCTGTTCGTCATCAGGAGCTACTCATGTTTGCCATGCACATTCGAACCTCCGGTATCCTGACCTCCACCCTGACACTTCTGGCACTGGGATCTGCCTGGTCTCCCGTGACACCGGGAGCGGGGACGCCGCAGGAGTTCACCCTGATCCTCGCTGATCATCGCTTCTCGCCGGACCGCATCGAGGTCCGGGCCGGCCAGCCGGTAATTCTGACCCTGATCAACAAGGATAGCATTACACCGCATAATATCACCTTGCTCGACCCGGACGCAGGTCTGGATATCGACACCGACGTGTCCGCTCGCACCTCCATCACAGTCGAGTTCACCCCGACAGCAGCGGGTACCTACACCTTCTACTGCGACAAGAAGCTGCCCTTCCTGAAAAGTCACCGCGAACAGGGCATGGAAGGCACCCTCATCGTCAGGGATGCGGAATAGGGAAACCGGGTTCCGGTATCCATGAGCAGGAGGCCCCCAAGGTGGCCTGCTTACTCATCAGAAGACGAATCGGCCGGGCAATCGAGACATTCGACCATTACCCTGATTTGCTGGCTGGCATAGCCCTGCTCGTTGCTCGCGCGCCCAAGGCCGCTGAGGCGGTTGTTCCCGGTATTGTCGATGCCGCCCAACTCCAGCCATTCACCCAGCCGGCCGCGCACAATCGTGCCGGTACTCTGGGTGTGAACGCCGTGACCGGTACGGCCCGGGCGGTCATCCTGCTGCCGTATCTCCAGCAGGACGAATTCGCCCTGCAGGCGTGGGATCACGGAAAACCCGCTGCTGACATTCTGCAACTGCGTGGAGTGGCGTTCATACGGAACCCCGTCGATAAAATAACGATCGCGGCTGGACAGCGGCATTACGCTGCCACTGCGGATATAGGCGGGACGTCCTTCCAGTGCCTGTACCCGCTGGCTGGCCATACGATCACTGCGGCTGTCGGTGTCATGCACGCTGATGCGGGCACGCGAGTCATCCACCGGGCGGCCAGGCGAATTAATGCCGACCCGGGTATTACCGGTCTTGATATCGGCACTGGCGTTATAGCCACTGGAACGGCGGACTGCATCGCCCTGCTTGCTGACGCTGATCAGCAGGCGTCGTGGCGGACGGTCAATCTTTTCCAGCAGCTGCCTGATCTCCCGGACCCGGTCCGGTGAAGCCATGATAACGAGGTTGTTTCCCATACCGGTCACAGTACCATCCTCACCGACGAGGGGCCGGACAACAGGAAGGACCTCATCGAGCAGCGTGGACTGCAACTCGATGACCTCAATGGGGTAATCGGCGGCAACCGCCTGGCTGGTCGTACTCCCGAACAGCACCAGGTTCAGAATCAACAGTAATCCTAGCCGCATGACGTAATCCATCCACTGGTGGTATGAAAGAATACCCTGGCGGTAGCAACCAATGACGGCCATGGCGGAATACCGGCATCCTCGGGTCCTTGCGTTGCTGCCCGCATACAAATCGAAACACGGTGCCGGTGATTATGCAACCCCACCGGCCAATACCGGCCCGCTCCGGCCACGTCCGGTAGCAACCGCTGCTGCCCAGACACCTACCTCATGATTCGAGGCACGTTGAAGTACCTGGCCAGGAAGTAAAGCGGCAAACTTGTGACCAGATTTGTTTTTATATATAGCTTGCGTGGATAAAGCGGTAGAATAGCGGGAAGCATACTTCCAGCCACCACCCTGCAACATCACCCGGTACGCAATCCGCATGATAAACCCGAAACCCAGCCTATCTGAACAACGCAAGACAAAGATCGTTGCCACTATAGGCCCTGCCTGCGATTCACCGGATATCCTCAGAGAGATGATTCTGGCCGGCATGTCCGTTGCCCGCCTCAACCTCTCCCACGGTACCCATGCCGAACACAAGGAGCGCATCGAGCGCCTGCGCAAGGTCACGGATGAACTCGGCTCGAATATTGCCATCATGATTGATACCCGGGGCATCGAGATCCGCACCGGGTTACTGGTTGACGGTGCAGCGGACCTGGCCCCGCAGGATAATTTCACCCTGTATACCGTTGACCGGGCCGGTGATGCAACCGGGGTATCGGTGACCTACCGGAAGCTTGCCGAAGAAGTCAGTTCCGGCACCCAGATCCTGCTCGATGACGGAGCAATAGAACTGGAAGTAACTGCGGTTGAAAATGGTGCAATCAAGTGCCGTGTTATACACGGTGGCAGGCTGGGCAACAGCAAGAGCGTGAATCTTCCCAATACCCGGCTGGCGCTCAGTGCTGTCAGCCCGGAAAACCGTGAGGATGTCGTCAGGGAACTGAGCTTTGCCGCCGAAAACGATGTTGATTACGTGGCGGCCTCGTTTATCCAGTCGGCCGATGACATCTACAAGATGCGGGAAATCCTGCTCGATAAGGGTGTCAATATCCCCATAATCGCCAAGATTGAAAACAAGGCCGGGGTGGCGAACCTGGACGAGATCGTGGATGCTGCAGACGGCATTATGGTTGCGCGTGGTGATATGGGCGTTGAACTGCCACTCGCCGATGTCCCGGCCACCCAGAAGAACATCATCCGAACCACGGTCAGCAACGGCAAACCGGTCATTACGGCAACGCAAATGCTGGCCTCGATGGAGCATAATCCGAAACCGACCCGCGCCGAGGCCAGCGATGTGGCCAATGCCATCCTGGACGGAACCTCCGCAGTCATGCTGTCAGGAGAAACGGCCGCCGGCAAATATCCGGTAGAGGCCGTCCGGACGATGGCCACCGTTGCACGGCGGGCAGAGGCTTCATTGAGTGAATACGGCTATTTACAGAAAATCAAGCCGCACCCCTCCAATGTGGTAACGGAAGCGGTCGGTCAGGCGGCCGTCAGCATGTCAGCCCACATCCATGCAGCCGCCATCATCAGCCTGACCGAGACCGGATTTACTTCCCGCCTGATTTCGAAATACCGGCCGGCAAGCCCGATTCTTGCGATCACCTCCGATCCCATGGTGGCTCGCAAGCTGTCGATGAACTGGGGTGTTATTCCGTTTCTCTATCAGGGCGAACCCTCGGATGACGCCAGGATCGATTTTGCGATCACCCGCGGGCGGGAGCTCGGATACCTGGGCGCGGGCGACATAGTCGTGGCCACGGCCGGTCAGCATCAGCAAGCCGGGGGAACCGACCTGATTCGCGTCATCACGCTGGAGAATTAACCACCACCCCGGAACAGTACCCGGGGCAGCCAGCCGGGGCTGCAATACAGCGGTTCAGCCGTGCAACGCCCTGGCGTGCCAGCTGAGGTGCTCGCCGATGAAGGTGGCAATAAAGTGGTAGCTGTGATCATAGCCTTCCTGCCTGCGCAGGATGAGCGGAATATCACGCGCAGCACATGCAGCTTCGAAACTCCCGGGATACAGCTGTGCAGCGAGAAATTCATCGGCCGTACCCTGGTCGATGAACAGCGGCAGTTCTTCCGCTCCCGCATCGATCAGGCAGGTTGCATCCCATGCCTTCCAGGCTTCACGGTCATCTCCCAGGTAGGCGCTGAAGCACCCTTGCCCCCAGCCGCACCGGACAGGATTGCAAAGCGGAGCGAACGCCGAGACCGAGCGATAGGCGCCGGGATTCTTCAATGCGCAAATCAGGGCGCCATGCCCCCCCATCGAATGTCCTGAAATGGATTTCAGGCCCGGGATGAGTGGCAGCTCCGCTTCCACCAGTGCTGGCAGCTCACGGGTGATATAGCTGTACATCCGGTAGTGCTGCGACCAGGGATGCTGGACGGCATCCACATAGAAGCCCGCACCCTGACCCAGATCATAGCGGTCCGCCGCGTCGGGGACCCCCGCACCGCGTGGACTGGTATCCGGAATCACCAGTGCCAGCCCGAGTTCCGCCGCATAACGCTGTGCGCCGGCCTTGACGCGGAAATTGTCATCCGTACAGGTCAGGCCGGAAAGCCAGTACACAGCCGGTATGCGTTCCAGTTCCGTCCGGGGTGGCAGGTAGACCGAAAACGTCATGCTGCAGCCACAGGTTTCGGACACGTGCCGGTAACGGTTCAGCCAGCCACCGAATTCCTTGATACTTTCGATCGGCTCCATAACCGGTTTCTCAGAAGATAATCACGGAACGGATACTCTCGCCGGCATGCATCAGGTCGAAAGCGGTGTTGATCTCCTCCAGCGGCATGCGGTGGGTCACCATACTGTCCAGCTCGATGTTGCCGTTCAGGTAGTTTTCCACGTAACCGGGCAGTTCGGTACGGCCCTTGACGCCGCCGAAGGCAGTTCCCTTCCAGGTGCGTCCGGTCACCAGCTGAAAAGGCCGGGTACAGATCTCCTGGCCGGCACCCGCCACACCGATAATAGTCGCCACCCCCCAGCCCATATGACAGCACTCGAGCGCCTCGCGCATGACCTGCACATTCCCGATACATTCGAAGGAATAATCAACACCCCCGCGGGTCATCTCGACGATTGCCTCGGTGACCGTAACATCCAGTTCCGCCGGGTTGAGCACGTCGGTTGCTCCCAGGGACCGGGCCATGGCAAATTTATCGGGATTGATATCGACGGCGATGATGCGGCCGGCCTGTGCCATCACCGCACCCTGGATCACTGACAGGCCAATGCCGCCCAGCCCGAATACGGCTACCGTGGATCCCGGCTCGACTCCGGCCGTATTTTGCACCGCGCCGATGCCCGTCGTCACCCCGCAGCCAAGCAGGCAGACCTTGTCCAGCGGTGCGGCCGGGTTGATCCTGGCCAACGCGATCTCCGGCACGACCGTGTATTCGGAGAACGTGGAACACCCCATGTAATGATAGATCGGTTTGCCACGGTGGGAGAAACGGCGTGTACCATCCGGCATATAGCCGGTCCAGACGGTAGCGGCAATGGACTGGCACAGGTTGGTCTTGCCGGAGTGGCAGTAAGCGCATTCACCGCACTCCGGGATATACAGGGGGATCACATGATCTCCCGCCGTGAGACTTTTCACACCCGGCCCGCACTCCACCACCTCGCAGCCCCCCTCGTGGCCAAGCACACAGGGAAAAGCCCCTTCGGGGTCTTCGCCGGACAGGGTAAAAGCGTCGGTATGGCACACCCCGGATGCCACCACCTTCAGCAGGACTTCTCCCTCCCGGGGGCCTTCCACATCAATTTCCTCGATCTCCAGGGGTTTCCCGGGCTCCCAGGCAACGGCAGCGCGTGCTTTCATCGATGTTCCTCCAGTGGCAAGTTGCGAAGCTGTGATTTCTGACGGGGTAGACGGATGGCGGTCATTCTACCCCAACCGGACTCCGGCACCGGGCTCATTTCCTGCTGCCATTGGAAACTATTCTATAATCAGTATCCTGTATTCATCCGGATTCCTGCTTATGACAGACATCGGCACGCCACTTTCCGCCTCCGCAACCCGGGTACTGCTTTGCGGTGGCGGCGAACTGGGCAAAGAGGTAGCTATTGAACTGCAACGACTGGGGGTTGAAGTCATAGTTGTAGACCGTTACGAAAATGCGCCTGCCATGCAGGTGGCGCATCGCAGTCATACCCTCTCGATGCTGGATGGTGCCGCTCTCAGGGAAGTCATAGAGCGGGAAAAACCGCACTTCATTGTGCCTGAAATCGAGGCGATTGCTACCGATACCCTGGTCGATCTGGAGTCGGAAGGCTATACGGTAATCCCCACCGCCCGTGCTGCACACCTGACGATGAATCGCGAAGGCATACGCCGCCTGGCAGCGGAAGAACTGGGGATCAGAACTTCACCGTACCGGTTTGCAGCATCCCGCGAGGAATTCGCTCAGGCCATTGAGGATGTCGGCCTCCCCTGTGTTGTGAAACCCGTCATGAGTTCGTCCGGCAAGGGACAGAGCATGGTCGTTACGCCCGCCGATATCGGTTCGGCCTGGGAGTATACCCAGGCCGGCGGACGCAGTGGCGCCGGCAAGGTCATTGTAGAGGGCTTTGTCGACTTCGATTATGAGGTAACCCAGTTAACCGTACGCCACGCAGGGGGTACCGCGTTCTGCAGGCCAATCGGTCATGTACAGGTAAATGGTGATTACCGCCAGTCCTGGCAACCCCAGCCCATGAGCGGGAAGGCGCTGGAGGAGGCGCGCGATATTGCGGACAGGGTCACCACAGCGCTGGGTGGTCGTGGCATTTTCGGCGTGGAACTTTTCATCAAGGGTGACGCGGTGATTTTCAGTGAGGTCTCGCCCCGGCCGCATGATACCGGCATGGTCACCATGATCTCCCAGGACCTGTCCCAGTTTGCACTGCATGCCCGTGCCATCCTTGGGCTGCCGATACCCAATATCCATTTCCACGGTCCGTCCGCATCCAGCGTCATCCTGGTGGAAGGCGAATCCACCCGGGTTCGTTACGGGAATCTCGCCGCCGTACTCGAGGCGCCGGATACCCAGTTACGCCTGTTCGGAAAACCCGGGGTTGACGGCCAGCGACGTATGGGCGTGGTACTCGTACGGGGGGATTCCGTGGAAGCAGCCCTGCAACAGGCCCGCCGGAGCTCGGCAGCGATAACCATCACGCTATAGTCAAACAGCCCTCGCAACCGAAGCGCTGTGTGTGTTAGCCACCGGTTTTTCCAGTTTGATGAATACCCGCAGTCGGAATAATTTTTTGCACCCGCTGGTTATCTGGCGCATCATTCAGACAGGTATGTGTCGAAGGCCGTGTATAGCGAAATAGATTTCGTTACAGATAGCCGGGTACCACCTGGATGGCAGAACACTAACTACAGGAGATAATACATTGAAATTATCAAGCACAAGTATGCTGACGATATTGACCCTTTCCGCGTCCTTTTATGTGAGCGCAGTGGATGCGGGTATGAGTATGGGGAATTCGGGCTCCAGAGGCCCTGACCGGGGGTATGGACCAGAGGCGGGCTATGGTCGTGGTTATGGACCCGGACCCGGGTATGGACGTGGTAACCCGAATGCCCCGGGTGATGACAGCAACAGTGGCTCGGGCTTTGGCATGGGTAACCGGGGTGATCGTGGCTATGGACCGGGGCCTGGTTATGGCCGGGGTCCCGGGGATGGCAGCGGCTCGGGCTTTGGCATGGGCAATCGGCGCAACCGGGGCTATGGCCCGGGACCGGGATACGAGCAAGGCCCCGGGGATGGCAGCGGCTCGGGCTTTGGCATGGGCAATCGGCGCAACCGGGGCTATGGTCCAGGACCGGGTTATGGACCGGGGCCGGGTTATGGCCCAGGGGGCGGGTACGGTCAGGGTCCTGCCGCCGGGAGTGTCCCCGGTAATGACGGTGGCGGCGCGGAAAACCGTGATTATGGACCGGGGCCCGGATACGGACCAGGTCCCGACGAAGGCCGCGACCCTGGCTTTCGCCGGGGGTTTGGATCCGGCCCGGGCTACGGCTACGATCCGGGCTTCTGAATAAACACAGGGCCGGGGTGCATGCACGCCGGCCCTGTTTCTCCGGTCTCCATCGATGCCGACACAAGGATACCCGAACTCTACACCCGCCTGCGTTGACGACCTGCTCTACCTGGCCACCCCCACCTATTCATTAATGATTCTCATTAGCACTTTATAACCCAGCCGCCAATAGTTATAATCTTGGCGTTTTATGCAGATTAAGGTTCTGTGATTTAGAACCGACAACCTATGAACCGACCCGATCCGGCTCATAGGGCAAATAACACTGCATAAGACGATGGTTACAGGCAAGATTTACGCATTTGCCGTTCTGGCGCTGGCAATTATCCTTGCGCCAACCGGACTCCAGGCAGCACCAGCGCCTAAGAGTCCGGGCCCCGCTGCCCATCCGCCACCCTTTGCACCCGATCGGGTCCTGGTGAAGTTTCTGCCCGGCACGGCTGCCGCGGAGACTGGCAAGGCACATCGTCACGCCGGAGGCAGGCAACTCGAAATTATCCCCGGTATCGGGGTGCATGTAGTAAAAGTACCGCAGGGGACGGTACGACAGAAAATTGCACTGTATGCGGCCAATCCGAACGTTGTCTACGCCGAACCGGATTACTACCGGGTACTCATCATCCCGGATGAGGGCAACGATCCACCGCTTTTCGGCGGTCCCGACCGGGACTATTTCGTGGAGCAGTGGGGATTGCACAATACCGGGCAGGCACTCACCGATCCGAATTCGTTATTCGGTGGACCCATCGTGGGCGAGCCCGATGCCGATATCGATGCGCCGGAAGGCTGGGACATCACCACCGGTGATCCCTCAGTAAAGATCGCCATCCTGGACACTGGCATCGACTGCAACAGCATCGAACATACCGGCAAGTGCGTCGAGGAAATCAGCTTCGTTAGCGAATACAGTGACAACCTGGATGATATTGCCCAGCACGGAACCCACACGGCCGGTATCGCCGCGGTCAACACCAATAACGGCATCGGGGTAGCGGGCGTGGGCTGGAATTCCTCCCTAGGCAATCTCAAAACCTGTTTTGAGTATGAGTATGACTTGATACCTCCGTATGGTTACTACGTAATCACCGGCGTCTGTCCGGTATCGGCCTCGGCCACCGCCATTACCTACGCCGCGGATCACGGTTACCATGTAATCAACATGAGCTACGGCAGCGACCTGGTGGATGAAAACGGGGAGCCGGCCGGCATACCAACCCAGCCGAATACCGAGACGGCTGCCGTTGCCTATGCCTGGAATCACGGCGTGGTGCTGGTGGCCGCGGCCGGAAATGGCGGTT
>Ga0210064_1000165_pt1 | contig 31986 bp, 26 predicted proteins | sample Muzzi_CordC_D2_FD_185531 | JGI IMG/M metagenome (GOLD analysis project Ga0210064, IMG submission 185531) | Wetland microbial communities from San Francisco Bay, California, USA, that impact long-term carbon sequestration - Muzzi_CordC_D2 (SPAdes) | ecosystem: Environmental > Aquatic > Marine >... | reverse complement strand
ATCCCCGCCATCGCCGATTCCCTGCACGTTCGCCTCTTCGCCGCAGGCCACCTCGAGCTCGGAGAATGGTGGACCCACACCGACCACATCCGCACGATGTGGCGCATCTGCCGCGCCGACAGCGAGGGCGCGTCGCTCGCCTACGACAGCAAGCGCTACGAGCTCCCGCCGGGGAAGTTCGCGCTGGTGCCGCCCGGTCTGGCATTCGAAGCGCGGCTGGAACGGCCGGTGATGGAGTTCTTCGTGCACTTCGAAGTGCTCGGCTGGCCCGCCGCCGCGGTCCAGGAGTTGTTTCCGGAGCCGATCACCCTGTCCGACGACGCCTTCCGCGATCAGCTCGCCGACGAGATCCGCACCGAAATCGACACCGCGGTTCATCTCGGGCCCGCGCTCTCGTGCCGCGTGAAGTCGCTCGTGCACCTCGTGATGGCTTCGCTCGAAAACGAGCTGCCGGACCAGAAGGTTGCGATGTTGCGCCACATTTCGGACGGGCAGCTGGATCTGCTGGAAGTGTTGCGCTTCATCGACCGTCACATCGACGAGTCACTCGACAACCGGCGTCTCGCCGAAATCGCACACACCAGTGAATCGTGCTTCATCCGCCGCTTCCGCGAATCCATGGGGCAGACCCCCGCGCGTTATGTCCAGGATCGGCGGGTCGCGCGCGCGTCCGAGCTGCTGGTGTGCACGGATCAGAGCATCGATGAGGTCGCTCAGCGCTGCGGCTTCGCGAACCGCTACTACTTCTCGCGGGTCTTCTCGGAGCGGGTGGGGCGGCCGCCGGTGCGCTATCGGAACGAGCGCCCGATCGCGAAGGCGAACCAACGCGGCTAATCGGCCGCGGCCTCGGCTCCGCTCGCGCCGCCCGACGACGTCCGGCTTTCCTGAATTCGCATGGCCGCGTCGGCCTGGTGCTCCCGCACCAGCGTCTCGAGCTCCGTCGCGGCCTTGCCGCGCGCGAGCCCGAGCAGCGTCACGGACGTGCCGTAGAGCATGGCGCCCAGCAAGCCATCGTCGGTCAGCTGTTGCCGCGCCCATTCGAACATCGTGATGCTGAGTTGCGATGCGAGTCGTTCGGCGAGCGGCCCGGTTTCGACCCATGCGGCCAGCTGACGCGTCTGCTGCATTTCATCGAGGGCGTTGTGGAGCTGGGCGGTCAGCTGGAGCGCGACGAGTTCATGGATGCCGCCCGCGTCCGAGATGTTGCCGAAGAACCCCATCAGTGAGCGTGCGTGTTGCGCGTTGCGCGGGGTTTCCCTCCCCAGCATCTTGGTGAGGAACAGGATCCGGTCGAGCCCGTCGCCCGCATTCGAGAACGCGGAGTTGCCGAGCAGGTCTCGGAAGTAGGATTCGACCGCCGCGAACAGTAGCTCGCTCTTGCCGCCGAACAGATTGTAGAGCGTCGGAACCGAAACCAGGCTCATGTCCGCCAGCTCACGCATGGTGACGCCGTCGTAGCCCTTTTCGGCGATCAGCTTGCGTGCGACCTCGAGAATGCGCCGCTTGCGTTCCTCGCGCTGCTTGGCCACCAGGTCCATCGCTTCTCGCTCCGCCTTCCGATCGACAGCCGCCTGTTCCCCGCCGGGATGCTCGAGCCGGGCGGGCCGTTTCGGGCTTCCGGAGGTATCGGCCGGATCCGACATATAGAATACAAGAATCTTAACGCATTTAATGGAATGAACGTGTTAAACTTCGCTCCGATTGGAATCCGGATCAGGGATCGGTGGTCGATCCGGTCGGAGTTCCAGCGTCCAGGATTTCGGGTTTCACCGGACGAAATGTCCGATCCAATCGAAGCGAGGAGTGGCGAGATGGAGATTTCCCTCGAAGGTCGCGTGGCGATCGTCACCGGCGGCGGCAGCGGGCTCGGCCGCGGCTATGCAACCGCGTTGGCAAAGGCGGGGGCCGCAGTGGCGGTGACCGGGCGTCGCGGCGAAGTGCTCGACGCTTGTGTGGCGGAAATCGAGCAGGCCGGCGGCAGCGCGCTCGCGCTGGCGTGCGACCAGCGATCCCGCGAACAGGTCGAAGCGACCGTGCAGAAGGTCATCGACTGGAAGCAGAAGGTCGACATCCTCGTGAACAACGCAGGAATCTATCCGCCGGCGCCGTTCATCTCGGTCGAAGAAGAACAATGGCTCGATGTGATGGATACGAACATCAACGGTCCGTTCCGTTATTCGCAGGTTTGCGCCCGGCTGATGGCCCAGTCCGGCGGCGGCCGAATCATCAACATCCTGTCGCCTTCCGGCGTGCTCGGCTTCGCCATGGTGAGCGCCTACGGCACCTCGAAGGGCGCCCTCGCGTCGATGACGCGCAGCATGGCGGCGGAGCTCGGCCCGATGGGCATCACGGTGAACTCCCTCACGCCCGGCGTGTCGGCGACGGAGAAATTCGTCGAGATCTACAGCGAATTCGGCGTCACGCTGATGAGCAAGGGGCTGCCGCTCGGACGCGCCTGTGGCGACGAGGACACGGTCGGTGCGTTGCTGCTGCTCGCGTCGGACGCGGGCTCGTACATCACGGGCGCGAACATCTGTGTCGACGGCGGCATGACGAGTACCTTCCCGACCGGGACCTGACCCGCGGAGCGATGCCAGAGATGCACGCGAAACGAAGATCCATTCGCCACCCCCGGGCATCCCGGATCGTCGACAACATGAAATCCCGCTTGCCGTTCCCGCTCGATCCGGGCCGGTCGACCGCAACCCACTGCGGAGGCGCCCCGTGCGCCGGGAATCACTTGCAAGACCCGGCGACTCCTCGCTGAACGCAGCGAGGGGAGCCGACTAGGAGCACTGGATGTCTGCCGTTTCGCCCGCCCGCTCGCTGCTCGTCACTCTGCTCGCGTTTGCATGGGCTCTTGCCTTTGCCCTGCCGGCCCGGGCGACCGAAGAGGAGGATGCCGCCGCCGAGACGGTCACCGTCACCGACGACGAGGTGTACGACGACGATGTCTACGGCGACGACATCTACAGCGACGAGGACGTCATCGAAGAGACGCAGACCGTCACCGACGACGAAGTCTACGAGGACGAAGCGGTCGCCGAAGACGCGGTCGAACCCGCGGGCGGACCCGCGGGCGGACCCGCGGAAGTCGACGGCGTTCCGGTCCTCGACGACGCCGCCGCCGAGGACAAGGACGTCGGCGATGAATCGACGGTCGGCCCCGGCATCGAGCCCGAGCTGGTCCCGGGCGCGGCCCCGCAGATCCGGCGCGCCCAGGCGGGCGATGTCGAAGACCTCTACGTCACGGCGACCAAGCGCGAGCAGTCGGTGCAGGACGTCCCGATCTCGATGGCGGCTCTCAGCGCGAACTTCCTCGATGACTCGGGCATCACCAACATGGGGCAGGTCCAGGACTACGTGCCGAACCTGACCATCAACCCGGTGACGGATACGCGCGGAACCGTGATCCGGATCCGCGGGATCGGCTCGGTCGGAAGCAACTCGGGCATCGACCCGAGCGTCGGTGTCTTCATCGACGGCGTCTACCAGGGGCGCGCGGGCATGAGCGTCGGCGACCTGCTCGACATCGAGCGGGTCGAGGTGCTGCGCGGTCCGCAGGGAACGCTGTACGGCAAGAACACCGCAGCCGGTCTGATCAACGTGATTTCGAAGCGCCCGAGCTACGAGCCCGAGGCGGTCCTCGAGGGAGTCTTCGGCAATTACGGCAGCTACGAGGCGCGCGGCTCCGTCAACATCCCGATCGTCGACGAGAAGCTGGCGATGCGCCTGTCGGGTTACTACGTCACGCGGGACGGCTTCGACAAGCGGCTCAACGTCGGCGGGCGGAACGTCTTCGGGGAAGACGACTACGGCTCGTACCCGGGAGCCCCCGGTGGTGCCGCCGCCTGGTGGCCGTATCCGCGCGCGGACATGTACGACTACTATTCGGACGAGCCCTACGTCTATCGAGACGGCCGCGTCAACGACGACAACCGCTGGGGAATCAAGGGCCGCGTCCTGCTTGACGTGATGGAGAATTTCTCGCTGCTGGTCACCGGCGACTACTCGTTCCAGGACAACGAGTGTTGCGTGGCGGACATCATCACCTACGAAGGCGCTCCCTCGCTCTCCCCGAACCTCACCTTCCCGAACCTCGCTCGGGACGTGTCTACCTTCCCGCCGGGGCCTGGCAACTTCCTCCGACAGGGCGGCACCGGAATTCCCAATGCGAAGGCGGACGCATTCGACCGGGTCGTCAACTCGAACACCGAAGCCCTGAACGTGGTCGAGATCGGCGGGATCACGCTCGACGCCGAATACGAATTCCAGGACATCCCGTGGATCGGCGGCAACGAGCTGAGCCTGATCGCGGCCTGGCGGACCTATTCGTCGGACGGTCAGTTCGACGGCGATTTCACCTACTACGATGCTGTCACCTCCTGGACCGAGACGGACCTGAACCAGTACTCCGTCGAGCTGCGCCTGGCCTCGCCGGGCGGCGAACTCATCGACTACCAGACCGGCTTCTTCTTCTACCACCAGTCGCAGGACACCCTCGACCGCTTCGGGTTCGCGAGCGACTTCGTGCTGTTGTTCAACGCCTCGCCGGTCAACACCGAGAACATCGGCGACAACACCCACGAGACCACCAGCTACGCGGGCTTCGGCGAGGTCACGATCAACCCGACCGAGCAGCTCAGCATCACCGGCGGCGTTCGCGTCACCAACGAGACGAAGACGCGCGTGGGCTCGCAGTTCAGCAACGGCCCGGGTTGCGGACCCGGAGACGTGCCGCCGCCGGCCTGCCTCGACGCTCCCCCGGTTTCCGGACCGCCGGTCAGCAAGGACGAGGAGCGCGTGGTCACGAACGTGTCGTACAAGGGCGTGATCCAGTACTTCCCGTGGGAAGACATCATGCTCTACGGGAGCTATGCGACCGGTTTCAAGTCGGGCGGATTCAACCAGCTGCGGACGAAGATCGGGGTGACGAGCGAGTTCGACGACGAATTGAGCAAGAATGTGGAAGCGGGCTTCAAGACCTCCTTCTTCGAGCGGATGCTGACCTTCAACGTGACCGGCTTCCACACCTGGTACGAGGACTTCCAGGCCCAGATCTTCGACGGCAGCAGCATCAACGTCGTGAACGCGGCCGACCTCCGGAGCTACGGGATCGAGGCCGAGCTCACGGTGGTGCCGCTCCCCAATCTGGTGATCGGGAGCGCCTTCGGTTGGAACATCGCGGAATACGACAGCTTCCCGAACGGCGTGCAGACCAACCTGAACAAGTGGAACAACACCAAGCTCAAGGCCGTTCCGGACGGACCCGGCAACCCGATCCTGTGCGGCGGCGAGCTCCTGATCGATCCCGATGCACTCGTGAACGCCGAGGAAGCCTGCGTACAGGATCTCAGCGGCAAGACGCTCGACAACGCTCCGCAGTACACGCTGAGCGTGTTCGCCCAGTACGATTACCTGCTGCCCTGGTTCCCGATCGAGCTCTTCGTGCGCGGTGAGTACACCTATACCTCGTCGCGCTTCCTCGACGTCGACCTCGACCCGAACCTGTTGCAGCCCGACACCCACATCGGGAACCTGCGCGCGGGCTTCCGCGCCGAGGACAAGATGTGGGAGGTGACGGGTTGGATCCGGAACATCACCGATGAAGGCTACAACGTCGTCGGCTTCGACGTCCCGACCATCAACGGCTTCTCGGGCATCAACGCACCGCCGCGCCAGTATGGAGTGACCGTTCGCCTGAACTTCGGGGCGGGCAGCTTCGACTGGTTCTAGCTCGGCGCGTCGGAGGCGGGGCCGAGCCCATTCGCCGAGGGCATTGATTCGCGGCGCGCGCGCCGTGAGTCGAAGCGGGGAGAGCCGTGCCATGGGGAAGTTGGACGGGAAGATCGCGGTCGTCACCGGCGCGGGCTCGGGCATCGGACTCGCGATCGCCGAGCGCTTCGCTGCGGAGGGCGCGGAGGTGGTGCTGGTCGGACGCCGGCTTCAGCGCCTCGAGGAGGCCGCGGCGCGCATCGGCGGCGGCGCGCGCGGCGTCTCGGTCGACGTCGGCGACGAAGCGGCGGTGAAGGCGCTCTTCGACGCGCTGATGCGCGTCGACATCCTCTGCACCTGCGCGGGCAGCGCGGTCTTCGGACCGGTCGACGAGCTGCCGCCGAGCGCGTGGAAGCAGCTGTTCCACGCGCGCTTCTTCGGGCAGCTCTACGCGGTCCACTACGCGGTGCCGAAGATGCCCGAGGGCTCGGCGATCCTGCTGTGTTCCGGCATCGCCGACGCGGCCTACGTGCCCGAGTACGCCGGCGGCGCGGCGATCTGCGGTGCGGTGAATGCGATGGGGCGCAATCTCGCGGTCGAGCTGGCGCCGCGTGGGATTCGCGTGAACGTGCTGTCGCCGGGCTTCATCATCGGCACCGACATCCAGTTCAACCTCGCGGGCGAGAAGGCGATCGCGTTCGTGAAGAAGTCGATCGCGGACACCCCGATGGGTCGCGGCGGCAAGCCCGAGGATCTCGCTGATGCGGCGATCTTCCTCGCGACCTGTGACTTCGTCGCCGGCCAGGTGATCGAAGTCGACGGCGGTTGGACGGCGACCTGATCCGCCACTAGAGGATCGGATCGAAGAACTCGGCCAGCGCGGCGGCGACGGCTTCCGGATTGTGGACGGCGACGTTGTGGCCCGCTTCGGGGATCTCGACGAAGCGACCGCCGCCGAGTCGCGCGCAGCTCGCCGCGGCCTCCGCCGAGAGGATCCGGCTCTTCGCGCCGCGCAGCACCAGCAGCGGTGCCGTCGAGGCCGCGAGCAGCGCGCGACGCTCCTCCGCATCGCCGCCGTAGCTGGGGACGAAGTCGAGCAGGCGCAGGTCGAAGGGCGGGGGCGGAGCGGCCGGGTCGGGCGGGGCCGATCGCGTGCGACTTCGCTCGATCGCCCGGAGGCCGGCCTCGCGGGTGTCGGTGCTCACGTCCACGAGCACCAACGCGCGGGTGCGCGCCGGCCAATGTCCGGCGAATCGCAGCGCGTTCAGGCCGCCCATCGAGTGACCCACGAGCGCGCAGCGCTCGATCGACAGTGCGTCGAGCAGCGCGCTGAGATCTTCCGTCTGGACCTTGCAGGAGTAGTCGCCGTCGGGCGCGCGGTCGCTCGCACCGTGTCCACGCTGATCCGGAACGATGCAGCGCACGCGCGGCGGGAGCCGCCGGCAGACGTCGGCCCAGTGCGAAGCGTCGTGTGCGCCGCCGTGCAGGAACACGATCGGGGGGCCGTCGGGCGCGCCCCATTCGGCCACGCGCAGGCGCAGCCCGGGCGCGACGCGGATGTCGCGGCGGCGCGGCGGCTGCGGCTCGGGGTCGGACACCGGGCTCCTTTCGGGCCGCTTCAGGACCAGCGAACGACCGTGGTGCCGTGCGCCCGCATCAGGGCGGCGAGGCGGTCGCGCATCACGACCTTCTGCACCTTGCCGCTGCCCGTCATCGGTACCTGGTCTTCGGTCAGCAGCAGCAGGCCGTGGGGCCGCTTGTACCCGGACAGCAGCTCCTTGCAGCGCGCCAGCAGTGAATCGATGTCGGGCTCGCTGCCGGCGGCGACGACGAGCGCCGCGCCGACGACTTCGCCCTTTTCGTCCGACTGCAATGGGAAGGCATACGCCGCACCGACGCCGTCGAGCTGCACGAGCTTCGATTCGACGTCGGCGGGACTGACGTTGATTCCGCCGGTCTTGATCATGTCCTTCTTGCGATTGGCGAAATGCAGCGCGCCGTTCTCGTCCACGAAGCCGAGGTCGCCGGTGTGGAAGAAGCCCGCTTCGTCGAAGGTCTCGCTCGGGTCGACCTTGTAGTAGCGCCGCAGCACCGCCGGCCCCCTGACGCAGATCTCGCCTTCCTCACCGTCGGGCAGACGCTCGCCGCTATCGGGGTCGACGACGATGAGCTCGTTGTCGGGCATCGGCCTTCCGTTCGTGGTGATGCGGGCGGGGAGCGGCTCGCTCGCGTGCGTGCAGGTGAAGGCGGTGCAGGTCTCCGTCATGCCGTACATGTTGACGCCGCCGAGGCCGTCCTCGGGCGGACCGCCCATCATCACATCGTAGGGCCCGGTTCCCTTGTGGAGGCGCGAGTGGTCGCGGCGGCCCCAGTCCGGGTGCGAGGTGAGTTCCTTGAGCGTGTGGGGCCATAGATGCCAGGTGGTCGCCCGTTCGCGCTCGATCAGCTCGATGGCATCGGCGGGCACGAACGACGGCTGGAGGATCAGCGATGCACCGTGCGAGAGGGTGCCGAGCATGACATTGATGCAGCCCGCGGAGAAGAACAGCGGGTAGTAGAACCACACCACGTCATCGGCGACGAGCCCCTGGTATTGGCCGATTCGCCAACCGTTGCGCGCCACCGCGTCGTGTACCTGCACGACTCCCTTCGGTCGCGCCGTGGTTCCCGAGGTGTAGAGCAGATAGCACTCGTCCTCGGGATCGACCGCGTGCTGGAGGCTGCGGACGATTTCGCGGGGGACGCCGGTTCCTGCGGCTTCGAAGGCCTCCCAGCCGAGGCAGCCGCTCGGCAGCTCGGCATCGCCCTTGACGACGACGGTTCGCAGCGCGGGCAGGTCGGCGCTCAGGAGCCGACCCGGCTCGGCGCCGTCGAGCTCGGGCGCGCTCGCGAGCACCATCGCGAGATAGTCGTTCTTGAGAAAGCGATCCGAGAGGAACAGCAGTCCGACGTCGGCGTGGCGCAGCTGGTACGCCACGTCGTCCTGCTTCGAGAAGGTGCTGATCGGGACGAGTACGGCTCCGAGTCCGGTGGCCGCAAACGCGAACGCGATCCAGTCGGGCGTGTTCTCCAGCAACAGACCGATGCGGCTGCCCTTGCCGACGCCGAGGCCGACGAGTGCGGCCGCGAGTGCGTCGACGCGATCGGACAGCTCCGCGTAGCTGAAGCGTTCGTCCAGCGTGATCAGCGCGGTTCTCGAGGCGTACGCCTCGAGCGAGCGGTGGAGCAGGGCGGGGAGTGTTCGCGGCTCGTCGTTCACCGTTTCCTCACATGGCCGTTGCGGCAGCGTGCGGGGCGGCGAGCCACCCCGTACGCTCCATTGCCGAGCGCGTCTACTGAAGCACGCCGGCCGCTGCGAGCTTCGCGATCTCGTCGTCCCCGAGACCGATCAGCTCGCGGTAGACGTAGTCGTTGTTCTCGCCGAGTGCGGGCGTCGGCCGAATCAGCGCGGCGGGTGTGGCGCTGAAGAGCCACGGCGTCGCGTAGATTCGGCAAGGGTCGAAGCCTTCGAAGTCGTGCTGGAGACACAGACCGCGCGCCTGGAAGTGCGCGTGCTCGTTCCGCTCCTCGAGGTCGAACAACGGCGCTGCAGGCACTCCGGCGGCGCTGAGGGTCGTGGCGGCGGCGTCGCGTTCCCGGGCGGCGCACCATTCGGCCAGCGCGGTCTCGATTTCCCGGGCCCGCTCGCGCCGCTGCTCGGCACTGGCGAGTCCGGGGTCGTCGGCCCATTCGTCGCGTCCGATCACTCGGCAGAGCGCGCTCCACTCGGGGGCATCGCGCACCCCGATGGCCAGCCATTGTTCTTCGCCCTCGGCCGCGAAGATCCCGTGCGGGAAGTAATGCGGGTGGGTGTTCCCCTGTGGCCCCGCGATCCGCCCGGCGAGCTGGTAGTCGAGGATCGGCTCTCCGACCGTCGCGGCCGACGAGTCGATCTGGCTGACATCGACGAACTGGCCCTCGCCGGTGCGCGCGCGATGGTGCAGTGCAATGAGCGCGCCGCAGACCGCCTGGATCGCCATGGTGGTGTCGCCGAGACCGAACGGCAGCAGGCCGGTCGAAGTGTCGATCTCCGGGTAGCCGACCATCAGTTCGGTTCCCGAATAGCCGGTGGCGATCGACGCGAAGCCGCGCATCGCCGACAGCGGGCCCGCCTGTCCCGCCATGCTCATCGAAACCGCGATGACGGCCGGATTCGATTTCTCGAGCGCGTCGTAGCCCAGGCCGTTCTTCTTCATCACGCCGGCCGCGAAGTTGTCCATCACGATGTCGACCTTGCCCGCGAGCTTCTGCACGAGTTCCTGCGCCTCGGGCTTCCTGAGGTTGAAGGTGGCGGACATCTTGCTGCGATTGTTGTGGCAGAAGAACCAGGAGGTGTAGTCGAGGAAGCGCATCAGGTCCTGGCGCTTCGCACTCTCCACGCGAATGACTTCGGCGCCGAGGTCGGCGAGCAGCTGGCCCGCCATCGGACCGGCCCAGTTCCAGCCGAAATCGAGCACGCGTACGCCCTCGAGCGCGCGCTTCAGGTGTGTCCCCTGCTCGAGTCGGATGGCCGGCGGAGGGTTGGCGCGCAGGTCGGCACCGTCCGCATCGAGCGCGGGGCCGCGCCGGTCGATCTTCGTGGGAGTCTTCGCGAGCTGGTAGCCGGGCTTCGGAACGCGCACCGGCCTGCCGCCGATCTCGATCTCGCCCCAGAGGTCGCGGAACGCGTACTGCTCGCTCGCGAGCACCTCATCGACCGTTTGTGCGACGCCCATGATGATGTTCTCGGCGACCGCCATCGCGAGCAGCTCTTCGCGGGTGTATTCCATCAACCAGCTGCGGAAGTGCTTGTCGGCGGGCTTCGAATCGACGAGGCCGAGGTAGACGGCGTTGCCCGCCTGACCCTCCTTCGCCCACTTCGGGGTGTCCATCAGCGCCAGGAACGCTTCCCACTGCTTGGGCGTCTGCGACGCGATGCAGACGAAGCCGTCCTTGCAGGCGAAGAAGCCCGTCGGGTACATCCCGCCCTTCATCTGGGTGCTGCGCTGGCCCCACTTGGCGCCGCCCTTGGCGCCGACGAGGTGCATGCCGCCGACGCAGTAGGCCATCACCTGCGCGATCGAGATGTCGACGCCCTGGCCGAGGCCGGAGCTGCGCCGCTCGTGCAGCGCCGCGAGTGCGGCCGCGAACGCGTGGAAGGCGGCCTGGTAGGCGGCCTGATCGAACGGGATCGACAGCGGCTCGCGTTCGGGCATGCCGAGCGCGAGCGGCAGCGAGCTCGCTCCTTGCGCGGTCAGATCGCAACCGGGCCGGTCGGCCCACGGTCCGCTCCGGCCGTACGGCGAGATCGACACCGCCACCAGGTGGGGGTGGCGCGCGAGCAATTCCGACGAGTCGAGCCCGAGGCGCGCGAACTCGGCGGGCTCACGATTGTCGACGAAGACGTCCGCGCCCGCGAGCAGCTCGTGGAAGAACCCGAGCTCCTCGGCACTCGCGAGATCGAGCGCGATTCCGCGCTTGCCCGCGTTCAGGTAGTGGAACATCCCGCTCTCTTCCGGGTCTTCCCGCCCGTCCGGGAATGGACCGTAACGGCGGGACTCGTCCCCTTCCGGCGACTCCACCTTGATGACCTCGGCTCCGAGGTCGGCGAACAGGCGCGCACAGAAGGGAGCCGAGACACCGCTGCCGAGTTCGACGACGCGTAGATCTTCGAGAGCTCCCATTCTCAGGCGCCCGCCTTCGACGGAAGTTCGACCACCAGGGTGCCGTCCGTGGTGCGTTGATCGCGCGGATGGCTCTGGGTCCAGACCTTGAGGTCGACGAGGTGCTCGCCGTTCTCGACCCGCTTGCCCGTCACCTCGGCGTGGAGGCGGCAGGCGTCTCCCTGCCAGTGGAAGCCGCGGAACTGGACGTCCAGTCGACGCATCTTGCCGTGATCGCCCATCCAGTTGTTGATCAGCTGGGTGAACCAGTTGAGCCGCTCGAAGCCGGCCTCGTAGGCGCCGGGCATACCCAGGTACTTTTCGCAGCGCTCGTTGGTCCAGTGAATCGCCACCGGCGGCTCGGGCACGTTCTCCTCGTTGCGGATCGGCAGCCGCGGCGCCTTCTCCCACAGCGCGAGCGCGAGCTCGTGGCCGACGAACCAGCCGAACGCGCCGAACGCGAATTCGAAGGCGAGCTTGCTCGTCAGCGTCACCGGCCCCTTGATGATGTACGGGACCTCGTCGCCCACCTCTACGTCCTCGAAGTAGCGGGGCTCCGCGCCGCGCCGGTTCTTCAGGTTCTGGTTGTGATATTCCGCCCAGACCCCGTCGAGCTCCTCGTCGGTCCAGATGTGGCGCTCGATGCCCGCGTACTTGCTCGACTTCTTGGCGCCGGAGCGGGAGAAGCGATGCCAAGAGGTGCGGTAGGTCCCGATCAGCTCGTCTTCGAAGGTCGTGATGTCGGTGGCGTAGTTCTGCACTGCCGCCTTGCCGCCCGCGAAGTTGCTGTCCTCGATGATGTAGACGTCTTCGAGGTAGGTGGTCGACTTCACGACTTCGTCGGCGTACATCGGGCGCTTCCAGTCGTAGGTCACACCGCGCCAGATGGTGTGGCAGCCCGGGAAGCCGTCCGTGGCGCCGTTCACCGTCTCCGCATAACAGATGGTCGCGGGCGGCGCGATGATCCGGCCCCAGGGCGACTTCTTCGCATACGCCTCCTTGTGATAGAGGGGATTCATGTCCGCGAAGCCGCGCGCGAAACGTGCGGTGGTCTCCTTGCTCATGGCGAAGAAGGAGGTCTTCGGCTTCGGCGCCTCCTCCTTGGCCTGATCTTCCTTCGACTGCGTGAGGGTCGTCATCGTCCCCCGTTCGTTGCGCGCGACGCCCTTGCGCTCGAGCAATCGATTCAGACTCGCCTCGGTGATCTCGCCCCAAACTTCGCCTTCTCTCAAAGATGCCATGTCGTTTCCTTTCGTCTTCTGTCGATCTGCGCTCGCGTCTGCCGCGCGAGCTGGTTTTTCTCGGCGAGTCCGGCACGCCTGGAAATTCGCTTCAGCCGTCCTCGAGCTTCAGGAAGCGTGCGACGTTGTCGTAGAGGACGGCTCGCTTGGTGTCCTCGCGAATGTCCAGCTCGAGGAATTCCCGCTTGCAGCGTTCGAGTCCCAGGCCGTTGGTTCCGAAGAGCACCTTGTGTCGCCCCCGCCCGGAGTTCATGAATTCCACGAGTCGGCTGTCGAGGCTCTTGGCATAGTAGGCCGAAATGTCGCCGTAGACATTCGGGTGACGCCACAGCATCGAGCACCACTCGTCGACCCAAGGCCAGCCGGTGTGCGACAGGTTGATGCGCAAATCCGGGAAGTCGATCGCGACGTCGTCGGCGAGCATCGGGCGCCCGCAGTCCGAGGGCAGCACCTCGGCGGAGTGGCCGACCTGGAAGCCGACCGCGATGTCGAGCTCCATGCACTTCTGGTACAGCGGGTAGAAGCGGCGGTCGTTGGGCGCCAGGCCGAATGACAGCGGGTGGAACCAGACGTATTTGAAGCCGAGCTCCGTCACGCCGCGCTCGATGTCGGCGATGCTCTCGCCGATGTGGAACGGGCTATAGCTCGCCGCGCCGATGATGCGTCCGCCGGTCTCCTTCACCGCTTCGCCGATCGGGTCCATCGGATAGTTCATGATGAAGTCGTGGTGGTAGTGATAGGACCACATCTTGGTCGCGCATACCGCGATGTGGCTGTAGCCGAGCTCGTCCATCGTCTCGACGCACGCGGCGGGATTCGGGTGACCCGTCAGCATCGCGCCGCCCCCGCCGCCGGACTTCTTCTTGCCCTTGCTCTTGCCGTCCTGCTTCTGCTGCGCCGCGGCCTTCTGCTCGTCGCCCTGCTGGGTGAGCTTCCGGAACGTGGTCTGCAGCATGATCTGGAATTCCTTGAACTGGAACGGATTGCCCGCGAGATCCGTCCGGATCTCGAGAATGTGATTCATGATGTCGATGGTGGGGTAGTCCTGCAGCTGCTGGTTGCTCATCAGATCTCCATTCCGACGCGCGCGCCGTGTTGGGTGGCTTCCGCCAGCAGCCGCGGCACCCATGCCGAGCCGACCAGGAACAATCGGGACGTCGAATTCCTGGATTTCAGTGTGTCGTAGAGACCGGTGTCGGGCACCGAGCCGTAGACGAGAACGACGGTGTCGAAACCCTCGAAACGCCGCCTTCGGCCGCCGAAGGCCGAAACGAATTCGAGCCCGTCGCCATCGACCGCGGCGAGACGCAGGCCGGGATGGATCGCGACGTCGTTCTCGACCAGTCGACTCATCACCGGGCCGATCGAGTAGCGGTCGATCTGGCTGCCGATACTCATCCATTTGTGGAAGATTTCGACGCGGCAGCCGCGTTCGGCCAGATAGTCGGCGACGTTCGGGGTCTCGAAAGCGTCTTCCTGCGAGACCACGGCGACGCGCTCGCCGAATTTCGCGGTTCCGGCCAGGACGTCCCAGCCCTGGACCACGCCGGGGGAGTCGACGCCGGGCGTTTCGGGCCGACGCGGCCGCGATCCCGTCGCGCAGGCCACGGCATCGGGTTCGAGCGCCAACAGCGCGTCGGCGTCGAGGTCGGTCTCGAGCCGAACGTCCACGCCGTAGAGTGCGAGCTGGTTCTCCTGGAAGATCACGAAGTCGTCGTAGGCGTCTCGGCCGGGAGCCGCGGCGGCGAGGTTCAGCTGCCCGCCGAGCTTGCGGCCGCGTTCGACCAGGATCACCTCGTGGCCGCGTTTCGCGGCGACCCGCGCGGCTTCGCAGCCCGCGGCCCCGCCGCCCGCGACGACGAAGCGCAGCCGTCGCTGCGCGGGCTTGCAGGTCGCCGCAACGAAGAGCTCGTTGCCGACCTCCGGGTTGATCGAACAGACCGGCTTCTTGAACATGTCCGGCGTGTCGCTCTGGATCGAGCTTCCGATGCAGCGATTGCAGCCGATGCAACGCCGGATTTCGGACAGCCGGCCCTCGCGCGCCTTGTTGCCGAACTCGGGGTCGGCAATGCCGGCGCGGGTCATTCCGACGAGATCGCAGCAGCCCTCCTTCAGCAGCTGCTCGGCGATTCCGGGGTCGTTCACGCGGCCCGAGAACAGCACCGGGATGACCTCGAGGTCGACCTTCAGCGCCTTGCCGGCCTCGCGGTAGACGGCGTGATCGTAGTACGACGGTTGTACGTACGAGGGGCCACCCCAGCAATGTCCGACATCGACGTTCACGAAATCGAGGGTTCCGGTCTCGGCCACGTGCTGCATCATTTCGCGCAGCTCGAGCAGCCCGTAGCCGCCTTCGCGCGATTCCTGACCGTTGACTCGTATGCCGATCGCGAGCGAATCGCCGACCCGCTCCTTCACGGCGACGAGCACTTCGCGCACGAACTTCGTCCGCGCCCGGGTGTCGCCGCCCCATGAATCGCTGCGCGTGTTCGTCGCAGGCGAGAGGAAGGTATGCGGCAGCGTCTCGTGCGCGCAGTGGATCTCGATGCCGTCGACTCCGGCCTTCATGAACTCTTCGGCGGCATCGGCGTAGGTGCCGATCAGGAATGCGATCTCGCCTTCGTCGAGCTGGTGCGGGATCCAGTCGTAGGCCTCGACGACCGGCAGCGAGGACGCCGCCATGGTGAAGTTCAGCTGCGTGAGCTGGCAGACCACCACTGCACCGGTCTCGCGCACGGCGGCGTGGAACCCGGCCACGCTCTCGACGAAGCCGGGCAGCTTGTACAGCGGCACCCGGATTGCGCCGGTGCCCGGAAAGAACTCGTCCGCGGCCGAGCTGGGCAGCGGAGAGTTCAGCAGGAAGGTCTCGCTGCCGATCCAGCCGGTGCCGCCCTTCGCTTTGGCGAGGTGATGCGCGATGAACGGCTCGTCGATGAAGCCGGGCATCTGGGCTGCGCCGATGGTATTCGTCGTTTCGCAGATCCGATTCGGAACCGTCATCGGCCCGACTCGGAGCGGCGAAAACAGACGCTCGAACTGCGTCACGGCAGGTTTCGACTCAACCATCGCTTTCTCGTTCGCGGCGCATCAGCCGGCCTGGAAGCGTTCGCAACGCTTCAGGCCTTGACCGGCGGCACCCACGATTCGTCCATGTATGCGGCGACGCGATCGCGGTGATGGTCCGCGTCGCCGAGGATTGCTGCGTTGCAACGCGACCGCCGCATGTGCAGGTGTACGTCGTATTCCCAGGTGAATCCCACGCCGCCGTGGATCTGGAGCGCGGATTCGGCCGCGGCGACGGCGGCGTCGCTCAACCATGCCTTGGCGGCGGAGACGAGCGGGGCGGCGTTGTCGCGCTTCTCGTCGAGGGCGAGGCAGGCGCCGTAGAGCAGGCTGCGCCCGATCTCGACATCGACGAGATTGTCGGCGAGTCGGTGGCTGACGGCCTGGAAGGTGCCGATCGGGCGCCCGAACTGAACGCGCTCGATGGCGTAGCGGCGGGTGAGCTCGAGCGAGGCCTCGGCGCTGCCGAGCAGGTCGGCGGCGAGCAGCACCGTCCAGATGTCGTAGGCCTCGCGCAGCGAACGCTCGTCGCCGAGCAGCGCATCGCCTTCGACCCGCGCGTTCTCGAAGACCACCTCCGAGCACGCTTGCGCGTCCATGCGTTCCATCTTGCGGATTTCGACGCCTTCGGCGTCGCTGCGGACGCGAACCCAACCGAGCCCGTCCGGCGTCCGCGCGCCGACGATCAGCAGCGCGGCCGCGTCGGCGTCGGGGACGAGCAGCTTGCTGCCGCTCAGCCGCCAGCCGTCGGCGCCCGCGCGCACTTCGGCGGCGATCGCGTCGGGCCCGTAGCGGCCGCCCGGCTCTTCGATCGCGACGGTGGCGCGCAGGCTGCCGTCGATCAATCGGGGTACGAGCTCGCTTCGGATCACTTCGTTCCCGCTGCGGTCGACCGCGATGGTTGCGATCAGCGAGCTCTGGAACGGGCCGGGCAGCACGCCGCGGCCGGCTTCCTGCGACAACACGGCTGCGGTCAGCACGTCGCCGCCGATACCACCGACATCCTCGCCCGCAGCGACGCCGAGCCAGCCCATCTCGAGGATCTCCTGCCAGACTTCCTCGCCGATCACCGCGGGGCGCTTGTCGAGGGCCTCGCGCGCATGATCCGTGGGCCAGCGTTCGCGAATGAAGTCGCACGCCATTTCCTGCAGGGCTTCCTGCTCTTCGCTGAGATTGAAGTCCAAGATGAAGGCTCCTCATCGCGCCCGTTCCGGAGATCTTCCCGGCGGTGCGCGGGACGGTCGTTTCGGTCAGTCCTCGGCCGGTCGCGGCAACTCGAGGACCTTTTCGGCGATGACGTTGCGCATGATTTCACTCGTCCCACCGCCGATCGAGTGGGCGAGCGCGTCGAAGTAGGCTGCGTGCCAGCGGCCGCGATCGACGACGTGCGGCGATCGCTTTCCGATCGGTGCCAGCGGTCCCTCGATCCGAAGCGCGGTTCGGGTCATCTGGCTCCGAACCTCCGACGCGAAGAGCTTGCCGACCGACGAGCCTGCGCCCGGCGGCTTGCCCGCGATCTGGTTGCTCAGCGTTCGGAAGCCGAGGTGCCGGAGTCCCTCGATCTCGATCCAGTGCTGCGCGAGCGCTCGTCGGGTCGACGGTTCCAGGACCGCCTTCCGGTCGCCGCGGTCGAGGCGGCTCGCCATCCGCCACAGCCGGCCGAGGGTCTCCTCGAGCGCGACCACGCCCGACAGACCGCTGCGTTCGTGATCGAGGGAGCTGCGCGCGATCTGCCAGCCTCCGTTGAGCTCACCCACGAGGTTCTCGCGCGGCACGCGCACGTTGTCGAAGAAGACTTCGCTGAAGTGGATGCCGCCGGCCGCGTTGCGCAGCGGACGGACGGTGATGCCGGGGGTCTTCATGTCCGCGAGCAGATAGCTGATGCCTTCGCGTTTCGGCGCGTCCGGGTCGGTGCGCACGAGCATGAAGATCCAGTCCGAGATCGTTGCAAGACTGGTCCAAACCTTCTGGCCGTTGACCACGAACTCGTCGCCGTCGATCTCGGCGCGGCACCGCAGCGAAGCGAGATCGCTGCCGGCCTCGGGCTCGCTGAAGCCCTGGCACCACAGGTCGTCGGCGCGCAGGATGCGCGGCAGGAAGCGCTTCTTCTGCTCGTCGCTGCCGTGCTGCACGAGCGTCGGGCCGATGATCGAGAGCCCGATCGTGTTGATCAGCGGCGGCGTGCGCACCCGCGCCATCTCATCGGCGCAGATCACCTGCTGGGTGAACGAGGCGTCCTGCCCGCCGTACTCCTTCGGCCATGCCAGGCCGACGTAACCCGCTTCGTGCAGCTTGCGCGGCCAGGCGCGTGCGCCCGCGAGCGGGTCCTCCACGCCGTCGCCTCCGCTCTCGGCGGCCTTCATCATTGCGTTGGCGTTTTCGCCGCCGCCGCCGAGATTGTCCTGCAACCACTGCCGCAGCTCGGCTCGGTACGCTTCGTCTTCTTCAGAAAAACTGAGATCCATGGCGTCGCTTCACTTCCTGAATTCGGGGAGGATTTCCTTGGCGATCAGTTCGCGTTGCTGACTGGGGAGGAAGATCATCTCCATCCCCAATGCCTCGTAGCGTTTGAGCTCTTCGATCACCGTCTCGACGGTTCCGCAGTAGAGGCTGCTGACGAACCGCCGGTAGAGCGGGTGATCCTTCGCCGGGTTGTAGAGGTTCTTGCCGTTCTCGTCGACGAGGTAGCCGTAGCCGAGAATGTGCTCGTCGTAGAAGCTGTCCATCAGCATCTGACGCAGGCCCTCGGCCTCCGCCATGGTGTTGCCGATGCAGACGTCCTTGAACGAGGCGATGCGCAGGTCGGAGGCTGCGAAGCCCGCGTCTTCACCGGCCTTGCGGTACTCCTTCACGATGTTCTCGGTGTGATCGAACGGCGAATTTGCGAGCCAGTAGCCGAGGCCCGCCGCACCGGCGCGTCGCGCGCCCTGCAGCGAAGTGCCGCCGCAGAACCACAGATCGATCGGTCGCTGGATCGAGCGCGGCTGGAGACGCTCGTTCTCGTACTGGTAGTGCTTGCCGTGGTACGAGAAGCTGTCCTGGCTGGTCGCGAGTCGCAGCACTTCCATGGCTTCTCGCAGTCTTGCACCGCGCGTCGTCTTCCTGGTGCCGAAACCATCGAACTCGTAGGGGCGGTAGCCCATGCCGAGGCCGAGCGAGACGCGGCCATTCGACAGTACGTCGAGGGTCGCCGCGATTTCGGCGGCTTCCATCGGGTCGTAGAGCGGCAGCAGCATCGCATTCGTCGAGAGGCGCAGCTTCGACGTTTTCGCCGCCACCGCGGCCATCGCCTGGAGCGGGATCGGCATGAATTCGTCATACATGAAATGGTGCTCGCCGCTGCCGTAGCCGTCGAAACCGAGCGCTTCGGCTTCGGCGGCGTCATTGACGAACTTGTCGTAGCCGTCGCCGAGCGCGCCCGGAATCGGTCGCATCTTCGCGACGCCGATGCTGGTGGTCCAGAATTCCATTCGTTGGTTTCCTTTCGCCGGCCGGGCCCGCTAGGCCTGGAGCAACATTTCGATTTCGGACGCGAAGCGGTAGAGGTCCATCGGGGCCGCGCCGTTCCTGCGCCAGACGAAGTGCGAGATGCCGGTGCGGCCGCGCAGATCGCGGATCGCGTTCAGGATGTCGCGCGGCGAACCGCCGAGTGTGTGTGCGTCGGAACCGCCGTCCATCGCGATGCGTCGTTCGAGCACGGCCTCGACCTCGCGCCGCCCACGGCCGGCCGCATCTGCGGTCCGGCGATAGCGCGCGAGCCGATCCAAAGCTTCTTCCGTCGGCATCTCCGCAGCGACCACCGGTGAGATGCCGTTTCTCGCCGCCCAGTCGAGCGTCTCGTCGTCGTCGATCTCGACCGCGACCGGCGTATGCGGCAGGTAGGGCTTTGGAGTGATCGCGAGGAAGTCGGGAGTCTCCGGGCCCCAGTCCCACTGCGCGACGTAGGGACCCTCGGAGTCCGGAACGCTGGCGCCCTGCGGCGCGTCGTCCGGCGTGTGGGCCGGGAATCGGATGTAGTGGCCGCGGTAGCGGAGTTCGTCCGACGCGAACGCGGCGGTGACGAAGTCGATCATTTCGTGGACGTGCTCGGGCGGAACTCCCTGTGCGGACGCGCGAGCAAACGCGATCCCGGCACGCCCGCGCGAAAAGGTGTCGAGTACCGCGACCTCCTCGGCGATGTGGACGGGCAGGGCGCGCGTGACGCGTCGTCCGGTGATCCGAAGCTGCAGGTTGTTGGTGCGTCGCGCGAGGTAGGTGAGGAGGATCGACGGCGCCGAGACATCGGCGGCACGCTCACGTCCCTCGCTGACCCAGACGCTGTGAAAGCCCAGCTGGTCCGCCTGCACGGCCTCCGAGACGATTTCCTGCCAGCCGGTAGTTGCGTCGTCGAAGCGATCCGTGTCCCAACTGATTCCGAGTCTCACGACGCTCCCTCCGCCTTTTCGGCTCTGGCGCGGCGCCGGGCATCTTCCTGCAGCGCCGCCTTCTGCACCTTTCCGGTCGGCGTCATCGGAAACTCGTCCATGAAGACCAGGTGCTGTGGATACATGTACTTGGTGACCTTCGCCGCATCGAGATAGGCGGTGAGATCTTCCAGCGTGAAGGCGTTGCCTTCGGCAACGACGTAGGCACATACGGTCTCGCCGAGGCGGTCATCGGGCCAGCCCACGACGGCGACGTCGCGCACCCGCTCGAAACCGGCCAGCAGGCTTTCGATCTCCTTCGGGTAGATCTTGGATCCACCGCGATTGATGACCTCCTTCGCGCGCCCCGCAAAGCTCAGGTAGCCGTCTTCGTCCGCGGAGCCGAGGTCGCTGGTGTAGAACCAGCCCTCGTCGTCGCGCGTCTCGGCGGTGAGCTCCGGCTGCTTGTGGTACCCGACGAAGAGCGTGGGGCCGCGGAAGCAGATCTCGCCGATTTCGCCGGGTCCGAGCTCCCTGCTGCGATCGTTCACGTCGACGATCTTCAGCTCCGCACCGAGCATCGGTCGCCCGACCGTGTCGCGGATCTTCTCGGGCGGGTCGAACGGCATGGTGCGCGTGTGGAGAATGGTCTCGCCCATGCCGTAGGTATTGGCGCCGCTCGAGCCCCAGGCGCGCTTGATCTCCTCGATCAGATCCGGCGAGCTCGCCGCTCCGCCGACGCCGACCGACTTGATGCTCGAGGTGTCGAATTTCTCGAAATCCGGATGGTGGAGCAGGCCGATCAGGTGCGCGGGAGTGCCCGAGACGGAGGTCACCTTCTCGCGTTGGATCAGCTCGAGCACGTCGAGCGGCCGGTAGCGATCGACGAGCACCATCGGGATGGCGGCGAATGCGCACTGATAGGTCGTGAAGTGTCCGTAGCTGTGGGTCATCGGCGAGCACGCCAGATTCACGATGTCGGGATCCATCGCCTTCATCGCCTGCGCGGCGAGCTTGAAGGTCGAGACGAGCGTGTTGTGGGTGTGGAGGAAGCCCTTCGGATTGCCCTCGGTGCCCGAGGTGAAGTTCAGGTAGAAGACCGCGTCGGGATCGTTCGGGAGCGAATCGAGTCGGTCGAGATTTTCGCGCCCCTCCTCGATCAGCGCGTCGAGGGTGGATTCACGATCGCCGCGCGCGTTGCCGCGCGCGATGACGAGCAGCTTCAGGCAGGGCAGGTCGCCGCGGATGCCGCGCATCACGTCGGCGTAGTCGTAACCGCCGAACGATTCGGGGACGATCGCGACGTCGGTATCGCAGAACGCGAGCAGCGACCGCATCTCGCGTTCGCGAAACACCAGATGCAACGGCTGGATGACCGCACCGATTCGCGACAGCGCGATCTGGAGGAAGCAGAACTCGGGCCAGTTCGGCAGCTGCACGCTCACGATGTCCTGTCGCTTGACGCCGGCGCAGAGCAAGCCCGCCGCGAGCGCGTCGGAGTCCGCCTTGAACTCGTCGAAGGTCCAGCTCCGTTCCTTCGTCACCAGGGCGGTCGCGTCGCCGTGCTCGGCAACGGTGGCGTCGAAGAGGCCGTGGAGGGTGCAGTCGGCCCAGTTGCCGCGCGAGATCCAATACGCCCGGTACGATTCGGAAAAGCGCGGAAACCGCTCTCCGGGGCTCGGATCGGCCAGGATTCGCGATATCGACGCGGTCGGTTGCGGGTCGGGCGGGGTCACGTCGTCTTCTCTCTAAAAGTTATCTACGATTTTCACGCATTAAGTATATTGCATCTGTTAAAATCGGTGACAACAAATCGACCGACTCCGCGAGATTCTCGCCGGATTCGGTCGGAGGGGGCGGTTTTCGATGTCCAACGGCTGGGATCGCGATTCCGGAACATTCCTTGGTTCGACCCGTTCGGGCGCCTTTCCGATGATTCCCCTGGGGGAGCGCGGGCTCTCGGCAGATTTCAATCAGCGCGGGAAGCTTCCCGCTCGGAGGTCGATCCGATGATTCTCTGGTCCAAGGGCCTCGGCAGGCTGGTCCTCAGCATGCGGCTTTCGGAGCGCTCGGGAATGGGCGTTCGCGACGGGCACATCGTCATCGACGGCACGATGGGTGCGCCGACGTTCTGGGACTATGCCGTCAACCTCGGTGAAGACGATGTGGTGGATTTCATCGGGCTGTTGAGCCAGCCGATGCCCGTTCGCCTGCTGGTGAAGACCCCGAAGCGCATGTCGATCCTGGCGGCCGCGCTGGTCGGAATCGGCTGCTTCGTGCGCCGGACGTTGTTTCGATTCCTGGGAGGCCGGGGCGCTGATTCGGCCGCGAATCTCTCCGTGACGGTGAAGGCCGCACAACTGAAGAAAGAGGGAGGCGAGGGTTGATCATGGCAGGTCCCGAAAATCAATACGACGTCATCGTCGTCGGGGGCGGTATCAATGGTCTCACAGCAGCGATCTACCTCCAGAAGTCGGGCCTCAAGGTCGCCTGCTTCGAACGCAAGCTCGAAGCCGGCGCGGGGTGTTGTACCGAGGAGGTGATGGCACCCGGCGTCAAGGTGAATCTGTGCGCCTGCAACATGGTGACGATGTGGTCGCCCGCCTACGGCGATCTGGAGCTCGAGAAGTTCGGTCTCGAGATGTTGACCTCGAGTGAGTGGGGAATGTTCCACCCGTTCAAGGATCGCAGTGCGGTGATGTTCAACTCGTGGAATGCGAAGAAGCAGTACGAGCACTTCAAGAGCATCAACGAGCACGACGCCGAGATCTTCAAGAGCATCTACAACATTCTCGCCCCGATGTTCGGAGAGACGATGCAGGGGTCGATGTACACCCAGGCGCAGCAGAGTCCCGAGGACGTCTCGGGCCCCGGTGGCCTGGGTACGATGCTGCGGGCGATCATCCCGGAGATTCCCGAGAACGTCCACGAGTTGAACGGCATCGACATCGCCGATGCCGTCTATGAGAACGAGAAGATCAAGACCGCGATTCTCGGGAACTGCATCATGGCGGGATCCCACCCCTGGGATCGCGGAATGTCGACGATGATGCCGATCATCTTCCCGGTTCTGCAGTCGATTCACAGCGCCACCTGGACCTGTCGCGGCGGCAGCCATTCGTTGGTGCACGCGCTGGCCTCCTGCTTTGCCGCGCACGGTGGAAGGATGTTCAGCGGTTGCCCGGTCGACAAGATCATCATGGAGGGGGACGAAGCCAAGGGGGTCGTGCTCTCGAAGCATGCAGTCTTCCCGGAGGCGGAAGTGCGCGCGAGCCGCGCGGTGATCAGCAATCTCTCGTGCCACCCGACCTTCCGCGGCCTGATCGGTGAGGACAAGCTGCCGGACTGGGTGAAGAAGGGCGTCGATCGCTACAAGAACGACGAGACCGTGCTCTTCTGCAATTACTGGGTGCTCGACAAGCCGCCGCATTGGGACGGCTACCCGGAAGAGATCAATCGCGGCTACGGCTTCAACTACGGCATGGAGAGCGTCGACGACATCCGTCGGCTGGCGCACGACATGGAGAACGATCTGCTGCCCGACCCGCCGATCGTCTCGGGACTGTCGGTGCAGGGATTCTCGCTCGCGGATCCGAGTCAGGCGCCGCCGGGCCAGTACACCATGATGTCGTGGGCGAACGTGCCCTACAAGATTCCGCAGGAGGGTGGCCCCGGGAAGTGGGACGCGATTCGCGAGAGCTACGGCGACAAGGTCGACGCGCTGCTGCGCGAGTACAATCCGGGCCTGATGGATTCGGTGGTCGACCGCTACTGCAACTCTCCGCTCGACTACTACCGCAAGAACCCCAGCCAGGTCATGGGCAGCACGACCAGTGGCGCGGTGAGCCTCGAGTGGTACGGCACGCACCGGCCGTTCGAAGGTTGCGGTGCGCCCCGGACTCCGTTCGGGAATCTCTACCTCTCGAATTCGATCTGGCCGTTCGGGACCACGAGCCTCGGCTCCGGTTACGTCGCCGCATCGGTAGTGGCCGAGGATCTCGGTGTTCGCGAGGGTCAGGACTGGTGGCGCCACAAGGCACTCGAGCCGGGGCTCGACGTGTTGAAGCGAAGAGGCATCGAAATCGATTTCAACATCGCCTGATTCTTCACGGCGATCAGCCTAGACGGGAGCTTGCCGGTGGCAGAGCTGGACAAGAACTACGATGTGATCATCATCGGCGGCGGGCCGAACGGCCTGACGAGCGCCGCCTATCTCGCGCGTTCGGGCGCAAAGGTGCTGCTGCTCGAACGGCACCACGAGGGGGGCGGCGGGCTCGTCACCGAGGAGTGGTCGGGATTCCGGTTCAACACCCACGCCAAGCTGCTGTTGATGATGGACGTGATGCCGCCGTATACCGATCTCTCACTCGAGAGCTGGGGTTGCCGCTACGTGCAGCCCGAAGTCGCGGCGTCGATCCTCACCAGGGACGGCAAGGCGATGACCTTCTACTCCGACATCGACAAGACCGCGAAGAGCATCGCGCGCTTCTCGAAGAACGACGCCGAGCAGTACAAGGAGTCGATGACCGACTGGTACACGATCGTCAACGAGGCGCTGATCCCCGCGACCTACTCGCTGCCCCTGCCGATGCTCGACATGGTCGTGAGCTACCAGCAGAGCGAAATCGGCGAGGTCGTGAACGAGATGGCCGAGGAGACCTATCTCGAAACCCTCGCAGCTGCGGGCTACGAGAGCGAACTCCTCAATACGGCGATCCTCTACCTCGGAACGATGTACGGCATGGACCCGGAGGGAGGCCTGGGATTCCTGCTGCCGTTGCTCGTGAATCGCATCCTGCACTCGAGCGTGATCATCAGCGGTTCGCATCAGCTCGCCGCGGCGCTTTCGCGTGCGGCCAACCGCGCGGGCGCCCGGCTCGAGCGGGCCGCCGAGGTCACGAAGATCCTCACGGACGGCAACAAGGCCGTCGGGGTGCGACTGGCGAGCGGCGACGAGGTCTTCGCGAAGAAGATCATCACGACCACCGATCCGAAGAAGACCTTCCTCGACCTCATTGGTGAAGATGTCTGCGATTCGGCGTCTCCGACCCTCGTCCGGCAGACGAAGGAGTGGGAGTGGGAGTCGACCAGCCTGTTCAACGCGAACTACGCGCTCAGCGAGCGACCGGTCTACAAGGCGACCGATTTCGATCCCGACGTGGATCGCGCCCTGGTCAAGATCATGGGCGTCGAGACCGTGGGCGATCTGATGGACCACATCAACTCCGTCAAGGCCGGGAAGTTCAGTTTCATCGGGGCCGGGATGACGCTCACCGACTACGACCCCATGCAGGCTCCGATCGATGTCGAGCCGAACGCCGCAGTCGCGTGCTGGGAGACGTTGGCGCCCTACGAGAACGCGGACGGCGAGTGGGACGACCTCCAGGACGACTACGCCGATCGGGTGCTGGGCGCCTGGAGCGAGTATGCGCCGAATCTCGCCGACGCGACGGTGGTTCGACGGTACGTGAATCATCCGAAGCACATCGAAACGAAGCTCCCGAACATGGTGCGAGGCTCCATCAAGCACGGTGCCTACGTACCGACGCAGATGCTCTCGAACCGCCCGAATGCGGACTGCTCGTCGTACCGGACGCCGATCGAAAACCTCTATGTAGCGGGCGCGAGCACCTGGCCGGGCGGGATGGTGCTGCTCGGCGGTGGCTACAATGCGGCCGGGGTCGTCGCGGACGATCTCGGCCTCGAGCGTTGGTGGGAGGAGCCGGACTACGTCGTCCGGGCGCGCAAGAAAGGACTGGTGGGCTGATGGAGTTCTGGTCGAAGGGGCTCGGAAAACGATTGATCGCGTTGACGCTGACGAAGGGTGAACCGCTCAATAGCGAAGGGACCCTCACCTTGCGCGGCAACATGGAAGAACCGGTGTCCTGGGAGTACGTGATGAAGCTCACCGAGGAAGACCTCGTCGACTTCTTCCTGCTGCTCAAGGACCCCTCGGTCGCCGACTATCTGTTCGAATCCGAAAATCGCTGGAAGCTCTACGGCGGAATGATCACGGGCGGGGCCCGATTGGGTATCAAGGTGGTGACCGAAGTCCTGCGCAACCTGCTCGGGCGCGCGCAGGTCGACGAGGACATCGAGATCCAGATCCCGCCGGCGTCGGAGCGCAAGCTCAAGAAGCGCAAGGTGAAGCGGCGCCTCAGCGGCGGGGCCACGCCGACGCCGAGCCATGTGGTGGAGCCCTCTCCGGAGGATCTGGCCGCGGCGATCGTGGCCGAGGGCGCTCGATGAGCGAGACGACCAGCACGATGGCGCAGCCGCTCGCAGCCGCGCTCAAGCGCGGAGCGCCGTCGCTGGCGCTCGAGCGCATCGTCTCGGTGGATCGCTTTACCAGCGGTCTGTCGTCCCAGAGCTACTGCGTCGAAGCCGAGACGGGAGAGGGGCCCACGCGCTGGGTGATGCGCATCGAGCCGGAGTTCGGCGTGATCCCGCCCTACGACATCGCGCGCGAGTACCGCCTGCTGCAGGAGATGAGCGCGGCGGGACTCGAGGTGCCGCAGATGCTGTACCTCGAAGAGGACGAATCGGTGCTGGGCGGTCGCTTCATGTTGATGTCGTTCGTCGAGGGCGAAATCTACCAGAGCATGGATCCGCGCCTGGCGGGTTCGCCGGACCTCCCGAAGATCCAGGAAGCGTTCGTCGAGACGCTCGTGAAGATCCATGCGACCAAGCAGACGGTATTGCCCGCTTACACGAATGGTCGCGACGCTGCGCGGGGTGAAGTTGCTGTCTGCCGCAAGCGCCTGCTCAGGACCGAGATGGTGCCGGCGCCGGTGATGCGGCACGCGCTCGACGTACTCGACGAGCACGCGCCGGAGTCGGAGCGGTTCGGCCTGCTGCACGGCGACTACCGCCTCCCGAACCTCAAGTGGGACGGCACCCGGATCTCCGGAATCCTCGATTGGGAGCTCGCCCGGGTGGGCGATCCGCTCAGCGATCTCGCGTTCACGCAGACGGTCGGTCACGGTCACTGCTCGATCGAAGGCGATCTTGCGGTGCGTTACGGTGAGCTCGCCGGGGTCGAGATCGATCCGAAGAAGATCCAGTACTATCGCTTTCTCGAGCTGGTGAAGGGGTCGATCATCGGACACGCGGGCGCCTATGACCTCGCCAATGGCGGTGATGACCTGCGATTGATGTCGGTGACGACGATCGCCGCAGCCGGACAGGCGATGATGGGTCTGCTCGAAGCACAACTCGTCGCATTCCTGGAGGCCTGAGCGATGTTCGTACTGGATTCCGTACAGATCCTCGCCGCGGTGCGGCGCTCACTCACGAACCACGTCCTGCCGGCGCTCGACGACGACTTCGCGCGGGTGCAGGTCGTGCAGACGCTGAAGGCACTCGAAGAGGTCGAGGATCGGCTCGTGAACGGCGATCCGAGCGCGCGCTCGAACGAGGTCGTCGAATCGGGCGTGCGCGAGCTGGCGGACTCACTGCGGGGCGATTCGCCCGACTTCGCCGAGAAGCTGGACGCGGCGATGGCCGCGGTACCCGACGACGGCGAACCGCGCGAGCGCGCCCGTCGAATGGGGGAAGCCCTGTGGCCGCTGGTCACGAGCGGCGCAGCGCCGGGCTCGGCGCTGCTGCTCGCGCTGTTGCAGCAAGAGGCGATCCGGATCCTGAGCGAAGACAACCGCTGGATCTGCCCCGACGCGATCGCATCGCTGACCTGAACGGGCCGGTTGTGCCGATCCGAGCCGAAAGAGGAAGACGATGAAGGCCGCACCGCAGGAAGCGCTCGCGCCGCACTTCTTCCAGGTCGCCTACGTGGTGCGCGATCTGGCCGAAGCGGAGGCGCGTTTCCAGCAGTGGCTGGGAGTGCCGAGCTGGTTTCGAATGGAGAACATCGAGTTCGGCGCGAATTGCAGCTACCGCGGGCGTCCGTCGGATTCGGCGGCTCACCTCTCGGTCGGTTGGCTGCGCGACACGCAAGTCGAATTGATCGAGCCGCTGCGCGGCGAGAGTCTGTACCGCGAATTCATCGAGACGAAGGGCCCCGGGCTGCACCACATCGCGTTCGACGTTCCGGACTTCGCCGCCACGATCGCCGCCCTTTCCGAGGCGGGACTCGAGCTGCTGGCGGATGGGCGCGTCGGTCCCGGAAGTGAATTCGCCTACTTCGACTGCGAGGCTGCGGGTGCATCCGTGATCGAGATCCTCGGCTTCGATGAGGCCGTCCGGAGCTTCATGGACGGCCTGCGCCAACAGAGCGCAGAGCGGATCGAGGAGCAGGGCGCGTGAAGCGAAGCTGGTTCGAAACCTCCGTTCCGAAGCCGAGGCACCACACCGAAGACTCGAGGGGCGCTGCATGGGAAAGCTGAGCGGCAGGATTGCGATCGTAACCGGAGCCGCGTCGGGCATCGGCCGGGGGTGCGCGGAGCTCTTCGCGCGTGAAGGCGCGACCGTGGTCGTGGCCGACGTCCAGCAGAAAGCCGGCCGCGAGCTCGCCGAGACGATCGGCGGCAGCTTCGAATACGTCGACGTGACCGACCCGGCGTCGGTGGAGGCGATGATCGGTCGCGCCGCCGAACGTCACGGTCGCATCGACATCCTCATGAACAACGCCGGAATCGACGGAGCGCAGGCGAATACCGCAGACAGCTCGCTCGAGAACTGGGACCGGGTTCTCGCGATCAACTTGAATGGTGTGTACTACGGGATGAAGTACGTGCTGCCGTACATGGTCGACCAGAAGGGGGGCGTGATCCTGAATACCGCATCGACGGTCGGATTGAACGCAATGGGCGCGCTCCCGGCCTACAGCGCATCGAAGGCCGGCGTGATCCATCTGACCAAGGCCGTCGCCATCGAGAACGCGCTGCACCGGATTCGAGTGAATGCGATCTGTCCGAGTGTCGTGCTCTCGCCGTTGCTCGAGCACTTCATTGCGAACACGCCCGATCCCGAGGGAGCGCGTCAGGGCTTCGAGATGCTGAATCCGCTGCCGGGAATGGTGACCATCGAGGCGGTCGCGAAGTCGGCGTTGTTCCTGGTGAGCGACGATTCCGAGTTCATCACTGCCGTGGCGTTGCCGATCGACGGCGGGTACACCGCGCGATGAAGGATCTGAGCGGGAGAGTGGCGGTGGTGACGGGCGGCGGCGGCGGAATCGGCCGGGGCATCGCACTCGCGTTGGCGGATGCCGGAATGCACGTCGTGGTTGCGGACATCGACCTCGCGGCCGCCGAGGGCGTAGCGGCCGAGGTCGCCGATCGAGGCGTGCGGAGCCTCGCGCACGGGGTCGACGTGACGCGGCGCGACGAGGTCGAGCGCCTGGCCGAGCGCGCTTTTGCCGAGTTCGATGCCGTGCACCTGTTGTGCAACAACGCCGGCGTGACGACCTTCGGGATGATGGGAACGGACGTCCGCGACGAAGACTGGCATTGGATTCTCGCGGTGAACCTCGGTGGCGTGATCAACGGCATTCAGGCCTTCCTGCCGCGGCTGCAGGCGCAGGCCGGCGAGAAGCACGTCGTCAACACCGCATCCATCGCGGGCCTGCATCCATCGCCGCTCATCGCTCCGTACGTCGCGAGCAAGTATGCGGTGGTGGGCATCAGCGAAACGCTTCGGATGGAGGGCGGCGGCGCGAACATCAGCTGCTCGGTGCTGTGCCCGGGCAACGTCAGGACCGGCATCGTGCACAGCCAGCGAAATCGGCAGGAAGCCTTCGGGGAGCCCGTCGAAATCAACCCGATGATCGAGAAATCGATCGAGGACGGGCTCGATCCGCTGTTGGTGGGGCGCATCGTCCGGCAGGCGGTGATCGACGACGAACTCTACATCTTCACGCATCCCGAGACACGGGAGCCCGTAGAGGCGCGCTTCGCCTCGATTCGAGCCGGTTTCGATTGGGCGGATCGGCAATCGTGCGATGATTGACCGGGCCGACCGCGTGCCGAAAGTGCAGGAGGAATGCAGCGTGGATGAAATGAAGCTCGTGGAACTGATCGATCGTGTTGGAGTGATCGAAACCTTCAATCGCTATGCCTCGGGCATCGATCTTCGGGATCGCGATCTCTATCGGTCCTGCTTCGTCGACGAGATCACGGTCGACCTCGGAGCGGGCCCGCAGCCCAGCACCGCTGACGCATGGGTGGAACAGGCCTTCAACGCGGTGGGGGGCTTTCAGACGACCCAGCACATCATCACGAATCACGTGATCGACTTCGACGGCGATCGCGCGACCGCGGTCGCGTACCTGCACGCGCAGCATTTCAACCCGGACAACCTGTTCACGGTCGGCGGCTACTACGCCAACGAGCTGGTGCGCACGCCCGATCACTGGAAGATCGAGCAGTTCTGCTTGAAGGTGACCTGGACGAGGAACGTCTGAACGCCGGTGTGCACCGCCGAACGGAAAGTCAGGATCGAGAGGGGACAGACGTGTCGGGCAGACTCGAAGGCAAGACGGCGCTGATTACCGGCGGGGCCAGCGGCCTCGGCGAGGGAACGGTGCGTCTGTTCCTCGCAGAGGGTGCACGCGTGGTGATCGCGGACATCCAGGACGAACGCGGCGAGCGGATCGCGACCGAGCTCGGGGACGCCGCGATCTTCCAACACACGAATGTCGGCGATGAGGCGTCGATCGCGGCGGCGGTCGATCGGGCGATCAGCGAATTCGGTCGTCTCGACTGCCTGTTCGCGAACGCGGGAATCGTCGGAGCGGTGGGTCCGATCGATGAGTGCCCGGTGGAGGAATACGACGCCACCATGGCGGTCAACCTGCGCGGCGTGTTCTTGTGCATGAAGCATGCGGCGCGGGTGATGAAGCCCCAGGGAAGCGGCGTCATCCTGAGCTCTTCGAGCATCGCCGGGCTGCGCGGCGGCCTCGGCCCCCACGTCTACGCGACGGCAAAGACCGCATTGATCGGTCTCACGCGCAACGTAGCGGCCGAACTCGCTCGCAGCGGTATTCGCGTCAACTGCATTGCGCCCGGGAACATGGCGACCGAGATGATCGCGGGCATGGTGACGGGTGACCCCGATCGCGTCGGAGACCTCGCTCCCGGCATGGCCGCAGCGTCGCCGCTGCCCGGACGAGGAGGCACTCCCGCCGACGTCGCGTATGCGGCGCTCTACCTCGCGAGCGACGAAGCGGGCTTCGTGAGCGGACACACGCTGGTGGTGGATGCGGGGTTGACGACCGGAAGCGGCGGAGCACCGATGTTCGACCAGAAGGGGCCGCTGATTCGCGAAGCCGGAAGACGCGGCCTCGACGACGATTGACCGTCGGGGGCGCGCGGCGATCGGCTCGCGTCAGCCCTTCTTCCGGCCGCCGAATTCCTTCAAGCGCTTCAGCGTGTCGGGCGTGGCGCCGGAGCTGTTGGCGCGTTCGAACGCGAGCCCCTCGGCGAGGGTGTAGCGCTGTCCCTCGTTCAAGAGCCGCTTTTGAGCTCGAAGCGTGTACCACGAATTCGCCGCGATTGCCCCGGCCAGTTCGGCCGCGCGCGCGTCGAGTACGCCGTCGGCCACGCACTCATTGGCGAGTCCCAGGCGAACGCTCTCGCAACCGTCGACGACGCGGCCGCTGAACATCATGTCCTTTGCACTCAGCAGACCCACACGACGCGGAAGCCGCTGGCTCATTCCCCAGGTCGGCGTCATGCCCCATCTGCCGTGGGTGTCGCTGAATCGGGCCGTGTCGGAAGCGAGCAGCAAGTCGCAGGCGAGCACGACTTCGAGCGCTCCCGTGTAGCAGTGGCCGCGCACGGCTGCGATTACGGGCTGGGGCATTGCTTCGATCGCATCGAGGGTTTCGGCCTGGAACTCGGGCGTCGGTGCGGCTTCACCGGCCTGGATCGCGCGCAGGTCGTTGCCGGACGAGAATGATTTGCCTGCGCCGCACAGGATGACGCAACC
>Ga0210064_1000164_pt1 | contig 31999 bp, 30 predicted proteins | sample Muzzi_CordC_D2_FD_185531 | JGI IMG/M metagenome (GOLD analysis project Ga0210064, IMG submission 185531) | Wetland microbial communities from San Francisco Bay, California, USA, that impact long-term carbon sequestration - Muzzi_CordC_D2 (SPAdes) | ecosystem: Environmental > Aquatic > Marine >... | reverse complement strand
CCCGGCTTGGTTTGTTCCCGGCGGCGGGGTTTCCGGAGTGGGACCAGTGGTATCATCATCCGCGCTTGCGGCCTCCCCGGGGGCCTCCCCCTGCATTCCATCCGGCATCGATCCAGATGCGATTTCCGCCTTTTTGACGGAAAGCTGCCGGATGCGGTTGTTTTCGACGCGGTCCACAACGAATTCCACTCCCTCGACTACAAGCGTGGTACCGACTGCAGGTAATTCACCAAACCGGTCGAGCACCAGCCCGCCAATGGTCTCGGCATCCTCCACCGGCAGGTTTTCGCCGAATTCACTGTTGAAATATTCGATCGACATGGTGCCATCGACATGGAGACTGCCATCCGGCAGCCGCCTGCATTCCATCCCGGTTACTGCGCTGGAGGCCGCATCGGATGCACTGGGCAGGTCACCGAAGATACACTCCAGCAGATCCTCCATGCTGACGAGACCGGTCACCCCCCCGTACTCATCCACGGTCAGGGCGAGTGACAGCTTGCGGTTGCGAAATGTATTGAAAAGGTCGGCAGCGAGTTTTGATTCCGGCACGAAATACGGTTCCCGCAGCAGCTCCCGCAATCCTTTCCGGGAACCTGATATGCGAGCCGCATCCAGACCCAGCAAATCCCGCGCATAAAGAATACCGAGGATATTGTCCCGGTGCTCTCCGTAGACCGGAACCTTGGTACGGCGGGTACGCCGCAACTCGCCAATGATTTCCGGAAGCGGCATGTCAATCGGCAGAAATAATATATTCGACCGCGGTGTCATTACCTCTTCAACGGTCTTGTTGCCGAAATCGAAAATTTGATCGATATACTGTGCCTCGGTAACATCCAGGGTACCTTCACCAACCGCTTCCCTGGCCAGGGTCCGCACCATATCCTCGGTAATGATATTGGCGCGCGAACGTTCCCTGCCTACAATCAGGGTTGTCACCCAGTCCGCCACCAGGCGGACCATTCTGCGCAATGGCGTAATCAGTAACGCAAAGATCTCGATCGGCCGGGCCTGGAAACTGGCAAAAGCGACATTGTTGCGAATCGCCAGCGTCTTGGGGGTGATTTCTCCCACCAGCAGCAGGATGGGAACCATGATGAACAGGTTTACAAACTTGTTTTCCGCCCCCAGCATCTGGATAACGAATGCTGCCGAAATCACCGAGGCCGCCACATTTACAAATTCATTCGCGATCAGGATGGTAACAATCAGACGGCGTGGCTGACTCAACAGGCGCTCGATCAGACCGGCGCTGGGATTACCGTCGCGCTGCATCTGTTCCAGCTGGATCCTGCTGAGTGAAAACAGGCTGGTTTCAGAACTGGAAAAAAACCCGGAAAGTCCCAACAGGAAAACAAACAGCACCAGTTCGATCCAGAGTGTGATATCCACTTCAGAATGCCCTGGCCTGCATCAGGGGCGGCACTGTCGATAAAACATTGCACATAAAGCAATAATAGTGACAATATATGTCCATTATCAAACAAAATAACGATATGCCCGATCGGGATTTCTGTGATTTCCGGGAATTCCCGGCTTCTGGCAGCCAGTCACAGCGTGAGGAGATTGCAGAATCCCCTCTGCCATAATGGTTACAGGAAAGTGGGAATGCGATACGAGTTCACCATACCGGCACAGCTGGAAATCGACGCGGTGCAGGCACGCCTGCGGGAAAACCTTCACCTGCAGGCGGAACCGTCCCGGGAACTCAGGCGTGGTTATTACGACACTTTCGACTGGCGGCTGTACGCCAATGGCTCCGTCCTGGAAGCGGTCGCTGACGGTCGAGGGCAGCGCCTGATCCTGCGCAATCTGAATGATCATAAAACCCTGGCACAAGTCACGCTTCCCGGAGCCCCCGGATTCGCCCGCGACCTGCCGCCGGGGCAAATACGACAACTGCTCGAGCCCCTGCTGGAAATGCGCGAACTGCAACCGGTCATCCGGGGCCGGTCCCGGGAGCACGCCTTGCGGGTACTGAACAAGGATGATAAAACCGTGGTCCGCCTGGTGATTTCACAGAGCGCGGCACAGCGTCGCAGCGGCAGAAAAACCTGGAAACTGGAAAATCAGGTAGCGGTTATTCCGGTTAAAGGCTACCCAAAGCCACTGCGCCAGGTCATCAGTCTACTGGAAGATCTGGGCCTGGAACCGGCCACCGAAGACCCCTTTCTGACAGCCCTTGCCAGGGTGGGGGAAACCCCGGGGAACTATACCTCCAAGCTGAACCTGGAACTGACAGGCGATATGCGGGCCGATCAGGCGGCCCGAACGATACTGCACCAGCTGCTGGAGACCATGCTGGTCAACGAAGCGGGCACCCGCAAAGGTACGGATACTGAATTCCTGCACGATTTTCGGGTGGCGGTGCGCCGCACCCGTTCCGCCCTGTCCCAGATCAAGGACGTCCTTCCGGCGCGCATCGTCAACCGTTACAAGACCGAATTTGCCTGGCTCGGGCAGGTGACGACCCCGGTTCGCGACCTGGACGTCTACCTGCTCACCTTCGACAGCTATCGCGACAGCCTGCCGGCTGCAGCCCGGGATGACATCGAACCGCTGCGGAGTTTTCTGCAACGCCACCACAAGAGCGCCCACCAGGCACTGGTCAGGGCGCTGGACTCGGCCCGTTACCGGCGACTGGTGAAAAACTGGCGAGAGTTCCTGGAATCACCCGCCCCGCAACGATCGACGTTGCCAAATGCACGCCGCCCGGCCGTGGAAGTGGCCCGCGAACGTATCTGGCGTGTCTACCGGCGCACGCTAAAGGAAGGCCGGGCCATTGAACCGCAGACTCCAGCGGAAGCACTGCATGAACTCCGCAAAACCTGCAAGAAACTCCGCTACCTGATGGAGTTTTTCCAGAACCTGTTTCCCGCGGACCGGATCAAGGCGCTGATCAAGGTGCTCAAGACGCTACAGGACAATCTGGGCAATTTCCAGGACTACGAGGTACAGGTAATGGCGCTGAAGCATTTCAGCCACCTGATGGTCGCGGAAAACCATCCATCCCCCGACACGCTGCTGGCGATGGGCATGCTGATTGAAGGTCTGGAGCGCCGCCAGCACCTGGCTCGGGAGGAATTCGCAGATTGCTTTGCCGGCTTTGCCCTGCCGGAAAACCAGGAACACTTCCGGGAACTGTTCGCAGAATCCGCATGACGAGGAATCCGCCGCCGTGAAGGTGATCGCAACGTATAACATCAAGGGGGGCGTCGGCAAGACGGCCGCTGCCGTCAACCTCGCCTGGCTCGCGGCCCGTGAAGGGGCCCCGACACTGGTCTGGGACCTCGACCCCCAGGGGGCCGCCAGTTATTACTTTCGCATCAAGCCCAGAATCAAGGGTGGCGGCAAACCCATGGTGCAGGGAAAACGGGATCTGGAAGACTTTATCCGCGGCACCGATTACGAACTCCTCGACCTGCTGCCGGCTGATTTCTCCTATCGCAATATGGACCTGTTTCTGGAGCAGGCGAAGAAACCCGCCCGCCAGTTGCACAGACTGCTCAAACCCTTCCACAGCGAGTACTATTATGTTTTCCTGGATTGTCCTCCGAGTATTTCGCTCGCCTCCGAAAGTGTATTCGAGGCAGCGGATGCCGTTCTGGTGCCCACCATTCCGACCACTCTGTCGTTGCGCACCTACCAGCAGATCAGAAAATTTTTCAAACAGCAGGGGCTGGACCCGCTCAAGGTAATGTCTTTTTTTTCCATGGTCGACCAGCGCAAGCAACTGCACCGTTCGATCGTCAGTTCACCCCCGGAGTACATGGTCGACCTGCTCGATTCGTACATTCCCTACAACAGCATCGTGGAACGCATGGGTGTCCATCGTGCCCCCCTGGGTGATTTCGCAGCCAGCAGCCAGCCGGTACGCTGTTACGAAGCCTTGTGGGAAGACATCAAGAATCGGCTGCCCGCCACCAGCTACTGACTCGCTCTTTCCTGCCAAAACCCGCACCGCACCGGTCTCTGAATTGACGTAAATCAAAAAATCGACACAAATCAGCCAATAACGATTGCCACCCGTATCGGCTGATGACAATATGGGTCTCTCCAGTTCGCGACACCTTTTTGATAAAAAACAGGGGGTAAGGAATATGAAACCAGCCATTCTTGATATACAGGGTATCGGACCGGCAGCCGCTCGTGCACTTGCGGAACATAACCTCAAAACCCTGAAGGCACTTGCCGGGGCCTCTATCGACGAGATTGCCGCGGTTCCCGGCTTCAGCGTCGCCCGCGCGACCAACGTCGCCGCGGCAGCAACCGGACTGCTTGCCGCCTCCGGCATGTCCATGCCGGCAGATGACAACGCAAAAAAACCTGCCAGGAAAGGCAAAAAGGGGAAAAAAGCGGGAAAAGATAACAAGCAGCAGAAAAACAGCGGCAAGGGCAAAGACAAGGGCAAAGACAAGGGCAAGGGTAAGGGTAAGGGTAAGAATAAAGACAAGGGTAAAAAGAAAGGCAAGTGACCGGGCCATAGCGCTCATCCTCTGCCTGGCCAGGCTCCTGCCCCTTCACATCATGCGTCACAACGCATGATCACCAGCATGCCCGCCCCACGAGACAGGACGTCACGCAAATATCATCTCATGGTAACAATTCGGTAACATACCGGTGGTACTATACCTGAGCCGCAACTAATACGAATCTAATATTCCTCTAGCATTTCTCTAACCTGCTTGTGAATACTACCGACCGGGTAAGGAATGCGAGTCTGGAAACACGCGCAGATCCGGTTTTAGGCAAACGGGAATACCCGTGATAAGCGCGGGTTCCGGTTTTATGTAACCATCTATATAGGAGTTTCATCTGAATGAACATCAAGCTTTTATTATCCGCATCTCTGCTGACGACCGCCCTGATACCCGCCATCGCCCCGCAGGCACGCACCCTGATCCAGAACAAGGGTTCCGATACCCTGGTCAACGTCGCCCAGGCCTGGGCGGAAGCCTATCCCGAGGTAAATCCCGAAGTCGCTGTCGCCGTCTCCGGCGGGGGCTCCGGTACCGGTATCGCGGCCATGATCAACGGCACTGTGGATATCGCCAACGCCAGCCGCAAGATGAAGGACAAGGAAATCAAGCTTGCCGAGGAGCATGGCCAGAATCCGGTAGAGCATGTCGTCGGCTACGATGCGCTGGCGGTATTTATCAACAAGAACAACCCGATCGAGTCAATGACCTTCGAGGAGCTGAAAAACATCTTCGGTCGTGATCCCAAGGTCAAAAAGTGGTCGGACATGGGCATAACCGTACCGGGCTGCAAGGACGAGATCGTGGTCGTCAGTCGGCAGAACAATTCCGGCACCTATGCCTACTTTAAGGAGACCATCCTGGGCAAGGGCGGCAAATACCGCCAGGGCACGCTGGACATGCAGGGTTCCAAGGATGTCGTCGACCTGGTGGAGAAGACCCCCTGTGCCATCGGCTACAGTGGTCTGGCCTATGCCACGGAACACGTCAAAATGGTCTGCGTCGCAACAACCGGCGCGGAGGACTGCGTGAGCCCGAGTGTGGCCACGGCCAGCGACCGCAGCTACCCCATCGCCCGCCCGCTGTTCATGTACACCAACGGTGAACCGCAGGGCGCCATCAAGGAATACCTGGACTGGATCCTCAGCGATGCCGGCCAGTGCATTTTGCTGAAAAAGGGTTACGCGCCGGTGAGTGATGTAACCTGCGAATGATGCAATAATTCTCCGGCAACCCTGGACTGCATGCAGCCAGGTTACCACGGTCAACGGTGTGCAGTGCTACGTCACTGCACACCTCACGCCCGGTAAAAATCCAACAAACCAATACAACCTGAAATCGTCGGACACGAGACTATGAGTCACTACGAAGAACGTCTGGAAAGAGACCTGGCCCGGATTCGTGAGCGCGCGGCAGAAATGGCCGGTCTGGTGGAAGGCGGTATCAAAAATGCAATGCATTCCCTGCAGACCGGCAATCACACCCTCGCCGCTGCAACCATACTTGCCGATCACCAGATCAACCGCAGCATGCGGGAGATCGACCAGCTGTGCCATGGTTTCATCGCATTGCACCTGCCCAGCGCCGGTCATCTGCGATTGCTGTCCTCGGTGATCCGGGCGAACATCGAACTGGAGCGCATCGGGGATTACGCCGTCACCATCGCGCGGGAAGCGATCCAGTTGTCGGCACCACCCGGCGGTCCGATGGCCCGGGAACTGGAGCGTGTCGGCAGCGAAACCCAGCTCATGCTGCGCCAGGCCATCAAGGCATTCAACGAACTCAATGCCGATATGGCCAGAACCACCATGCTGATGGAAGAGCAGATGGAGAACGATCTGGATATCATATATGCCGAGTTGATGACCAACGAAGACCGCGAGGCCGTCAAGAGCCTGCTGGCCATCTTTGCCGTATTCAACCAGTTGAAACGGGTTGCCGATCAGGCCAAGAACCTGTGCGAGGAAACCGTATTCGCCGCGACCGGCGATGCCAAGGCGCCCAAGGTCTATAATATTCTGTTCGTGGATGAGGACAACAGCTGCCTGAGCCAGATTGCCGAGGCCATTGCCCGCAAGTATTTCCCCGGCAGCGGCGTCTATACGAGCGCCGGTCGCCGACCCGCGGCCAGTCTGAATACCGCCATGACGGGCTTTATGGAACAGCACGGTATCCACCTCGCTGATACCAGACCCAAGGCGGTGGACATGACGCCGCTGGAACTCACTACCCAGCATCTGATCATCAGCCTGCAGGGCCCGGTAAACACCTATTTCAAACAGATCCCTTTCCATACCACGCCACTGGAGTGGGACATCGGGCCAGCACCCGCCGATGATGACCCGGAAAAGGCGGGCAAACGACTGGAAGAAATCTACCGGGAAATTGCCACCCAGGTCCGTGACCTGATGGAAACCCTGCGCGGTGAAGGTGCACCGTAGATGGCAGCTTCCCGTCACGCGGAGGATTTTGACCGCCGTAATGCCGACTGGTATATCGACAAGCTGGTGCAGATACTGGTTTTCATCGGTGGCATCTCGGCCATTGTCTTCGTCGTCGGGATCTTTGTCTTCATCACCAAGGAAGGCATTGGTTTTATCCTCGATCGCTTCGACTTCACGGAATTCTTTACCTCCCCCTACTGGTACCCGGCCGATGAGGATGCTCCGGAATACGGCATCCTGGCACTGATTGCCGGTACCGCCAGCGTCACCGGGCTGGCCATGCTGGTCGCCATCCCGTTTTCACTGGGCGCCGCCATCTTTGTGGCCGAATTTGCCACCGGCAAGACCCGCGAAACACTCAAGGTGCTGGTGGAACTGCTGGCGGCCATCCCTTCGGTGGTATGGGGCTTTATCGGCTTAAGCATCATGAACCCGCTGATCATCGAACTGTTCGACGTCCCGGTGGGACTGAACGTGTTGAACGCCGGCATCATTCTCGGGCTGATGGCGGCACCGATCATGACCTCCATTGCCGAGGATGCGCTCAAGGCGGTCCCCGACCGCTACCGGGAGGCGGCAGAAGCCATGGGGGCCACCCGCTGGCAGGTGATCTACAAGACCGTGCTGCCGGCTGCCAAGAACGGCCTGCTGGGTGCGGTGCTACTGGGCGTAGGCCGGGGTTTCGGGGAAACCATGGCGGTACTGATGGCGACCGGACACTCGATCAACATCCCGCACAGTATCTTCGACTCGGTGCGCGCCCTGACCGCCACCATTGCCGCGGAACTGGGCGAAACCGCAGTGGGTTCAGATCACTACCAGGTGCTGTTCACCATCGGCATATTCCTGTTTCTGATCACCTTCGTCATCAACCTCACCGCCGACCTGATCGTACGCGGTGTACGCAAGGGATAATCGCCATGTTCGAGGCAACCGAACTCAACCTGAAAAACCAGCGGACCCAGCGGTTGTACAGGATTCTGTTCATGATGATGACGGGGTTACTGATCGCACCGGTGCTGATCATCCTGGCAACGCTGATCGTCAAGGGCGGCTCGATCATCTCCATCGATTTCCTGTTTACCGATCCCACCGATGGCATGACGGCGGGCGGTATTTTCCCGGCCCTGTTCGGTACCGTCTGGCTGGTGGCCGTGGCGCTGCTGATCTCCGTCCCGCTGGGGATCGCAGCCGCCATCTATCTCAGCGAATATGCCGGCAACAACTGGTTCACCCGCATCATCAATCTGGCCATCATCAATCTGGCCGGGGTGCCGTCGATCGTGCACGCCCTGTTCGGCGTGGGGGCCTTCGTGCTGTTCTTCAAGTTTGGCACCAGCATCCTGGCCGCCAGCCTCACCCTGGCCATCATGACCCTGCCCGTCGTCATCGTCGCGACCCGCGAATCACTGCAGGCGGTGCCCCTCGCCTTCCGTGAAGCCTGCTGGAACATGGGCGCCACGCGCTGGCAGACCATCCGCCGCGTAGTGCTGCCCAACGCCGTCAGCGGTATCCTGACCGGTGTCATCCTCGAGGTATCGCGTACCACGGGTGAAACCGCACCCATCATGTTTACCGGTGCCGTGTTCTTCACCCCGTTCCTGCCGCAGGGTATATTCGACCAGACCATGGCAATGTCCCTCCACCTGTTCGTGGTCTCCACCCAGGTACCCGGTGTCCCGGAGGACCTCCCCTATGGCGTGGCACTGGTGCTGATCGCCATGGTGTTGATAATGAACAGTCTGTCGATTGCCTTCCGGATCTACCTGCGGGGCAAAAAGAAATGGTAGCCGCAGCGCAGTCCCCCGCGGACGCCCACGCAAGCACGCAAACCACCGCGCCGCCCGTCAAGCTGGAAGTGCGTGATCTGAGTATCCACTATGGCACGGCCACCGCACTGGGCAACGTCAGCCTGCAGGTGCGGGAACATGAGATCTTCGGGGTTATCGGTCCTGCCAATGCCGGCAAGACCTCGTTCCTGAAGACGCTGAACCGCATGGATATGTTCAACAGTAACATGCATGTGGAGGGCGACATCCTGTTCAACGGTCGCAACATCCGTCACCTGGAAAACGTCTATGCGCTGCGATCCCGCATCGGCGTGGTATTCCCGCTGCCGGTCGGTCTGCCGATGACGGTATATGATAATGTGGCCCTGGCTCCGCGGCTTTCCGGCCTGAAGAACAAGACTGACCTCGATATCATTGTCGAGCGCTGCCTGGCCCGTGCGGCACTCTGGGACGAAGTCAAGGACCGGCTGAATTCCCTCGGCAGCCTGCTTTCCGGTGGTCAGCAGCAGCGCCTTACCATCGCACGCGCGCTGTCCCAGAACCCCGAAGTGCTGATGCTTGACGAATTCTCAATCGCGGTAGACCCGGTAACGACCATGCGCATCGAGGACGTACTCAAGGAACTGAAACAGGAAATGACCATCATCCTGGTTACCAATCTGGTGCAGCAGGCCCGCCGCCTCGCCAGCCGCACGGCGTTTTTCCTCGATGGGGAATGCGTGGAGATCGGCGAAACCGAGGCGCTGTTCACCGGCGAGGTCAAGGACCCTCGCACCCGGGACTATGTCGAAGGCCGCTTCGGGTAACCATGAAAACTGGAATCTGCAACGGGTAAATCATGAACACGAGCAGTCAGGCGGTTAGCGGCGACCCGGCGGAATATGCCATCCAGACCGGGAAACTGAATCTCTGGTATGGCACCTTTCAGGCGCTGTTCGACGTTGACCTGAACATCAAGAATGGAATCATCACCTCCCTCATCGGGCCATCCGGTTGCGGCAAGTCCACGTTCCTGCGCAGTGTCAACCGCATCAACGAACGTCTTGGGTATGTTCGCATCGAGGGTACCATCAGGGTCTACGACCACAACATCTACGACCCGGCCGTGGAACTCGTACAGGTCCGCAAGCAGGTAGGCATGGTCTTCCAGCGTCCCAACCCGCTGCCGATTTCCATTCGCGACAATGTCCTGTTCGGCTACAACCTGCATGCGCAGGGCAAGCGGGCCTCGCGCAGCGAACAGGATGATATCGCCGAGGATGCCCTCAGGCAGGTGCTGTTATGGGACAAGGTCAAGGATCGCCTCCGTAGCAAAGCCACGGAACTTTCCCTGGAGGAGCAGCAGAAACTCTGTATCGCACGCCTGCTACCCGTAAAGCCCGGGGTTTTGCTGATGGATGAACCCTGCTCCGCCCTCGATCCCAAGGGTACCGAGGCCGTCGAGGAACTCATCTGGGATCTGCGCGGAAAATACACCATCCTCATCGTGACCCATAACATGGCCCAGGCACGGCGCGCCAGCGAAGAGTGCATCTTCATGCTGATGGGCAAGGTCGTGGAACACACGGACACCGATAAAATGTTCGTGACCCCCAGGAGAAAGGAAACCGCCGACTATATCGAGGGTCGCTACGGCTAGCAGGAAGTTCTTTGCAATGCCCGGAGGTTGCCGCCACCCTCCCGTGTATTTCCCTGGCGGCTTTGCACCCTGAGCAAACTGCCATATCCTTGCAACCCATGTACAGCATCCTTGTGGTAGATGATGATCACGCCATTCGTGAAATGCTCCATATGGCCCTTGCCAGCAATGGCTACGAGGTAGCCGAGGCCGGAAATGCACTGGATGCACTGCAAGCGATCGATTCCCGAAGGCCTGATCTGATCCTGCTGGACTGGATGCTGCCCGGACAGTCCGGGTTCGAGCTGGCCCGTTCCCTGCGTGCTGATGACACCCGCGATACCATCCCCATCATCATGTTGACAGCCCGGGGGCAGGAAGATGACAAAATCCGCGCACTCGAGGCCGGTGCCGATGACTACGTATCCAAACCCTTTTCGGTCAGTGAACTGCTGGCCCGTATCAAGGCCGTATTGCGCCGCACGGCACGGAACGAGACCGGGGAACAACTGGAGATCGCCGGTCTGCTACTGGATCCGGCTGCGCATCGGGCCAGCGCCGGGGGAGCCCCTCTGGCGCTGGCGCCGCTGGAATTTCAGTTACTCCGTTTTTTCATGACACACCAGGAGCGGGTCTACAGCCGCCAGCAACTGATCGACCTGGTCTGGGACAACAGTGTCTATGTAGAAGAACGCACCGTAGATGTCCACATCCGCCGCCTGCGCAAGGCCCTGGAACCGTCCGGGCTTGACCGCCTTGTACAAACCGTCCGGAGGGCCGGTTATCGCTTTTCCACACAGGACTGAGGCCGGATAATACCCCGCAGATACATCCATAAGCCCGGTTAAAGGCGTATTTATTGGTATCACAGATGGCTATTATGTACCTGCCTGCTGAATACAGGGTTATCGATGTCAAAGAACTGGACAGAGGAGTTGTGGCTGTTGCTGGGAATTGCGGCGCTTGCCGCCGGCGCGGGGTTGCTGACCGGAAAGTTTCTGCTGTGCACCCTGTCTGGAGTGCTGATCTACCTTGCCTGGCACCTGTACCATATTACCCGCCTGCCGCACCTGCTCGGTGAACATCAGCAAACCGCCATAACCCCGTCCGCCGGTTTGTGGAAAGGTATTTTCCGGGAGATCACCCGTCAGCAAACGACCGGGCACAAGCGTGAGCACCGGCTGTTACGGGACCTGAACCGGTTTCGCGACACCGTCTCCGTATTGCCCGATGCCGTGGTACTTCTTGGTCATGATGGAACAATTGATTGGACCAACCCGGCTGCCGCAACCCTGCTGGGTATCAGCCGCACGGAATCTGCCGGACAGCAGTTTGTGGATATGGTACGCGATCCGGTACTGGAGGAATACCTTGCAGACAAGGACTTCGAGCACCCCTTGATAGTAACTGCACCCGCCAACAAGTCGAAAATTCTGTCGCTTTATGTCACTTTCCTGGACAAAGGTCAACAACTGCAGATGATCGTCGCCAGGGATATAACCCGCCAATACCATCTCGATACTGCGCAGCAGGATTTCGTGGCCAATGTCTCGCATGAATTGCGAACGCCGCTGACGGTCATAACCGGTTTGCTGGAACAACTGGATCCGGATAAACACGAGCCTCCCCCCCGGGAACGGGCCATCGAACTGATGCAAAAGCAGGCGGCGCGTATGGGTGAACTGATTACCGACCTGCTGGAACTGTCACACCTGGAATTAACCCGGAAGCCGCCTGCAGATAACCGGGTACCCGTCCCGGGATTGCTTGCGGCAATTGTCGAGGAAGCACAGGCCCTGAGCGATTCGACAAATCACATAATGCAGGTCGAAATCCACTCTGCGGCCGGGTTGCGTGGCGACCGGAAGGAACTGCGTACCGCCTTCTCGAATCTTGTCACCAATGCCATCCGGCACACCCCGGACCGTACGGAAGTCTGTATCCGCTGGTGGGTTGACAGCGACGGTGCCCATTTCGGTGTCAGTGACAACGGTGCGGGCATCGCAGCACGCCATCTGCCGCGTCTCACCGAGCGCCTGTACCGTGTAGATGCCAGCCGCTCGCGGAAGACCGGCGGCACGGGTCTTGGCCTGGCCATTGTTAAACAGGTCCTCGATCGCCATCAGGCCGTACTGGAAATCACCAGCCAGGTGGGACGTGGCAGTACCTTTATCTGCCATTTCCCTGTGAGGAGTGTAATCACCCCGGAAATGATGCAGGATCTGGCGATTTCAGAGTGAAGATACCGGCTATCCATCTGATACACTCTATACATCCTGTGCTGGATGACGTTACAGACATCGTGGAATACCGGTCTCCTTCTGCATGATGAAACAGTCGCTATGGCAAAAGATTCGGGATCATTTCCGCCCGGATTGCGTAACCATTACCCTGGACCAATCCCAGAAGCTGCGACTATCCGGGAAGGAACTGCGGATACCGGTTCAGGAATACACCGGGTACCGGATCGAGTTGGGCAAGCAGATTCTCCATCTTTATCCAGATTCCGGCATGGCAGAAACTGGCAATGAGGCACCCTGCGATTTCATCCTGCTTGACCCGGACCGCTATTTTACCGGGATCACCCACCTGCAGAGACTATCTCCCGGGTGCACGCTGACGATAGACCGGAATATTGAATACCAGGAATATATATTCAGCGCACCGCGGGATGCATTCCGGCGCCATTTCTCCGTATCCCACACGGGAGACGCCCTGGTTTTCAGGGACCCGATATCGGAACTTGGAACCTACGTTTCCCTGATCACCGACAGACGGGAAACCTCCAGAATTGCAAACCGGCGCAGGGCGGCCCTGATACGGATCAGGGAGATCTTCGGAGGCCCGCTTGAACCGTTGTCCGCCAGCAGTGCCCTCGACACCTTGCGACAGGTCAACAGGCTGCTCGTTAACGATGCCTATCGACGCAAGGATTCCCTGGGCAACCCGGGCGGGGTCCTGGAGTTGCCGGCTCACCTGACCCCGATTCTTGTCGGCGACCTGCATGCACGGCTTGATAACCTGCTCAAGGTGCTGAGTGAGAACGCCTTCCTGGAAAGTCTGGAGAACGGTAGCGGCGCACTCGTTATGCTTGGTGACGCCGTACACCCGGAAGAATCCGGCGAACTCGCGGAAATGGACAGCTCGCTTTTGATGATGGACCTGATTTTCAAGTTGAAACTCCAGTTTCCCCGACAGGTCTTCTATATCGTCGGCAATCATGACAGCTTCCTGCATGAGCTGATGAAACAAGGCATCCCCCAGGGCCTGCTCTGGGATAAACACGTGGTGGCATCACGGGGGGAGGAATACAAGACGGAACTCGAAGTCTTCTACCGGCAGTCACCCTTGCTGGCGCTCTCGCAGGATTTTATCGCATGCCATGCAGGGCCCCCGCGCAGAAAAATTTCGCGGCAGGCGCTGGTAGATGTGCGCCAGTTTCCCGAAATCGTACATGACATGACCTGGAGCCGTATCCGGACTCCGGCATTTCCCGCCGGCTACACCCGCTATGATGTCCGCCAGTTCCGCAAGGGTCTGGAAGTCGACAGCGAGATACCGTTTATCGTGGGTCACCATCCCTACTCGCCGGATGGAACCCTGTGGCTGAATGTCGGCCAGATCAATCACCACCACATCCTGATCAGTGCAAGGCCAGACCGCGTAGGGATATTCACCCGCATTGACGGCAGGATGGTGCCGCAGATCTATCCAGCTGAACCGCTGGCCGCCTGGCTGGACCGGCAAGGCTCCTAGCCCGGATTGTCTGCATGCCGTAAGGCGTTGGACACACTACTTTACGTCGCTGACCATCTCCGGATCGACGATAGCCCGGGGCATACCTTCAAAGTCGGTGCGCACGATCACCCGCATCCCGCAACGGTGGAAGTGCAGCGCCAGGAATTCATACACCGCGCTCTGCCGCTCGACTTCCTCCCTGGTAAGTCCCGCGTCTACCGGGTGACTCCCGGTCGCAGACCTGGCCTTGCGTATCGTGTAAATACGCTCCGTGGGCGGTAGCTGAAAATCGAACACAAAACGCGCCTTCCAGTTGATCTGGAAAAACCAGATCACCCCCGGTGGTATCCGGATCCGCCCGAAATCAACCGGCGCCGGAGCAGCAAGCCAGTTACGGTCAAATACGCTATGACTTTCACGAAACCCGTTGAACGGAACGCCGAAATGCACTTCACGTGGCCGGAATGCCAGCACCCGGCTGCGCCACCAGTTATCCTGCGCGAGGTCGATATAGCCCTCTTCCGGCCAGCCGCCCAGCTTCTGGATCAAGCTGGTCTTGCCACTGTTAGGCGGGCCGGTGACGATGATCTGGCGAAAATGTACGCCACGGGGAAAAGCCACGCCCTTGATCCAGTCGATCTCATCGACTTCAACACTCTTCAGGGACATTTATTTTCCGGACTGATTAAATATCAATGCCCTGCGTAACGAAATTCCTGCCTGTCCATTCCCGGGACAGGATGACACTCTGTTTGCGTCATCCGCTTACCGGGCAGGCAGGCGTTACGTAAAAATGCCTTTCAGCGTGAAGAAAAACAGCGCGGCAAGCAAGCCGCCGACCGGCAGTGTCACGAGCCACGAGACTACAATACCGCCAATGACCCGCAGGTCGATTGCCCCGACACCCCGTGCCAGACCAACACCGATAACGGCACCCACGGCGATATGGGTTGTGGAAACCGGCAGACCGGTACGGGATGCCAGTACAACGGTTGCCGCCGCGGCCAGGGTTGCACAATAGCCCCGGCTCGGTGTGAGTTGTGTAATGCCACTGCCGATGGTCTTCATCACCCGGTAGCCCATGGTCGCGAGCCCGACGACAATGCCTGCGCCGCCGAGAGCCAGAATCCACAAGGGCAATGCCGCCGTTTGAGCCACTTGTCCGCCTGATTGTACGATGCTGACTACGGCTGCAAGGGGACCGATACCGTTGGCGACATCGTTCGATCCATGCGCGAAGGCCATGGCACAGGCGGTAAAGATCATCATGGGGGTAAACACCTTTTCCACGCTGGCAAAGTGAAAATCCCGGTCAGCACCCGGATCAACCTTGACCCTGTTGATCAGGAACCACCCAATACCCGCGAGCGCCAATCCGAAAATCACCGCCACCACGAAGCTCATTGTGACGGACAGATCAATATTCAGGTGCTTCAGCCCCTTGAACAGGGTAACGAGGGAGATTATAAAACCAACCAGAAAAACATAGGCCGGGCCCCAGAGTTTGGCACTCTGAAATGGATTTTCTGTATTCAGGATCAGGCGCCGGATACTCATCATCAACAGGAAGGCAATGGCCCCGCCCAGCACCGGTGACACCACCCAGCTGGCTGCGATCTGTGAAACCTTGCCCCACTCCACGGCATCGACCCCGATACCCACCACTGCAAACCCGATAACGGCACCCACGATGGAGTGCGTGGTGGAAACCGGCCAGCCCCTGGTAGATGCAATCATCAGCCAGATCGCCGCAGCCAGCAGTGCAGCTAACATGCCGAAGACCAGGGTCTCCGGATTATCGGCAATGGATGAAGAGTCGATAATGCCCTTGCGGATCGTCGCTGTGACATTACCACCGGCGATAAATGCGCCGGTAAATTCGAAGATTGCCGCAATCAGTATCGCCTGCTTGACTGTGATGGCACCCGAACCTACCGAGGTACCCATGGCATTTGCCACGTCATTGGCGCCAATGCCCCAGGTCATATACAGCCCAAAGACGATTGCCAGAGCCATAAAGACAACACCGTAAGTGGTTATTATTTCCATTGGTCTACCCCAGGATCAGTTTTCTGTTACCAAAATATGCCCGTGCAGGGAGCCGGTGCACAGCTGTTCATTCTCTGGTTGCAAGTACCGGCCTCCACGCGCCACCCCCGGCAGCCAGATTACCGGGCGATCAGAAGACGCAAACGGTCCCCCACCTTTTCTGCATAATCTGCCAGATCCCCGACCCACTGGATCAGTTGATACCACATCATAACGGAGACCGGCTTGATCTCGTCCTCATGCTGGAACAGGCGATGTGCAAGTTCGAGACCGAGTTCATCCGTTTCATCCTCGATCTTATTCAATTTCTCAACCATGTCCTCTACCCGGCTGGCCTCGCGCCCGCGAAACCCCATTTCCAGCAGCTCGTCGAGCTCTTCGATAATTTTTGCTGACATATCGCAAACATCCACACAACGTCGTGTCAGTGCCAGCATGGGCTCGCGCATAAACTCGGGGAGTTCCATGGGACGCTCGATCAGCAACCCGGCAATATCCTGGGCGGTATCGGCGATGGAATCCTGCATCTGCAGCACTTCGAGCAGATCACGCCGATCCACCGGCATGAACAGGCTTTTTGGCAGGTTATTGCGCAGTTCGTTCTTGATTTTGTCAGCCGCGGCTTCCTGTTCGAAGATCCCCTCCTTGGCTGCTTTTACGCCTCCGGCATCACCTTCGGCGAGTGCCTCGAACAGGGTGGGGACCTGGTGTACACATTCCAGGACCACGCGCATATGGGCCTGCAGGGCCGAGAACGGTGACTTGCGAAAAAGACTTGCGAACGGATTGGTAGATGACATGGAAATTATCTCCTGTGACCCTCACCCTATACACTTTTCAGACATGAAAACGCTATGCTAGCTACTGGCATGCTGATAGTAGTTGACTTGAATCAATAAGGCGACAAATAAAACCTGCACTCCCGGGCGAAGCAGTTATGTGTATTCCGGAGCATCCCTTTGGGACCCCGCAGTGAAGCATGGTTACCGGTACCGGCAGCAGCAGTGCACCGGTATCTATTTTTTATCATCCAGCATCATTTCCAGGCGTTCGCAAAACGTGCTGATCACCTTGACCCGGGAATACCGCTTGTCGTTGCCCTCGACCAGAATCCAGGGAGCGGCGGTGGTACTGGTGTGCTCGACGATATCATTAACGGCCCATTCGTAATCCATCCATCTCTCACGGTTGCGCCAGTCTTCGTCGGTGAGTTTCCAGCGCTTGTGGGGCGTTTGCTCGCGCGCCTTGAAACGTTCCAGCTGCTCATCCTTGGTGATGTGAACCCAGTACTTCAACAGGACGATACCGTGGTCTGTCAGCTGCTCCTCGAATTCATTGATCTCCGCATAGGCCCGCTTCCACTCATCTTCGGTGGCAAAACCCTCCACCCGCTCTACCAGCACGCGTCCGTACCAGCTCCGGTCAAAGATGGTAATGCGGCCGGCGCGCGAGAGGTGGCGCCAGAAGCGCCACAAATAGTGGTGGGCCCGCTCTTCATCCGTCGGTGCGGCGATCGGAATGACCTGGTAATGGCGTGCATCCACTGCCGCGGTGACCCGGCGGATGGCTCCGCCCTTGCCGGCGGCATCCGGGCCCTCGAACAGCAGGATGGTCGATATCTCCTTCTTCAGCGCCTTGCGATGCAGCTGGTTCAGGGTTGCCTGCCTTTCGCGCAATTGTTTCTTGTAGTCCGCCTTGGGCAGCTGCAGCGACATGTCCAGGCTCGACAGCACCGTCGTACCGGGTAGTGTACTGGGCCCTTCCGCCGGTTGCTCCGCGGCGCTGTCCACTGCTCCGTCGCCGGATTCCGCTTGTTCCTCCCGGGGCTGGCTGAGGACCGCCGCCACTTCCTGCAGCAGGTGTTTTTTCCTGTTGACTTCGGTGAGGTGCTTGCCGATTTCATCCCGGACGATGGTCCCGACCGTCAGGCTGCGAAAGCACGGATCGACACCCTCTACGATGGTCCAGGGCGCCACACCCGTACTGGTGCGCATGATGGTGCGTTCCGCCGCGGCCTCGAAGCGGTCATAGATATGCCAGTGATCCCAGTCCTGCTGGGTGACACGCCAGCTGGTCAGAGGGTTCTTTTCGAGTTTTTTCAGGCGGTGTTTCTGGGCATCCCGGCTCAGGTGCATCCAGAATTTCAGGATCAGCGCACCGTCATCCGCGAGGGCCTTCTCGAACGCCAGGATACGGTCGAGCCGGTCGTCAAAGATTGCCTCGTCATCCTTTTCGTATACCCGATCGAGGATGGGCCGTGAATACCAGGAACTCAGAAACAGGCCGATGCGGCCTTTCGGCGGCAGGTCACGCCAGAAACGCCAGTATTCCGGTCGTTCCGCCTCTTCATCGGAGGGTTTGTCATAGGCCCGGGTGATCAACCAGCGCGGGTCCATCCATTCATTGAGGAGATTGACGGTATCTCCCTTGCCACCGCCATCGACACCTGCGAACACAATGAGCACAGGGAATTCACCGGATTCCTGGAGGTTCGCCTGCACTTCCAGTAGTTCCTGCCGCAGCAGTGGCTCACGCTGGTTGTATTCGCTTTTCGGAATGGATTGTCCCAGTTCCGCCGTTCTGAACATGGCAGCATCTCCTGTGGTTACGACACCCGGTGTCAGCTCGCCGGCTGCAGCCCGTAGCCGAAGCCGGATACCTGTTTTTATTTATAATTACAGCCGAAGCTGTAATATAACAGTAATACGCTAGCAGACAGGACATCCCGTGGCAAAATTTCTGGTCGAAGACAGCGAGGACCATACCAGGGTACCGTTCCTGCGGGGCATCCTGATTCGCTCCTTGCAGGATTCGGGTCTACCCTTCGAGGAGGCCTACCAGCTGGCTACGGAGGTCCGCAATGACCTCGATGACACAACGCCGATCACGACAAGAGAACTGCGTGATATGGTCCTCGAGCGCCTGAAAAGCACCAAGGGACAGCAGGTAGTCAACCGCTACAACAAACAGCAAGGCCCGCTCACGATTCGTGTAGAGCAGCGGGACGGCCAGTTGACGCCGTTCTCCCGGCTCGAATACCAGCATTGTCTGGAAACGATTGGTCTCGAGGTCGAGGAAGCAGCGGATATCGTCACCAGGGTGTACACGCACCTGACCGACAGGCAAACGGAGCAGCTCACTTCCCGGCACCTCGGCCAACTGACCTACCGTTATCTTCGCCAGTCACCGGATCTGGGCCCGGCAGTCGCTCACCGCTGGCTGGTATGGCGGGATTTCATCAACAGTGGCCGGCCGCTGATTTTTCTCATCGGCGGGACCGCGGGCTCCGGGAAAAGTACCATTGCCACCATGCTGGCAAGCCGGCTGGACATCGTGCGTACCCAGTCAACGGACATGCTGCGGGAGGTGATGCGCACCATGGTCCCGGAGCAACTCCTGCCGGTACTGCACAAGTCCTCCTTCGTCGCCTGGAAGGCCCTCCCCGGCCAGCCCAGGGAGGCTGACGACACCACCGAAGCGCTGCTGGTACACGGCTACCAGACACAGGCGGACCTGCTCTCGGTTGCCATCGAGGCGGTAATCCAGCGTGCCCTGCGCGAACGCGTGTCGCTGATTCTGGAAGGTGTGCACATCAATCCGGCACTCTTTGAGAAGCTGCAAGCCGACGGGGAAGCCCTCGTCATCCCGGTCATGATCGGTGTCCTGAAGCGCAAACGTCTCCAGCAGCGGATTCAGGGGCGTGGATCGCATGCCACGCAACGCCGTGCCGAGCGCTATCTGAAGCACTTCGACGAAATCTGGCGTCTGCAATCCTACCTGTTGTCCGAGGCCGATCGAACCAATATCCCCATCGTCGTCAACAATGACAGGGACAAGGTGTTTCGCGAAATCATGCGCATCACCATCGGGATTCTGGCGCAGGATTTTACCGGCACCCCCGAGGCCGTTTTTAGCAATTAGCACGGTTCCGCGATACATTGCGAGATCACCCGCCCGCCGCCGCAGCCCCCCGGGCGCCTGGTTATAGTTGCGTCAGCTTAATGATCTGCGCACAATCGGTAACCAGCGCCCGTGCACGGCACACCTACATTGCGGTTCCTCTCGCTTATGCGGCATAAAGGTCTGGTAATCATTCTCGATGGGCTGGGCGATCGTCCGGTGGCCGCCTTTGGAGGTGCCACCCCGCTGGAGGCGGCACACACACCCCATATGGACGAACTGGTGTCGGCCGGCCGTTGTGGCCTGGTTGACCCCCTGTATCCGGGGGTCCCGGTGGATACCCATACCGGGGCCGGCATATTGCTCGGACTCAGGCCCCGGGATGCCTTTCATCTCCCGCGCGGCCCGGTCGAAGCGGCCGGTACCGGTCTTCCTGTCATGCCGGGCGATATTGCCCTGCGCTGCAATTTTGCCACCCTGCAGGATGATGGCCGCAACTTCACCGTCCTCGACCGGCGTGCCGGCCGCATTCAGGAAGGTACCCGGGAACTCTGCGACACGCTGCAGGACACACAACTCGGCGAGGGGTTTAGCGCCAGCCTGCGACCGGCGACAGGGCATCGCGTGGTCATGCGCCTGTCGGGCCCGGGACCCCTGCCGGAAATCAGCGACACGGATCCGGGTTCCACCTGCAAACCCTGCCATGTTCTCACCAGCCATTCACTGGATGCGGACAATGCCCTCGGGGAACCGGCCGCCAATGCGCTCAACCTTTTCATCCGGGAAGCACACGAGCGCCTGCCTGGCCACCCGATCAACCGGGAACGCGAGCAGCGGGGCTTGCCGCCGGCAAACGGGATTATCACCCGGGGTGCCGGAACGGCCAGTGGCGCCCGGAGTATCATCCACCACCTCGGCCTGCGGGCAGCCGTGATCACCGGCGAACACACGGTCATCGGCCTCGGGCACCTGTTCAACTTTACCGTCATGCATCAATCCGAATTCACCGCCATGCCGGATACCGACCTGGCGGCCAAGGTCACCGCAACCCTGGCGGCCCTCGATGACCATGACCTGGTATTCCTGCACATCAAGGCACCCGATATCTATGCCCACGACCGCGATCCGCTGGGTAAAAAGGAATATCTGGAACGCATCGATGAGGCCCTGGTACCGCTGTTCAGGGAAGAACTGGTCATCGGCGTGTCGGCGGATCATTCCACCGACAGCAATACCGGGCGCCACAGCGGCGACCCCGTGCCCTCGTTTATCTTTGCTGCAACCGGCCGCCGGGACCGGTGTCGGGAATTCGGGGAAACCGATTGTCTGGACGGCGCACTCGGACGCCTGGCCGGCAGCGCGTTCCTGCTGACCGTGCTCGATGATATGGAGTGCCTGCCTAATTACCGGCCAGCCGACAGCCCGTATTTCATCTGAACCACGGGTTTAGGTCAGCGACAACAGTGCCGCAACCATCAGCCTGGCATCGTAATACGGGGCACTTTCCCTGCTGACCAGCCGGGTATCGATGACTTCGACGTTCAGTTCCTGCATCTGCCCGGCTGACAGTCGTGAACGGTAATCCCCGCGTTTGCTGTCGATAAGAATAAAATTCAGCAGCGCATCATTCGGGCAGTCCGGCCCGCTGTCGGCATGCAGGTACCCGAGCAGGGTCTGCACCGACTGGTCCAGGGTCATGCCGAACTGCTCCGTATCCCGGCCGAGGTTCGGAATGTATACCTTGGGACAATCGGTCGCGGCAATTGCAGCACCGACGCCCGCAGGCAGCAGGTTGGCGATCAGGCTCGAATAGAAACTGCCATACGGATAACAGATGAGTTCCGCGTTGCGGATCAGATTGCGGGTCCTCTTGCGGAGTTCGGATCTGGCAGGAACATATTCCTCCAGTTGTTGCGACAGGAACAGCCGGTTGACGGGCGCTGTCAGTGGCGGTTCCTCCTTGCCGGTCAACCGATGCTGCCCGATGACCCGGCTGCCGTTTCCCAGATCGGCCCCGAGGTGCAGGTTGTCGTTGACCACCGCGCGCACCGTACCGAGCACCCCCACGAGTTTGGAGAACAGGAAAATGATCGGATCCAGGTGCTGGTGATTGTTCAGGTAACCACCGGTCAGAATCAGGTTTCCGATGCTGGCACCCCGCAGATCGAAATTCTCCGGCATTGCGGCACGGAAATAACCGAGCTGGTTGCGGATCAGCCGGCGCATGGGGTTGGATATGTCCGCGACCAGCGTCTCCTTGCCCTCGATCATCAGTTCGAGTTGTGCCAGCAGGTCACTATTCCGGGCATCCTTCGGGAAACGGTGGGTAAACAACCGGTAGACTTCCGGGTGCCCGGTAATGTTCTCGTCGGCCAGCGCCATCAGGCGACTGCGCAGGTCACCGATGGACGGCATGGCAAAGGCCCGGCGCAATTTGGCCGAGCTGCCGCCCGAATCAAACGGCGTGACCAAATGCATGGAATTATGGGTATACTCCTTGAGGAACCGGCTGGCATCATTGAGTGCCGAGCCCCCGCTGAAAAACAGCATCCGGGGACCCAGCTCCGGCGCCTTCCGATAACGGCTGAGGCGTACCGGATCCGGTAGTTGTACCGTGCGGGTTACGCGGATCGTCTTCATGTTCAGTCAATGCATGTAGCGGGCAGTTATAAATACACCTTACCGTAATTCCAGCAACAACCATACAGGCTTATGGAAAATCTGGTCCCGGAAATACGCAATGCCGTCCGCGCCCTGATCGTGCAGAACCATCATATCCTCCTGCTCAGAAAGGCTGGCGGGGATCGTGGTGAACGCTTTGCCCTTCCGGGTGGCGCGCAGGACCCGGGGGAAACCCTGGAGCAGGCACTGCAACGCGAATGCCTGGAAGAGATCGGCACGCGCGTCGCCGTTTACGACCTGCTGCATGTGGCCGATTTTTTCAAATCCCGGGAGACCGACCCGCCCAGCACCCGGCATCTGGTGGAATTCCTGTTTCGGTGCACCGTTCCCGCAACCTACACCCCACGCAACGGACACCGGCCCGACAAGCACCAGCTCGAGGTAGTCTGGACCCGGCTGGACCAACTGCAGGGATTAACCCTGTATGCGCCGTCCCTTGCCTCCCGGCTGGAATCCCTCCAGGGCGCCAGGGAATCGGTGTATCTGGGGACGATCGACTGACGATGCGTATCCCGAAGAGCATCCGCGACAACCTCCGGTTTCTCATCACCGAGGTCGGCTCCCAGATTTCCACGCTGCAGACCTATTTCGGGACGCCATCGGCAACTATCGCCAGGCACGTCCTCGATCGCAGCGGGTATACCTATAATCTGAAGATGCACATCCACAGCAGTTGCCTCAGCCGGATCGCCCGCCTCAAGGATGTCGAAACCGAAACCTCGGTGCTGCGCGCCCTCGAGGACATAGCCACCGACCTCGACCGGATCGCTGAATTATGCCGTGACTGCATCCAGCAGATGGGATACCTGCGCAACCGGCACAGCCTGGAACCTGACATCTATACCCCGATGCTCGACCGGGTCGGCAAGGGAGTTGCCCTGATCGACCAGGCACTCAGCGAGAGCGACACCCAGCTCGCCCTGAAGATCGGCCGGATCGAGCGCCGCCTGGACCGGGACTACAAACAGCTGCTGAAAAAATACAGACGGAGAAAAAAACCGAAAAGACCCGCGCAGGACTGGATCACGGCACTGTTTGTTGCCCACTATATCGAGCAAATGGGTGATGCTCTGCTGGACATCAGTGAGGGCATCATCTCCGCCAACATCGGGCAGCCTGTCAACACCGACCGGTACCATTCATTGAAGGCGTCCGTGGAACAACTGGGCACGCACAATGACCTGTCCGATCTGGTGATTGAAAAGGTCGCCGCAACCCGCTCCGGCAGCGGGATCTCCGGCATCAGCACGGTCGATGGAGAGGAAGACGGTTACCTGGCAATTTTCAAGGACGGCAAAAAACGCAAATTGAAAGAAGAGCGTCATATCGTGGAAAGCTGGCATGAGATCTTTCCTGGACTGGCACCCAAAATTCTCTCCTATCACAAGCGCGGGCAGTCCGCTGCCCTGTTGATCGAACATCTGGCCGGGCAGACCTTCGAACAGATCCTGCTGCAGGAATCACCGAAACTGCTGAAGGAAACCCTGCGCCAGCTGACTGCCACGCTCGAATCCGTGTGGCGGGAAACGCACACGAACAAACCGGTGTCCGCACGTTACATGCAGCAATTAACGACACGCATGGATGACGTATATGCCATTCATCCGGAATTCCGGCAGAGCGACAGCCGGATTTGCGGCCACTCCATACCGCCATTCGATGCCCTCATCCGGCAGGCGCAGGATTATGAAGACGGAATCCAGGCACCCTTTTCGGTGTATATCCACGGTGATTTCAACGTCGACAACATCATCTACGACCCGCTGGAAAAGAAAATCAACTTCATCGACCTGCATCGCTCGCGTTATCTGGATTACGTTCAGGATGTCTCGGTGTTTATGGTATCGAATTACCGCCTGCAGGTACTCGACCCCCCGTTGCGCAAACGCATTCTTGCCCTGACCCGGGATTTCTACCGGTTTGCGGCAGGCTATGCGCGACAGGTCGGCGACCCTGGCTTCGAGCTGCGTCTCGGCCTGGGACTGGCACGCTCCTTCGCCACCTCCACGCGTTTCATACTCGACAAGTCCCTGGCCGGCGCCATGTACCTGCGCGCGCGTTACCTGCTCGAACAGGTGCTGGCCACCAGGTCCCGCGACCCCGGGCGTTTCCGGATTCCGATCAAGGAGATTTTCGTTGGCTGAATTCAGAGTGGGTGTAATCGGCATCCCCGGAAAATGGTCCACCGAGACCCTGGCCGATGCGGTCGAGTCCGCGACCGGTCAGCGCCTGGTCATCGACATGGCCGAGGTGCTGCTGGATCTGGGCAAGCGCCGTTTGCTCTACCGGGAACAGGACCTGTGCCAACTGGATGCGCTGATCGTCAAAAAGATCAGCGCCAGCTACAGCCCCGGCACCCTCGACCGCCTGGAACTGTTACGCATTGCCGAGCAGGCGGGGGTCCGGGTCTTCAGCCGCCCGCAAAGCATGCTGCGCCTGATCGACCGGCTCAGCTGCACCGTCTCGCTGCGTAATGCCGGCATCCCCATGCCGGACACGCGGATCACCGAGGACCCCGGGGCCGCCATGACCGCGGTCCGGGAGTTCGGCAGCGCGATCTTCAAACCCCTGTATTCGACCAAGGCACGCGGTATGTGCGTCATCGAGGCAGACCAGAAACCACAGCTGATAAGCAAGCAGATCCAGGCCTTCCGGGAAGACAACCCGATGATGTACATCCAGCAGAAAATTCCCCTGCCGGGCAGGGATCTGGGCATGGTGTTTCTGGCGGGGAACTACCTCGGCAGCTATGCACGGGTGTCACACGGCGATGCCTGGAACACCACCATCCACAGCGGCGGGCGCTATGCCGCCCACACCCCCTCCACCGGGGTAATCGAGCTGGCGCAGCGGGCCCAGGCCCTGTTCAATCTGGATTTTACCACCGTGGATATCGCCGAGACGGAGGCGGGACCGATCGTGTTCGAGGTTTCCGCGTTTGGCGGTTTTCGCGGTGCCCTCGATGGGATCGGTATCCATGCCGCCGAAATGTATGTGGAACACGTCCTCAACGAGCTGGCCGGCCGCCCCGTGGTAACCCATGAAGCCTGAGCTGGATGCGCTTGCCACCACACTACAGGGTGGCGAGCCACTGTGCGCCAGCGAGCTCCACCTCGCTCTGGAGGACTGCCGGTTGCGCGTACGATCCAATTCCGCCGAACTGCTTGCCACGTTGCGGGGCTACTTTTCACACGTGGTGGCGGCACCGGCAAGACCGGATATCGATATCATCGCAATCGAGCGCGCGGCACCCGAGCCCGGCGTGGAGTTCATCGACTGGCAGCGGGAACCGGGCAAGACCGGGCGCAAGGACAGCTATGCCGACATCCCCGGCGGTCGCCTGATCCGCAAGGTGCGTACCGGCATGGTGTTTTTACAGAGCGCAGGACCCCGCATCGCGGCGGGACCCTGCCAGCAATACGACAACCAGCTCATCAACTTCATCAATTCCCAGTACATGACCTGGCTGCAGCACCGTGGCTGGCTTATCTGCCATGCAGCCGGTCTGGTGTACCGGGGCCGGTGCCTGGGCATCGCCGGCTTCTCCGGCGGTGGCAAATCAACCCTGATGCTGCAGCTGCTCGATCAGAAGGATGTGGCCTACCTGACCAATGACCGGCTCTTTATCCACGCCGGGGACGGCCCCCCCCTGGCGCGGGGCATACCGAAGCTGCCGCGGGTCAATCCCGGCACCATCGTCCACAATCCCCGGCTGCAGCCACTCATCCCGGCCGCACAGCGGGAGCACCTGCTGGGTCTGCGGTCCGGGGAACTCTGGAAACTCGAGCAGAAGTACGATGTCGACATCGCCCGGCTCTATGGTCCCGGGCGCATCGTCAGCGAAGCCCCGCTGGGCGGTTTTCTGATCCTGAACTGGCGACGCGACAGCAACGCCGCGACTGCCATCACACCGGTCGACCTGGCGACCCGTCCGGATCTGCTGGCTGCGGTCATGAAATCGCCCGGCCCCTTCTACCAGCATCCGGACGGGACCTTCCAGCAGGATTTTGCGGCATTCGATCACCAGGCCTGGCTGGATGTCCTGCAGGGAGTAGCGGTCCATGAAGTCACCGGCAGAACCGATTTCAATGCCCTGGCCGGACGCAGTCTTGAGGATCTGCTGGCATGATTGCACAATGGATTTTTCGATACCGCCCGGTTTGCGGAATCTCCCACTCCGGCAACCGGTTCGAGGTGAATTTTCACGACCTGCTTACGGCAGGCATACTCCAATGCAACACCGGAGACCGCAGCAATGACACGTGAACTTCTGATTCTCCGCCATGGCAAATCCGACTGGAGTACCGAGCGGGACGATTATCACCGCCCGTTGAAAGACCGCGGCAAACGCGATGCCCAGCGAATCGGTGCCTGGCTGGCGCAACACAATCTGTTGCCCGATCATGTGATCAGCTCACCGGCAGAACGCGCCATCGTCACCGCCGAAAAGGCCTGCAAGGCCATGGGTATCGGCGTACGGATGATCGAACCGGATGAGCGTATCTACGAGGCGGAGGTCGATGCACTGCTGGCCGTGCTGGAAGGCTGCCCGGAGCAGGCACAGCGCGTACTGCTGGTAGGACACAATCCGGGGCTCGAGCGATTACTGGATTACCTGGCCAAAGACCGGCTCCCGCTGCCGGCAGACGGCAAGCTGCTGCCAACCGCCACCCTGGCCAGGCTGCAGATGCCCGCTGACTGGCAGCTCCTGATTGCCGGCTGCGCCCGGCTGGAGTCCCTCACCCGCCCGGGTACCTTGCCCAGGGAGTTCCCGTTTCCCGCACCCGATGGACCCGAACAACGCGAACGCCCAACCTACTACTATACCCAGTCGTCCGTGATCCCCTACCGCGTGCAGGATGGAAAGCCCGAGATTCTGCTCATCAGTTCCAGCAAGAAAAAACACTGGGTGGTCCCGAAAGGTATCAAGGAACCCGGACTGACCCCGCAGGAGTCCGCCGCCCGCGAGGCCCGCGAGGAAGCCGGAATCGAAGGCACAGTGTCTCCGGACGCGCTCGGCTCCTATGAATATGAAAAATGGGGTGCGACCTGCAAGGTGGATGTCTATGCCATGGAAGTCACCCGGACCATCCCCGAGGAGGAATGGGAGGAACGCCACCGGGGGCGCGAATGGGTGACTCCGGAACTGGCGGCGCAACGCCTCCGGCAGGAGGAGCTGGCACCTCTGGTGCTCACCCTGGCCAGCCGACTGGCCGGATAAACCGCAATTCCACCGCTCCATGGCCCGACTGATCGCAGCCCTGATCCGCCACGGTGACTATCACCAGCTGCCGGACACACCCAGCGCACACCAGCCATTCCCGCTCACTGTGGCGGGACGCGAGCAGGTGTCTGCGGCAGCCGGGGCACTGCGCGAAACCATTACCCGGAATGGCTGGCAGCTGGTACCCGGTATCGACACATCCCGCATGCTGCGCGCCTGGCAGACGGCCGTTATCCTTGCGGAACAACTCGACGATCTCCCCCCCTCCGCACCGCTGGTGGAAAGTTTCGATGCATTGGCGGAGCGCGGACTCGGGAGTGCGGCCAACCTGACGCAGCACCAGATCAGTCTGGTCCTGCAGCAGGACCCGCGGTACCCCGACCTGCCGGCCGGCTGGAAGGCGGACAGTCAGTACCGGCTGCCCCTGCAGGGAGCCGAGTCATTGCTGGAAGCCGGCACGCGGGTTGCCACCCACCTGCAGGAGCGCATGGCGGCACTGGGAGAGCCGGCCGGGGACTGCCTGAAGCTGTTCGTCGGACACGGCGCCGCCTTTCGGCATGCCGCGTACCACCTCGGTGTGCTGCCCTATGAACAGCTGGCTCAACTCAGCATGTATCACGGCCAGCCGGTGTTTCTTGAGAGCCGGTCCGGCAACCCCTGGCGTCATATCGGGGGAGATTGGAAGCAGCGTGCACCACGTGGCGAGGAGGTCGACTAGTGTAGGTCGTCAGAAATAATGAAACATAAGGTAATCCCGGTTTTATATGGTGGCTGATATTATTAAATCAATAGTTTCCATATTCGTAAGTTACCTACTGTCAGGCGAACTACACTAGGGGGAGGGAATGTGGTGTGATACATGATCTCCTTCCCCCTTGCAGGGGGAAGGCCGGGATGGGGGTAGAGAGCATGGGCCGAGCACTCCACCCCCACCCTGACCCTCCCCCTTCCCAGGGGGAGGGAATGCGATGTGACACAATATATACGTTACATACCGTTAGGCGAACTACACTAGTGTGGTGTAACGAATAACGTGCACCTATCAGAGGCCCACAAATGACCCAAGACAAGGCGCAGCCTGCAGTTAATGGCTATCCCCTTAACAAAGGCTGCAACGCCGTATTGGGTCATTTGTGGGCCTCCCCTCGGGCGAGACGAGAAGCCGTCATCTGCGGTGTTGCGCCTCTTGGAAAGGGCCTGCCATTCCCGGCGAGACGCGCCTTGCAGCTAACGGCTTCTCGTCTCGCTGATACGTACACGTTATTCGTTACACCACACTAGTATCCCGTCACCCAGCATATGAAACTGCATGGCAAACGTATCCATTTTCCGTGCTACCGGGGCAGCGAGTGGCTTGATGCCACACTGCCCGGAAAGGGACAGCCATGGGTATTGAGGCACGACCACCCCAGGCGCGGGAAACCGCCCGACCCGAAAACGCTGGCCGCCGAACTGCGGCAGGGATCCGCCCCGAACGCGTGGAAATGGCCAGCACGAACGGTATATTTCCTGGCGGACCTGCATGCCGATGCCGATGCCTTATTGTCCTCCCTGGTTGCCTCCGGGGGAGTCCGGAAGACCGGCCCGCGGGACGCGGACTTCACCCTGACCAAGGCAGGGCGCAGGGCACGTTTCCTGATCGGTGGTGACTGCCTCGACAAGGGACCGGGCAACCTGCGTCTGTTGCGTGCCATTCGCCAGCTGATCGACCGGCAGGCCCGCGTCTCCATTCTGGCAGGGAATCACGACGTGCGTATCCTGATGGGTATGCAGTCCCTGGATCTGCCTCCCGACCCGCGCAGCGACCACTGGTTCGTCCGCATGGGCCCCAAGGTAGTCCCCTTCCTGAAGGAAATCAGTGAGCAGTACCTGCAAAACGCCATACCGGAAGGGATTCCCGCTGCGGACGAATGCCGGCGCCGGCTGTTTCCCCCGCCAAGCTGGTTCCGGGATTTCCCGCAGGTGGCCGGCAGTCTCATGCCGGAACCCATGCTGGAACGCGAGATCAAGCGCCTGCGCGGCAAGCTGGACCATTTCGAGGGCCATTGTTCCCGTGCCGGCCTGTCACTGCGTCAGGTATATGCGGCCGCCCGCAAGTGGCAGGAGCTGTTTCTCCATCCACAAGGCGAATTTTACTGGTTCTTCGAGCGCATGCGGCTCGCCCGTCGTGAAGGATCGTTTCTGTTTATCCATGCCGGCCTGGATAACCGGATCGCACAGCTCATCAGTGATCACGGTATAAAACACCTGAATCGGATGTACCGTGCAGTCCTTGAAAAGGATCCGTTCAGTTTCTACTATGGTCCACTGGGCAACACCATACGCACCAAGTACCGCAGCGTGGACCTGCCGCTGACATCCCACGGGATAAAACGGATACGCCGCTGCGGAATTCGTGCCATTGCACAGGGACATGTCAACCAGCTACAGGGACAATGCATCCGCTACCGGAAAGGCCTGTTCAACTTCATCTGCGATGCCACCATGGATCGGAACACGCGGAAAGCGGAAGGCCTGAAAGGCCACGGAACGGGAGTCACCATCTTCCATCGCAAGGGCCACGCGCTGGGTATCAGCAACGACTACCCGTATATCAAGGTTTTTGAACCGGAAACCTTCATGCGTCATTACCATGGCGAGTCCGGTCACCTCCACAGCAGGCAGTCACGACGGAACTAACACTATGCGACAGGGAAAAATCAGCTTCAGACATGAATCATTACAGGACCGGAAGACCATCCGGGACATCCTCGCGGCAATCAATCAGGGCATCGGGAAAGGCAAGCTCAGCTTCAGCGACGAGGATGACCGGATCGTGATGGAACCCCGGGGGCTGCTGCACCTGAAACTCACCGCCAGCCAGGAAGACGACCGGCAGCGCATCGACATCCGGATTACCTGGCAAAAAGAAAACCGGCAGACAAAGAAGAACAAGACCCTGGCCGTTACCAGCTGAACGCTGCGGGTAATCAGGTGGCCTACCAGCGATTGCCATCGCCGCGATTACCGCCACCGCGATTACCGCCTCCGCGATTACCGCCACCGCGGTTGCCGCCTCCGCCATAGCCACCGCCACCTCGCGGCGGCGCCTTCGGCTTGGCTTCATTGACCTTGATCTGCCGGTCATCCAGCGTAGAGCCATCCAGTTCCTGGATCGCTTTCTGTGCCTCACTGTCACTGGACATCTCGACGAACCCAAACCCCTTGCTCTGGCCAGAGTCGCGATCGGTAATCAGATTTACCGAATCTACAGTTCCATACTGACTGAATGTATCGAGAAGAGATTGCTCAGTTGCTGAATACGGCAGATTGCCGACGTAAAGTTTCCTGCCCATGACACCTCCTAAAGGGTGGCGGCCGCTTGAGAGGATGTAGACACTATGTCCGCAGGCTCGATAAAAGCGATATGTAAGGAAGTCGGAGTATATATTGTTAAATCCGAACAACAAACCATGTTCTCCTGCCCCGACAAAGGGTTTGTGGTAATCTTCGTCCTCCTTCCCACTTAGTAAGGATCGCCTTCATGGCCAGACCAGGACCGGAAACCCAAGCGAGACGCCAACGCGAGCAGGCAAAAAAGGAAAAGCGCTGCGCCAAGGAGGAAAAAAAGGCCCTGAAGAAAGCGCAGAAAATAAACAATGCGGCCTGACCGGTCTGCCCGGGCTAGCCCTTCGGTTCCGGCCTGCCAGGATTGATTGGCATATCCAGTCCCGGGATACTGGCTGGACACATAATTACGGCGGCCTTCGGATCGCCGTTTTTGTTTTCGTGAGCGGCAAGCTTTTGACCGATGGCCCGGTCATTCGGGAATTGAATACATCTGACACTGTATGCCGGATAAAGTCTGAAACAATTCAACCTATTCGAATGGATGCCTGAGAATCACCGTGTCCGAACGATCCGGTCCGGTCGAGACGATATCGATGGGTACACCGCAAAGTTCTGTAATTTTGTCCAGGTAAGCTTGCGCCGCCGCGGGCAGATCATCCCTGGTTCTGACACCCACCGTAGACCCGGACCAGCCCGGCATTTCGATATATTCCGGCTGGCACTGTTCCGTAAGCGCGGCGCCA
>Ga0210064_1000163_pt1 | contig 32010 bp, 22 predicted proteins | sample Muzzi_CordC_D2_FD_185531 | JGI IMG/M metagenome (GOLD analysis project Ga0210064, IMG submission 185531) | Wetland microbial communities from San Francisco Bay, California, USA, that impact long-term carbon sequestration - Muzzi_CordC_D2 (SPAdes) | ecosystem: Environmental > Aquatic > Marine >... | reverse complement strand
ATTCCGCAGCTGCTGCGCTGGCGGGTTAACCAGACCGGCGCAAAGGTCGCCCTGCGTGAGAAAGATTTCGGATACTGGAACAACTACACGTGGAATGACTTTCTCGACCGCGTCCGGAAAATCGCCCTGGGGCTCGAGAAGTTGGGCATCAAAAAGAACGACAAGCTGGCCTTGATCGGAGACAACATTCCGGAGATGCTGTTCATGGCTATCGGTGCCCAATCCATCGGTGCCGTCTCGGCCGGAATTTATCAAACCAGCCTGCCCGATGAAATCGCCGAACTGATCAATTACATGGACGTCAGGGTCGTTTTTTGCGACGACCAGGAACAGGTGGACAAGCTGGTGGAAGTTCGGGACCGGATTCCCCAGGTGAGTACTGTGATCTACGAGGATCCGCGCGGCATGCGGGATTACCGGTCCGACGACTGGTATCTGTACCTAAGCGATCTCTATGATCTGGGTGCGGCGGTGCACGCTGAAAACCAGGAAAAATTCGACGCCCTAATTGACCAGGGACGCCCTGACGATGTTTGCCACTTCTGTTTGACCTCCGGCACCACCGGGCTGTCCAAGGCCTCCATGATGACTCATAAAAACTACGTCAACATGGGCATCCAGATCACCAAGGTCGACGAACTCTCCGACACCGACGAATACCTTTCCTTTCTGCCGTTTGCCTGGATCGGCGAGCAGATGAACTCTTTCGGGGTGGCCATGGCCACCGGCATCACCATCAACTTTCCGGAATCGGTCGAAACCAGCATGGAGGATCTCAAGGAGATCGGACCCCACTTCATGTTCGGTGCGCCCAGAATTTATGAAACCATCCGCTCACAAATCTGGCTCAAGATCGATGAATCATACTGGCTCAACCGCTTTATTTACGAAAAATTCATCAAGATCGGCGAAAAGGCCGCCCGCTACCGGATGAGCGGCGAACCGATGCCGGCAAGCCTGCGGTTCATGGCCTGGCTGGGAAAGGTTATGGTTATGGATCCGCTGATCAACCAGATCGGGCTGCGCCGGCTGCGGCGGGCCTACACCGGCGGAGCGGCGCTCGGGCCCGAGCTGTTCACCTTTTACCAGGCCATCGGCGTCAACCTGAAGCAGATTTACGGCCAGACCGAAATCACCGGCATCGCCTACATGCACATTGACGGCGACGTGCGGCCGGACACGGTGGGCAAACCGCTGCCCGGGACGGAGTTAAAAATCAGCGAACAGGGCGAGATCATGTCACGCTCGCCCTCGGTTTGCGTGGGCTACTACAAGCGCGACGAGCAGACCAAAGAGCTGCTGGAGGGGGACTGGCTGCACTCCGGAGACGCCGGATATATCGATGAAAATGGCCACCTGATCGTGATCGACCGGGTCTCCGATGTCATGCACAACAGCAAAGGTGAGATGTTCAGCCCCATGTTTTTGGAAAACAAGCTCAAATTCAGCCCTTATATTAAGGAGGCGGTCATTTTCGGTGACCAGCGGGATTTCGTGTCCGCCCTGATCAATGTCGATCCCATCGTGGTGGGCAAATGGGCCGAGGATCGGGGCATATCATTCACCACCTACATGGATCTATCCAACAAACCGCAGGTCGCGGAGCTCATCAAGAAGGCGGTGGCCGACATCAATGCGCGGGCGGAAAAAGATCATTTTAAAATCAAGCGCTTCGCCGTGTTGTACAAACTGTTGGACATGGATGACGGCGAGCTGACCAAAACCGGCAAAATACGCCGCAAATTTGTCATGGAAAAATATAAAGACCTCTATGAAGCCCTTTACGACGAAAGCGTCAGCAGGAAGAAGGTCGAGGCATTTTTCCAATATCAGGACGGCCAGACCACGACCGTGGAGGCCGAAATGTCGTTTTATACAATGGAAGGGGTTGCATGAGTTATTTTTTTCAGCTGGTGATCAGTGGCGTCGTGGTGGGCTCGATCTATGCCCTGTCGGCACTGGGATTTGTGTTGATCTACAAGTCGAGTCGCGTGCTGAACCTCGCCCACGGCCAGATTATCGCCGCCGGGGCATTTATTGCCTATGCGCTGACGGTGTGGGTGGGCATCCACATTGCGGTCTCGTTTATCATGAGCATGATCATCACCTTTTTCCTGGCCATGAGTGTCGAGCGGGTGTTCCTGCGCCGACTGATCGGTGAGCCGATTATTTCGGTTATTATGGTGACGATTGGTTTGATGTCCATTATCGACGGTATTATCTACTTGACCCCATTTGGTGCCGGAAATTTTTCATTTCCCGAATTTTTGCCCAAGGTACCGATTACCTTCTGGGGTGTCTCATTGTCGTGGACCCAGATGGTGGGGGTGATCATTACCTTTATTATGATCGGCGGGTTCAGTTGGTTTTTCAAGGCATCGACGGTGGGCATTTCCATGCGGGCGGTTTCGGACGACCAGTTCGCCTCCATGTCCATCGGCATATCCGTACCCAAGGTGTTCGGACTGGCCTGGGCCACGGCGGGATTGAGCGCTGCCGCTGCAGGAGGAATTATCGGCAATATCACGGGATTGAATTTCAATGTGCTGCACTCGTTCGGCATCATCGTTTTTCCGGTGGTAATCGTTGGCGGACTGGACTCCATATTCGGCGCGATCGTGGCCGGTATCATCATGGGGCTGATCCAGCAGTTCGCTGCCGGATATCTGGACGGCAAGTGGGGGCTGCACGGCACGGCGGATGTGCTGCCCTATATTATTCTGCTGATTATATTGTTGTTTAAGCCGCATGGTCTTTTTGGTATACACGAAATTGAGCGGGTGTAGTCTATGTCTGAAAATCGATGGTTGGCAACGGGCAACTTCTTTACTTCCTACAGGGCCGAGCAGCGCATATTTCTGACGAATTTCGACCGGTTGCTTTTTACCTGTTTCCTGGTTCTGCTGTTTGTCTGGCCGCTGGTGTTTGAAGTCAGCAACAAGTACATGCTGGTTATCGATAGTATTCTCATCGCCATTGTGGCGGTATATGGCCTGAACCTGCTCACCGGGTTTGCCGGGCTGATATCCATCGGCCACGCCGCTTTCGTGGGGGTGGGCGCCTACACCCTGGCAACGTTTGCCAGGATACTGGGGGGTGACCACGTGTTGCTGACCCATTTCTGGCCACTGATGATTATGCTGGCCGGGGGTGTCGGTGCGGTTATCGGAGCCATTGTGGGCTTGCCGTCGCTGCGGCTCAAACACCTCTACCTGGTGATCGCCACACTCTCCTTTCAGATGATTTTTCAGTGGATCATCAACTTTTCGAAATTTTTTAATCAGGGACAGACCATTGCCGTCGGCCGGGTTTTCTGGTTTACCGGCAAGGTGGGCCGCAGCGAGCATTATTTTTTCTGGTATTATGTTATTCTGGTTATTGTGATCATACTGGGGTTTGGCGTGCGCAACTTGCTGCGGACCAAGCATGGAAGATGTCTGGTGGCTGTACGCGACAACGACCGGGCGGCCGATGCCATGGGCATGCACCCCGGATTTACCAAGGTTTACGCCTTTGCATTGGCGGGTTTTTTTGCCGGCGTTGCCGGGGCCCTGCACGCCTATCTATGGCGGGGGGTTGGTTTCGAATCGTTTCTGCTGCACCATTCCATTACCTACCTGGCCATGGCCATCGTCGGTGGCCTGGGGACCCTGGTGGGTTCTTTTCTCGGGCCGGCGGCGATTCTGATGCTGGAACTGCAGGTGGAAAATCTGGCCGAATTCGTGGGGCATTACTTCACGGCGCTGGGTGATGTGGCCACGGCGTTCCGGCCGCTGTCATTCGGCCTGGTGATCGTGCTATTCCTGATGTTCGAGCCAAGGGGCATCGCCAACTGGTGGCGAATCGTGCGCTCCTATTTTAAATTATGGCCGTTTCGCTATTGACGGCTGGCAGATGTAATTGCAAGATTTATTTTTTATTGAACGTTGAATGTGTACCTCACTAACCAAACAAACCAAAACAAAAAGGAGAACGAAATGAGAAACAGACGAATCACTTTCATGTTGGTGGTGCTATCTTTTCTGCTGATTTTGGGATTTTCGGTTCAGGCAGTGGCCGGGGAAACTTATAAAATGGGTCTGTCGCTTGCCATCACCGGACCGACATCCGATGCAGGCGACCCTTATTCCAAGGGCGTTGAGGACTATATCAAATACGTCAACGACGAGAAACTGCTGGGCGATGACAAGGTGGAGTGCTTCATCCGCGACGATGGCTATAAAACGGAAGTCACCAAGCGCAATTTCGAAGATTTTCTGGACGAGAACATTGTTTTTTACCTGAACTACTCCACCGGCAGCACGCTGGCCTTAAAACCGGATTTCGAAGAAGAGAAAATCCCGGTTCTTCCGGCATCCTTTCACGCCGGCAACCTGGTGGATTCGAAATACATCTTTCTGCCGATCGCGTCTTATTCCAGCCAGGCCGTGGGGCTGGCCGAATACGTGGCGAACAATTACAAGGGCAACGGCAAAGCAAAGGTGGCGATGTTCATTCACCCGTCGGCTTTCGGTCGTGCATCATACGATGACGTGAAAAAGGCGATTGATGCCGGTCTGAATATCGAACTCGTCGAAATCGTGGAACACGGCAAGGACCTTGATAACACCGCCATGCTGAAACGCCTCAAAAGCAAGGGTGTGCAATACGTAATCAGCCACACCGTTCAGCCGCCGGTTGCCACCCTGCTCAAAAGCGCCCAGAGCCTGGATATGATTGCTTCCACCTATGGCGAGGAGGGCAAAATAACGTTTATGGGTGCCCATTATGCCGGCGGACCCGGTCTGATTGCTTTGGCTGGTTCGGCGGCTGAAAACTATTACTGGGTGACATCTTACAAGCTGATGTCCGCCAAGGGACCGGGGACGGATGCACAGCATGCCCTGGCCAAACGCTATGGACGAGATGACAAGCTGGCCAATGACTCCAACTATACCAACGGCATCATGGTGGCTCAAGTAGCGGTCGAAGCCATGCGCCGGGCAAAAGCCAGGGGCAACAAAGTGACCCGTGCCAGTTTGTATGAAGAGATGGTATCCATGAACGGCTACAACGCCTACTATCCCCTGACTACCGTGGGACCGGTCACTTATTCGAAAACCGATCGGGAAGGCGTGGACACGCTGCAGCTGTATGTGGCTAAAGACGGGGTCTTCCACGAACTCGGCCTGCCGTTCTCACCGGAATACGTCAAGAAAATCAAATAATAGTCGCCTCGCTGCACAATGCTGCGAGACGCTGTTACGCCGTTTGAATAAAACGGGAGGGTTGCACCAGGCAACCCTCCCCATCTGAAACGCATGATCTCATGAATAAACAAACATCCAACGGCAATCTTCTCGATGTCAACAACATCGAAGTCGTCTACAACGACATTGTTCAGGTACTGCGGGGCGTCAGCCTGAGCGTGACCGAAGGCGGCATCGTCTCCCTGCTGGGCACCAATGGGGCCGGCAAGACGACCACCTTACGGGCCATCAGCGGTCTGCTCAAGCCGGAAAACGGCTTTATCAAGGATGGATATGTCAAATTCGAGGGACAGGACATCACCAACGTCCTGGGCACCCATGTCGTGAAACTCGGCGCGGTTATGGTGCCGGAGGGCCGCCGCGTATTCAAGCATCTTACGGTGGATGAAAACATCCGCGTGGGATCCATCACCCGCCGGGACGGCAGCCCAAACGTCCGCAAAGACCAGGATCTCATGTACGAACACTTCCCGCGCCTGGCCCGGGTCACCAACCGGCTGGCAGGTTACTGCTCCGGCGGCGAGCAGCAGATGATTGCCATTGCCCGGGCCTTGATGTCATCGCCCAAGATGCTGATGCTGGACGAACCATCCCTGGGATTGGCCCCGCTGCTGGTCAAAGAAATTTTTGAAAACATCCAACGCATCAACCAGGACCTGAACACCACCCTGCTGATTGTGGAGCAGAATGCAAAAATTGCGCTTGAAATTTCGACCTATGCCTACATCATGGAGTCCGGCAAGATCGTATTGGAAGGACCCTCGAAAGATTTGAAAAATAATCCGGATGTCAAGGAGTTCTACATGGGGGTTACCAAGGGCGGTGGTCGGAAATCCTTCAAAGAAGTCAAATCATACAAACGGCGAAAACGATGGATGTAGCGTCCTGACTGATTGAAAATCATTCGGGAGTTATTTGTTGTCAGTTATTTGTTATTCGATGATGTATAATAACATGGATTAATTTGGATTTACCCGCAGCACATCTAATAAATATAAAAAAATCAAACTCGAATAACCAATAATTAATAACAATTAACATCTTCTCGGTGTCCGCGGGAAAGGAATTTATGATGAAATTTTTAGTGGCATACAACGGGACCAAAGAGTCGGAAGCAGCATTGGAACTCGCTAAAACACATGCGAAAATTTTCGACGCTGAACTGGTTGTCATATCATCCAGTGAAGGCGGAAAAGGGGAGAAACTCGAAGACATCAACAAAATCAAACACGATCTGGAAGCTATCCAGGAAAATTTATCCATGGACGGTATTGGCTGTCAGGTGGAGCAACTGGCCCGGGGCTTGACGCCGGGAGAAGATATTGTGCTGTTTGCTGAAGAAAATGATATTGACCAGATTTATGTCGGGATCCGCAAAAAATCAAGGACCAGCAAATTAATCCTGGGCTCCACCGCCCAATATATCATCCTGAAGGCAAAGTGTCCGGTTATCTCGGTCAAGTAGTTTCCTATTTGAAAAGTGACTTCTTCTGGGGAGCAAAATGGCAGCTATCTTGTGGTAGATAGTAAAGGTTTCAGGTGTCAGTGTTCAGGTTTCAGGATTCAATGACTCGCCTTTCTGCCACCCGAAACCTGACACCTGAAACCTATAACAACAATGTTCTAACCACAAACTTCGAGTACAACGCCCTTGAAATATAAGGGTCTACCTAGGACAGATTGATGGGACTTCATGACTATACGTTTTATGATCTGATCAGCCGTAATGCGGTTAGTTTTAACAACCTGTCGGCATGGTTTGAGGTTGACGATCAACGCACCCTGACCTTTGGCGAATATAAGCAAAAAGTAGATCAGCTGGCATGTGGATTACAAAAAGCCGGCCTTGGAAAGGGCGACCGCATCGGCGTCCTTGGCAAGAACAGCCTGGAATATTTTTTGCTGTACGGTGCCGCTGCCGCGCTGGGAGCCATCGTGCTGCCCATCAACTGGCGACTTTCGGCTGATGAAGCGGTGTTCAACCTGTCAGACTGCGAACCCGCATTCCTATTTGTTGACCACGACTTCCAGGAGATGATCGAAGATGCGAAAGAACTGCTGACGAGTGTCAAAGAATATTATAACCTGAAGCCGCCCGGGGGTAATTTTTCCGAATTTGACGTGCTGCTCGAAAATGACGGAAAGTTCGTGGCGCCGGATGTGGCCACCGAAGACGGCCTGGTCATCATTCATACGGCGGCGGTGGCCGGCAGACCCCGGGGTGCGCTGTTGAGCCACGGGAATCTGATCAGCGCCAATACGCATATCAGTCTTCAACTGAACCTGTCGGCCTATGATGTTCACCTGAACATATTGCCGCTTTTTCATGTCGGCGGTTTGTTTATGGCAACCGCCGGTTTTCACGCCGGCGCGTTGAATCTGAATATGAGCAAATTTGAGGCCGGCCAGGCTGTCGATCTGATTGCCGATAAAAAAGTTACCTTCATGTTTGATTTTTCACCGATACTGTCTTCCATTCTCGAAGAACACGAAAAATCCGGCAAGGACATCAAATCGCTGCAGCATGTACCCGGGCTGGAAGCCCCGGCCGTAATCGAAAAATACCTGGAACTGACCGGCGGCACGTTTTATTGCATGTACGGCCAGACTGAAACATCGGCCATTGCCACCATGGCGTCCTATTCGGAAAAGGCGGGCTCGGCCGGCCGGACGATCCAGCTGGCCGATGTGCGCCTGGTTGACGACAATGACCGGCCGGTGCCGACCGGTGCAACCGGCGAAATTGCCGTCAAAGGTCCCATGGTGTTTAAAGGCTACTGGAACCTGCCGGATGATACGGCCCAGGCCTTTCGCGGCGGATGGCATCATACCGGAGATCTGGGACGCTTTGATGAGGACGGTTTTTTGTGGTATGAAGGCCGTAAAGCCGAAAAGGAGCTGATCAAGCCCGGCGGGGAAAATGTCTACCCGGCCGAAGTTGAAAAAGCGATCCTGGCGCATCCCGCAGTTGAACATACCGTTGTTTTCGGGGTGCCGGACCCGAAGTGGAAAGAAGGTATCAAGGCTGTCTGTCAGCTAAAATCCGGCCGGACACTCGAAGCCCGGGATTTGATCAAATTTGTCGGGGGCCGCATCGCTTCCTTTAAAAAACCCCAGTATGTCGAATTCGTCAACGAGCTTCCCCTGCTAAAAGATGGTGGTCCGGATCGGGCCCGAGTCAAGGCGCTATACGGCGGGGAGCAGAATTAACTGGATACCGGATGATGGTTACTTGATGCTGGATGTTGGATGCCGCCGGCGCAATACCTGATTTTACCGGCGGGATAGCGGCCGGAGCATAGCGCATCGCGCATCCAGCATCGGTCGCAAATCTCAAATTACCCCGTTAACAACATCATCCACTATTTGGCGGTATGATGCCGCTGAACGCTTAACCCGAATGAACTCGAAACGAATCACTGTTTTTCTGGCAACACTTCTTTTCTTCGGAAATGCTGCTTTTGCACGGGCTGATGAAATCAGAATCGGCGCCTTTAATGATTTGAGCGCAGCAACTTCCGATGTCGGTACGGACTATGCCCTGGGAATTGCCGAAGCCATCCGCTTTGTCAATGATGAGGGCGGCGTTAACGGTCAGCAGATTACGCTGTATCAGTATGATTATGGCTACCGGGTTCCGGAAGTTCAGGCAAAATATAAATTTTTTAAGCGAATGGGCGTTGTCGCTGTCCTCGGTTGGCACATCGTCGATACGAAGGCGTTGTCTGCTTTGGTTGCCAGGGATAAGATTCCCTACTTATCAGCAGATTATTCTGCTGATCTGACCGATCCGGGAAAGTCGCCTTATAATATTTTTGCCGCTACGGATGAATCCTCCAACGCCAGAGCGGCACTTACCGCCTGGTTTGATGAAAGATGGCCCCTGAAAGAAGATTACGGCAGACGCAGACCGCGGGTTCAATGTTTGTATATGGTTGCCTCTGCAGAATTGAGGACGCCCGTCAAAGCGATTAAGGATCAGGCCGAACTATTCGGGTTTAATATCGGGCCGGATCTGGATATTTCCATTTTCGCCACCGACGCCCGCGAACAGGTGCAGGCGATGGAAAGCTTCAAGCCGGATTTCGTGTGGCACGGCAATACCGCGCTGTCCGTGGCCGCTACGTTGCGGGCAGCCATGGCCGCGGGGCTGGAAGCCGACCACATCGTCAATAGCTGGGCATTTGACGAAAACCTGGTCAGAATGGCCGGTGATGCAGCTGAAGGCGTCTTAGGGGCCAGCGTGTGCGCCTTTTACGGCGAAGACGTTCCTATGATGGATAAAATTATTTTCTACGGAGAAAAATACAACCCGGGAGTGCCCGTCAAAAAACGGTCGATCCGCACTACCCAGGCCTGGGCCAATGTATTGGCCCTCCGGGAAGCCCTTAAGCGGGCGGATGCAACCGGAAAACTCTCCGGCGAGAATATAATGAAAAAGGGGTTCGAGACCTTCCGGGGATTCGACATCGGCCTGCGCGTATCGCCGTTGACTTATACTTCCACGGACCACCGATCCTCCGGTGTGGTGAACATATACCAAATTGAGAACCAGAAGTTTGTATTCATGACCCAAATTGATCTGAAAGGCCGCTGGCCGGATAAGTGGGCCAAAGAGTGGTTTGGCTGGTAGGTTATGAATTGAATATTGAAGATTGTAGATTGAGTATTTGTGGAATTCTGGCGATTAAAATCCCTTCGCATAAAGCGCCTTGGATACAATTAAAAAGATATAATACCTTAATTCTTCAATCATCAATCATCAATCTTCAATAACAAGTGCATTTCCATAGAGGCTTCTAACTATGCAAACGAAAAAAATCATATTAATGGGTTTGAGTATTCTATATGTTCTCGCACTTGTCTCAGGCTGTGTCAGTATGCAGGTACCAGAGGAGGGCAATTTCAGGGATTCGCTGATCGGCCTGGATCATGTAGAGGTTTCTTACTACGCCGGTTATTATTATTTCAGCAGGGACGTGGTACCGACCCGGGGCAATGCCGATGACTACGGTGCGCCGCTGCTGCTGACGTTTGTGTTTAAAATCCATAACCCCAACCTGTATCCGATCATGCTGGATCATTTTTCGTTTGCCGTCAAATTTGAGGGTATCACGGTCAACCATGTCATTTCACCGGCGGCCATGTGGATCCCCGAAGGCAAAACCAATCTGCTCAGGGTGCCGGCCATGTTTGATACCCGCCAGACATTGCTGGCGTTAATTTTGCCCGAGGCTGACAAACTGAAAAATAAAAACATGTCGCCTTGGAGCACCTTGGAAAAATGGTGGATCGGCGCCCCGGATTTTTCCTTTCCAATATCCGCCACTGAGGGTTCAGCAGTATTCAGGGCCGGCAACGTAATCCGGGCGGTGCCCTTTGCCGGGCGCTATCCCTAATTAATCCGCCTTTAATAACCGGCCATTAAGGGTTGTTAGTTGTGTCTTAAAATAGCATAAAACAGATAGTTCGCAGGCCTGCGGATTAATTACTGTATGCTTCGCATATTTTTATGCCAGTTTTCATTAAGGAATCATAAGGTTGACTTACGTTATTTGTTAGCCTATATTCTGCCAAACTTAGCAAGATTTAATATTTTTTTAATCTTTTTAACATAAAAGCGCGCAGCGACTTTATGGGGAGCATGACATGGTCCGAACCGAAATTTCCCTTTTCATGAAAAATGTGCCGGGTGAACTCGGCAAACTGGCTTCGCTTTTTGGCAGCGAGGGAGTCAATATTGATGCCCTGACCATTCAGGACGCTTCGGCCTATGTGCAGGAGCTTTTCAAAGCCAGGGGCAAATCCCTTAAACGAATTGCCTCGGCTGCCAGTTACAATTCCATGCGTAAGGACTCTGTCGATTATGCCCTGATTCGACTGCTGGTCGCTGATACGGACAAAGCCGTCGACCTTCTGTCGCAAAACGATTATATTTTTGATCTGATGCCGGTGATTGCTCTGGAGCTGGATAACCGGCCCGGTGAACTGGCTAATATCACAACTAAATTCGGTGAGGAAGGCATCAACATCAATTACGTTTACGGATCGGTGCAATCCCCGGATTCCAAATGCCTGTTTGTTTTCTGTCCGGAAGATATCGATCTGGCGGAGAAGATATTTAAGCTGTGACACCCGAAACCCGTTTTCGGTCGTCTGTCTTCTGACCTCTGCCTCATGTCCTCTGATTTTACGGATTGCGTTTGTCCTTGAAAATCTGGTTTGAAATTACCACCCGTTGAATTTCCGATGTTCCTTCGTATATGGTAAATACCCGGGCATCCCGGTAATAGCGCTCAACCGGGTATTCTTTGGTAAAGCCGTATCCACCATGAATCTGAACCGCTTTGGCCGTGACGCGATTGACCATTTCAGAGGCAAAGAGCTTGGCCATTGAGGCCTGCAGGGTGTAATTTTCGCCATTATCCTTCATTTCGGCGGCGGACAGCATCATTAGCCGCGCGGCTTCAATTTCAGTTGCCATGTCGGCAACGATCCAGCGCAGGCCCTGAAATTTAGATATGGATTGGCCGAACTGCTCCCTTTCCCGGGCATAGTGAACGGCCGCATCAAAAGCGGCCTGGGCCACGCCGACGGATTGGGCCGCGATTCCGATACGGCCGCCGTCAAGTCCCGTCATGGCGATCAGGAAGCCGTCGCCTTCATTTCCCAGCAGGTTTTCAGCTGGTATCCGGCAATCTTCGAAGATAAGATCGGCGGTGTCCGAAGCCCGCAAGCCCATTTTGTCCTCCAGAGGCCCCACAGTCAGCCCCGGAGTTCCCTGCTCGACCAGAAAGGCGCTGATTCCCTTGTGACGGGCCTCTTCGTCCGTTTTAGCTGTGACAATAATCAGTCCCGCGTTTTTAGCGGTGGTCGTAAAGCGCTTGGTGCCGTTCAGGATATAACTGTCTCCATCAAAAACGGCTTTGGTGGTTTGCCGGACCGGGTCTGAACCGGCATTGGGTTCCGTCAGCGCGAAGGCACCAATAATTTCTCCGGTTGCCAGGCGTGTCAGATATTTTTGTTTCTGATCCTCGGTACCGTTTCTCATAATACTTTCACAGACAATCGAATTGTGCACGGACATCACCACGGCCGTAGAAGCACAGGCATAGGCAACCTCAGCCAGCGCCAGCGCGTAACTGACGGTATCGGCACCCGAACCGCCGTATTCGGGTGGCACCATCATACCCATGAGTCCCAGTTCTCCCAGTTTCTGCAGATTATCGACTGGAAATTCTTTGGTCTTATCCCGTTCCATGGCCTTGGGTGCAAATTCCGTTCGGGCAAGATCCCTGACCATGGACCGGATCATGAGCTGTTCTTCGGTAAAGTTGTAGGACATGGCATGCTCCTGCTTGAATGCCTAAAATTTAAAATCCCTAAATTGCCTAAAATTAATGATGAAGATCTGTTTTACGATAGTATGAATGCTAGTCATTTTAGCTCATTTTAGACAGTTTAGGCATTCATTTTTTTATGGAGAATAGATCACAACAATCAGCTCCGCCCGCTCATCACTGATACTTTTCAGTTTGTGTTGGATTCCCGAGTTAAAATGAAGTGAATCCCCCTGTTCCAGGCTATTCACGTGCTCGCCCACCGCCACCTCGACTTTGCCGGCCAGCACATACACAAACTCTTCGCCTTCGTGATGATAATCCACGCCTTTATGATCCTGTTGGGCTTCAATGACAATGCGGAAGGCTTTCAAATGTTTGTTTTCGGCGCCCGGCGTTAAGGTCGTATAGGCATAATTATCCGTGCGCTTGGTTTGGGCCTTAATCCGACTTTCCAACTTCGATTCCGGTTCTCTGAGCAGAGACCCGGAATCAATCTCCAGACCCCGGGCGATTTGCAACAGGGCCCCAACCGGCGGGATGGATTTGCCGCTTTCGATCTCTTTTAAGTATTCGACTGAAAATCCGGTTTCATTGGCGACATGATCGAGTGAAAATTTTTTGCTTGACCTGGCCTTTTTAATTTTTTTACCGATAGGTACCGGTGCGGCCTTTTTTTTACGTGGCATGGGACCTCCCCCAAAAGAAATGCCTAAAATTCAAAATGACTAAAATGAGCTAATCCGCCGGAGGCGGACTATCCTTATTAAATAGACAGGATACCTTAACTTTAGGCATTTTAGGCAATTTAGGCATTTTTCAATTTTATTTATATTCATAAAACCCCTTGCCCGTCTTTCTTCCCAGCCAGCCGGCTTCGACGTATTTGCGCAGCAGGGGACAGGGGCGATACTTTGAATCCTTGAAACCGTCATAAAGGGTTTCCATGATGGCCAGACAGGTATCCAGACCGATCAAATCCGCCAGCGTCAAGGGCCCCATGGGATGGTTCATGCCCAGTTTCATGACGGTATCGATATCCTCCCGGGTTCCAACACCGTGGTAAAGACTAAAAACCGCTTCGTTGATCATTGGCATCAAGATGCGATTGGCAATAAAACCCGGATAATCATTGGACCTGGCCGGAGTTTTGCCGAATTTTTGAGCCAGATCCCAGGTGACCTTAAATGTCTCCTCCGAGGTGGCAATGCCCGGGATCACTTCAACCAGCCGCATCACCGGCACGGGGTTCATAAAATGCATACCGATCACCTCGGCGGGGCGCCGGGTTTGGGCGGCAATCCGTCCGATAGGGATTGAAGAGGTGTTGGAAGATAAGATCACAGCGGACTGACAGATTTCGTCCAGATCCTTAAAAATTTGATTTTTGATGGTCTCGTTCTCGGTGGCTGCTTCAACGACGAAATCCGCCGCCGCCATGTCCTGCAGGCTGACACTGGTTTTGATCCTTCCTAAAACCGCATTTTTATCCTCGTCGGTCATTTTACCTTTTTCGACATTGCGTGATAAAATTTTGGTAATGGTTGCCAGACCGCGCTCCACAAACTCCGCCTTGATATCGTTCATGATCACATCGAGCCCGCTCATGGCGGCAACTTGAGCGATCCCGTTGCCCATCTGCCCGGCGCCGATGACGCCGAAAGTCTTTACTTCCATGGTTTCCTCCTATTTCTGAAATTATTAGGTTTCAGGTTTCAGGTGTCAGGTTTCAGAGGACGGCTCCAGATTCCTGAAACCTGACACCTGAAACCTTTTCCGGGTATTATCTTTTCACCACCATCGCCACCGCTTCCCCGCCTCCCAGGCAGAGCGAGGCCAGGCCGGTTTTTTTATCCTGTTTGATCATTTCATGCAACAGGGTTACCAGTACCCGGCATCCGCTGGCACCGATCGGATGACCGAGGGCGACACTGCCGCCATTGACGTTGACTTTTGCCGGATTCAGGTCGAGCTCTTTTAGCACCGCCACGGTTGATCCGCTGAAGGCTTCATTAATTTCGAACAGATCCACTTCATCCTGAGATATTCCCTCTTTTGCCAGGCATTTTGGAATTGCCAGAATCGGTGCCACCAGAACATATTTCATATCCAATCCAGCTGATGCCTGGGCGCCGATCGTCGCCAGGACGGTGCATCCCAACTCTGCGGCTTTCTCTCTGGACATGACCACAACGGCCGCCGCCCCATCGCTGATGATCGAGGCATTGCCGGCCGTGGCAAATCCGTCTTTCTGAAAAGCCGGTTTCATTTTCGCCATGAGTTCATAGCTGGTTTCGCGCGGGCATTCATCCTGGCTGAAGACTACCGGGTCTCCCTTGCGCTGGGGGATTGACACCGGTACAATCTCATCTTTAAATTTACCGGCATTGATCGACGCCAGGGTGCGGCGATAGGATTCGGCGGCATAGCGGTCCTGATCCTCCCGGCTGACACCGTATTTTTCAGAGCAAAGATCATTTGAAATGCCCATATGAAAATCATTGACAATATCCCACAGCCCGTCATGGACCATGTGATCCTGCAACGTGCCGCTTCCCATGCGGAAGCCGAAGCGCGCCTTGTCCAGGTAATAGGGTGCCATGGTCATATTTTCCATGCCCCCGGCAACGATGACGTCGGCATCGCCGACCTGGATTGCCTGAGCTGCCAGCATCACCGATTTTAAAGCGGAGCCGCAAACCTTATTGACCGTAATGCATTCGACTTCCCATGGCAATTGGGCTTTGACAGCTGCCTGTTTGGCCGGATTCTGGCCGTAGCCGCAGGGCAGCACAAGACCCATGATGGCTTCGTTAACGGCATTTTTTTTGATGCCGGCCCTTTTGACGGCTTCCTCAATCACAATCGCGCCCAACCGGGTGGCACCAATGCTGCCCAGAGAACCGTTAAAACTACCTAAAGGCGTGCGCACGGCACTTACTATCACTGCTTCTCTCATGGGAATATTCCTCCGAATTAGATTAAATTTACTTGGGTGATTTTAGATCTTTTTTTCTAATACTGTGTCGGCAGGGTCAGTTGTCTGTTGTTTGTTGTAAGTTGGAAGAAAATGACGTTATTTTACTTTATGCTTTATTATTGCTGCCGATTGATCTGAAAATTTCAGCCGTAGCCTTTTCAAAGATTTATCACAACCAACCACTTACCACAAACAACCTGCCGATATTACATATTGCGCCTATACTTCCCACCCACATCATACAGGGCCTGGGTTATTTGTCCCAGGCTGCACACGCGCACGGTTTCCATCAGCTCTGCAAAAACGTTGTCGCCGGAAAGTGCAACGTTTTGCAGACGCTCCAATGCCGCCGGTGCCTGCTGCGCATGGCGTTTTTTAAAATCCGCCAGCCGGCTTAATTGGGACTGCTTTTCTTCTTCGGTGGCGCGGGCCAGCTCGATGTTTTCGCTCAGGTGCTCGTCATCGGCATCCGGATCGCGGAAGGTGTTGACACCAATGATGGGAAGGCGTCCGGTATGCTTCAACATTTCGTAATACATGGATTCTTCCTGGATTTTGCTGCGTTGGTAGCCGGTCTCCATGGCTCCCAGCACGCCGCCGCGCTCGGTGATGCGGTCGAATTCCATTAACACGGCCTCTTCCACCAGATCCGTTAATTGCTCGAATATGAAACTGCCCTGGTTCATATTTTCATTGGCGGTCAAACCCCACTCACGGTTAATGATGAGCTGGATTGCCAGGGCCCTCCTGACCGACTCCGAGGTGGGCGTTGTAATGGCCTCGTCAAAAGCGTTGGTGTGCAGGCTGTTGCAGTTATCATAAATCGCACACAAGGCCTGCAGCGTGGTGCGAATGTCGTTGAATTGAATATCCTGGCTGTGCAGGGATCGGCCGGAGGTTTGTATATGGTACTTTAACATTTGAGAGCGGTCGGCTCCGCCATATTTTAGTTTCAGGGCGATGGACCAGATGCGCCGTGCCACGCGTCCGATGACATTGTATTCGGGATCCAGCCCGTTGGAGAAGAAAAACGATAAATTCGGGCCGAAGCTGTCAATCGGCATACCGCGGGACAGATAGTATTCAACGTAGGTAAACCCGTTGGCCAGGGTAAGGGCCAGCTGGGTGATGGGGTTGGCGCCGGCTTCGGCAATGTGATAGCCTGAGATGGATACCGAGTAAAAATTGCGGATATTTTTGTCGATAAAGTACTGCTGGATGTCGCCCATCATTTTGAGCGCAAAATCAATCGAAAAGATGCAGGTGTTTTGCCCCTGGTCTTCTTTGAGGATGTCGGCCTGGACGGTTCCGCGCACGTTGGACAAGACCTCGGCTCGAATCCGGGTGTACTGCTCCTTGCCGGGCTCCCGGCCGTTTTCAGCTTTAAACTTGTCGACCTGCTGATCGATTGCGGTGTTCAGAAACATGGCCAGGATGATCGGTGCCGGACCGTTGATGGTCATGGAAACCGACGTGTTGGGGGCACACAGTTCAAACCCATCGTAAAGCACTTTCATATCGTCCAGGGTGCAGATGCTGACGCCCGAGGTGCCCACTTTGCCGTATATGTCCGGTCGAATGTCCGGGTCGTATCCGTACAGGGTTACCGAGTCAAAGGCGGTTGAAAGGCGTTTGGCCTCGTAATTGGCCGACAGCATTTTAAACCTGCGATTGGTGCGGGCCGGATCGCCCTCGCCGGCAAACATGCGTGTCGGGTCTTCATCCACGCGCTTTAATGGAAAAACGCCGGCTGTATAGGGAAAGCGGCCGGGTACATTTTCCTGCCGCAGCCAGCGGTAGATTTCGGCCGGATCCTGAAACCGGGGCAAGGCGATCTTGGGGATGCGGGAATGCGACAGGGATTCCACCTGCAGCGGAAGTCGAACTTCACGGTTGCGCACCTGGTAGGCCAGTTCTTCTTTCGCGTAAGTTTCTTTGATCTCTTTCCATTCATCCAGACAGCGCCGCGTATCCGGATCCAAAGCGGCTTCGGCTTTGCGCACCGCCTCTTTGAGCCGGGCAACCACTTGTCGAGAATCACCGTCCAGGTTGTCGCTGCTTAATCTGCGGGCCGTTTCACTCAGATGCCAGAAATCTCTCAGGGCCCGGGATTGATCGGTGGTTATTTGATGATAGTCCCGGATCGTAGCGGCAATTTCGCTCAGGTATCGGGTACGTTCGGGAGGGATGATGATGGTTTTGGACGAAGATGTGCGGGTTTCAAGCTTTGGAAGCCGGGTCTTGAGTTCGACACCGGTTTTCGATTGTATGGCATCCAAAATGGCTTGGTAAAGTGCGGTTACCCCGTCATCATTAAACTTGGAGGCGATGGTGCCGAAGACCGGCATCTGGGCCGGATCGCGGTCAAATGCTTTGCGGTTGCGCTGCACCTGTTTGCGAACATCCCGCACGGCATCTTCGCCGCCGCGCTTCTCAAATTTATTGACCACCACCAAATCGGCAAAGTCAAGCATATCGATTTTTTCAAGCTGGGATGCGGCACCAAATTCGCTGGTCATAACATAGATGGCCACATCGACCAGATCAATAATCCGCGAATCCCCCTGCCCGATACCGGCAGTTTCGGTAATTACCAAATCATAGCCGGCCGCTTTTACGGCCGAGACGGCATCGGCCAGGATTTCGGGAATTTCAGACTGGGACTGGCGGGTGGCCAATGACCGCAGATACACCCTCGGATTGCCGATGGCATTCATGCGGATGCGGTCGCCCAGCAAGGCCCCGCCGGTTTTGCGTCGCGAAGGATCGCAGCTGATGATGGCGACATGCAGATCCTTGAAGTCATGCAGGATGCGCAATACAATTTCATCGGTCAGGGACGATTTTCCGGCGCCCCCGGTACCGGTAATCCCAATGACGGGGGTGATGCGGTCTTTAATGATGTCGGCCATTGCCGTGCGCAGGGCTGCCAGATTGCCGTTGCCCCGGATCTTTGCCAGCTCGGCGGCGGTTATCAGTTTGGCCACCGCCAATTTGCCTTGCGGTGAGCGGCCGTCAAAAGAAAATGAATCCTCATTGACGGTGGGAAAATCCATTTTCTGAGCCATGTGGTTGATCATGCCCTGAAGTCCCATGCCGGCACCGTCTTCGGGTGAATAAATTTTGGTGACCCCGTAGGCTTCCAGCTCATTGATTTCTTCCGATACAATCACCCCGCCGCCGCCGCCGAAAATTTTGATGGAGGGTGCCTTTCGTTCTTTTAAAAGATCCACCAGATATTTAAAAAATTCAATATGGCCGCCCTGGTAGCTCGACACGGCAACGCCTTGAGCATCTTCCTCAATTGCAGCATCCACAATCTCCTGGACGGATCGGTTATGCCCCAGGTGAATAACCTCAACGCCTGTGTCCTGGAGTATCCGGCGCATAATATTTATGGCGGCATCATGACCGTCAAAAAGCGATGTCGCTGTCACGACCCGGATATAATTTTTGGGTTTGTATACCTCAACTTCAGAACTCATGGGCCCTCCTTGGAATGTCATTCTTTTATCACTTGCCGCACATTTTCAGGATAAATTTGGTCTGCAGACGGATATAGTCTTCCAGGCTATAGTGCCGGGCCAGGTACCAGCGCCTGAACGTCCATTTATGTCCCAAAACCACAATATTGTGAGCTGCAAGTTCAATGTCCTGTTCTTCAAGGCCCGGCAATTCTCCGGAATAAGACAGGCGGGCCAGCACTTCCACAAACAGGCCGGTAATGCGAAGCTCGTTTTCAAGAACCCTTTTGCGCCACTGGGCCGGCAATGACTGGCTCTCCTGGTAAATCAGCAAAATAAAATCACTCATGCGGTGGCAGACCATGAAGTATTCACGGATTACCCCGGCCAGCGCCTCCTGCCCGGCGGTTGATCGCGACATGGCCTCTGTGACGCCGAGTTCCACTTCGGCATGAATCGATTCGCACACCATGTAAAGAATGTCTTCTTTAGAGGCAAAATATTCATAGAGGGAGCCGATGGAAATACCCGATGCGCGGGCTATTTGGCGGGTAGTCGTTTTATGAAAGCCCCGGTCAATGAAAAGCTGAACGGCAGCGTCGGCGATCTGGCGGCGTCTGCGTTTTACCAGATTCTGGTTTTTGACCTGGGTCGGAATGTCTTTCGTTCTGACAAGTTCTTGCATGACAACTTTCACAGTCGGTGATAAAAGTCTTAAAATGAACGAGCGCTCACTCATACTGAATAGCATGCTTCTTTTTTTCTTGTCAAGCAATTATAAAGCCAAGTTTTAAAAAATGTAACTATCTAAAATAACGTCTCATTATAGTGTTGCGGATTAACCTGTGAATAATTACAAAGGTATTGACAAATTCAAAATATTTAAGTAAAAAATTGTATTGTGACCGAGCGCTCGCTCATAATTGGTGCAAGTCAATGTTTCTCGAAGAAAATAGCTGGCAGGCGGGAGGAACCTATGGATGATAATGTGTTGCTGGTGGAAGAAGATGGCGGGATAGTCAAGTTGACCCTTAACCGGCCGCAAGTCATGAATTCTTTGAACTTTCCCCTGTTGCGTGCACTGCGGGATCAGATCGAATCCTTTCGATTCAGAGCCGATGTTCGGGTCGTTATTATCACCGGATCCGGTGATAAGGCATTTTGCGCCGGCGCCGACCTGAAGGAACGGGCTACCCTGGCTCCCGAAAAGGTCAAAGAGTATATTTTTACCATCCGAAATCTGTTCACATCGATCGAACAATTGAATAAAGCCGTCATTGCAGGGGTGAATGGAATCGCTCTGGGCGGTGGTACGGAACTGGCACTGGCCAGTGATATCCGAATAGCTTCCGGCAACGCCACCATGGGGCTTACCGAAACCCGGCTGGCCATCATACCGGGCGCCGGCGGTACCCAACGCTTACCGCGCCTGGTGGGCAAAGGAAAAGCCAAAGAGCTCATCTTTACCGGTGGGCGGGTTACCGCCGCAGAAGCTCTCGGCATTGGACTGGTTAACAAAATTTGTGAGCCGGCCAATTTAATTGATGAATGCAATAAGATGGCCGCCATGATCTGCGAAACCGGACCGATTGCGATTGAGCAGGCCAAATACGCCATTAATCACGGTTGCGAGACCGACATCAACACCGGTTTAGCCATTGAATCTAATGCATACTGGGTATGTATACCCACCGAAGATCGCCTGGAAGGCCTGGCGGCTTTCAAGGAAAAGCGCAAACCGGTGTATAAAGGGAAGTAAGGAATGACGATTGTCGAATGATGAATGTCGGGCCTCTGGAATGTCGAATGATGATTGTCGAATGGCGAATGCTGGAAGTCGCTACGCTCCATCATTTTAATTCTTTTTTGCGAAGGCCATTAAGCCCCATATCTTTTATAACAAAATTTCTAAAATAAAATGACAGAATTCATTCATTCGACATTCTTCATTCGAAATTCGACATTCCAAAAAGCCGAGCGATTATTGGATACAGAGTTTACATTTTTTGACAATACGATACTAATCTAAGCATATATATTTACGAAAGGAGGATTTTAGGTGTCATGACCGAATACGATTACAGGAAAATTTTTCCACGAATGCCCCGAAAGGTAACCATCGGTGATATTACCGTCCGGGACGGCTTTCAACACCTGGAGCAGTTTATCTCAACCCGGGCCAAAATTTTCTATGCCGAAGAATTGATTTTTGCCGGCTGCCGCAACATTGAAGTGACCAATCTCGGTAATCCGTATTTGATGCCGCAATTTAGCGACGCTGAAGCGGTTCTGGCCCATTTGCGCAGCGATCGCTTCAAAAAACGATGTGCCGGCCAGGGCATCAACTACGATGACCTTTGTATAACCGCGGTGACAATTCGTGAAAAATCCGTTGATCGTGCCATCCAACTCAAGGAAAAGGGCCTGGGTCCCGACCGCTGCCTGATGATGGTGTCCACGGAAGAGGAGCACCACTTTGCCAATTCCGGCACGACCCTGCCGGTTTACTGGGCCGAAGCTGAACGTTGCATTAAAAAATGCACGGATGCCGGTCTCAAGATGTGCGGTACGGTCAGCACCATCTGGGGCAGCCCCATAGCCGGAGCCACAGAGCTCAGGGATGCCGTGGAGTTTACCAAGCGCTGGCTGGAGATCGGGGCTGCCGACATTGAGCATGCCGATCACGACGGCAGTGCTTCGGCGCCGGATGTTTATCGCTATTTTGCAATGATACTGGATGAAATACCTGACACTTCCCTGCACATCGCTCATTTTCACGAGACCAAGCGCGTGGCCGCCGCTTCGGTTCTGGCGGCATTGCAGGCCGGCATCACTCATTTCGAGGCAACCCTCGGCGGATTGGGGGGGCAACCGGCCAACTTCCTCGACGATTGCCCGGTCCCGGGCACAGGGGAATATTATTATGAAGATCCGAGGTACGTCGGCCTGATCTGTTTGGAAGATTTACTGGTTCAAATTGATGAGATGGGCATCGAACACGGTTATAATGTCGATCGGATACTGTGGCTGGGACGGCAGATGGAAAGAACCGCGGGAAAACGCCTGCGCAGTGAAGCGGCGATTAACGGCAGAACTCTCAAAGAAGGACATCCCGAATTTGCCAGACCCGGGCTGCATGAATTAAAAGCCAAACTCGGTGAGGATCCGAAACAAAACTGGCCAGCAGAATGGGACGGCACCCCGGTGCTGCCGGAGCGGCATCGGCCGTGAAATTAAAATTAAATTGACATCCACCTCCCTTTACAGGCATAATATAGGTAACATCTTGGAATAATTTGTAACTCAAAATATTGTCAGAAAGGTTTATTTGCATGAAATCCGTGAATGCCTGGATCCTGGTTTGTTTATTCGCGTTATTTGCCGGCTGCAGCGCGCCGGATAAAACCATCTATCATGATGTGACATACGATTATGATGTGAATGTCGACTTTACCCGAATTAAAACTTATAACTGGGTGAAGATGCCGGCGACTTCGCGAATAGACGAATTCAATCAGATACGGATTAAAGATGCCGTCGATGCCAAGTTGAGTGCCAAGGGATTGAAGGTAATGGTCGATAACCCGGATGTCTTTCTGGTCATGTATGGCGGTGGCTACAAAGCAGTTGATATGACCGTGATGATGGACTATGCCGTCTATGAGGTCGGTCGGCTGAAACTGGCGATGTATGATGCCGAATCCCGTCAAGAAATATGGTGGGGGGAGGACCGGGCCGACCTGTTTCAGGAGATGACCCCGGCCCAAAAGGATGGAGTGATCGCGAATTCCGTCCGGAGAATACTTGAATATTATCCCCCGCAACCGTAAAATGTTGCCACCCTGAATCAAAAATGCCATTCAAGGCAGAGCCAATGCGGCTCTGCCTTTGTTTTTTTCGCGCCAGGACACTTTCCTTTCATTAGACAGAGTTGATAATCCAGAGAAGATTTGCAATACCACCCTTATCGGAACATTATTCTGACAAACGCGATAGTAGCTCAAGTTTTGCTGCGTTCTGACCGATAAGAAATCAATGACGGTGTCAATTTCGAATGTTTATCTTTAGTCAAACGCTGTAAGCAGGAGCCAAAGCGACCGTGAAACAGGAAAAAATTAATCGAATCATGGCCCAGGTCAAAGCGTTTCCGGGCATGCCGGATACCTCCGCAAAATTGATGACCATGCTCAAGGATTCGGAATCTTCGGCCGCTCAAATCGAATCTGTTTTAAAATATGATCCCGGGTTGACGGCCAATATTTTGAAGCTGACGAATTCTGCCTATTTCGGAATCCCTTCCAAGGTCAGTTCCGTGAAACAGGCCGTTGTTCTGTTGGGGTGGAAACGTCTGCTCCAACTGGTGATGACCATGTGCATGAGTACGGTCATGAAAAAACCGGTACCCGGGTATGACTTGCCTCGCGGTGAACTCTGGCGGCATTCGGTAGCGGTATCCGTTGCCGCCGAGCTGGTCGTGAAGGCGTTGAAAATACCCGGCGCAGACGAGGTTTTTACGGCAGCCCTTTTACATGATGTGGGCAAACTGGTTTTGGGGGGCTTTGTCCAGGATGATTTACAGCAGATAGAGTCCATGGTCTCAAAAGGAATTGCTTTTGAGGTTGCCGAATTTATCGTGCTGGGAACCGATCATGCGCATATCGGCGCCCGAATTCTGGAAAAGTGGTCCTTTCCCGAAAATCTGGTTAATGCGGTCAACTGGCACCACGACCCCGAAACATGCGAAAATCACTGCACTTTCAGCGATATTGTGCATGTCGCCAATATTCTGGGATTGATGATCGGCTACGGCAACGGCGGCCGCGGGATTGAGATGGTTCCGTCGAATTCGGTTACCGAGCGTTTGGGATTTAAGCCCACTGATCTGGAGTCCCTGGCCGAAGCGACCCTGGCCGGCGTCAACAAACTGGCTGATATTCTGCTTACCAAGTAAGGGCCATTGAATTGAAGATTGAAAATTGAATATTTGTGGTATGCTATCGATCTTATCTTCTAAATCCATCCCACGCTGCGATTACAAAGCCTGTACCAAATCCATTCATGCTAAAATACTTTGCCACTAAGTGCGCATATCGCGCAATTCGAACTTAAATAAGACAGAATTCCTTAAATATTCATTCTTCAATCTTCAATTTTCAATCAGATATAGTCCCTCCATTGCCACTGAGTCGTTTCAGCTAAATCCTGACAGACCAAATCACCCTGTCGCAGGGCATGGCTCAGGGTGTCTCGAATCAACTGCGGGGCGGCATTGAGATCGGTGCTGATTTTGTTGCAGAGGACATCGAGGCTATCTTCCCGACTCTGCGGCTGTCCGTCATGTGTCCAGGAGCCGTTTTGCTCGATGAAGCTTTTCATCATCAGATCATATACCAGGACAATGCGCTCCAGATTGATAAGCTGCTCTGCCTCCTGGGCCGAAGCGGAATCGTTCAGCATGCGCTGCTTGATATCCGCCAGCAGCATGTTGTACTCATTCTCCCAGTCGATCACAATGTCATCCAGCATTTGCCGGTCGACCGCAGGCGTTTCCACAATGGCGCGATTGGCATGGTATTGAGACCAGTCATCGGTTAAAATCCGGATGCCGTAGCGATCGCTGTTCTCCCGAATTTCAGTGCCCGGAAAGGGGGCCAGCAGATGAAATCCGAATAACAGGCCAAGCTTTTTTAACTGTTCGCCAAAATCCATGGTTTGGCGGATGGTTTGGGGGGTTTCGCCCGGCAATCCGAGAATAAAAGATGCAAAGGGGGTAACCCCGGTGCGCCGGCACATGTTGACCGCCGCCACCACCTGTTCACGCGTGATGCCCTTTTGAATGGTTTTGAGGATTTGGGGATTGCCCGATTCGATGCCAAAGCTGACCGCGCTGCAGCCGGCTGTCTTCATTTTGGTCAAAACCGCTTCGGAAACGGTGTCGACCCGGGCAAAAGAGGTCCACCTGAGCCGCAGCCGGCGCTTGATCATTTCGTCACACACGGCCAGACAATGCTTATGATTGGCGGTAAACAGATCATCGGCAATGTTGATTTGATGAAAATTCAGCGTGGCCAAATATTCCATTTCATCCACAATTCGGGTCGGGCTGCGGTAGCGAACTTTGGATCCCACCATTTTTCGGCCGACACAAAATATACACTTAAACGGACAACCGCGACTGGTGGTGAGGCTGATCGGCATCCCGAGCGCATGGTAGCGACCCAGCGGCAGCAGCCCGCGGGCCGGATCCGGCAGCTCATCCAGATCTGCGATGGGCTCCCTCTGGGCGGTATAACAGATTTCAGCATCCGTGCGGTAAACAATCCCCTTCACACGGTTCCAGTCCCGGCCTGTGTCCAGCGCCCGGCTCAGATCGACGATCGTGCGCTCGCCTTCACCCAGCACAATGATATCCAGCTCCGAATGCTTTTTAAGTGTGTCCGGCGCACAAAATGTCACATGGGGGCCGCCCATAATCGTTAAAATATCCGGATTCAGATCCTTGATGTCCCGGATGACGCCCATGGCATGGTCAACGGTCATCGTGACGGCCGTCAGGCCTGCAATTTGTGGCTGAAATTTTTCCAGCACATTTTGCAGCATGGCCCGGCTGTAGGGAAAAACAACCAGATCAAGAATTTTTACCTCGATGTCCGCTTCGGCCAGAGCGGCTGCCAGATAAGCCAGCCCCAGGGGAGGGGAAGGGGTCTCCGATATGGGGTAGTAAGGATTTATTAACAGGATGCGCATGGTAATAATTAAAATTCCAAATCTCAAATCCCAAATCTCAAACAAATTCCAATAGTCAAATTCGAAATCACAAACAGGTCCTGAAACTAATGTGACATTACCGAAACGTATAGAATTGTTTTACACTTTTCTGAACAGGGAACAGTTTCTTGAAGTCCCGATTTTGTTTTGGTCATTGTACATTTGAATTTGGAATTTATTTGGAATTTTGTGCTTGTAATTTGTGATTTAATAAAAAAATGGGGACCGGACAAAACATCCGGACCCCATTATGTTTAACACCTTAAGTTATTAGAATAGCCCTGAAACTTTGCCGGTCTCAACATCCACATCCACCCGTCTGAAGGCCGGGTTGGAGCTGGTACCGGGCATCAGACTGATGGTACCGGCGCAGGGGCACAGAAACTTGGCGCCGGAATAAATCAGGACGTCGCGTATCGGCAGGGTCCAGCCGCTGGGGATACCTTTCCTGACCGGGTCATGGCTCAGGCTGAGGTGGGTTTTGACCATCATGGTGGCGAAATCGGCGTACTTGGGATCTTCCTCCAGCATCTTGGCCTTGGCTTCCGCCTCCGGCGTCCAGGAGACCCCGTCCGCACCGTAGACTTCCTTGGCGATCAGATCCACGCGATCGCGCAATTTCGTTTCCAGGGGATACAGGAATTTGAAGTCGTTTTCTTCTTCACAGGCTTCGATCACTGCATCCGCAAATTCAAGGGCGCCTTCACCGCCCAGTTCCCAGTGCTTGGACTCGGCACAGCGGGCACCGGCAGCCTCAGCCGCCTTGCGAACGATAGCGCATTCAGCATCGGTATCGCTGTAAAAGCGGTTGATGCAGACCACCGGATTGATGCCGGCTTTGCGGATGGTGTTGATATGGTGGACCATGTTGGCGCAGCCTTTTTCCACCAGCTCCAGATTTTCCTTGGTGTACGCATCCGGCAGGGCGATGCCGGCCACAACCTTGGGTCCGCCGCCGTGCATTTTCAGCGCCCGAATGGTGGAGGTCAGCACCGACACGTGGGGTTTCAGGCCGCTGAAACGTGATTTTACGTTCCAGAATTTTTCGAAGCCGATATCAGCGCCGAATCCGCTCTCGGTAATGTGATAGTCAAACAGCTTCAGGCCGACGCGGTCGGCGATAATTGAGGATTGACCGACAGCGATGTTGGCAAACGGCCCGGCGTGCACCATACAGGGATTGTATTCCGCTGTGCACATCATGGTGGGGTTGATGGTGTTGCGCATAAACGCCGTCATGGCGTTGCCGACTTCCAGATCGCCGGTAGTCACCGGCTTGCCGTTTTTGTCGAAGGCCACGGTAATATTGTTGAGCCGTTCTTTCAGATCGGCCAGGTCCCGGATAACGGACAGAATCGCCATACACTCGGAGCCCACCGCGATACCGAATTTAGATTGCATGGTGAATCCGTCAAAACGGCCGCCGATGCCGATGATGATATTTCTGAGGGCCTGGGCGCAGAAATCGATGATCCAGCCCAGCTCAACCCGGGTGGGATCAATATCCAGCCGGCCCATACCGGTCAGACGCTGCAGTTGTTCGTCGCTGTAATTGCGTTCGTGCTGCATGCGTGAGGTCAAGGCCACCATGGCCAGGTTATGGGAGTTCATGATGTCGTTGATGTCGCCGGTTAGGCCCAGGGAAAATTCCGTCATGGGTATCAGCAGGGAATTGCCGCCGCCGGCCGCCGTTCCCTTGACGTTCATGGTGGGGCCGCCGGAAGGCTGGCGCAGCGCGCCACCCACATTCTTACCGCGTTTGCCGAGACCCTCCATCAAGCCGCAGGAAGTCGTGCTTTTTCCTTCTCCCAGCGGGGTGGGGGTAATGGCGGTCACTTCGATGTACTTGCCGTCGGGATTGTTCTGCAGCCGGTTGATGATTTTCAGAAAATCCAGTTTGGCCAGGCGACCCATGGGAAGTATTTCATCTGGTTCCAATCCCAGTTTTTCGCGCCATTCCTCCGGTGTCGGCATGTTTTTCTCCGCTGCTTCGGAAATCTGCCAGTCGGCCATTTTTACTGCATCGTAAGGCATGCTCAAATCCTCCTTTCCGTTAATGATTGAGAATCAATAAATTTCGTTTCCTTGTCGATATATGTTTTTTGCGCTCGTGATGTTGACACGTCTAACGGGCAAAATCAGTTTCTGACAAATTATAGGGTCCGTATCATCTGAATCATCGTTTGGCAAGAAAATTCCTCCGCAAATGACGAATCTTTGAAACGTCGATTGACGAATGACAAACGCTGGGAATGAGGAGTGACGACTGTCGAACGTTAACAATGACAATTGATCCGCCTGCGGCGGAACAAATTGTGGATGTCGCTGCGCTCCGTCTATCGAGATCATTAAATAGACAAATTTCCTTCATTAGACATTATTAATTCGACATTCGTCATTTGATTCCCGTTTTGCAATTGGTGCAATTTGAAATAAAATCCCTTTTGATTCATCAGTTCGATATGGTTGCCGGTTTCTATAATCCGGCCCCGTTTTAGCACAATGATGCGATCGGCGTTGCGCACGGTCGACAGCCGGTGGGCCACAACCAGCGCAGTTCTTTTTTTCATCAATTTTTCCAGGGCCTGTTGGATGCGCAGTTCGGTCGGGGAATCGATGTAGGAGGTAGCCTCATCCAAAAGGATGAGCTGCGGGTTGCGCGCAAATGCGCGCGCGATTGAAATCAGCTGGCGTTCACCGCTTGATATGGATGCAGCGCCTTCGGTCAGCACGGTATCCAGACCTTGCGGCAAACGGTCTATCAAAGCCCGGCAATTGGCGGCATCGATGATAATCTGTTGCTGAGTCCTGTCCGGTGCCGGGTTGCTCTGAAAAATGTTTTCCCGGATCGTGCCTGAAAATAAAAACGGGTCCTGCATCACCAAGGCGATTTTCGATCGGAAAGCGGCCGCGGCAAGGTCCCTGATGTCCTGGTTGTTGATCAGGATCCGGCCCGCTGTGGGATCGTAAAAGCGGGGCAGCAGATTAATCAGTGATGTTTTGCCGGCACCGGTGGGCCCCACCACCGCCACGGTTTCACCGGCATTCAGCTCGAAGGTGATGCTATGCAGGACGGTTTCGCCGCTGATGTAGCCGAAACAGACGTTTTCAAATTGAACTTTTTTAATGTCAGCCAGGCCTGTTGAATCTTGAATAAACCGGGCTGCCGGCGGACGGGGCAGGCTGTCCCGGCTGTCCAGGATTAAAAATATTCGTTCGGCTGACGCCATGGCATTTTGCAGAATATTATACTTTTCCGCCAGATCCCGGATGGGTCTGAAAAACATGCGGATGTACGATATGAAGGCCACCAGCGCGCCCAGGCTCAGCGTGCCGCTGAGCACACGGCCGCCGCCATAATATATCACCAGGGCTACGGCCACCACTGCCAGAATCTCGATCAGCGGCATGAATACAGCCAGGACATGGATCTGCCGCATTCCGGCCAGGAAATTGTCATGGTTCAGCTGTTGAAATTTCCGATAATTGTTGAGTTCCTGGCGAAACAATTGAATTACCCGGATTCCGCCGATAGTTTCGGCAAAGCGGGTGTTGATTTCGGCGACCTTGATGCGCAAATCCCGGAAAATATCACGGGCGCGCCTTGAAAAATTAAGCGAGGCATATACAACCAACGGCAGCACCGTAAAGGAGATCAGGGCCAGCTTCCAATTTAATACCAGCATGACGACGGCAATGCCCAAAAGCAGGAAAAGATCTTTGAAGATCATGGAAATCACTGAAGTGAACAGCTCATGCATGTTCTGGACATCGTTGGTCACCCGGGTGACCAGCCGCCCCACAGGGTTGCGGGTGAAAAAAGCGATGGCCAGATCCTGGATATGAACAAACAGCTTCATACGCAGATCATGCATGAGCATGTGGCCCGTATATTCCATGATCATTCTTTGGATGAAACTCAAGATGAAGTTGATTAGCACCAGGATCACGAAAACGACCGCCAGGGCACGTAATCCGGTTAAATCACCGTGTCGTAAAATGCGCAGATCAGATCGATCCAGGCGGCTGATGGCACTGTATTCGATCAGTGCGCTGTTGCCTTCGATTTTGAACAAGGACCTGTATTTATTGACCAGCGTCTGAAATTGCGGGTTGGATAAATCCAGCCGGATGATGCGGCCGCGTGCTGCCTTGCCGGATTTCTTATCGACCGGCTGCTGCTGATCCATTTGCGGTACGATATAACGGTCAATGGCTATCTTGGTGACGTAGGGCAGCGCAAGGTCAAGGAAGGTGATTAGCAGGACCAGAACGATGGAGCCGAAAAGCAAAGGCCGGTAAGGCCGGATAAAGGGGTACAGCCTCTTTAGCAACCTCACGTCATATGGTTTGCCCAGTTTTTTTTCCTCAAAATAACCGTAGTCAGACTGCATCGAATTCCTCTTCGATTTCCTGCAAGCGAAACGTTTTCGCATAATAATTGTCGGAGTCCATTAACCGGCGGTGATTGCCCGATTCCACAATACGTCCCTGATCCATGGAGATAATGCAGTCCGCATAATTGACAGCGGAAAGACGGTGGGAGACAATCACGATGGTTCTGGCGCCCGCCATTTTTCTGATGGCGTTGATGATGGCAGTTCCGGTTTCGGGATCCACCTGGCTGATGGGATCATCCAGAATCAGGATAGCGGCATCTTTCAGCAGACAGCGGGCCAGTGCGATGCGCTGTTTTTGACCACCGGAGAGAATAATACCCTTTTCTCCGACCACCGTTTCATAACCATCGGGCAAACTTTTAATCGTAGCATCCAGGGCCGCATCTCTGACGGCTTTTTCGAGCCGGTCCTCGGTGATGTCCGGGCTGCCGAAAGTAATGTTGTCGCGAATGGTTCCGGCGAACAAAAACGGTTCCTGGGGAATAAAGGCGATGTGCGATCTCAGATCACTTATTTTATAGGTCTGAATATCAATTCCGTCCAGCATGATTTTGCCCCGCTGAATGTCATATAGTCTTGGAATCAGACCGATCAGGGTTGATTTACCGCAGCCGGGCGGGCCGACAATACCCAGGACCTGGCCCGGTTCAATGGACAGATCAATATTGCTAAGTGCCTCAGCACCGCCCCCGTTTCCGTTCGCAGCATAGCTGAAGGAAACATTTTCCAGGACAATATGTCCGTCAACCTCTTCCAGGGAACGAGCATCCTTTCGGTCGCGGATTTCAGGCACCGTCTGTAAAATATTATTGATTCGATCCAAAGATGCGCGACCCCGCTGAATGAGGTTGGTTACCCAGCCTAATGCCATCATGGGCCAGGTGAGCAATGCCAGATAACTGATGAAAGCCACAAAATCGCCCGGGGTGATCGTCTGCAAAATAGTCTGGCGGCCGCCAAGGTAAAGAACAATGGCCAGACTTAGATTGGAAAAAAGAAGCATCAGGGGAAAAAAGGAGCCGATAATTTTGACCAGTCTGATATTTTTGTTGATGTAATCTTTCGAGACGGTTTCCACTTTGAGGGCTTCTTCCGCTTTCCGGTGATGGGCCTTGATAATACGAATTCCCGCGAAGCGTTCCCGAACCACCTCGGTCAATTCGGAAAAAGCGGCTTGAACCGCCTGGTAACGTCGATGCATTTTTCTGCTGAAAAACCGGGTGCTGATAACAATCAGCGGCATGGGGATGAGGACAAAAGCAGTCAGTTTAATATTGATGTAGGCCATAAATCCGATGGCGGCCAACCCCAAAACGATGGCATCGTTTAACGCCACCATTCCCATGCCGGTGGCCATCCGGATCTGTTGAATATCGTTGGTGGCGTGAGCCATCAGATCGCCGGTTTTGACATTATCGAAATAGGAGGCTGACAGGTTTTGCAAATGATTGAACAGCGTGTTGCGCAACCCCTCTTCGACTCTGCGGGACGCGCCCAGGAGACAGCGGCGCCAAATATAGCGAAAGAAACCGATAAGGATTGCGATGCCGACCATGTAAACTGCGTAAAACAGCAGTCGCCATGCATCTATCTCAAAGGAAGTCAGATCATCGACAACCCATTTGATGATACGGGGGATGATGAGCTGGAGCACGTCAACGATGATCAGACTGAGCAGTCCGGCCAGGATCTTGGCACGATTTTCAACCAGGTAGGGTATGATCAGGGAAGTTGCCGATTTCCGGTTGCCTGTATTTGACTGCTGATTTCTTGTCACTGGTGACTGGTCTCTGCTCTCTGGCTGCTGGC
>Ga0210064_1000162_pt1 | contig 32070 bp, 26 predicted proteins | sample Muzzi_CordC_D2_FD_185531 | JGI IMG/M metagenome (GOLD analysis project Ga0210064, IMG submission 185531) | Wetland microbial communities from San Francisco Bay, California, USA, that impact long-term carbon sequestration - Muzzi_CordC_D2 (SPAdes) | ecosystem: Environmental > Aquatic > Marine >... | reverse complement strand
AGGAATTCCATGGCGGCAAGTTCATCCATCGGGTGAAGCAACTTGCGCAGGATCCACATCTTCTGCAATTCATTCGGATCGGTCAGCAATTCCTCGCGACGCGTGCCGGAACGGTTGATGTTGATGGCCGGGTAGATACGCTTTTCGGCGATCTTGCGGTCGAGGTGAATTTCCTGGTTGCCGGTTCCCTTGAATTCCTCATAGATCACATCGTCCATGCGCGAACCGGTTTCCACCAGCGCGGTGGCCAGGATGGTCAGGCTGCCACCTTCCTCGATGTTGCGCGCAGCACCGAAGAAACGTTTGGGACGTTGCAGGGCATTGGCGTCTACACCACCGGTCAATACCTTGCCGGATGAGGGCACCACCGTGTTATAGGCCCGCGCCAGACGGGTGATCGAGTCCAGCAGGATTACGACGTCATGCTTGTGTTCCACCAGCCGCCGTGCTTTCTCGATAACCATGTCGGCAACCTGTACATGCCGGCTGGCCGGTTCATCAAAGGTGCTGGATACGACTTCACCCTGAACCGAGCGTGCCATCTCGGTGACTTCCTCGGGACGTTCGTCGATCAGCAGGACAATCAGGTAGCATTCCGGATGGTTGGAAGTAATCGACTGTGCCACATTTTGCAGCAGCATGGTCTTGCCGGCCTTGGGGGGTGATACGATCAGGCCACGCTGTCCCTTGCCTAGCGGGGCCACCATGTCGATGACGCGCGCGGTTATGTCTTCCGTGCTGCCGTTACCGCGTTCCAGGGTCATCCTTTCGTTGGGATGCAGCGGGGTCAGGTTCTCGAATGCCACCTTGTTTTTGGCGTTTTCCGGCTTCTCGTAGTTGATCTCGCTGACCTTGAGCAGTGCGAAATAACGTTCGCTGTCCTTTGGCGGCCGGATTTTCCCGTCTACGGTGTCTCCGGTACGCAGGCTGAAGCGGCGGATCTGGCTGGGTGAAACATAGATGTCATCCGGGCCGGCCAGATAGGAGCTGTCGGCGGAGCGCAAAAAGCCAAATCCATCCTGGAGTATTTCCAGCACCCCGTTGCCAAAGATGTCCTCGCCTTTCTTGGCGTGTGACTTCAATATGGAAAAGATGATGTCCTGCTTGCGGGAACGGGCCGTTCCCTCGATGCCCATTTCCTGGGCAATGTTCATCAGCTCGGTGGCGGGTTTGAGCTTGAGTTCGGAAAGATTCATAGAGTGCCTTTAATACATATCATTGACTTGAATGTGCGGATACGGCCATTACGGCCGGGAAATGAATAACAGGTAATCGGGAAATGCTGTCCAGGCGTGTACGCAGGGTCTGGATCGAAGATAATTATGGGTTATTCTGCAAAGCTAACATGTGTTAATTGACACGTCTACCCCCGTGTGGTTTTTATATATTGCTGTCAATAAAAGCAGTCAGTTGCGACTTGGATACGGCGCCTACCTTGGTAGCTTCGACGTTGCCATCCTTGAACAGCATCAGGGTCGGTATGCCGCGAATGCCGTATTTGGGCGGCGTCTGTGGATTGTCATCGATATTCAGTTTGGCGACCCTGACCTTGCCGGTGTATTCAGCGGCTATTTCATCCAGGATCGGCGCAATCATTTTGCAGGGACCACACCATTCCGCCCAGTAATCAACCAGCACAGGATCGGTTGCCTTGAGGACTTCGGTTTCAAAGGTATCATCGGTCACATAGATTATGTGTTCACTCACAGTTCAAAATCTCCTGTTTGATCAAGAAGCAGACCTGAAAATCCTGTAAAGCCAGATCCATACAAAGCCGGGTACAGCAATCGCCGGAGGGATTCGTGCAAATGGAATAGTGTGTATGGATGTGTCGAGGTCCTGCCCGGGATAGACGGTTCTGTCCCGGACTCCCGTGACGTCGGCGCCCGCCTTGAATTACGTCACATTTCAGTCCGGAGCACATTTGAGCCTAATTTCAGTCATATTACAAGCCCAATAGAGAAAAATTACTGTATCCTAGCGGGTTATGAGCGAAACGCATTTGTCAGACATTTCCTTTTCCGACTTCGATCTGCCGCCTGAGCTGATGCAAGGCATTGAAGAAGCGGGGTTTTCAAAGTGCACCCCGATTCAGGCAGAAACCTTGCCGCTGGCATTGCTGGGCAGGGATGTTGCCGGGCAGGCACAAACCGGCACCGGCAAAACCGCTGCCTTCCTGGTCGCGGTGTACAAACACCTGTTAACCCGACCGGCGGCCAGTGAGCGCAAGCCGTCCCAGCCTCGCGCATTAATACTGGCGCCCACCCGGGAGCTGGCGATACAGATTCATACGGATGCCAGGGTGTTGGGCCGTTACTGCGGACTGCAGCTGTGTCTGGCCTATGGCGGTACCGGCTATGAACAACAGCGTGAAGCCATCGCGGCGGGGGTCGATATCCTGGTTGGCACACCGGGGCGCCTGATTGACTATTTCAAGCAGCATGTCTATAACCTGAAGTCGATTGATGCGATTGTTCTGGATGAAGCCGACCGGATGTTCGATCTCGGTTTCATCAAGGATATACGTTATCTGTTGCGCCGTTGCCCTGCGCCGGAAAACAGGCTCGGCATGTTGTTCTCGGCAACACTCTCGCATCGTGTTCAGGAACTGGCCTATGAACACATGAACAATCCGGCGCATGTTGATATCGAGCCGGAAAAGGTGACGGCCGACAAGGTCCGTCAGGTGCTGTATCATACGGCCAACGAGGACAAAATCCCCTTGCTGATCGGGCTGTTTAAGCATATCGATCCTAACCGCAGTATTGTGTTCGTGAACACCAAACGCAGTGCCGAGCGCATATGGGCTTATCTGGAGGGTAATGGATTCAAGACGGCGGTACTCTCGGGGGATGTGCCCCAGATAAAACGCCAGCGCCTGTTGAAGGAGTTTCAGGACGGCAAATTGCCCATCCTGATTGCAACGGATGTTGCCGCACGCGGACTGCATATTCCGGATGTCAGCCATGTCTTTAACTATGATCTGCCGCAGGATGCCGAGGATTATGTGCACCGCATTGGTCGTACCGCACGGGTCGGGAAGGATGGCGATGCGGTCAGCTTTGCCTGTGAGGAATTTGTTTATTCGCTGCCGGAAATCGAAGCCTTTATCGGGCATAAGATTCCGGTGGAACAAGTGCCCGAGGGTTGTATTCAGTCACTCAAGCCACCGGTCAAGATCAAGCGTCATGCCAGGCAGGGCGACAGGCGCAGGTCCGGAGAGAAGCCGGCCAGCAGACATTCCAAGTCCGGGCGCAAACACAGGGTCAGGCACGGTTAGTCGGTAACTGTGGGGCGGGGGCCAGCCATGGAGATGATAAAACAACTGACGCTGCAACCGGCGGATATGGTGCGCCTGATGCAGTCTGCATGGGCGTTGCGGGCGATCAGGATCCTCAATGTATTGCTGATCGTCTGGATCGCCTGGTTGCTGGCAACATTGACATGGGACCTGATTAATCCGCCGGAACCGGCCGCACCCGCCGTACCGGAGGAAACCGTTCCCGTGAATGCGCAAGACAATCCGGACCGGCAACAGGTCCACCAGATTCCCGGGTGGCATCTGTTTGGCGAGGTGGTGCAGGACAGCGCACCGGCTGCGGAACCCAGCGTACCGCTGGATGCGCCGGATACCCGGCTCAAGCTGATACTGCGCGGGGCATTTGCCTCGGCGGATCCTGAGTTTGCCCGCGCGATCATTGCCGATCCGCGCGGCAAGGAGGAAATGTATGCGGTGGGTGACCAGGTTCCCGGTAATGCCGAGTTGAAGGAAATCCATACCGACAGGGTCATTCTGATGCGTGGCGGGCGTTTCGAGACACTGCGGCTGCCACGCGACAAAGAACTGGGCGGCGCTGGTGGTGTTACTCTGACGGCTCCTTCCCTGGCGGCGAGCACCAGCCCGGCGAACCGGCTCAAGTCAATTCGCCAGAGAATGAGGCGGAATCCGAAGTCATTATATGGCCTGGTACGGACCATCCCGAAAAAGGATACTGAGGGCAAAATGATCGGTTACACCCTGCAGCCCGGCCGGGATCCACGGCTATTTGAGCAGATGGGCCTGCAGGCGGGAGATGTGGTGACCAGGATCAATGATATCAGCCTCGATAATCTGACGAGCGGAGTGAAGGCCCTGAAGAGTACCGAGGCCGGTAAAACCGTGAGTCTGACTATCATCCGGGGGGATCAGGAACAGGTACTCTCTTTCAGTGTGCCGGAATGACTGTAATTTGCTCAATGATCCAGGTAAACTACCGATATATATAAAAATTTAAAGGTGCCGTGCGACAAGTGCTGCGATCTGCTATGAGACTCCAAAGACAAATACTCCTGATACCGGTGTTGTGGCTGGTCCTTGTGTTTCCAGCCTCCGCAGAAACGGTGACCCTGAACCTGAAGGATGCCGATATCAGTGCCCTGATCAGTACGGTCGCCGAGGTTACCGGCAAGAATTTCATTATCGATCCGAGAGTCAAGGGAAAGGTGACCGTCGTCTCATCGCGGCCGATGGACAGCGATGAGGTCTATCAGGTATTTCTCTCTATCCTGAAGGTGCATGGATTTGCCGCCGTTCCCAGCGGGGCGGTTATCAAGATCGTGCCGGATGTCAACGCCAAGCAGGACAGTATTCCGACAGTCGATAACCGAAAGGGTCCCAGGGGCGATGAAATGGTGACCCGGGTTGTGCAGGTTGACAATATTGCGGCCGCGCAGCTGGTGCCCATCCTGCGGCCACTGGTACCGCAACAGGGCCATCTGGCCGCCTATCCTGCGACCAACGTACTGATTATCTCTGACCGCGCCGCTAATGTTGCCCGCCTGGTCAGTATCATCGAACGTATCGATCAGGTCAGTGACAGCGAGATCGAAGTCATCCCGCTGGAACATGCCTCTGCCACCGAAGTGGTACGGGTCCTGACCAGTCTGGAACGGGCAACGCCGGGCGCCAAGGGTGCCGCGCCGTCGACGCCCGGCGGCGGTGGTACGGTGCTGGTGGCGGATGAGCGCACCAACAGTGTCTTGCTGGGTGGTGAACGGTCATCACGTCTCAGGTTGCGGGCGATTATTTCCCATCTGGATACACCGCTTGAAGCCGGTGGTAATACGGATGTGGTATATCTGAAATATGCGGTAGCGGCGGATCTCGTGGATGTGCTGAAAGGAGTCGGCAAGGTCGAGGAACAGGAGGGCAAGACCAAGACCACCACGAGCCGTAGTGAATTTGACATCCAGGCCGATGAGGCGACCAATGCACTGGTCATTACCGCTCCGCAGGACATCATGCGAACCCTCAAGCGAGTGATTGCCCAGCTCGATGTGCGCCGTGCCCAGGTGGCGGTCGATGCGGTGATTGCCGAGGTATCCGCGGATGCCGCGCGTGAACTCGGGGTACAGTGGGTATTCAGTGGCCTGAACAGCAGTAATGGCGTGAATCCGGTAGGCCTCGTCAATTTCACCAACACCGGTACCAATATTTCGGACGTCATCAATTCCGCCGTTGATGTGGCGAACGGGGGCACTATCCCGACACCGGCCGGTAATGTGCTGCTCGGAGCCGGCAAGGTCGACAGCAACAATTTCAATTATCTTGCCGTCTTGAATGCGCTGGCATCCGATGCCAATACCAACATTCTGTCCACACCCACACTGGTGACGCTGGATAATGAAGAAGCCGAGATAATCATCGGTGAAAATGTTCCCTTTGTCACCGGCTCGTTCACCAGCACCGGGGCGGGTGATTCCGCCACCAATCCGTTTCAGACCATCGAACGTGAAGATGTCGGATTGACGCTCAGGGTCACACCCCAGATCAATGAGGGGGATGCGCTCAAGCTGAATATCGAACAGGAGGTCTCCAGCATTGCGGACAGCGTGGCCGGTGCCTCGGACCTCATTACCAACAAGCGTTCCATCAAGACCACAGTGATGGTGGACGACGGGGCCGTGGTGGTACTGGGTGGTCTGGTTGAGGAACAGGTGGGTGAATCCATCCAGAAAGTACCGTTTCTGGGGGATATCCCGTTACTCGGGCATCTGTTCAGCTCCAGGGGGGCCAGTGTTACCAGGACCAACCTGATGGTGTTCATCCATCCGGTGATCCTGCGTGATGCAAGCGTCACGGCACAGCATACCAACAGCAAGTACAATTACTTGCGCGCGATCCAGATGGGACAGGATGTGGACGGCGTTAACCTGATGCCGAACAAGGACCAGCCGGTGCTGCCTGAGTGGGGGAGTACCGATGCTCTGGGCCGTCCACCGATACCCTCGGGTTCGGAATTCGATCAATGGCCATCGAGTTTAAATCCGTTTGATGATTCGGATGAGTGAAATAGCCCTGTCTGATACCGAACAACTGACCACCGGCGGTGATACCGGAATACACCGTCCCTCATTCATGTTTGCAAAGCGCCACGGGGTGCTGGTTGCCGGTGAGGAGAATGGCAAGGTTGTCGTTTTGCACCGTGCCGCTATCGATCCCCTTGTGCTGGTGGAATTGCGCCGTTCCCTGAACCGGCCGCTCATTCTTACCGCCATCGATGACGAACAATTCGAAAGCATGCTTGCCACTGCCTATGAGCAGGGTACCAGTGAAGCCATGCAGATGATGGGGGACCTGGGTGATGGTATGGACCTGTTTCATATCGCCCAGCAGTTGCCGGAGCCGGAAGATCTGCTGGAGAGTGAGGATGATGCGCCGATCATTCGCCTTATCAACGCGCTATTGACCGAGGCGGTGAAGGAAAATGCTTCGGATATCCATATCGAACCGTTCGAGAATCGCCTGGTCGTGCGGTTCCGCTGTGACGGCGTGCTACGCGAGGTACTGGAGCCCAAGCGGGTGCTGGCACCCTTGCTGGTATCACGCATCAAGGTGATGGCGCGACTGGATATTGCCGAGAAACGCCTCCCACAGGATGGCAGGATCTCGCTCAGGGTTGCCGGCCGTGCCGTGGATGTACGGGTTTCGACCCTGCCCTCGGGAAATGGCGAACGCGTGGTCCTGCGGTTGCTTGACAAGCAGGCAGGGCGCCTGGATCTGGAACATCTCGGAATGGCGCCGCACACACTGCAGGTGGTTGACAACCTGATCAGCAAGCCGCACGGGATTATCATGGTTACCGGGCCTACGGGTTCCGGAAAAACCACCACGCTGTATGCCGCGCTGGCACGTCTGAACAACAAGCGCCGCAATATCATGACCGTGGAGGATCCGATTGAATACTACCTGGATGGTATTGGCCAGACGCAGGTTAATACCAAGGTGGAACTGAATTTCGCACGTGGCCTGCGTGCCATTCTGCGCCAGGACCCGGATGTCGTCATGGTGGGTGAGATCCGTGACCTGGAGACGGCCGAGATTGCGGTCCAGGCCAGCTTGACGGGACACCTGGTATTCTCGACGCTGCATACCAACAGCGCTGTCGGGGCGGTGACCCGGCTGCGTGACATGGGCGTCGAGCCTTTCCTGCTGTCATCCAGCCTGATCGGGGTGCTGGCCCAGCGACTGGTGCGGGTACTGTGTGACGAGTGCAAAAAACCCTATACAGCCGGCCTCGCCGACTGCAAGGCTCTGGGGGTGTCCGCGGACGACCCGCCGACGCTGTACCACCCTACTGGATGCAGTGCCTGCAACCAGCTGGGTTACCGGGGACGTACCGGTATCTACGAGCTGGTGGAAATCAATGATGCCATGCGTAGCATGATGCATGATGGCGCCAGTGAACATGAACTCGAACATGAGGCACGCACCCGCTCGCCGGGCATACGCCAGGACGGCTGGGACAAGGTCCTGAACGGGAAAACCTCGGTAGAAGAAGTCCTGCGCGTAACCCAGGGAGATTAATTGCTGTTGCTTCCCGGGAATACGACTAATCTTCACCTGTCCGGATAATCATGGGTGCCTTCGAATATACAGCGCTGGATAGCAACGGGCGCGAGAAGAAAGGCGTCCTCGAGGGAGATGCCGCCCGTCAGGTACGCCAGCAGCTGCGTGACAAGGGCTGGGCACCGCTGGATGTACGGGAGGTGGTGCAGCAGCGCGAATCAAGAACCGGAACCCGGTTCTCGCTGTTGCAGCGCGGCGTAAGTTCCACAGACCTCGCGCTTATAACCCGCCAGTTGGCAACCCTCGTGCGTGCCGGGCTGCCGCTGGAAGAATGTCTGCGGGCCGTGTCACAGCAGGCGGAAAAACCTCGCCTGAGAAGTATGCTGATGGCCGTGCGTTCCCGGGTGATGGAAGGTCATTCACTGGCCGCAGGTCTGTCCGACTTTTCCCATGTGTTTCCCGAGCTGTACCGCACCACCGTCGAGGCGGGGGAACAGTCCGGGCATCTGGAACGGGTACTGGAGCGGCTGGCTGATTATACTGAAGGCCGGCAGCGGATGCGCCAGAAAATCCAGCTTGCGGTGTTTTACCCGGCGCTGCTGACTATCGTTGCGATTCTGGTTGTCGGCGGTCTGATGACTTATGTAGTGCCGCAGGTGGTGCAAGTGTTCGAGAATATCGGTCAGAAACTGCCGCCATTGACCCGGGGACTGATATCCATCAGCGATTTTTTGCGTAGTTATGGATTGCTGATGCTGATACTGATCGCGCTATCCGTGGCAGGTTTCAACTACCTGCTGCGTAACGAGGATGTACGGCGGCGGTTTCATCGATTCCTGCTTTCCATCCCGCTGGTATCACGCCTTGAACGAGGAATGAATACCGGCCGTTTCGCGCGAACCTTCAGTATCCTTGCGGCCAGCGGGGTTCCGGTCCTCGAAGCCATGCGGATCTCTGCCCAGGTGATGTCGAACATACCCATGCGCGAAGCCGTGGGTGAGGCGACTGCACGGGTGCGTGAAGGTGCGGGAATAGCCGCGGCGCTGGAGAAGAGCGGTTATTTTCCTCCCATGACGGTGCAGCTGATTGCCAGCGGTGAAGCCAGTGGCAAACTGGAAGATATGCTGGAACGTTCGGCAATCAATCAGGAAAACGAGATCGAGACCCTGATTGCTGCCTTGCTTGGCCTGTTTGAACCACTATTGATATTGTTTATGGGTGGCGTGGTGCTGATCATCGTGCTGGCCATCCTGTTGCCGATCTTCGACCTGAACCAGCTGGTGCAGTGAGCCATCTCGCCGGTCAGTTACTTGTAGCCTCCTGAGGCAAGGTCGACCGAGCCGGGAACCTCTGTCAGGCGGTGTATACCGGTCCCGATGCGACCATCCGGATACAACGACAGCCAGCGGTAACCGGGTGCTGCCGCATCGACTGCAAAGTTGTCACTCTTCGGCAGGAACTGGATACAGGTTGATGGCGAGGCCATTAGCCTGACATTCCTGCGCATGCTGTCAAATTCCTGGTGGACGTGTCCCCAGAGTATTCCGTGTACCTGCGGATGCCGGTCGATAATAGTGAAAAATGCATCGGCGTTGTCAACCGCCATGGTATCGAGCCAGCGGCTTCCCATCGGGACCGGCTGGTGATGCAGACAGACCAGCGTGTGAGTGTCGGGGGCTGCTTGCAGGTGCGTTTCCAATGCTGCCAGTGCTGCTGGTCCCAGATGTCCGCCTTCGCAGCCAGGTATGGATGAATCCAGGAAAATGAGATGCCAGCCACCCCTGTGGGTATGGGTTGTATAGTGAAGCAGGTCTCCCTGGATGTTTTTCTGTAGATTCTCCGCCTCATCATGATTGCCGGGCAGGCAATAGACTGGCAGACCAAATCCTTCCAGATGTGTAAAGATACGCTGGTAGGCTGCGGGTGTGCCATCGTGTACCAGGTCACCGGTGGCGAGAATGATGTCTGCCGGAAGGTTCCGTGCCCTGATGTCTGCGATGATTGCCTTCAGTGACTGTTCTGTGTTCAGACCCAGCAGGCAGCCATCACGGTCTGCATATAAATGTGTATCCGTAATCTGCAGTAAATGGATTGTCTGCCTTGATTTCGGGTGTGGAGTGACTATTGTCATTCCCGTGTGCTGGTTATCTGATTTCATTGCATAGTACACTCAGCATGAACCAATAATACCGGCCATGCTAGTTCGTAAAACTTGAATATTCACAAAAATTCTGTTGACTATGTCGAATAAAACACTACCCCTTAACAATGAGCTTTATGAATATTTATTATCGGTCTCATTGCGCGAACCTGAAGTCATGGAACTCCTGCGTGAAGAGACCTCACGGGACCCGATGGCACGGATGCAGATCGCCCCGGAACAGGGCCAGTTTATGGCGTTGCTGGTACAGTTGATGGCTGCCAGAAGGTGCCTGGAAATCGGTGCCTATACGGGCTACAGCTCACTCTGGGTGGCGCTGGCCCTGCCACCGGATGGCTATCTGTTCACTTGTGATATTGATGAAAAATGGACAGCGATTGCCCGGCATTACTGGGATCTGGCGGGGGTGTCGGGCAGGATCCGGCTGCAACTGGGGCCAGCTGTGGAAACACTGGAGAAGTTGATTGCTGGAGGACAGGCCGGCAGTTTTGATTTTGTCTTTATTGATGCCGACAAGGAAAACTACCCGAACTACTATGAATTGTCCCTGCATCTGTTGCGGTCCGGAGGATTGATTGTCATTGATAATACACTGTGGTCGGGAGATGTCGCTGATCCGGGGAAACAGGATACAGATACGGTTGCCATACGTGAGTTGAATGAACATGTATACCGGGACCAGCGTGTGCGCATGAGCCTGCTGCCGGTAGGTGACGGATTGACGCTGGTAATGAAAAAATAGTCGGCAACTGATATTGCGTGCTGCGCACGACTGCGAACCATTACATTATGCCGCTCCCCGATTGGTGACTGTATCCGCAGCTTAACCCGATTTGCGTTTCCAGCGGCCACGCCCGCCATGCACGATTGTCTTTAAATAGACTCTGGACTTGCGCTGGTAGTTGTACAGGTTCTTTTTCCTGAGGGGCAGGTGAGAAGCGTCTCCCGGGACGAATCCACGCTCGCGGAACCAGTGTGCCGTCCGTGTGGTCAGTACAAAGAGCGTTTCGATTCCCTCGTGAATCGCCCGCTCCTCGATCGCTTTCAGCACGGTGTCTCCACGTCCCTCATCCCGATAGTCCGCGTGAACCGCAAGACAGGCCAGTTCTGCCAGGGTTTCATTCTCACTGGGATAGAGCGCAGCACAGGCAATGATGGTTCCGTCCCTTTCGATTACCAGAAAATGGTTGATTTCGATTTCCAGTCGTTCGCGGGAGCGCTTCACCAGGATACCCTCCTCCTCGAGCGGCTTGATGAGTTCGAGAATGCCGCCGACATCCTCGATGCCGGCTTCCCGCAGTCCTTCATAGGTTTCGTCCGTGACCAGGGTGCCGCTTCCGTCACGGGTGAAAAGCTCGAGCAACAAGGCGCCTGCCTGTTTTCGACTGACAAGGTGGGTGCGCCGGACTCCGTGGCGGCAGGCATACACGGCGTGCTCCAGATGTCTGACCGTGTCGACTGAGAGTTTGCGACGCGAACTCAGGAGCGCCGCAGCCTCATTCATGGATAACTGGGATATTAAACGGCGTCGGCTGTCCCTGAGATCGTTGCCTTCCGTTATCAGGATAAGTTTGTCGGCCTGCAGCTCGGTTGCCGCTGCCGTCGCGACTTCCTCCGAACTGATATTGAATACCTCGCCGGTGGGTGAATAACCCAGTGGTGGCAGCAGCACAACCCGGCCGTCATTGAGGTGTTGCTGTATGGCGCTGCCATCGATACGCCGTACCTCGCCGGTATGGCAATAATCTATACCATCACGGATGCCGAGCGGTCGTGCGGTGACAAAGTTACCCGAGCTTGCACCGATGCGGGCACCCGCCATGGGTGTATTGGCGAGTCCCATGGAGAGGAGTGCCTCGATCTCGACACGGACCATGCCGGCGGCCTCCTTGACACAGCTGAGTGCAGCATCATCCGTGATGCGCAGGCCGTTTGCATAATCCAGTCGCGCACCGCGTGCCTTCAGTCTGGATTCAATCTGCGGGCGAGCCCCGGGCACCAGCACCAGCCGTATGCCGAGGCTGTGCAACAGTGCGATATCGTGAACCAGTTCCGAAAAATGTGTATCCTCGACGGCTTCCCCCCCGAATGCCAGTACAAAGGTCCGCCCGCGGTGCGCATGAATATAGGGTGCCGACAGCCGGAAGCCTTCAATGAAGTGTTTTTTCCAGTCTTTTGGATTCATTATCTCTCCCGTCTTTATAACAAGCGGGTGCTTCAGGTACAAACAGTTTTCACCAGGTTTTGCAGCAGTTTTGTGGTCGGTTCCAGACGTTCCAGGGCAAGGTATTCATCCGGCTGATGGGCCTGATTGATATTTCCCGGCCCGAGGACGACGGTATTCATACCGAGTTGCTGCAGGTACGGCGCCTCTGTTGCAAAGGCCACGGCCCCGGATGAATTCCCTGTCAGCCTCTCTGCTATGCGAATGATCTCGTTATCGGCGCTGGTCTCCATGGCGGGAACCCCTGCAGATAAAGGCACAAGCGTTACTTCAATACCGGAGTCCTGCAGGGTGGTGGTGATGCAATGCAGCAATTCATCACGCAGCTCCGGTAATGCCATTCCGGGAAGCGGCCGCAGGTCGATATGCAGCTCACATTCGGGGCAGATCCGGTTCGGATTGTCGCCGCCATGGATATATCCCAGATTGAGCGTCGGTACCGGTACGGCGAACAGCGGGTTGTGGTATTTTTCCTGTAGACCGGTACGCCATACCAGTAACTCATGAATCACCCTGTACATCGCCTCCAGTGCGCTGTTGCCGAGCCCCGGGTCACTTGAATGTCCCGCCTGGCCCTGCAGGTGGATGGACTCCATCATGATCCCCTTGTGCATCCTGACAGGGCGCAAGTCGGTGGGTTCACCGATCAGGGCGTAGCGGGCATGCAGCGTGTCCCGAGCGGCCAGCGCCTGTGCCCCGGCCATGCCGGTCTCCTCATCGGCAGTGGCCAGCAGAAAGACGGGTTCAGCAAGATCTGCGGAGCGGATTTCGCGCAAGGCATCGATTGCCAGTGCCAGGAAGGATTTCATGTCGGATGTGCCCAAACCGTACAGGCGGTGATCTGCCTGCGTGAGTGCAAACGGATTGTATTTCCACTGGCCTTCGTCGCAGGGCACGGTATCGGTATGGCCGGAAAGAACCAGCCCGCCGGTCCCCTGACCCAGCATGGCAATGAGGTTGGCCTTGGATGGATTGTCCGGCAATGGCATGATTTCGACGCTAAACCCGGTGTCCTCAAGCCAGTTTGCAAGCAGGTCGATGATTTCCCGGTTCCCCTGGTCCAGTTCAGGCCGGCTGCTGCTGATGGACGGGGTGTGAATCAGCGCCTCGATCATGTCCAGCAGAGAAGGTATGGATTGGCTCATTCTGTACGGTGTCGCCTCGATTACCCGTATTGCAGGTTCAGTCGTATTGCTCCTGTATCCTGTGATCAGTTTTGCATCGGATGGGACTGGCCCGGGCTTCTCACCGGGATCCCGGATGCTGGCGCACGACTGCATGGATGCAGGAGGTAGAGCACCAGAAATAGGCGCTTTAGGCGACGCATGGAGCAGTTGCCGAGGGTTCGTGTGTCCGAACGCCGCTCTGGAGCGAAGGACCCGCTCGAGGCGCTACAGCCGTAGCTACTACTTGAGTGAAGAGCAAGCGCGGGCGCGCGGGAACCAGCCAGGGCCGGGATAGGCATCCCCCGAAAACGGGCCGTCATTTGATTGTTCACGGCTCTTCTCGTTACCTCAATACATTATGATGTTTCACCGCCGCCCGGTGAGAAATCCGGGCTAGGCACACATATCTGTCAGCATACCAAGAAAAACCTTCCTGTGATGCAGCAAGGCATGCTTTTTTCAGCGCTGGTCTGCAGTGGTCGGTTTTTCGGGGCAAGCACTGCCGGTGTTCAGGATGATACGACCACCAGTCGTGGAGCCGTGGTGTGTACAAATTCCTCAAGGGGTTGAGGTCGGGAGCAAGCATGGCCCTGGATGTACTGGATACCGAGTTTCTTCAGTTCCTCGGCCTGGTTTATGGTTTCCACGAACTTGGCTATAGTCTCCTTGCCCAGTAACTGGCCCAGCTCATTGATTGCCCTGACCATGGCCCGGTCCACGGGGTCAGACATGATGTCGCGAATGAACGCTCCGTCGATCTTCAGATAGTCTACGGGCAGTTTCCGTAAATAGGCAAATGAAGACAACCCGCTGCCAACATTATCCAGCGAGAACCTGAAGCCCCGATTGCGCAGGGACAGCATAAAACCGGTAACCGCAATGATGTTGGAAACTGCAGCGGTCTCGGTAATTTCGAAACAGACCTGTTCCGCTGAAATGCCGGTCTCGTCCACGAGTTCCGTAATGTATTTATGCATCGACGGGTCATCAACCGACTGACCGGACAGATTGATGGAGATCATGACCGGACTGTGGCCGGGGGTTGATATCTGCGCCAGCCAGGTCAGTGATTGCCTGATTACCCAGCGGTCTATCCTCCTCATCAGGTTGTGCTTTGCTGCTGCTGGCAGGAATGTACCCGGTGCCAGAATTGTGCCGTCATCGTCAATCATACGTAACAGGATTTCGAGGTGTTTTCCACGGCGTTTCTTACTGGCACAGGGTACAATTTGCTGGAAGAAGAGTGTGAATCGATCCTCCTCCAGTGCAGTTGACAGGCGTGCTGCCCATTGAATCTGTCCAAAGCGCTTCCGGTGGCGCCGGTTGCCGGGATATGCGACCTGAATCCGGTCACGCCCGGTTATGCTGGCACTGTTGCAGGCATTGTTCGCTGCGCTCATTGCGCTTGCAAGATCACCGGTACTGCGGTCAATCGGTACCAGACCAAGGCTTACTACCGGTGTAAAGGTGTTGTTGCCCCAGGTGAAATGAAACGACTGGATGGCAGTCTGCAGACCCCTGGCAATTTCTATACTTTTCTCCAGCGGGCAGTTTTCGAGCAGCATACCGAATTCATCCCCACCAAGGCGACCGAGCGTATCCCGCTGGCGCACCGAACTGAGCAACAATAATCCGAGTTGCCGGAGAAGTTCATCGCCGCCACGTTTCCCGCAGTTGTCGTTGACGTCCTTGAACCTGTCAATATCCAGATACAGCAGTGCATGGCTGGCTGATTGATCGCGGGCATTACTGATTGATCGTGCCAAACGTATTTCGAACTCCCGTCGGTTGAGCAGGCCTGTCAGCACGTCACGGGAAGCCTGACAGCTTGACTTCAGGTTCTTTGCCGACACCCGCTGAATAACGATCCAGGCGATCAATATACTGAACACCAGGGTAATACCGGCAAGTGTATACAGGAGTTGCCGAATACCCCGGTAGTGACCCCGGTTGACGACGAGGGTATGCTGCGCATTTTCCTGTTCCAGGGTGACCAGTTTGTCCAACTGTTCAAGGATCTGGTCCTGATAGTCCCAGGTCAGGTTGAAAACCGGTGCAACGTCCGCTCCAGGCGTGTCGTTTATCAACGGCTCGACGGAACTGCCATGGTATGGTTGCAACATTCCGGCCAATTCCGTCAGCTTGTCAAGTACTCCACCTTCACGCGCATCAATTCCCTGACTGACAAGAGTGTCCCGGGCCGTATGGTATTTCCCCGCCTGCTGGAGTAACCGCCGGTATTCCTCGTCCCGTATATAGTTGTCCTTTGCGAGACGCATGGCCTTCAGGCTGTCGCCACGCTGACGCATGGCATCACGCATATCGCTGGCGGCAGCCGTTTTCAGTGTGGTAGCTTCAACCAGCCGGGCCATACTTTCGGTGCTGGATTGCAGCTGGAAGAGTGACACGGACACCACGGTAAACGTGAGGCCAAGGATGAGCAGAAATCCGAGACTGATGAGTAACCGGGAATTGTCATTCATTACAGGTGGTTGCCTGGTCCGGTTACCATGGGTCAATACACTGAAGTGTCTTTATCTACGGATATCAGGTATGGAATCGGCAGGTTTCTGGCAATCTTGATGTCCGACCGGTACCCATCAGGCGGGCTGTCACGTGATCGTTCATGCTGAAGTCAGCGGAATGACCGGGCTGATGGCGGGCGTATGCACGCGCCGTTACGCCGGTTGATACCCCGACGATCAACCGGTCGCAGGACCTCAATCAGCGTCCGGCAGGGGGTACCGGAGGATACGTTGATATATTTTGCCTTAGTACCCGGTGCAGACCGCGTGAGCCGTGTTCTGATGGGCGGGAATACCGCAGCGCAGATTGGATGGCAGGGCTTCATGGATGCATTGTGGCGGGTCGAGCTGCAGGCCATCCATGACCTTGATGAACTCACCGCGCTCGATGCCGTATCCGATACGCAGGTTGTGCACCTTCTCGGCGCCGATTGATGAATACGACCGGCCATGGTAATCATGACCCGGGTAGACCAGGGTATCGTCAGGCAATGAGAACAGTCGTTTTGTTATGGAATCATATAAGATGCCCGCATTACCGGACTGGAGATCGGTGCGCCCACAGTCACCGATCAGGAGGGTATCACCGGTGAATACCCTGCCGGGAATGGAATAACTGACATCGCAGGCGGTATGACCGGGAGTGTGTATAACGCCAATATTTTCCTTGCCAAGCGGGATACAGTCACCATCCTTCAACAGGATGTCCGGACACTTTATCCCACAGTTTCCATGAACGAGAACCATGGAATTCAGTGTCTTTCTCAGCAAACCGGATCCGGTGATATGATCTGCATGGAGGTGTGTCTCCAGTGTGTAGCGCAATCTAAGGCCAAGCTCCCGCAGCAGGTGGATATCGCGCACTACCCGGTCCCGGACCGGATCAATCAGTGCCGCCTCACGGGTATCGGCATCCCACAGCAGGTAACTATAGCTTGAGCTTCGCGGGTCAAATAACTGGCGACTGTTCATAAGGGTGTCTTGATGATGATATTTTCGACGCCTGGTTGTGCGCGCTCAAACAGACTGGTGTATGAACCCAGGTTATGAACTTGCACAAAGCCGCAGGCTTCAAGCAGGCGTTTGGCCCTGCCACTGCGCTGGCCGCTATTGGAGTACACCAGCACGGGAGTTTTTTTATCCAGCTGTTTCAGTGCGTGCTGAATCGATGACAGGGGGATATTGACCGAGCCGGGTAGCGAGGCGCGCAAGTATTCATGCCGGTTTCGCACATCTACCAGTTGGGCTCCATGTTCGACCATAGACCGGGCAGCGCTGGAATTGATTGTGGGTAGAAACATTTCGCAGTATTCGGATGACAGTCTGTTTCAGGGCTTGTCCCGCCGGGTTTCCCTGGACTGACGGTTGCGGTTCGGGTAATTGTCAATACAGCTGCGTACCAGGCAGGCATATATAAAACCAATCAGGGCGCCAATGAAAATGATCAGGGAGGTCCAGGTCAAGGTATCGAAATACATAAGGCACCCCCATATCATATTTAATAATTCATAATTTAAGCAACTTCTTATATTCTAGTGCGTTCAGATAAAAAAGCAAGATTTTTTAACCAGGAAGTTGACTGGTAGAGGGTTAGTAATCCATTGATTATTATAAATTTAAAGCAAACAACCCTGACAAATAATTGGCGCTTCACAGCTGCCTGGTTTCCAGAGCGTCTATTGCCGGGCAGCGCCGCCGTTGCGGGTTTTTTACGTCATATCGGGCGTTGATCTATGGCCATGTCACCTGGCCTCAAGCCGGTTTTCTGCAACCTTGCAGGATGTTTTTTTACCGGCCGGCTGATCTGTACAATGGCTGATTGTTTGATAACTGTGCCAAGCAGCCGGGCACTGTGCCGTTGACTGGAGAGAACCATGGCAGACAAACTGAACCGCTACAGTTCCCGTATCACCCAGCCCAAATCACAGGGCGCTTCTCAGGCCATGTTGCATGGAACCGGACTGGGCCGGAAGGACATGGACAAGCCTGAGGTCGGTATTGCCAGTGTCTGGTATGAAGGGAATACCTGCAATATGCACCTGAATGATCTTGCCGCCAGGGTGCGTGAGGGCGTGCAGGCGGCCGGGCTGGTAGGCATGCGATTCAATACCATTGGCGTCAGTGACGGCATATCGATGGGTACTGACGGGATGAGCTATTCGCTCCAGTCGCGCGACCTGATCGCGGACTCCATCGAAACCGTCATGAGTGCGCAATGGTACGACGCGAATATCTCTCTTCCGGGCTGCGACAAGAACATGCCGGGCTGCCTGATTGCCATGGGGCGTCTGAACCGGCCGTCTCTCATGGTCTATGGCGGCACCATCAAGGCAGGGCATCTCGGCGATCAGGCGCTGGATATCGTGTCGGCATTCCAGAGTTACGGGGAATTTATTGCCGGCAAGATCGATGAAGAAACCCGCCAGAAGATCGTCAACAACGCCTGTCCCGGTGCCGGAGCCTGTGGCGGCATGTACACGGCCAATACCATGGCATCTGCCATCGAGGCCATGGGTATGTCCTTGCCCTACAGTTCCTCGACACCAGCCGTTGACCCCCTCAAGCTCGATGAATGTTTTCGGGCCGGGGCTGCCATCCGCAATCTACTCGAGCAGGATATCAAACCGCGCGATATCATGACCCGCGAGGCATTTGAAAATGCCATGGTCATTATTATTGCACTGGGCGGATCAACCAATGCCGTGCTGCATCTGCTGGCTATGGCGCGTGCAGTGGGTGTGCCGCTTTCCATCGATGACTTTCAGTCGGTCAGTGACCGGGTGCCCTTTCTCGCCGACCTCAAGCCCAGTGGCAGGTATGTGATGGAGGACCTGCACGCAGTGGGTGGTATCCCGGCCGTCATGAAATATCTGCTGTTGCAGGACTTGTTACATGGTGACTGCCTGACGGTGACCGGGAAAACGCTTGCCGGGAATCTGCAGGACCTGCCGGATCTGGCGGACGGACAGGCGGTCTTTCATACCCTTGAAAACCCTATCAAACCTACCGGACACATACAGATTCTCAGGGGAAACCTGGCTCCCGGTGGGTCCGTGGCCAAGATTACCGGCAAGGAAGGCCTGCAATTCAGCGGACCGGCCCGGATTTTTGATTCCGAAGAGGACATGCTCAAGGCACTGGAAGAAAACCGTATCCGCAAGGGCGATGTCGTTGTGATCCGCTATGAAGGCCCGAAAGGTGGGCCGGGAATGCCGGAGATGCTGACACCGACATCGGCGATCATGGGCGCCGGTCTGGGAAAGGATGTCGCCCTGTTGACGGACGGACGCTTCTCCGGAGGGTCACACGGCTTCATCATCGGCCATATCGTGCCCGAAGCCCAGGAAGGCGGGCCGATCGCCCTGATTCGGGATGGTGACCACATCCGCATCGATGCAGAAACCCGCAGCCTGTCAGTGGATATCAGCGAGGCGGAGCTGGAACAACGCCGCGGCGCCTGGACCATGCCGCCCTACAAGGCCGGGCGCGGCACGCTCTACAAGTACATCCGCCTGGTGAAGAACGCCTCGGAAGGGTGTGTCACGGATGAGTAAAGTCAGAACGTATCCCAGCTGGATTTCTTGCGCCAGCGGATTCGCGGAATAATCAGGCCGACAATAATGCCCAGCAGCACCACCCCGGCACCGACCATGAACCAGTCCCGGGCCGTGCGGTCCTTGAGAATTTCATTCTCCTGCTGCATGGTCTGCAGGTTGCGCTCCAGCGTTACCACGCGGCTCTTGAGTTCCTTGTTTTCACTGTCCATCGTCAATGCGCTGGATGCCGTGCGCTTGATTTCGGCCAGTTCCAGACTGACCTTGCGATTCTCGCCGTCCAGCGTGCTGCGTTCCGTTTCGATGATCTTTTTTTCTTCCTTGAGTGCCTGCATGGCTGTGATCATCTTGCGGTTTTCAAGTTCAAGTTCCGCGAGTTCCTTTTCGGCGGCGGCCAGTCGGTTGCGTGCGGCCTGGCCTTTCATCAGAAAGCGGGACAGCACCCAGCCCTCCTTGCCACCGGGGCTACGTACCTGGCTGTATCCGGATGCCGCGTCTTCCTCGAGGACCTCGACCGGTGTTCCACTGCGCAGCATGCGGATGATCCCGTGGCTGGTGCTGGTGCCACTGCGCATGGTGATCTCGAGCCGGTCACTCACATAGCGCGTCTCGGCAAGCGCATTGCCGGACAGGGCCAGAAAGAGGGAAAATAGGATGAGTATCTGTTTCACTGCCGCTCCGTTTCAGTCTGCTGGATTCCAGAGGGGACTATTCTAGCCGATCACGGTGGCCGGCGAACAGACGCTTGCTTTCATTGGCCGGATACCCTCGCAGATAACCGGTATGGCACGGGTATTTGACGGATGCGGGCAGGCTATTATCGGGTTTTCAGATTATCCAGTAGCATGGGTTAATCCATGAACATAGATCCATCGGGAGAATTGCTGCTTGGGGCCCGGCAGGTGCCGTCGCCCAATCATGATGAACGTCCGGACCGGGACGATATCTCGTTGATTGTCATCCATGGCATCAGCTTGCCACCAGGGTGTTATGGCGGGCCCTGGATCGATGCACTGTTTACCAACCGGCTCGATCCGGGCGCGCATCCCTATTTCGCCACCATCGCGGATGTGCGTGTTTCCAGTCATGTGCTCATCCGGCGTGACGGGGAGGTCGTGCAGTATGTGCCCTTCACCCGGCGCGCCTGGCATGCGGGCGAATCCTGCCATGAGGGACGCCGGGTATGTAACGACTTTTCCATCGGGATCGAACTGGAAGGACAGGATACCGAGCTGTATACACCGGTTCAGTACCAGCGGCTGGCGGCGGTCGTCCAGGTCCTGGTACAGACATTTCCCGGCTTGTCCTATGAACGCATTGCCGGGCATTGTGATATCGCGCCGCAGCGCAAGACCGACCCCGGTCCGGCTTTCGACTGGCAGGCGCTGCGTGCCCGACTGGCCGCAATCAGGACCTGACGGGATAGCGTGGTAACGACCGGTACCATCGCGGAAACCCGGATTGACCTGCTGCGTCACGGTGAACCGGTTGGCGGGTCACGCTACCGCGGACAGCTGGATGACGCCCTGAGCGAGAAGGGTTGGGAACAGATGTGGCGGGCGATTGCCGCGGACCCGGGCTGGCAGCACATCGTGACTTCGCCATTACGGCGCTGCCAGGAGTTTGCCACCTCGCTGGGCGCAAGCCACGGGTTGCCCGTGCATCCGGAACCGCGTTTCAGGGAAATCGGTTTCGGCGACTGGGAAGGGAAAACCCGCGATGAGCTGGACCGGCTGATTCCGGGGCAGGTTGCCCGGTTTTACCAGGACCCGGTCAACAACCGTCCCCCGGGCGCGGAACCGCTGAATGCATTCAGCGCTCGGGTACAGGCCGGGTTTGCTGATGTGGTGGAGCGCTGTGCCGGGCAGTCCGTACTGGTGGTCGCGCATGCCGGCGTCATCCGCGCCATCCTGGCACATGTGCTGGATATCCCCCCGGCAAGCATGTACCGCATCAATGTGGCGAACGCCGGTATCAGCCGGATCTGCACCGACCGGCTACGTGGTTTCCATCTGGTTGCACATGGCATGAACGAAAGGAATGCGCATAGGAATTGACCTTGGCGGCACGAAGATCGAGGGCATTGTACTGGCCGGCGATGGTACCGTACCGGCGCGTGAGCGCGTCGCGACACCGGCAGGTGACTATCCGGGGACGCTGGCTGCCGTTGCCGGCCTCGTCGCCCGGCTGGAAAAAGACGTTGGCCGAACCGGCACGGTCGGCATCGGGATGCCGGGCGCCTGGTCACGGGCAACGGGACTGGTCAAGAACGCCAACTCCGTATGCCTCAATGGCCGTGCCCTGCGCCAGGATCTGGAACACGTGCTGGAACGCCCCCTGCGCTTCGCCAACGATGCGGACTGCTTCACCCTGTCGGAGGCCAGTGACGGGGCCGCAGCCGGTGCCGCTGTAGTCTTCGGTGTGATCGTGGGAACCGGTACCGGCGGTGGCATCGCTGTTGACGGGCGGCTCCTGACCGGACCGAACGGTATTGCCGGCGAGTGGGGACATAACCCCTTGCCCTGGCCGCAGCCCGGGGAGTTACCGGGGCCTGAATGCTATTGCGGCCTGCACGGCTGCATCGAGACCTGGCTGTCCGGTCCGGGACTGGAGCGTACCTACCGCCAGGTGCACGGTGATACCCTGGAGGGGCACGAAATCAACCAGCGTGCGCTGGCTGGTGAGGCAACTGCCCGAGGGGCCCTGTCCCGCTACGCATACCGGATGGCGCGTGCGCTGGCCAGTGTCATCAATATCCTCGATCCGGATGTCATCGTATTGGGCGGCGGGCTATCCAACATCGAGTCACTGTACACTGCCGTGCCAGCGTATTGGGGAGAATATGTATTTTCGGATCGTGTGGACACGCGGCTGGTGCGTGCCAGGCATGGCGATTCCAGTGGCGTGCGGGGTGCCGCCTGGCTGTGGCCGGTTTGATTACCAGGGGACTTCGGGGAATATCAGTGACGGGGTACACCAGGCATCCTGCAGATCGAACGCTCCTCCCCACATCGACGTCTTTATACCCGCGCAACAACAGCGCCAGGTACCGGCGCTACCGGAGTCATCAAGCCTGGCCCGGCCTGCCTCAGCTTCATCGCTGATATGCAGGGAATATTCGCTGACCCGGCAGGCCGATTGACGCGTTCGATCCAGCATCGGGATCCTTGCCGGGTTTCGATCTTCGATCTCCGCCATGGACACCCGTTCCAGGGGCGGCATTACTGCCATGCATCGCAAGATGCCCCGGTGCGGTTCCGGCTTACAAAAGAATTCCCGAAGATGGTAACGTAGCAATACCATGCAACACCGATTTGCCCTGCTGTTCTGTTTCGCAATGCTGTTCGCAGGCCTGGTTACACCCGCAACGTGGGCCCGCTCCACCGAAGTCACGGTGGGTGTGCTCGCCTATCGGGGGGACGCGGCCAGTATCCTGCGCTGGACACCGACGATTCGTTATCTCGCTGAGGAAATACCCGGCAGTGAGTTTCAGCTGTTGCCGCTTGATCTGGAAGAGATGTCCCATGCGCTCGGGCAGCGCAAACTGGATTTCATCCTGACGAATCCGGGTAACTACGTCGAACTCGAGAGGCGGTTTGGTATATCGCGAATCGCGACGCTCAAGAACCTGCGTCAGGACCAGCCATATACCATGTTCGGCGCAGTTATTCTGGTACGCGCCGACCGTGAGGATATCCGCACACTCTCCGATCTGAAAGGCAAGTCGTTTGGCGCGGTATCCGAGGCCGCCTTTGGAGGTTTCCAGATGGCCTGGCGGGAATTGGACAAGGAAGGTGTCGACCCATACCGGGACTTTTCCCGGCTGCAGTTCTTCGATTTTCCGCAGGACAATATCGTGCTGGGTGTGCGTGACCGGGAGATCGATGCGGGTACGGTAAGAACCGATATCCTGGAGCGCATGTCCAGTGAAGGCCGGATCGACCTGGCGGATTACCGCATTCTGCACGCGCAGACAGCGGAAGCATTCCCCTTCCTGCACAGCACCGCCCTGTACCCCGAGTGGGCATTCGCCAAGGCGAAGCGCACACCGGATGAACTGGCAAAGGCGGTCGCGATTGCGTTGCTGAAGCTACCGGGGGATCACCCGGCAGTGACGGCCGGCAAGTATGCAGGCTGGACGGTGCCGCTGAATTACCAGCCGGTGCATGAACTGTTTCTGGAACTGGGCATCGGCCCCTACCGGAAATCCGGCGAGCTATCGTTCCGGGAGGCGCTGGCGCGCTATTGGTACTGGCTGGTGGTAGTAGTGGCTGTGATCCTGTTCAGTGTATTTCATAATATCCTGGTAAAAAGGCAGGTAACGTTGCGCACCCGGGAACTCTCGAAAACCAACCAGACCCTGGAAAGCGAGGTTGCCGAACGCAAGAAAGCGGAGGAAGATGCCCGAACCCTGCTTGATGAGAAGCGTTACCTCGCACAAAAGTGCATGGCAGTCCAGGAAGAGGAACGCCGTTATCTGGCGCGTGAATTGCACGACGAACTCGGCCAGTGTATTACCGCGATCCAGGCGGATGCAGTAATCATCCAGGAGCTTTCCGGGGGATGTGACCGCCGGCTGCAGGCGAGCGCTGGTGCAATCCAGGGAGTTTCCGCGCGTATCTACGAGGTCGTACATTCCCTGATGCAGCGTTACCGGCCGGGCGTGCTCGATGATCTGGGTCTGTCCGAAACACTGCGGGACGAGGTCGGCGCCTGGCAGGCGCGCCAGCCGGATACCGCTTACACTCTGAAGATCAGCGGCGACCTCGAACCGCTGGGTGAAAGCATTAACATATGCATTTACCGGGTGATACAGGAATGTCTGACCAATATCGCAAAACATGCCATGGCGACCGCCGTGACGATCAGTATCGGGATTCTGGAGGATGGCGCCGTGCGCCGGCTGCGACTCGAGGTCAAGGACAACGGGGTCGGTATCGACCCGCAGGCGCCCCATACCGGGTTCGGGCTGGTGGGTATGCGTGAGCGGATGGCGGCACTCGGAGGGGAACTCAAAATCTCTGCGACACCCGGCTCCGGCACGCGGATCAGCGTGCTGTTACCGCTGCACGGAGATGACACAACCGACGGAGCGCAGCCATGAGTGCCATCAGCGTGTTACTGGTCGATGATCACGAGGTGGTGCGGGCCGGATATCACCGCCTCCTCGAGACCAACCCCGGAATCCGTGTAATCGCCGAGGCCACCAACGGCGAGGAGGCCTGCCAGCGATATCTGCAATACCACCCGGATGTCGTCGTGATGGATCTGACGATGCCGGGGATCAGCGGGCTGGAGGCGAGCCGCCGGATACTTGCCCACGACGCCGCCGCAAAGATACTGGTGTTCAGCGTACACGAGAATGAAATCATGCTCAGCCGGGCACTCGACATGGGCATCAAGGGATATATCTCCAAGCGCAGCGCCTCCCGGGTGATGATCGAGGCGGTGCGCCAGGTGGCGGCAGGCGAGGTCTACATTGGCCAGGAAATGATGTCCTTCCTGGTAAGGCACAAGGACACCCACGACACCGATCGCATCGCCGGACTGACACCACGGGAATTCGAGGTGTTCAACCTGCTGGTGGACAGCAAGTCGGTCAATGAAATCGCCGAGCTTCTCAAGCTTAGCCCGAAAACCATCGGGCATCATGTCGCTCATATCAAGACCAAACTGGGGATTTCCAGTATTGCCGAGCTGACCCGGCTTGCAATCCGCCTGGGCATCCTCTCCCCCTGAACTACGCCTGCGGCCTGCCTGGTCGCAACGTGCAGCGCATGCGCGCCACACATCGAGCGGAGCGACTCGAGCTGTAAGCGTTCGGAAATTTTCCTATCGAGAATAGGCATTTTCCCTATGTGATTACCGGCAGCTATTTGCTAGCTTGAAATTGTGGGGCGAATGACGGATAGAAATTGAAATAGCGCCGCAAACTACTGATATCCGGGTAGTCGTACAGGAAGCGCGAGGACGGTGCTGTGGTGCCAATGAATAGGTAATTGAAACAGAGCACTTCCTGTTACAGCGGTGCAGTTGAAAAATGAATGAACACTGGAGGGCGATATTATGCTTATTAAAAACACACTAAAAGCAACAGCGACTGCTTTGACCGCGCTGTCAATGCTGGTGAGTTCTGCAGCAGAGGCTCTCTGGGAGCAGGAACGGCCAGACACAGAGATCATTACCCAGTTTCACGGCGATCCCGCGAGTGCGCAGCTGCGTCTTTTCATGGCCGGAAACCAGTTCGTGGTGATGGACAACCTGATCGCGGAATTCAAGAAACAGTATCCGAAGTACCGGGAAATCTACTACGTCACGATTCCACCCGGCAAGGAGTTGGCGTGGATTCTTCAGGGTGGAGCCGAGTGGAGGGCGGCTGACTTTCCCAATGTCCAGGAGTTGGTCAAGGTCGACCCGAATGATCCGACTACGTGGACCATGGAAACAACCAATGCGCCAGGTGTAGGCTTCAAGATGCTGCAGATGCCCGATGTCTATACCACGGTGGCACGTGGACATATGAATCAACTGGGTGACGCCGGGTTGGTGGATGAGTTTTTCACCTACACCCACAACCAGCTGGCCGTGATGGCGCACACCAGTCAAGTGCCGGACCTGGAGGGAATTGCAGAGGATGATACTATCATCGCTCCCGGCGAACCCGGACTCAATGCGGAAGGAGAACTCACCGCGGCAGGGCTGTACCGGTTGTTTGCCTCCCCTCAGGTCTGGATTTCCGAACCGGACATCAAGACCCAGGGCATCGAACGGCACATCTGGCGCATGTATACGAATGTCAGTCAGGCGGTATTCGGCTGCCCGGACCCCGATAAACCTGTTTGCGACGTCGAAGTCAACGATGTGTTTCCTCCGCAGCCGGATAACGAGGCCGGGATGCAGGACTTTTTTAATACCGGCAGGGATGTCCCCGAGTCTGACCTGAGTCTGCGCAAGATCGTTTACTACCTGAAACGTTTCGATCTCGGAGATTATATCGACCCGCTGGATGCTACTACTTTCATTACCTCTGTCCATCACCTGGAAACACCCGCGAATATCGAGGAAGGTTTGTCGGTGCCACGGCTGACTGTGGGCCCCGTGTGGGGAACCGAGGTGGAATTCCAGCAGTACCGGAAGAACAATCCGGATATCGTTGCGCTTCGCATCAGCGACGTTGCCGGTCCGGACGGCAAGGCGCTGAACCGCAGCGATGACGTGAACTATCTGGCTGCGAAGCTGGACACAGCAAACAAGAAGAACAACAGGGCGGCACGTGATTTCCTGAACTTTCTCAGGTCGCCTGAAACTCAGGTTATCCTGGAACGCGGGGGATTCATCCCGGCCACAGCCGACGAGCTGAATACGACTGTCCAGCTTCCGTAGCAGTGAAATGGGCGAGGGTAAGAGGACCCTGGAATCAAGGGGGTGTGGACAAGACACCGGTCCACACCCCCGTAGCAATTTCCAAATGCTTCCGGTCTACGCCGCCGTTGCCGCGATTTCCCGCAATCGGGGAACCGCCAGCCCGGCGCTATCCGCCTGTTGCAGTGCGCGCGCCAGCCGGGCCGGGGCACTGCGCCCAGTGCATGTATGGTCCGGGTCGCCGTCGAAGGCGTTCAGCATGGCATGGATGAGTTCATCGGCGGCGAAGGTCTCGCCAGTCAGGGATTCCTGGATCTGGATGACTTCGCGTGCGATCCCTTCAGCCAGTTCCCGGTGATTTGACCACAGTTCATTGACGGTTCCGCCGGTGACCAGGCCGGCGCAGTTGGTGGTGACGATATAGACATTTTTTACCACCAGTTCGAACAGCAGTTCCCGCTCGTCCCCGAGGATGCGTACCGGGATATCCAGGGTGCCGAGACACGTTTTGAGCAGCTCTGCCCCGGATCCAAAGGCCGGAGAGGGTATCAGCACCTTGACGTCCTGGCCCCGCTTCTTTTCAAACCAGACAGAGATCACGGTTGGCTGGGGAAAACCGTATTGCCGCCAGTCATTGGGCAGTAGTTCGTTCTGCAGCAGGCCGATGCGCTGGAACCACGGTGGGGGTATTTCTTCCAGTACCGAATGCAGGGTGTTTTCGGCAACCGCCACCAGCACCAGCTCGGGTGTGGGAACACGCCGTGCCACTTCGGCCAGATCGATCTGACGGGTCACCGGGTAGACGGGATAGCCCGCGCGCAGCAGGCCGCGGGCGAATACCCCGCCCATTTCGCCGATGCCGATGAGCACAATGGGTGATTTCATTTTCCGGAATTGTTTCTTGTGTTGGGTAATGGATGGCGGGATTATAACGCAACGGACAGGTGTACTTCGTATGGTTGCAGCCAGAAAAATGGATTCCCGGTTACCCGGCATCCTCCTGTTATGTATGTTGATTCCGGTGCCGGCTGTACCGTCGGTTATGGTGACGGATGATACCGGGCGGGAAGTGAGGCTTGAACAGCCGGCCCGCCGCATCGTGAGTCTGGCGCCCTATATCACGGAACTGTTGTTCGCGGCGGGTGCGGGTGAGTATGTCACCGGGGTGTCGGAATTCAGTGATTATCCGCAGGCGGCACGCACCCTTCCACGCATTGGCGGTGGTGGCGGGCTGGATCTCGAAGCCATCCTCTCGCTGCAGCCGGACCTGGTAATTGCCTGGCAAAGCGGAAATCCGGCGGTGCAGGTGGAGCACCTGCGTTCGCTGGGTCTGGCGGTTTATCTATCGGAACCGCGCCGGCTGGGAGACATTCCGGCAACGCTGGAGCGGTTCGGCCGGCTGGCGGGCACCGGGCCGGTCGCCGCCCGGGAAATCGCGGCGTTCCAAAGGCGTCTTGCAAGGTTGCGACAGCGCTATGCACGCCGCCCGGAAATCAGCGTGTTCTACCAGATCTGGGAGCGGCCGTTGATGACGGTGAACGGCAAACACCTGATCAGCGATGTCATGCGGTTGTGCGGCGGGCGTAATGTATTTTCTGACCTGCCGGCACTGGCACCGCAGATCGCCGTCGAGGCGGTACTGGCGGCAAACCCGGAGGTTATCGTGGCGGGCAGTGATGACGGAATGTCATCGCATCCACTCGCTGTCTGGCGCGAATGGCCGGAACTGGCGGCAGTGAAGGCTGACCGGCTGTATTTGTTACCTCGCGAACTGCTGGTGCGGCACACGCCACGCATCCTCGAGGGAGCGGATCGGCTGTGCCGGATGCTGGAAGCGGTGCGCCGGACTGATCCGGATGGATTTGTCCGCAAAGCGCGGTAGTCCGGTAATCTTCAAAATAATGCAACAGCGGCGCCCGCTGCCGATGGTTACTTGCCGGCGATAATCGCAGGGACGTGGCTGCTCATTTCCGCTCATGCTCCCACAGCACATCCGCCACACCTGCCGCCTGGTTCAGGTAGCGTGCGATGACGAACAGCAGATCGGACAGCCGGTTCAGGTATTGCAGCGACGCCGCATTGACCGGTTCGATCCCGGCCAAATGGAAAACACGGCGTTCGGCGCGACGGCAGATGGTGCGTGCCTGGTGAGAAGCCGCGGCGGCCCGGCTGCCCCCGGGCAGGATGAAATCCTTCAGGGGTGGCAGGTCGCTGTTTAGTTCATCGAGGGCGTTCTCCAGATACGTGACACGGTCCTCGTTAATGAACGCATGGCCTGGCATGCTCAATTCGCCGCCGAGGTCGAACAGACTGTGCTGGATTGCAGCAAGGAGGTTGTTGACCGGCGCCGGCAGTTCTTCGCAGCGCAACAGTCCGATGCTGCTATTGAGTTCGTCGACCGTACCGATGGCCTCAATGCGCGGGTCATCCTTGGCAACCCGGATACCGTCACCCAGGCCGGTGGTGCCGTCATCCCCCGTGCGGGTATAGATCTTCGAGAGGCGATGACCCATTCAACCGTCCAGCAGGCGGTATTCCACCGGGATAACGATGTCGATGGCATGCCCGTTCAGCCAGTGGCCGGCATGCGGTACGCTGGCAAGCTGCAGCGAATTGATGGCAGCCTGATCCAGTACCGGGTAGCCGGAAGTTTCGTTGATGCGTAAGCGGGTGATCTGACCGTCCGATTCGATATGCAGCTCAAGCTTTACCGTTCCCTGCCAGCCCTTGCGACGCGCAATGGCGGGATATTTCAGTCTGGATGCGACCAGTTCGAACAGGCCCTTCCTGAGGTGGTGGTCTGCCTCCTGGCGGGTATTATCGTGGCTCCCGGCGGCCGGCGTATCCCTGCCGCCAGTTGTGGAGGCCCGGGGAGGCTGCGGATTCGGTCTGTGTACCGCAGGCTCCTGTGCCACCCGATCATCCGCCGGGGGATTCCCGGCCTGTGGAGTGTCGGGAACGGATGGAGGATGCTTGCGTTGCGAAAGCTCGCTGCGCTCCGGTTCAGCCGGAACGGCGGCGGTCTGTCCGTTCGTCGCTGTGTTGCTCCCGTCGCCGACCGCCGTCATCGCCAACTGCAGCACCTGCCCGGAATTGCCGATCTCGAGCGCCGGTGGTTTCCAGGATAACAGCAGCGCGGCATGCACGGCCACAGACAGGGTAATAAACCACTGGATGCCGCTACAGTTCATAATCAGGCGCCGAAGTCCCTCGATACGGTAACCAGAAAGGTTCGCTCGGGTAACGGGTAGGCATTGTACACGCCGGGCGACAAGGTACTACTGACGCCGTAATCATAGTATTTCTTGTCGAGGACGTTATTGAGCTTCGCAACGAACCGGAAGCCCCGGTACCAATGACTGGCCTGCAGATCCAGCGTTTCGTAGGAAGGGATCTTTTTGCCAAAATCATTGGCCTGGTCATTGTCAAAGTACTTTTCACCCGTGAAATTTACCGCCGCAATGAAATCGGTGGCCGCTGAGTATTTCCATATCGCCATGGCACTGCCGGTGTTACGGGGTACCAGCGGTACGTCATTGCCAGCGTACGGACCATTGCGGAACTGTGCACGCATATAGGTGTAATCGGCCTGCAGATCCACGTTTTCATGTACCTCCAGGCGACCGCTCAATTCGAGCCCGTAGCGTTTTGTCGGGTCCAGATTGATGTTTGAAAAGGTGTTCGGGTCAAAGTGGATTTCGTCTTTCAGGCGCATGTAGTAGCCATTGGCATGCAACGTCATGGACTCCTGCCGGTATTCGATGCCGAGATCCACACCGTTGCCGGTTTGCGGGTGAAGATCGGAGAATACCTGCAGGAAGGTTGTCGGGTCGAGTTCAAACAACTCATCGACGGTGGCCACACGGGCGCTGCGGGTGGCCTTGAGGTACACGTCCGTATCCGGGGTGAGCTGTTTCTCCACGCCGGCCTCCAGCATGTGGACCCAGTTGGTCGCGTCGTAATCCGGGGCCTCGCTGGCAAAGCCGCCGCCCGGTGCGCCAGTATCGGCCTGGTCCTGTGCCTCGACTCTGACCCATTCCAGACGGCCGCCCAGGTTTATATGCAGGCCGTTCCAGTGTGACAATGTCGTATCCACATAGGCGCTTCCCGTTTGCTGCTCGATGTCGATGCGGTGGACCGGCAGGTTGCCGGTATCCTTGTTCAGTGATCGATCGGAGTCATACCGGCTATGATAGTAATCGAGGCCGGAGATGGTCTGGGCTGCGGCACCGAACAGTGCATGCGGAATGATGAACCGCGGGGTGATGGACCAGGTTTTCAGGTCCGAGTCCACGTAGTTGGCAAAGGCGCCGCCAAAATTATAGTCGTCGAAGAAGGCCTTCTGGTTTTTCTTGCGGTAACCCACATCGATCACGGCTTCCGCGCCGTTCACGAGGTAATGGCTGAAGCCTGTCGTGACACTGTAGCCATGCTGGTCGGCGTAATCGTGCGGGGTGTCGGTTCCCTTGCGGTCATCCTGTAACTGATCCAGGCCGGTAGCCGGATCCACACGACGCACGCCGGGCAGGTCCAGGTCCTGGTCATCCCAGTAGAATTTCACATAGGCCTGGCCGTTGTCATGGGTAAAACGCAAGTCCGAGTTGATACTGGTTTCGGTTAAATCATTGTTGTCCCGATAGCCGTCGCTCCTGATGCCATGCGTCCCCAGGAACACCGAAAACGGTCCCTCGTTATGGCTCAGGCTTGCATCCAGCTGCCTGGTATCCAGGTTCCCTGCGCCGGTCTGGATGGACGCCCGGGTGCCCGCCCGGCCCGGTTGCCGGGTGATGATGTTGATGGTGCCACCGACGGCGCCGTCACCGTAGAGCACGCCGCCCCCGTTGCGGATGATCTCGATGCGTTCAATACTCTCGAGCGGGATGGCGCTGTAGTCGATGGCGGCGAGGTCGATATCATTCAACCGTCGGCCATCCAGCAGAATCAGGGTGTTTTGTTTTGCCGTGGCCCCGAAGCCGCGGATATCGACGCTGGCACGCGCACCGTCATTACCGTACAGGCTGCGTGTCAGGACACCGGCCTCACGGCCCAGCAGGTCGGGCAGGGTACGCGCGGTGCTGTTTTCTATATCCTGCGCACTGATGACTGTGACATAGCCGCGCGCCTTGCTGTTTGCGGGGTCCAGTCGGGTTGCGGTGACCAGGATGCTGTCCGCTTGCTCCATGGCGACTGACTGGCCAGTCACCAGCAGAACGGCGAGCATGACGTATAGCCGGGTGATGAGGCGGGTTT
>Ga0210064_1000161_pt1 | contig 32122 bp, 29 predicted proteins | sample Muzzi_CordC_D2_FD_185531 | JGI IMG/M metagenome (GOLD analysis project Ga0210064, IMG submission 185531) | Wetland microbial communities from San Francisco Bay, California, USA, that impact long-term carbon sequestration - Muzzi_CordC_D2 (SPAdes) | ecosystem: Environmental > Aquatic > Marine >... | reverse complement strand
GGCCTCCGGTGGTATTGGTGTTTGGATTCGAACACAAACATTTTACCATGCAGGAGGCCTTTTTATTTCTACACTCAATCAGTTATCGATATCTATTTGCTCATTTTTAACTCCGAAACTTGAGTTACCAATAGTGCGGATTCCGTCTATGACACTGTTAAGTGCAACTAACAAGTCCACCCAACAAGCCCATCAAGCCGACGCCAAAAAGCAGCGCGGCTTATGTGAAACGTTATACGTAGGGAAATTACGTGCCAACAGCAACTCTTAAAATATTTCTCGCATATGGCGATCCAAAGCGATTGCGCACTGCCGAGTTATCAAATTGGACTGGAAAAGCTGTCTCAGGGCCAAGGAGTGAATTTGAAAAAGTGTTAGAGCGTGAGGAATCACAAGGTTCTGGAGTTTATTTTCTTTCCGGGACTGATCCCGAGACTAATAAGAGTGCAATCTATATTGGTGAAGCTGAGTGCATTAAAGATCGCGTTAAGTCGCATCTATCTAGAGACTTCTGGAACAACATAACTTTCTTTGTCACAAAGGATGAAAATCTTACCAAGGCGCATATTAAGTATCTCGAAGGACGGTTGATTCATATTGCGCGTTCTGCTGAACGGGCTATTGTGATGAACAATCAAGGCAGTGGTGCAAAGTTACCTGAGTCAGACCGTGAAGACATGGAGGTATTCCTTGAAAAGATGCAGCAGGTGCTTCCGGTCCTTGGGGTTGAGGCTTTCTTGGATAAATCCTCATCTACAGTGCATAGTAAACAGAAGAAGGAACTTCTCAATTGCAACATTAAGGGGCTAACTGCAACCGGGTATTTGACGCCTAATGGGATCGTTGTACTTAAAGGTTCCCAAGCAGTTCTGGAAGAACGGGCATCGGCGCAAAAATGGCCGAGCGTATTGGTGCAACGGAATAAACTTATCGAGGAGGGCGCGCTTGTCGAGAAAGACGGTGCATACGTCTTCGCAAAGGATATCGAATTCACCAGTCCGAGTGCTGCTGCAGCAACGATTCATGGTGGTAGCGCTAACGGCTTAACGGCATGGATAAATAAGGATGGCGTTCAGCTTAAGCAGCTACAAAACGTATAACAAGGCGCTCGTGCGGATGCTCGCTACGCTACGCTTCGTTCGCACCGCACGGCTTAGACGTTAGGCGGCAAATGAAGGTTGGTTGTCAGAACATTCCCGACCTAGGGCGCAGGACAACCACAACAATCGAGAAAGGCTATCAACAGACCTTCCCCGGTTCGCAAGGGCTTAAAGTCAGGATCATAGGAACCGGTGTCGTCATGCATAGTGTGCTGACGGTGGATCACGACGCTGCCGCTGCAAACCATTTGGGGCTAGCGCCTGCGAAAGACGCCCACGCGATTGTCCCCGATGCTGCCTAGGAGCGTGAAGTCTCCCACCTCCAGGGCAACTGGGACGCTGGCAATCCGCTCGCCATTGCCTGCCAGGATTTCGACCGCGCGCCCGGTGGTGGGGTCTATCTCCCACACGGCCCAGCCGGTCCGGCAGGTGCGGCCCCGGAATCCGCAGATAAAGGGCAGCGGAATATCGCCGCTTAGCGTAACCATAGTCGCCAGAATCCTGCCCGAAGCGCTGATCGTCAGATTGACGGGCGCACCGCCGACGTCGACGTACTGGATTTCGTTGTCTTCACCTTTCCAGGGGACGATCGCGACGCGCCTGCCTCCGGAATCTGCGAAGTAAAACTCCTGGCCGTCGCGTGCCACAGCGATGCCGTTGGGGATCGCGGCGCCGGTGTGCGGAACAGGTGACCAGCCCCGCAGGGGTGACCAGGTCAGCACGTCTCCCGTCTCGAAGCCCAGGCTGCCGACCAGAATGCCATGCTGGATTTCGTCCGGCGTATCGGCGCGGACGAAGCGGGTCGCGAGCAGCGAGCCGCCGCCCAGCCACGCCAGATCGTTTCCGATCGCGTGCTCGGGATAGCGGATACAGCCCTGCCACCGAAGCGTGTCGCCCCCGTCTACGAGTTCGAAGAGCTGGACTGCGTCTCGCACGACGCCCTGCACGTCGAGGTGGTGGAAGACGGCCGCCACGCGCACGGGGTCGCCGGGCGTGCTCGGTTCGAGCACCGAGAGGCCGTGGGGGGCGTAGTGTTCGGGGTCTTCAGGTGGTGCGCAGTCGCCACTCGGCGCTGTGCCCTCAAGCGGCGCGCGCCCGCCTGAGGGGGCGTGTGGCCAGAGCACGATTGGGCCCGCGGCTAGGCCGGTTGGACGCAGCGCGAGCAGCCGTCCGCCAAGCCCCTCTTCGGAAACCAGGATAAGGTCGAGCGATGTGACGTAGTCGAGATCTTCGGGGTCGCGGAAGCCGCAGACCGAGCCGAGTTCACCGACCTTAGTCGGTAACGCGCAAGGCTGCGGCTCGGGCGCGGGCCGCAGGCTGTAGGCCCAGAGCGCGAACCCGACGCATCCGACCACGACGAACACAGCGATTCCGATGAGTCGAAGGATCTTGATGATTTCTTCTGGTTGGTAGCGTTTTCTAGGCAGTATTGACCTCCTCAGTCAGTAGTTTAAGCTAATTTCTAACTTAAATACTGGACTCGTTTTAGGGGGACACCTCAGCAGCCTCGAAGAACTTGAAGGCGATTAAAATACCGTACAATAAGTGTCATTAGAACGGCATCTCCAGTTTCCCTAGACCCGCACGAATCAGGTCGGCTAGATCTGAAGCCTGAATAGCAAGTTCTCGCCGGTTCGCAGGCTAAGGGCGGATGACCGCTCCTGGCACAGTTGAGACACTTCGGGCGGGGAGCGTTGCCGCCCAACAAAACGTTGCAACGGACGTTTGACCCGCCGCCCATTTTTGCTGCCGCAAAAACGGCCGTCGCCTCAAATGCCGCTGAACTAAGGCGTTATGTGGATAATTAACGGAGGCCGAGAATACAATCTCTGCTACTCATTGCCATATTTGCCTTAACTTACTTTGGTGCATGCTTGCCATTATTCCAGGCAATTAGCAAAAAACACAAAGGGCGAAAATTTATAATTCGTTTGGGCACGCCATGGAAAGCTAGTGACCCTGACCACAGGTGGGATGTTGCTATGTCTTTTTTATCGTTCGTAATTTCCCTAGCGATATCGCTCTATCTCTTCGATCTTGTTGTTCCGTTCGGTGCTGGGACATAGATTCTGAATTTCCTATTACCACATAACAAACGCATGCAGCAGGCACAGCGAAGCTGGGCCGCTGATGCGAGCCGTTAACGCCTAAAGAGGATTCGTGCACAATGCAGTGGGGATTTGTTGACTATGAAAACACGGGCTCACTTGAGGCGATTGATCTCAGCAAATACGAGCGGGTACTCGTCTTTTTGGGTCCAAAAAATACGAAGCTGAAGTTGGGTAAGGTGTCCGCCGTTGGTTTCTGCTCGTTCGAACTAATGGCGCTAAATACAATGGGTCCAAATAATCTCGACTTTCATTTGGCATTCCATCTTGGCCGCTTTCATGAGATAGCGAATAAGGAAATCGAATTTCACGTTATTACGAATGATTCGGGATTCAATGGCTTAATCAATCACCTCAAGGGTCTCGGTCGAAAGTGCAAGAGGGTCCCCACGAAGCAAGTCGAAGAAAAGGCAAAGTCACCGCTGAATTTGTCACCCTGTGCTTCGTTAATAGTTGAGCGGCTAGGTCCGATGGATGGGCGAAAACGCCCCAGAAAGAAAGCCAAGTTGGTTAACTGGATAAAGTCCCAATGCGCACAACTGCTTAATGGAGCAGATCCAAGCACGTTTTACGAAGAGCTTAAGAAGGCTAAAGTCGTCCGGGAGTCCGGGTCGGATATCACGTATGAAATCAAGCGTTAACAAGGCATTACAGCTGACGTTCAACTCTCCACGCCTTTTTGTGCATTACGCTTACGCGAAATTGTTGCAAAAATGTGAACCAACTGGTGTCAGAACACATTTTTCACTTATACGGCCTCATAATGTAACCTGACACGATCCCGGTGCGCCGGTCTTCATTTCAGTTATCCGAATCCCCTTGCTGCCACCTCCTGCTGATCCTGCTGAACCCCGTTCAGGCGTACATACCCGCCTGACCTTCATCGTCGCGCTGCTGTCGATGGTGGGGCCTTTCTCGATCGATGCCTACCTGCCGTCCTTCCCGGACATCGAGGCGACTTTCGGTATCAGTCGTGCACTGCTGAGCCAGAGCCTGTCGGTTTACCTCGCTGCATTCGCGGCATCCACACTGTTGTGGGGCCCCTTGTCGGATCGTTTTGGACGCAGGCTGGTGATCATGAGCAGCCTGTCACTGTATGTCCTCGCTTCTGCAGGCTGCGCCCTGGCCGACACTGCCACCACCTTCCTTGTGCTGCGCACGCTGCAGGGTTTCGCGGCAAGCGGTGGGCTGATCGCCGGGCGGGCGATGATCCGCGATGCGCACGATGCCGAAAGCGCGCACCGGGCAATGGCACAGGTGACGCTGGTGTTCGCGCTCGCACCGGCCATTGCGCCGCTGCTGGGGGCATGGCTCCACGATCACTACGGCTGGCGCAGCGTTTTCTGGTTCCTGTGCCTGTTCGGGGCGCTGCTCATCGGGATGATGGTTGTTACCCGCGAGACCCTGTCAGAGGCACATCGGCAGTCGGTTCAGCCGCTGGTGGTTGCCCGTGTCTACGCAAAGACCCTGCAACACCGCCAGTTCCCGCTGATGGTATTGAGCCTCGGCTTTACCTTTGCCGGGATGTTTCTCTATATCGCCGGCGCGCCGACGGTCATTTACGATTTCCTCGGTCTGGGTACGGATGATTTCGGTGTCCAGTTCATCCCGATGGTCGCCGGTTTGATGCTGGGTGCTTTCGTCTCCAGCCGCCTGTCACATCGCCGGTCGCCGGTGCGGATCGTCAGCACCGGATTGGGTGTCCTCGCAATCGGTGTCGTTCTCAACCTCGTCCAGGCGGCACTGTTCGACGCAACCATCCTGTTCACCATCGGACCCCTCGTGATCTATGCGATCGGCACCGCCATGATCATGCCCGCGATCACCGTACTCGCACTCGACTGCTTCCCGCATCACCGCGGCACGGCGGCGTCGATGCAGGGTTTTATCCAGATGCTGATCAACGCGGTTGTTGCCGGTTTCGCGGTGCCGGCATTGCACACACAGCGACACTATTTCGTTATCGGGCAGGCGCTGTTCCTGTCGATTGCGCTGGCACTGTGGTACCTGTCCTGGCGCGGGCGCATCACTAAATAGCGAAATAAAGTGTTCGGATCTATTTAACGCAGAAATAATGTATCCGTTTCCTTCTGCTGGTCTGCCTACCACTTCTTGTAGGGCAGAAACTTGCCTGACATCGTGACGCGTACCCGATCACCCTTGGGGTCTGGCTCCTTGTCCACGTCCAGGGTGAAGTCGATGGCGCTCATAATTCCGTCACCGAATTTCTCATGGATGACGGCCTTCAGGGGCATTCCGTAGACCTGCATGATTTCGTAAAAGCGGTAAACGAGGGGATCGGTCGGCACGACCGGCCCAAGCCCTTTTGTGGGGTACTCAGTGAGGGTCTCTGCCACGTCCGGACCGAGGTCAAGCGCGGAAGCCAGTTTCTCCGCTTCCTCCCGGGAGGCACTTGCCTGACGGTAAAACAGCGCTGCGATCCAGACCTCGTCACGCCCCAGATCCTTTTCAAGGTCAGCAAACGTCAGTCTTTTCTGTTTCTTGGCATTTAGAAGCTTTTCTGTGATTTCCTGATTCATCATTACAATCCTCCAGTTCGATATAAATCGGCACAATCAAGGGGTCACCCATTAGCCGTCTCCGGACACATTTGTTCCCCTTATGGTGTTCAGGTTTGATTCCACGTGGTGTTTCAAGGCGTCGCACAAGTCAATCGGCCTGCCGTCAGCCCTCTGCGAGCGGTCCCCGGTAGCCGATGGCGGCGGCGATGCCCATCAGCAGCAGGGCGACGAGCAGCAGGATCGGGCCGATGCCGCTGGACAGGATTGGCACCGCCCACGCTGCCTGGAAGACGATGACCATATAGAGGCTGCCGGAGTGTAGCAGGGCACCCAGCAGGAACAGCCAGCTGATGAGCTGCTTGAACAGCGGTGCCACGGCGAGCAGGCCGAGCACGATTCCGGCGGCGATGTTCAGCAGCGCCTCCAGGTTGCCGTGCGCATGTGGACCGCCCTTGATGGCATCCAGCGGTTCTTCGGCATTGAGCGCGGCATTCAGTGCCAGCAGCGCGCCGCTGTTGGCGCGCGCGATCTGGTCGGCCGTCATGGGCTCCAGATCCTGTTCGAAACCACTGGTCGCCATCAATTGCAGGGCGCTCATCTGTTTCTGCCTGGCGGCGCCGGCCGTCTCGATATCCGGGAAAACGGCCTTGACCATGTAGGGGCCGAGGGCGGCGGTGAGGACGAGGTAGAGAAATCCGAACACAATATTCTTTTTACCGATCATGGCTGGCCTCCGTTTGCGGGTATCTGCCTTCAGTGTGGCAGGTATTCCCGAAACCGGAAGGGTGTGGGCGAAATGGTGTCAGGGCGAAATCTTCACTAAGATTAGGGAAACCCGGATCAATAAAGCTATTGCGTCATTGCGAGCCAGGGGAAGCAATCTCAAGTTGGTTTTCCGATAAGTTGGAGATTGCTTGATCACTGCGTTCCAGGCAATGACGAATTAAGCAGAGCATCCTGGGGGAGGAGTGTGCTCCGTCACCAATCTTGCCTGGAAAAGCCGCCATGAAGCATCCGATCATCGCAGACAATAAGCCCGTCAAGGTCAACCTGTGCAAGGGGCAGGAATACCACTTCTGTACCTGCGGCCGCTCCCGCAGCCAGCCATTCTGCGACGGCTCGCACGCGGGCAGCGGTTTCACGCCGAAGGTCATCGTCACCGACGAGGACCGGGAGGCGTACCTGTGCGCCTGCAAGCATACCCGCAACGCGCCCTATTGCGACGGTACCCACATGCAGTTCACGGCCGAACAGGTGGGCAGGGAGGGGCAGGGCATTGCGGCAGACGAGAGCCTCGTGCCCCCGCCGCGGGCCACGACCGAGGAACCAACGGTGGAATTCATCCACGCCCTGGCACGGGATGGTCTGTCTGTCTTCGGCCGGCACGGGCCGATGGGGGCGATGGGAGTGCCGCGCGACCGCCTGCCGCGCTGGGACGACATCCAGATCATGGTCGCGCAGCTCCACCGCAAGCCGCTCATGGAGGATGCGGCGGTGGGCACGGAACTCGTCATAGGCCCGGAGGCGCGCTGGCCGCTGCGCCTGGAAATCCCGTTGTTCGTCTCGGACATGAGCTTCGGATCGCTGTCGCAGGAGGCCAAGGTCGCGCTGGCGAAAGGCGCCGAACTCGCCGGGACAGGCATCTGCTCGGGGGAGGGCGGCATGCTGCCGGAAGAGCAGGCGGCCAACAGCCGCTACTTCTATGAACTGGCGAGCGCGCGGTTCGGCTACCGCGAGTCCCTGCTGCAGCAGGTGCAGGCCTTCCACTTCAAGGGCGGCCAGGCCGCCAAGACGGGCACCGGCGGGCACCTGCCCGCGGCGAAGGTTGCCGGCAAGGTCGCCGAGGTGCGCGGCATCCCCGCCGGGCAGGCGGCGATATCGCCGCCGACCTTCACCGACCTGCAGAGCCCGGCCGAATTCAGGCGCTTCTCCGACCGGGTGCGCGAGGTGAGCGGCGGCATCCCCGTCGGCTTCAAGCTGAGCGCGAACCACATCGAGCGCGATATCGAGTTCGCCCTGCAGGCGGGCGCGGACTATATCATCCTCGACGGCCGCGGCGGCGGCACGGGCGCCGCCCCGCTGCTGTTTCGCGATCACATCAGCGTACCCACCATTCCCGCACTGGCGCGCGCCCGGCGCTATCTTGACGAACAGGGCGCAAGCGGCCGGGTGACGCTCATCATCACCGGTGGCCTGCGGGTGCCTGCTGACTTCATCAAGGCGCTGGCCCTAGGCGCAGACGGCATCGCTATTGCGAACAGCGCCATCCAGGCCGCCGGCTGCATCGCCACGCGCATCTGCAACACCAACAACTGCCCCTCCGGCATCGCAACCCAGCAGCCCGAACTGCGGCAAAGACTGAACGTCGACGAGTCGGCGCAACGGCTGGCGAGGTTTCTCAAGGCTTCCGTCGAATTGATGCAGGTCATGGCCAGGGCCTGCGGCCATGCACATCTGAACGAGTTCAACCGGGGCGACCTCGCGACCTTCAAGCCTGAAATGGCACGGTTGAGCGGGATCGGGTATTCCGGGCTGGAGGCGCAGTAGATCCATGGTGCTACTGACAAGGTATGTAGTCAAAACACATTCCGTTACAAGCCAGGTCGTCTCGGCCTGTGGTTTTTACATATTTCATTGAGTCTCCATAACATGCAGAATGCAGGTGTAACATATTGAATTACGCGAGGGTGTCGGATGTTATGGATAACCGGTAACCTTTCCAAAAAGAGCATTCGTTCGTCGAGAGGTGGCTAGGCGTCTACCAATATGTCAGACATCATAAAACTGCATCTCCTCAAGCACGACGGACGCGAGTTCTTTCGGTTGATGAGTGAAAGAAAAATTCCGATTCAACTGAACAGACATGACCCTGGAGCCGTAATGGCTGCTGGAGACATCAGCGCGATTGCAAAAGTGGTTGGTGGATAATCAATATTACCTTCTATAGCGGCGATCATTGTCCAATGGCTCAAAAACAGAAGTTCACGGAAAATCATGATCCAGACAAAGGATCAGGTCATAGTTGGTCCTTGAGGCTCAGATGCTAATGAGGAGAAGCTGAAAGAGCTGCTCGAATTTGCAGATTCAGTATCAGTTATCCGAACGGAACCAGATCAAGACAATGATGCCTAACCAATCGCCCAGGCCGACGCCGGACAGTACTGTGGCACTTCGCGTGGGTTTTCATGGCGGCGCGGCCTGGCTCAATCGTTATGCCTGGTTTTCATTCCACTCTGGACAGTGAATCCGTATTCATTAACGAATAAACACCGCTTTCCTCCGTGAGCGTGCTGGACAAAGTCCACTTTGACTCGTGGTTTCTAATGATTGGCTGACAGGTAAAAATATGAAGCACATACACAGTTATTATTCGCCGAATGATTTGTATAACAATATTATGGAAGGACTTAGTAAAGCCGGAAAGGAATTATCAGAGGTCACACTTGATGATCTTCAGCCGGTGGATGAATTTCATATCCGCGGTGATGTCGCAACAAAAGAGCTGATTAGACTTTCCGGTTTTACACCAGACATGCACATCCTTGATATTGGCTGCGGTGTGGGCGGCTCCACGCGCCGTTTATCACATGAAACAGGTTGTTGTGTGACCGGTATTGACCTGAGCGATGAATACATTGATGCCGCAGAAAGATTGACGCAATTACTCAGTATGCAGGAACGTGTGAAGTTCCATGCTGCAAGTGCACTTGAATTGCCGTTTGATGACAATACATTTGACGGGGCCTGGGCGATCCAGATAAATATGAATATCGAGGATAAACTGTCGTGGCTGAAGGAAGTTTATCGTGTACTCAAGCCCGGCGGGCGTGCTGTTCTGTATGAGGTTTGCGGCAGTAAAAACACACCGGTTTATTTTCCCGTGCCGTGGGCGCAGGACAGTTCCATGAGCTTTCTGGTGCCGCCGGAATCATTCCGCGATGTCATAACTTTCGCCGGTTTCGATATTGATGTCTGGAATGACAAGACGGATCTCGCACAGCAGGCCTTTGCACATATGACGGAACCCATGGGAGAGGCGAATCTGCCGGAACTGGGTGTGCATATGCTGGTTGGCAACGACATCCTGACCAAGGCCTATAACCTGCATCGCAATCTTGATGAAGAACGCGTCAGTCTGATCGAAACTGTCGCAATAAAACCTGGTTGATAAAGGTGCAAATAAATTCATTTTATCCGGAATTAAGGAACCCCTGATAAATTTGTCATTGCGACGACTGCAGGGAGAAGGTGAGACCGGGAACCGGTCTGGAAGCTGGCCTGGGCCATGCAGGAGGTACGAGTCCATGGAAGGACTCGGTAGGGCGAAGCAGGACGCAAGAGCCGAGGGTACCAACAGTAGGCGCCTTAGGCGACGCAGGAGCAGTTACCGAGGAACGCGGTGACGAAGCAATCTCTAAAAATTTGATTCCATAGCAGGAGATTGCTTCGCTGGTCGACCCCGGCATCCATGCCTTCCGCGATACTCGTACATCCCGGTACATCGCGCTCGCAATGACGACCGATTATGAGTTAGTCAGAGGTTCCTTAAATGTATCAGGGCAAGAGTGGTTCCCGAGAAGTTGAAACAAGGCAAAACAAGTGCGTGAAAGAGGACGTTCCTGCCTTTCTTCGCCTCTCCGTTTCTGGCCGCTACCCTGCGCGGCTTGACCTGGGCGCATTATCGGAATGCCGTCTGACCACTCGCTCAATACGGACGCCCATCGCCATTTGGGTTCTGGTTCCCCTGGTTCGCTGCGCTCGCTCGGCGGTGGCGAGCGCGAGCGTTATGCCTCTCTGAGTCAGCGCCATGGGTGAGGCTCTTCCCATCATATTCGCGGTGTACCCGCTACTGCTTTCGGGAATCGCGCTTGCCTGGCTGTTCCGTCTTCGGCATCGAACCTGGACAGGTTGGGCTGTGTCGGTACTGGCTTGCAGCAGTATATTTGCTTTCGCTTTTATGGCGGGCCCATGGGCTTTCACGAGTTATTTTTTGCGTTATGTTTTGCTCGGGCTATTCGCTGTTGTTGCTGTTTTTTCTTGCTTTCCAATGGAGCGTAGTGGCCGTGCGTCTCCGACGCACGATGGTAGAATCACGGTTCCCTCTATTCTGGTTCTTATGCTGTTTTCTCTGCTGGATGTATGGGCATTTGCTTCGTATTTCCCGCCTGTTAATACGATTGACGCAATATTCCCACTTGGCGCGGGTAACTATTACATACTTCAAGGCGGTTCCAGCGCAGTCACAAACCCTTTTCACACGCTGGGTGGCAACAAGCTGGCGTTGGATATCGTCAAATTGAACTTGCTGGGCAATCGGGCAAATGGTATCGCCCCACGAGCATTGAGCGCATACGAAATCTTTGGCGACACACTCTATAGCCCGTGCGACGGAAATATTGTCAAGGTGAGGGACGGTCTGTCAGACAATCCTCCCGGCAAGCCCGATACAGCGCATCCGGAAGGTAACTACATTGTGCTGAGGTGTGCAGGTGCGGATATTTTTATGGCCCATCTAAGGTGGGGTAGTATCAAGGTGGTGCGGGGAGAGGTTGTAACCGTGCTGCAACCATTGGCCGAAATCGGCAATTCGGGAGACACGCTTGAACCGCATCTTCATATTGAAGCAACAAAAGATGACATGGAGGCAGGGCTTCGTTTTGAAGGCCGTTTCTTGTCGATCAACAGTGTGATTACCAGAGACCGGAAATGGCATGACGATGGCGGCAAGCCGGGCGTGCGAAAGCGCGGTCAGCCCAGGCTTTTGCGCGCCACTCATGGCAAACGCTATTCGCCTGGTGGGCTTCCAAGGCATGGCTGAAGCGACTTTCTGGAAGTTGGTCGCATGGGTCCTCGGCTTGCTCCTGCTCGGAATTCTTGTCTTTAATCTGGCGGGTCCATTCAAGGTTCCAGTACCCGTGACATCCTTTTTGCTTGGATTTCTGGTGTCCGTTGCAGTCGGATATTCTGTCGTTTGCCCGACTTCCTCGCTCGCGCAACTTGCCGACCGGCAAGAAGCCAAATTCCGCAAGCAGCAGTACACGGTCGGCATGGTTATGAGTATCGTGCTTGCATCGACGCTTCTGGTTAAGGAGGTTCGCTCCGAACCTTTAAGCTGGGGTCTGGTGCCACTGATCCTGTTATCGCCATTACTCATCCTCAGGGAGTACCTGATACACGTCAGAATGAGAAGCCACCGGAAGAAGCGTACCTGATCATGGAAGGGCGCAAATATAGCGAAATGGGGCATACCAGTCGTTGCATGCATCACCGCTACGTGGTGTGGATGAGCTTCAGCGTAGTGTGAATGGAGAGCGGCCGCCATGTGCTGTGCATTTGCAGGCGATGCGACTAGAATTGCCGGGAGTATTTTCAACATTCAGGAACAGGGTATGGCGGGCCTGATGACTGTCAGCCCCCCGGCTGCATTCGAGAAGCTGTCATGAGCCACTGGCTGACATTATTTCTCGTTATTTTCACGGCTGCTGCCCGGGCCAGCGAAGTCCGGGCATCGGACCCACCGGCGGGAACACCCTGTTCCGATTCGTGGTACCGGGCCATCGAGCAGAAGGTCGTAACGGGCGACGGGCAGGGGCATGGCCCGGATATCGGCTCCGGGGAATGGAAATCGGTGGTCGAGTTCAAGCTCGGGATTCGGGGCGAAGCGGGTCTTCCTGGCCGTGACAGTAAGACCTGGTGCAGCTATATCGAACAGGCCGCTTCGGCGAACCAGGCGTCATCAAAAGGTGACCGGGATTTCCGGTTAACCGCCAGTGAGCGAGGCCCTTCCTACGACTGTGAAACGGCGGAAGCTGGCAGTATCGAGGCGTTGATTTGCGAGGATAGTGCATTGTCCGTCCTCGACCTCAAGCTGGCCGGCGTCTACACGGCTGCAACCCAAAAGGCCATCAACGAGCATCCTCCGGTTCTCAAGGCGGAACAGCGCGGCTGGATCAAGGGACGCGACGACTGCTGGAAGAGCCCCGACAGGCGCGGCTGTGTCCGGGACGAGTACCTGCACCGCATCGCGGAGCTGCAGGCCAGGTACCGGCTGGTGGACGGCCGTGGTCCGGTCCGCTTCCTGTGCGACGGCAACCCTGCCAACGAGGTCGTTGCCACCTTCTTCCAGACCGACCCGCCAACGTTGATTGCCGAGCGCGGAGACAGCGTCTCGCTGATGTACCAGCAGCCGAGCGCCAGCGGCACAAGGTACCAGGGCCGCAACGAGTCCTTCCGGGAACACCAGGGCGAGGCCATGATCACGTGGGGTTATGGTGCCCAGCCGATGCGTTGCGCAAAGGTGCCGGCAATACCGGGGACGGAGTGAGTTTCCTGCTGTTTTCGGACCATGCACTGGTTACCGGACGCTGTCGCAGCGATAAAAAAACAGGTGTCCGGCCTGTGTGGCAATCCGGACCGATAGTGGGATGCGAGCGCTCGCTGGTCTGAATAGTCAGGTTTCACGAAGGGGCTGAGTCGATGTCAAAGCTGACGCTGGTGATTGGCAACAAGAATTATTCTTCCTGGTCGCTCAGGCCCTGGATATTTCTGCGACATCATCATGTGGATTTTGAAGAAAAACGGGTGCCGCTCTTTGTCGCTACGACGGCAGGGGAACTGGCCGGGTACGACTCGGATTTCAAGGTCCCTGTACTGCAGGATGATGACCTGGTTGTCTGGGATTCACTGTCTATCCTTGAATATGTGTCGGAAACCTGTCTGGATAACAGGGGCTGGCCTGATGACCGCAAGGCGCGTTCGGTCGCAAGATCAGTCAGTTCCGAGATGCATTCCAGTTTCATTAATATAAGAAATGAATTACCCATGAACTGCCGGAAGCAACTCGAGAACATTAAACTGTCCGGGGAGGCGGAGCGCGAGATAGCGCGAGTAAAGTGGCTATGGCGAAAATGCCGGTCTGATTATGGGGCTGACGGCCAATGGCTGTTTGGTGACTACTCCATCGCTGACGCAATGTTTGCACCCGTTGCCTTGAGGTTCAGTGAGTATGGTATACGCTTGAACGGTGTCGAGGCAGACTATGTGGACAGTGTGTTGAAACACCCGGGAATCATTGAGTGGATAGAGGCAGGGAGGCTTGAGTCTGAAGTCATTGGGACCAATGAAATTGAAACGTGACAGGCGCGGTCAGGCGCGGGTCGCGGGGGCGCGTGGCCAGTATCCTTTAACAGGATGGCTCGGGGTCCGAGAAAAAAATCGCATCTGGGTTAGCTGAGCTAATATAACCGGACCGGGGAATTTCCAACGCGCTGCACCGGGCCGGGGAATCAAGGGGGAGAATAGCCATGTCAGAGCAGATCAGTCAGTCAGCACTTGCCGGCCTTCGCAGGGGGTTCGCCGGACAATTGGTCATGCCCGGTGATCCGTCGTTCGACGAGGCCCGGACAATCTTCAACGCCATGATCGATCGCCGGCCGGGGATTATTGCCCAGTGCACAAGCGTCGATGATGTCGTGAGTGCCGTGCATTTCGGGCGCAACCTCGGCCTGGAAATCGCTGTTCGCGGTGGCGGGCACGGCGTTGCCGGCAAGGCGCTCACCGAGGGCGGCCTCGTCATCGACCTGCGGCATATGCATGCCGTATCGGTCGATCCCGACGCCCGCACTGCAACCGTGGCCGGCGGGGCCACGATGAGTCATCTGGATCGGGCCACGCAGCCATATGATCTCGCCACGACCGGGGGCAGGGTATCGACAACCGGTGTGGGCGGGTTTACGCTCGGCGGCGGAGGCGGCTGGCTCGACCGCAAGTTCGGCCTTGCCTGCGACAACCTGCTGTCCGTCGAGCTGGTCACGGCCGACGGACGTGTGTTGCGCGCCAGTGGCGACGAGAACCCCGAATTGTTCTGGGCGTTGCACGGCGGTGGCGGCAACTTCGGGGTGGCCACCGCGTTTACGTTCCGGCTGCACGAGCTGTCGTCGGTAACCGCGGCCCTGCTGTTGTGGCCTCCCGAGGCGGGGCCGGATGTCCTGCGCGCCTACCGGGATTTCATGGGGTCGGCCCCGGACGAGGTCGGTGGGGGGCTGCTCTACCTGACCGGTCCTGACGAGAGTTTCGTGCCGGAGCAGCTGGTCGGCAAACTCGCGCTCGCGGTTCTCGTGGCCTACGCCGGGCCGGAGGCCGAGGCAAGAGAACTGGCCGCCCCGATGCTCGCCCTGGGACACGCGGGGGAAATGCTCGCGGAGATGCCCTATGCCGATTTCCAGTGCATGCTGGACGATCCTCCCGGCTACCGGAACTACTGGTCTGCCGAATACCTGGACAGCCTGCCGGATCAGGCCGTGGACCGTTTCTGTGCGCGGGCCGGCGACATGATCGTGCCATCCGCCTCCCAGCACGTACTCTTTCCCCAGGGCGGTGCGGTGGCAAGGGCGCCCGCCGAATACCCAGTCCCGTGGCGGCACGCGCCCTGGATCGTCCATCCCTTCGGCCTGTGGGAAGACCCGGCCGATGATGCGCGCGGCAGGCAGTGGGCGCATGACATCCGCGCCGACCTCAAGCCCTGGTCCAGCGGCGCTGTCTACCTCAATTTCATCGGCGACGAGGGGGAAGACCGTGTCGTGGCAGGCTTCGGGCGGGACAACTACGCCCGGCTCGCCAGGGTCAAGCGGGAGTACGATCCGGAAAACCTGTTTCGGCTGAACCACAACATCAAGCCGGCCTGAGACCCGCCGGCTGACAAGGACTGCATCCGGATGACAGACCGAAACGCCTTCCCGGCACGCACTGATCCTGCTGCGATGCCGAACGTCATACCTGGCCCATGATGCTGACCGCTATCGCGCTGCTGACCATGATGACGGGATTATCGGCCGCGGGGTTCCTGGCGCTTGAGCGGATTCGCCCCGGCCGCGAACTGCCCTGCTCGAAAGGATGGTATGCCCGCGCCTGGCCATCAACCTGGTGCAGCCGGGGATCACACTCGGCCTCGGGCGAATGTGGTATGACATCTACTGAACGGAATCGGTATTCCATCTGTCGGCCTGGAATGCTCACGTCCTGGAGGGCTTCGCGGGCTGGTTTGTCGGCACCCTTGTCTTTAACTCGTTTTCACGGCGGCTGTGCTGAAGGATGGCGAAACCGGGGACTTGATGCGGTCAGACACCCGACCGGTCGTTTCTGGCGTCACCTGATCGAAAGTCGCACTGTTAACATGGAGGGACATTTGCAATGAGGATAACGGGGGCTGTATTGATGAAGACCATTGAGTGCCGTAGGTCTACTGAATCTCTGGCAATCCACGGATGGGGTTAGCCGGGTGATGCAGAACCCCGACCCGGTGTTTGAAAGGAAGGTGCTGCTCGACGTGGTTGAGCAGATGAAGAATCCGGAAGAGACCCTGCGCAAGCAACTCAGGCTCAAACGGGTGATTCTGGGTCTCGGGACGACGGGCCTGGTGGTTGCGTTCTTCCTGGCGATCAACGGGCTCGTCCACAACATTGCAGTGACATTCATCGCTGCATTCGGTGGCTGTGCCGCAGGCTTCGGCTTGTTTCTGGAATCCGTGCAGAAGCAATGGCCCGTAACCGCCAGGCACATCGACATGGAGAGTGTGCAAAAGCGGCTCGATGAGCTGGAGACCTGATGCGGCGTTGCAGCCCCGCGGGCCGTGTAGTCGCCTCGAAAATCCCGGGGGCATATCTTGGAGTCTACTGCTGGTTGGGCGAGCGATAACCCACCACCGCTTGTCGGGTTAGCAAAACGCCGTTGTCAGGTAATGTCAGTTCAATGTGGGGCAGAAATGTACACAAGAATCTCGAAAATCACGCTTGTCTGGGCGGTTGCATTTTTCGCCTCTCTGGTGGTGTTCAATAATCTTGCGGATTACGGTTCGAACTATCAGTTCGTCAACCACGTGCTGAGGATGGATACGTTAGTCTCCGGGGAAAGTGCCAGATGGCGGGCGATAAACTCAGCCGCTCTTCATCAGGCGTTCTATTGCCTGGTCATTTTCGTCGAGGCGATCGTCGCGGTCTTGTGCTGGATGGGTGGCTTCCGTTTGTACCGGTCCGTCAACGATGCAGCCCGCTTCAACAAGGCCAAGGGGATCGCAATAGCCGGATTGACGCTGGGGATTCTCTTGTGGTTTACGGGGTTCATCACCCTGGGTGGGGAATGGTTTCTGATGTGGCAGTCCAGTGAGTGGAATGGCCAGCAAGCGGCTTTTCGCCTGGTTGTCGTCCTTGGAATCACACTGTTGTATCTTGTCCAGTCTGACGGGGAAGGCGACGCCTGAGCTATTATTCGCCTGCCGTGGCAGGTCGCCGCCTGCACGTACGCCGCGTGACCGGGTAAACCCCTGTGGCATGGCGCCTTGCCCGGTCTTATTCGCAGTCAACATGCGCTGGCGGCATCGGGAGCCGGGTTTGCCGGCGAGGTTTCAGGTATGAGTGGTTGTTGTGACAATGATTGTGCTGTCGATGCCGTTTCCGGGAGGCAGCGGAAAACACTGCGAGTCGTGCTTGGCATCAACGCCGTTATGTTCCTGGTGATCGCGGTGGCGGCAGTGTATGGCCGGTCGACCGCGCTGCTGGCGGACAGCCTGGATAACCTGGGCGACGCACTGACTTACGGGCTCAGCCTGTACGCGGTTTCGCGGGGTGCTGCCACAAAAGCAAAGGTCGCCTTGTTCAAGGGCTGGCTTATCTTCCTGGCCGCCTGCGCCGTGGCAGCCCAGATTGCCTACAGGCTCTTCGTTCCGAGCACCCCTGTCTTCGAGGTGATGGGCGTCTTCAGCCTGCTTGGCCTCGCGGCGAATTCCCTCTGCCTCTACCTGCTTTGGCGGCATCGTCACGAAGATGTGAACATGAGTTCGGTGTGGGAGTGTTCGCGAAACGATATCATGGGCAATCTTTCGGTGTTTGTGGCGGCTGGTGCGGTTTGGCTGACCGGTTCGGGGTGGCCTGACATCGTGGTCGCGCTGGGTCTCGTCTGGCTGTTGTTGCGGTCCTCGAATCGCGTCATTACCTCCGCCATGGCGGGGCTGCATTCAGAATAATCCCGTGCCGGATCCCGGTTTGCCTGTGATTGGCAAATGCTGTCTCAGATCCGAATGGCGCTTGCTTGAGGGAAATCTCCCTTGTAAATAAATCATTGGCCACGGAATCCACGGAAACAATTGTTGAATATTCCGTGTTTTTCCGGATTCCGTGGCTATTTAACATGATCAGACTTTAGGTAAGTGCCCTTCGAGTCTGAACCCGTCTGTTTACTCCCCTTTCCAGAAGACGTGGTACAGGTCGTGGCGCCGGTCCCGCAGGTTCTTTACCGTGCCGTTGTTGCGGGCGGTGAGCAGGGTTTCCGGACGCAGATCGGCAATCGCGACCATCTCCGTGTTGGGCGTGGTGTCGGCGGCGACGCCATCGCGTGCAAACGGCAGGTCACAGGGGGTGAGGATGCAGCTCTGCGCGTACTGGATGTCCATGTTCGTGACATTCGGCAGGTTGCCGCAGTTGCCGGCCATCACCACGTACACCTGGTTTTCAACGGCGCGTGCCTGGCAGCAGTAGCGTACTCGCAGGTAGCTCTGGCGTTCGTCGGTGCAGAACGGCACGAACAGGATCTGCGCGCCCTGGTCGGTGAGATGGCGGGCGAGTTCCGGGAATTCCGCGTCATAGCAGATCAGCACGCCGATCGGCCCGCAGTCGGTCTGGATGACGTCCAGCTCGCTGCCGCCCTCGATGTTCCACCACCAGACCTCGTTCGGGGTAGGGTGGATCTTCGCCTGGCGATGGATGCTGCCGTCGCGCAGGAAGACATAGCAGATGTTTTCCACCCGGCCGTTCGGCATCCGCGTCGGGTGCGAGCCGCCGATGATGTTGATGTTGTAGCGCAGTGCGAGATCGCGCATGGCCTCCGTGTACTGCGGCGTGTAGCGGGTGAGCGACTCGATGGCCTGCGCCGGGCTCAGTTCCTGCGGTTCCATTGACAGCAGCTGCAGGGTGAACATCTCGGGGAATACCACGAAGTCGCCCTTGTAGTCGGCGATGACGTCGACGAAGTAGCGCACGATATCGATGAACTGTGCGAAGGACTCCACCCGCCGCTGCTTGTACTGCACCGCGCCGATGCGGACGCTGTCCGGCAGGCGCCCGCCATAGGTCTTTTCCTGGGCCCCGGCCGTCTCCAGCGGTGCCGCGGGATTGCGCCATACCATGTGGATGCCGTAACCCAGCGACTGCCGGTCCACGTCAAGATAGTGCGGGATGACACCGATCACCTCGAAGCCGTTGCGCAGCTGGAAGGACAACACCGGGTCGCGCTGCCGTTTCTGCTGTACCGCCTCGATGTACGCCTCCACCGAGCCATAGCGCTTGATGCGCTTTGCCAGCGTGGGCAGGCGTCCGGCGAACACGATGCCTTTCAGTCCCAGTGCCTGTGCCAGGCGTTTGCGCGCGTTGTAGAGGCGCTGGCCGATGCGGTAGCCGCGGAGCTCCGGGTCGACGCACACTTCCATGCCGTACAGCCACTCGCCCGCCGGGTTGTGCGTGGAGGCGAAGCCGTTGCCGGTGATCTCCACCCACGTATGCGCCTTCATGCAGGCCTTCTCGCTGACCCGCAGGGTGGCGCAGTAGCCGACGATGCGCTCGCCTGCCGTCACCACGAACTGGCCGGTGGGGAAATGGTTGAGCTGGCCGGTCAGCATCGGCTCGGAGTGGCCGTGCATGCCGGTGCCGCTGTAGACGCGAGTGGAGAGTGCCGCTATCTGCGGGATGTCCTCCGGTCTCGCGTTGCGGACCTGCAGCTGTATTTTGGGGTTGTCGAGGGGATTGGCGGTTTTGCTCATCTGCGTGGGACCGTGACGGGTTCGGGTCGTGTTAATGAAATTATTCTAGCAGGGCGAACCAGGCCGAATCGGCAATAGAGGACAACAGGGGATAAGGGGCCGGATGTGTATGGCATTCCCCGCCTGCTTCTCCCGCTCGCCCGCTGGAACGCAGGGGTAAGGGGAAAAGGGCATGGATTTTCCGGGGCCGCGTTCAAACGGATGGCATTCTCCTTATTCCTTCGTCACTGTCGCTTTCTCGATGATAGCCGGATAGAGATAACCGGCGCCGAAGTCCTTGTTCACCGACAGAATCCCTTCAACCATGACCTGGTCGCCTTTGGTTACGAGGGTGTCGGTGGTTACGGTGAGATCGCCCGGTGTGCCGTCCTGGATGTGCATCCAGTTGGTGCCCATGATACCGGCCGTGAACTTCACGACCCGCCCGCGGACCTTTACATTCTGTCCGCTCAGCGCGGAGCTCCGGGTCATGATCTCCTCGACCGTGTAGCCTCCGGTCGCTTTGGGCACGCCTTCTACGTGGGCGTCAGTGACCACGGTCCTGCTACTGCCAGCCATGCCATGGTCCTGGTCAGCGGCCGTGTTCAGTGCCCCCTCCGGGTAGATGCCGCTGACGAAGTAGATCTTGTCGAAGGTGCGGTTGAGGGTTTTGCTGGAGAAGTCGGTCATCACCTGTCCGGCGGGCACGCTGACCCGTTGACCGACCTTGACGTCGGTTTCGGTGGCGGCGGCCCAGATCTTCCCGGCGTCTGTGTCGAGCAGTACGTAGGTGTAACCGCCGGAATTCATGGTCTCGACGATTTCACCGTTCATGACGTTGGGGTTGGCCGGCGGGGTGCCGGCATCGGCGTGAGTGGCGGTCGCCGGTATGCTGTCAGGGGGCGTGGCGGTCGCTTGTGCGCCGTAGCCGGTGATGGTGGTCAACAGCGCGATAAGGATCAGATCGGTTTTCTTCACAGGGCTCTCCTCGGTTCAATTGCTGGACTGTAGTCGGGTCACAACGCAATGACAGGACCATTTTGTCATGGGCAGCAGGGTACATTTGCAGGGTAGCAGACTCCGTCACCCCTGGCTTCCGGATTCCGTCCTCTGGCCATTCAACGTCCACACGTCGGAACCGAATAGCGCTTGCTTGCGGGATATTATTCTAATCAATCACCGGCCATGGAATGGCATGGAAAATACGGAATATTTTCTGTGCCGCGCCCCATGTAAGCCGGATCCTGAATTGATCGTGGATGGCAGCCTCTACGTGGCGGGCAGATGACTGACCGGTTTCTGCCGGTGTGCCGGGTATTCCTAGCCTGTCTTCACCCGTTTCCCGGCCTGCTGCCTGTATTGATCCAGAGTGTGCCTGAGGTACTGCCCGGTATACGAGGTTGCGTGTGCGGCAACCTCGGCCGGGGTGCCGGTCGTCACGACTTCACCGCCGCGGATGCCGCCTTCCGGCCCCATGTCAATGATCCAGTCGGCGGTCTTGATGACGTCGAGGTTGTGCTCGATGACGATAATGGTGTTGCCGTGGTCGCGCAGCCGGTGCAGCACCACCAGCAGTTGTGCGATGTCATGGAAGTGCAGGCCGGTGGTCGGCTCGTCCAGGATGTAGAGAGTCTTGCCGGTATCGCGCTTGGAGAGTTCGCGTGCCAGCTTGATGCGCTGCGCCTCGCCGCCGGACAGGGTGGTCGCGTTCTGGCCCAGCGTCAGATACGACAGGCCGACGTCCATCAGGGTCTGCAGCTTGCGCGCCACGGTGGGGATGGCGCTGAAGAAGGGCTGCGCATCCTCTACCGTCATTTCCAGCACTTCGTGAATGTTCTTGCCCTTGTAGCGTACGTCCAGGGTCTCGCGGTTGTAGCGCTTGCCCTTGCAGACGTCGCAGGGCACATAGATGTCCGGCAGGAAGTGCATCTCCACCTTGATGACGCCATCGCCCTGGCAGGCCTCGCAGCGGCCGCCCTTGACGTTGAAGCTGAAGCGCCCCGGCTTGTAGCCGCGTGAGCGCGCTTCCTGGGTGGCGGAGAACAGCTCGCGGATCGGCGTGAACAGGCCGGTGTAGGTCGCCGGGTTGGAGCGCGGGGTGCGCCCGATGGGGCTCTGGTCGATGTCGACGATCTTGTCGAAGTACTCCAGGCCGTCGACACCGTCGCAGGGTGCGCCGGCCTCGGAAGCCTTGTTGAGCACCTGCGCGGCACGCCGGTACAGCGTGTCGTTGATCAGTGTCGACTTGCCGGAACCAGAGACGCCGGTAATGCAGGTCAGCAGGCCGATAGGGATCTCGACGTCGACGGACTTCAGGTTGTTGCCGGTCGCGCCGCGGATCACCAGCTTGCGGTTCTCCGCTGCATCGATCTGGTGCGGCGGGATCTCGATGACCTTGCGCCCCGACAGGTACTGGCCGGTGAGTGAATTCGGATCGGCGATGATCTCCGCGGGTGTGCCCTGCGCCACGATGCGGCCACCATGCACCCCGGCGCCGGGACCGACATCAACAACGTAGTCGCCGGCACGGATCGCTTCCTCGTCGTGCTCTATGACGATCACGGTGTTGCCGAGGTCGCGCAGGTGGGTAAGGGTATTGAGCAGGCGCTGGTTGTCGCGCTGGTGCAGTCCGATCGACGGCTCGTCGAGGATGTACATGACGCCGACCAGACCTGCACCGATCTGGCTGGCGAGCCGGATGCGCTGTGCCTCGCCGCCGGAGAGGGTCTCCGCGCTGCGGTCCAGCGACAGGTAGTCCAGCCCGACGTTGACCAGGAACGCCAGCCGCTGGTTGATCTCCTTCATGATCTTGTCGGCGATCTCGCCGCGCCGGCCTTCCAGGTGCAGCGCCTCGAACAAGGCCTGGCTGCTGCCGACCGGCAGGGCCGTGATGTCCGGCAAGGTCTTGCCGTTGACCGTGACGTGCCGCGCCGCAATGTTCAGGCGCGCGCCTTCGCAGGTCGGGCAGGTCTGGTTGCCGAGGTAGCGCGCCAGTTCCTCGCGCACCGTGCTGGACTCGGTTTCGTGGTAGCGCCGCTTCATGTTCGGGATGATGCCCTCGAACGGGTGTCGGCGCTCCGACGTACTGCGGCGCTCGTTGAGATAGCGGAAGCGGATAGATACCCCCTTGCTGCCGTAGAGGATAACGTCCCGGATGTCGGCCGGCAGGTCCTCGAAGGGGGTGTCGATATCGAAGCCGTAGTGCTCGGCCAGCGAGGTGATGAGCTGGAAATAATAGGCGTTGCGGCGATCCCAGCCGCGTACCGCGCCGCCGGCGAGGCCGAGTTCCGGGTGCGCCACGACGCGTGTGGCATCGAAGAACTGGCGCACGCCGAGGCCGTCGCACTCCGGGCAGGCGCCGGCGGGGTTGTTGAAGGAGAACAGCCGCGGCTCCAGTTCGGTCAGCGAGTAGCCGCACTGCGGGCAGGCGAACTTGGCGGAGAACATGATTTCCGGGTTGTCGGTCTTGTCCATCCAGGCGATACGCGCCAGCCCGTCGGACAGGTTGATTGCGGTTTCCAGGGATTCCGCGAGGCGCTGCTGGATGTCGTCGCGCACCTTGAAACGGTCGACCACCGCCTCGATGACATGCTTGCGGCGCAGGTCGAGTTTCGGCGGCTGATCGAGTTCCACCACCTCGCCGTCGATGCGGGCGCGCACGAAGCCCTGCGCAAGCAGTTCCTCCAGCACGTGGACGTGTTCGCCCTTGCGCGCCTCGACCACCGGCGCCAGCAGGATCAGGCGGCTGCCTTCCGGCAGCGTCAGGATATGGTCGACCATCTGGCTGATGGTCTGTGCTTCCAGCACCGTGCCGTGCTCCGGACAGTGCGGGGTGCCGACGCGCGCGAACAGCAGGCGCAGGTAGTCGTAGATCTCGGTAATGGTGCCGACGGTGGAGCGCGGGTTGTGCGAGGTGGACTTCTGCTCGATGGAGATGGCCGGGGAGAGGCCCTCGATATGATCGACGTCGGGCTTCTCCATCATGGACAGGAACTGCCGGGCATAGGCGGACAGCGATTCGACATAGCGCCGCTGGCCCTCCGCGTAGATGGTGTCGAAGGCCAGCGAGGACTTGCCAGAGCCGGACAGCCCCGTGACAATGATCAGCTTGTCGCGCGGCAGGTCGAGGTCAACATTTTGCAGGTTGTGGGTGCGGGCACCCCGAATGTGGATGGTATCCATTGCCGTAATCTCTCTCCGCCGGAACGGCCAACCTGTTAATATACGGCGTTTTCACGGACACAGCCAAAGAGGATGCAGCAACGTGGAGCAGCAGGCGGATAAAGGGAGTGGCATGAGCCGCGCGGAATTGCGTGCAGCCCTTTCACTTTCAGGCGTTTACGCCCTGCGCATGCTGGGCCTGTTCATGATTCTGCCGGTGTTCGCGTTGTACGCGACGCACCTGGATGGCGTCACCCCGGCCCTGACCGGCCTGGCGATCGGCGTCTACGGCGTGACTCAGGCGCTGTTGCAGATCCCGGCCGGGCTGTTGTCCGACCGTATCGGGCGCAAGCCGGTGATCATCGGCGGCCTGCTGGTATTCGCGCTGGGTAGCGTGGTTGCCGCCCAGGCGGAGTCCATCCACATGGTGATTTTCGGCCGGGCACTGCAGGGCTCGGGTGCCATCGCCGCCGCTATCATGGCGCTGGCGGCGGACCTCACTCGCGAGGAACACCGCATCAAGACCATGGCCCTGATCGGCATGAGCATCGGGCTGTCCTTCGCTGTCGCGCTCATCATGGGTCCGGTGCTGGATCGCTGGGTAGGCGTGCCGGGAATCTTCTGGATTACGGCGATGCTGGCGCTGGGCGGCATCGCGGTGGTCGGCTTCGTCGTGCCGCGCCCCGTGGAAATTCGCATCCACCGCGAGGCCGAGGCCATACCGGCTCAGTTCGGCCGGGTATTGCGCCAGGCCGAACTGCTGCGGCTCGATTTCGGCATCCTCATGCTGCATGCCATTCTCACCGCCAGCTTCGTGGTCCTGCCGCTGGTGCTGCGCGACGAGGCCGGTATGGCGGCCAGCGACCACTGGCAGGTGTACCTGCCGGTGCTGGTGTGCTCCGTGCTCGCGATGCTGCCGTTGATCATCCTGGCCGAACGCAAGGGCCGCATCAAGCCGGTGTTCGTGCTCGCCATCGCCCTGCTGTTCGCGGCGGAACTGGGGCTGTACCTGGTGCCGGTTTCGGTGTTAAGCGTGGTGGCGCTGCTGTTCATATTCTTTACCGCCTTCAACCTGCTGGAAGCGACGCTGCCCTCGCTGATCTCGCGGGTGGCGCCTGTGGACTGTCGCGGCACGGCGATGGGCGTGTATTCCAGCAGCCAGTTCTTCGGTGCCTTCCTCGGCGGTACGCTGGGCGGTGTTTTACATGGGCGGTTCGGCCTGCACGCCATCTTCATCGTTTCCGCCGCTGGTGCACTGGTCTGGCTGCTGCTGGCATTGTCCATGACCCCGCCGGCAAAGCTGAGCAGTTATATCTATCGCCTCGATGCCGACTTCGACGGGGACACGGCCACCCTTTCACACCGGCTGGCGGGCATGGCCGGTGTTTCAGAGGCCGTGGTGGTGGCGGAAGAGGGCGTGGCCTACCTGAAGGTGGACCGGCAGGTGTTCGATGCCGCGTCCCTACCCTGACAGGAATCGGGTTTTCCCTACAGTAATCGCATGGCGGCAGCGCCGGCCTTCGCATAGAATAGGGGCCGGAAAATTCCCGCCGCCCGGCGGCGGCAACCCGAACAGGGTCACACGGATGGTGGAATCATATCGATAACAGGAGAGCATTATGGCGCGAGGAGTGAACAAGGTAATTCTGGTTGGAAACCTGGGCAAGGATCCGGAGATCCGTTACATGCCAAACGGCAATGCGGTTGCCAATCTGACACTGGCGACCACGGAGTCCTGGAAAGACAAGCAGACCGGTGACCAGCAGGAAAAGACCGAGTGGCATCGCATCGTGATGTTCAGGCGACTTGCCGAGATAGCGGGCGAATACCTCAAGAAGGGCTCGCAGATCTACATCGAGGGCAAGCTGCAGACCCGCAAGTGGCAGGACAATTCAGGCAACGATCGCTACACGACGGAAATTGTTGCCAGTGAAATGCAGATGCTGGGCGGCCGGGGTGGCGGTGGCAGTGCCGGCTTTGCGGACAACTCTGCGCCGGCGATGGAACCTGCATCGGCAGCTGCCGGAGACAGCGGGCCGGCTGACTTCGATGATGATATACCCTTCTGACGTTTACCTAAGACTGATCCTGTAAAAGAGTTTTACCAAGCCCCTGCGGGACGGTCCGGCCGTCATCCCGCAGGGGCTTTTTGCTGTCTGTGGTTCCTTGCGCGGTTTATTCCCGGCGCAGGGTCGCGTTGCCGGGCGTTGCGTATCTTGCAGCGCAGGTATGCCATGCGGTGAGCGCTTGAAGCGGCTGCAGAACCGGTGGGTAAGTGTACCGTTGTCATGTCCATCGCGATGGCAGCTTTCCGGGGTAACATCCCGTACGCCTCTTTGCAGGGGCGGACCACGGCAAGGCCGGGCCTCGTCGGCGTTGCGGGTATTCCATCCTGAAATTCCCACTACACGCACATCAGGTGTGCCTGGCAGTCAATGATCCTGCTGCGATGTAATAACGCGGCCGGAGCAGTCAGTGCGATTTTCCTGCTCCTGCCGTGGTGGGATTCAAACCCCTCATCTAGGTAAAAATTTTGCTTCATAACCCAAGATATTGGGTTTGAACAGGGGTTATAATGCCCACCAGACAGGGCGCATCCGGCTGATTTGGGGGCCGGAATTGCCCTGAAAAAGACCGAGCTGCCAATTTACTCAAGATAAACGTGACAAGCTTTTGATTTCTAATTCATATACCCCCTGTGGCCCTCGCGTCAAGTCACGAATATGGCCTAAGTTACTGTCCAGAAGGAGATTTTTTCAGCATTTAGCTTGACGTCAGCAATTGTCCTCCCTATAGTGTCGCAAAGTGGGGCTCAGTGGTAATAAATGGGTTTCAAGGGAGCAAAAGGGGGTCGAATTGTTCAGAGGTGGTAGCACGGTCAATCTGGATGCGAAGGGGCGACTGGCCTTTCCTACCCGCTACCGTGCTGACCTCCTGGAGCGCTGCGAGGGACGGGTCGTGCTGACCGTGCATGACGATCGTTGCCTGCTGATGTACCCCCAGCCCGAGTGGGACGAGATTGAACGCAAGCTCGTCCGTCTTCCGAATCAGAACAAGCGCACCCGTACCCTGCAGCGGATGCTGCTGGGTCATGCCACCGAACTCGAAATGGACAGGAACGGGCGTATCCTGATTCCTCCGCGTCTGCGCGAGTTCGCCGGCCTGGACAAGCGCGTGGTGCTGGCCGGGCTGGGTAACAAGTTTGAAATCTGGGACGAAGAGGCCTGGGAAAAGAATTGCGGTGACTGGGTGGCTGAAGTTGATGATGAAGCCAGCATGCCGGATTCACTGGAATCACTGACGCTCTGATTCATGAGCGCGGGATTTCCACACCAGCCGGTACTTCTAACAGAGGTCCTGCGGGGGCTTGCTATCAGGCCTGACGGGGTCTACGTAGACGGAACATTTGGTCGTGGCGGACATGCGGGTGCGATTCTGGCCCTGCTCGGTCCGCGGGGACGCTTGCTGGCCATGGACAAGGACCCGGCGGCAGTGGAATCGGCAGAAAGGCAGTTTGGCGGTGATCCGCGTTTCGAGGTTGAACAGGGTGCGTTCACGATGTTGAACCGGATGGTTGTGGAGAGAGAGCTGGATGGTCACGTCAATGGTCTGCTGCTTGACCTGGGTGTTTCTTCGCCCCAGCTGGATGACGCCTCCCGTGGTTTCAGTTTCTCCATGACCGGCCCGCTTGACATGCGCATGGACCCGACTTCGGGTATCAGCGCGGCGGAATGGCTGGAAGCTGCCAGCGAGCGGGATATCGCGTACGTGCTGAAAACCTATGGTGAAGAGCGTTTCGCGCGCCGTATCGCCCGCAGCATTGTGGCAAGCCGCCACACGACCCCCCTGCAGACCACCGGGCAGCTGGCCGAGCTGATTGCCGCTGCGGTGCCGGTGCGCGAGCAGCACAAGCATCCGGCTACCCGGAGCTTCCAGGCAATCCGCATTTTCATCAATCACGAGCTGGATGATATCCGGGATGTGCTCGGACAGGTGCCCGACGTGCTGGCGTCGCAGGGACGCCTGGCCGTGATCAGTTTCCATTCGCTTGAGGATCGCATCGTCAAGCGCTTCATTCGCGATGAATACCGGGGAGAGGCGCCGCCGCCGGAGTTTCCGCTGGCCGGCATGGACTATCGTCCGCGGATGCGCCCGGTGGGCAAGGCGATTCATCCCGGTGAGGTCGAGATTCGCGCCAACCCGCGGGCGCGTAGTGCCGTGCTGCGGGTTGCGGAGCGGCTGCAATGAGTCAGCGTCCTGCTGCCTTGCCTGTGCTGTTGCTGGTCGTGGTAGTCACGGCCATTTGCGTGGTGTATGCGAAGCACCAGGGACGCAAACTGTTCATTGAGCTGCAGGCGCTGGAAAACGAGCGTGATGCCATGGATGTGGAGTGGGGGCAGCTGCAGCTGGAGCAGAGCACGCTCACCACGCAGGGTCAGGTTGAGGTCGCAGCGCGCGACCGGCTTGGCATGGTCGTGCTTTCCGCTGACAACATGGTGATGGTCAAGCCATGAGCCGTCATTCGAATCAGGCGGCATACCAGGGGAGGCGCATCTTCCTCTACCTGTGCATGGGGCTGGCGGCGGTCACGCTGCTGTGGCGGGCCGTGTGCCTGCAGGTGCTGGACAAGGAGTTCCTGCTGCACCAGGGCGAGGCGCGCCATCTGCGCGTCGTCAGCCTGCCTGCGCATCGCGGCATGATCCTGGACCGCAACGGTGAGCCGCTGGCGATCAGCACCCCGGTGGAGTCGGTCTGGATCAACCCGCAGGAACTGGGTGGCGAGCAGCAGCGCATTCCGGAACTGGCGCAGCTGCTGTCGATGGACCGGGACAAGGTGCAGCGCCTGCTGGCCAGTCGCGCCGACCGCGAGTTCGTCTATCTGCGGCGGCATATCAGCCCGGCACTGGCGGCACAGGTGAAAGACCTGCGGATCCCCGGCGTCTACCTGCAGCGCGAATACCGGCGTTATTACCCGGCGGCAGAAGTGACCGCGCATGTTGTCGGCAAGACCAATATCGACGACGCCGGCCTGGAAGGACTGGAGCTGGCCTACGAGGAATGGCTGGCCGGAGAGCCGGGCGCCAAGCGCGTCGTCAAGGATGGCCAGCACCACATCATCGAGGACGTGGAGAGCATCAGCCGGCCGCACCCCGGCAAGGACCTGCGGTTGAGTATCGACCGGCGTATACAGTACCTGGCCTATCGTGAACTGAAGGCGGCGGTCCAGGAGCACAAGGCACGCTCCGCCTCGGCAGTGGTGCTGGACGTGCGCAGCGGCCAGGTGCTGGCGATGGTCAACCAGCCCTCGTTCAATCCGAACAGCCGCAAGCGGACGCAGCGCAGCAGCATGCGCAACCGCGCCGTGACCGACGTCTTCGAGCCGGGTTCCACCATGAAGCCGTTCATCGTGGCGACCGCGCTGGAGTCGGGGCGCTACCGGCCGGATACCCCGGTCAGCACCTCGCCGGGCTGGTTCCGCGTGGGGAGGAATACGGTGCGCGATGTGCACGACTACGGTGACCTGGACGTGACCGGTGTGATCCGCAAGTCCAGCAACGTCGGCATTACCAAGATTGCCCTGTCGCTGCCCGTCGAGGATATCTGGACCGGCCTGTCGGAGGTCGGTTTCGGCGAACAGACCTACAGCGGATTTCCCGGAGAGGCCTCCGGGCTGCTGTCGCATTACAGCGGCTGGAACGCTATCGAGACCGCCACGCTGGCCTTCGGCTACGGGATCTCCGTGACCCCGCTGCAGCTGGCGCAGGCCTACGCGGTGCTGGCGGCCGACGGTATCAGGCGCCCGGTGGCCTTCCTGCAGGACAGCGAGGTAGCGGAGGAGCGGCGGGTCATGCCGGAGAAGGTGGCTCGCCAGGTGCGTGCCATGCTGGAACAGGCGGCGGGTCCCGAAGGCACGGCGCCGGCCGCACAGATCGCCGGCTACCGCGTGGCCGGCAAGACCGGCACGGTGCACAAGTCAGTGGCCGGCGGTTATTCGGCCAACAAGTATCTTGCAGTGTTTGCGGGCATGGCCCCTGCGAGCGATCCAAGGCTGGTCATGGTGATCATGGTCGACGAGCCGAGCAACGGCAAGTATTACGGCGGCCAGGTGGCGGCCCCGGTGTTTTCCCGGGTTATTTCTGGCGCGTTGCGCCTGCTTGCCGTGCCGCCGGATGATCTGCCGCTGTTGCAGACGAAACAGGCTAACGCGGAGGACGCTGCATGATGACAGCAGAGGTTATGACGAACCGGCACAGCCTGAGCGGGCTGTTGCGGAGATTTCCGGATGTCAGCGTGAAACGTGACTGCAACGTGAACGGACTGGCGCTGGACAGCCGCAAGGTGCAGGCGGGCGATCTGTTTCTCGCCGTGGCGGGTACGCAAACGCACGGGCTGCAGTATGCGCGCCAGGCGCTTGCGCTGGGCGCCGTCGCGGTTGCCTGGGAACCGCTAGCCGACCAGGCGGGCCTTGCCGAGATCGCCGCCCTGTTGCCGGTGCCGGTTGTTTCCGTGCCCGGGCTTGGCCAGCGGATAGGGGAGATCGCCGATCGTTTTTACGGACATCCTTCGGGTGGCCTGTTCATGATCGGCGTGACCGGTACGGATGGCAAAACATCCTGCAGCCATTTCATCGCGCAGGCACTGAATACCGGCGACCGGCGCTGTGGCGTGATCGGCACGCTGGGCTACGGTCTGTATGAAGAACTTTCGACCGGGTCACACACCACACCGGATGCGCTGACCATACAGCAGGCACTGCGGACCATGCAGCAGCAGGGTGCCCGCTGCGTGGTTGCCGAGGTCTCCTCGCATGCCATGGACCAGGGACGTGTTCGCGGCGTGTCTTTCGACGTGGCGGTGCTGACGAACCTGACGCGCGATCACCTCGATTACCACGGCAGCGTCGAGGCCTATGCTGAGGCCAAGCGCAAGCTGTTTCATGCCGATGGCCTGCGCTATGCCGTCATCAACGCCGATGACCCGTTCGGCAGCGCCTTGCTGGACGCCATTCCGCCGGGTGTCGCGCCGGTGGCCTACCGGCTGGAGAACGAGCCGTTTCGCACCCGCTTTCCCGCGCAGTGGGTAATCGGCCGTAACCTGCGCTGCGACGATGCCGGCCTGAGCATGCAGGTGGCGACGCCCTGGGGCAGCGGCGCGCTGCAGTGCGGGCTGCTGGGTAGATTCAATGCCAGCAACCTGCTTGCGGCACTGGCCACGCTGTGTGTTTCCGGGCTGCCGTTTGCCGAGGCACTGGCCAGGCTGGCGCAGACACACACCGTGCCGGGCCGCATGGAACGCTTCAATGTCGGCGCCGGACATCCCCTGGTCGTGGTGGACTACGCGCATACCCCTGCCGCGCTGGAGGCCGTGCTGAAATCCCTGCGGGCACATTGCCGCGGCCGGCTGTGGTGCCTGTTCGGTGCCGGTGGCGATCGCGATCGTGGCAAACGCGTGCTGATGGGCGCCAAGGTGGAGCGGCATGCCGATCGCGTGGTGCTGACCGACGACAACCCGCGTACCGAGGACCCGCAACAGATCGTGGCGGAAATACTTGCCGGGATGAAGCAGCCCGCCGCCGTGCATGTCGAGCACGACCGTGGCCGCGCGATTGCCTGGGCCATGCAGAATGCTGTCTCTGGTGATGTGGTGCTGATTGCCGGCAAGGGTCACGAAACCGTCCAGATTATCGGTGCCCGGGCTATCCCGTTCAGCGACCGGGAACACGTTATGCAGATTGCCAGGACCTGGGGGCGATGATGGCCATGCAGCTCTCGGAAGCCGCCAGGGTACTCGATGGTCGCTGCAGCGGCACCGATGTCGGGTTTCGTGGACTCAGTACCGACACCCGCAGGCTGGCGCCGGGGAGCCTGTTCTTTGCCTTGCAGGGGCCCAACTTCGATGGTCATGCCTACGTGGATGCCGCCCGTGAACAGGGTGCCGCGGCGGCGGCAGTCAGCCGGCGCTGCGATTCACCCTTGCCGCAGGTTGAAGTGGACGACACGCGCCTCGCGCTGGGCCGGCTGGCGGCGCACTGGCGCAGCCGATTCCAGCTGCAGGTCATCGCCATTACCGGCAGCAATGGCAAGACCACGGTGCGGGCGATGACCGAATCCATCCTCTCGCGCTGCGGACGTACGCTGTCCACGCAAGGCAACCTCAACAACGATATCGGCCTGCCGCTGACGCTGGCGCGCCTGGGTGCGGCTGACGAGTTCGCCGTGCTGGAAATGGGTGCCAATCATCCCGGCGAAATCGATTACCTGGCTGGCATTGCACGGCCTTCGATCGCGGTGGTGAACAATGCAGGGCCGGCACATCTCGAGGGTTTCGGTGATCTGGAAGGTGTGGCGCGCGCGAAGGGTGAAGTGTTCGCGCGGCTGGGGCCGGACGGGCTTGCGGTGATCAACGCCGACGACGCCTTCGCGCCCTTGTGGCGGGAACTGGCCGGCC
>Ga0210064_1000160_pt1 | contig 32173 bp, 27 predicted proteins | sample Muzzi_CordC_D2_FD_185531 | JGI IMG/M metagenome (GOLD analysis project Ga0210064, IMG submission 185531) | Wetland microbial communities from San Francisco Bay, California, USA, that impact long-term carbon sequestration - Muzzi_CordC_D2 (SPAdes) | ecosystem: Environmental > Aquatic > Marine >... | reverse complement strand
ACCGTAGCGGATGTGACAGTGGCTAACGCAGCGTGGGGTTCGCAGCCGCAGATGGCGCAGGTTGGGCAGCTTCGGGTGCGCATCAAGATTCTCCCGCTGCTGAAGCGCAATGTCGAGATCACGCGGATCAAACTGATCGATACCGATCTGCTGCTGGAGACCAATGCCAGTGGTCAGGCCAACTGGCGATTCAGCCACACGGCCCGCTCGCACACCGGTGTTGGCATTATGGACGTGGATGTGGAGCACCTGGAGGTCGAGCGGCTTGCCGTTACCTTGCACAGCGGGACAGGTTCACCGGCAGCCCACTACCAACTCGACAGCCTCAAACTGAGCCGTACTGCAGCGGCCGACTCATTAGCCGTTGAGCTGAAGGGCCGTTCAAATGGGCAGCCCGTGGCGATGTCCGGGCAGACCGGGACCTTGGGGAAGCTGTTTGCGGGCAAGCGTTTCCCGCTCATGTTGTCCGGTGACGTTGCCGGCGCGACAGTCAAACTCCAGGGTGAGCTTGCTAATGTGTTGACGCTCGACGGCATCGACCTGTCGGTCCAGGCAAGGGGCACCGACCTCGCCACGTTGGGTAAAAGCCTGGCGGTCACAATCCCGCAGACGGACAAGTTCGACGTCACGGCGCAGCTGACCGGCAGCGTTGATGACTTGGCCCTCCGGGAAGCCCATGGCGTTGCCAGTTATAAGGGTATTGTACTCTCGCTAAACGGGGAGATCGGCGACCTCAAAAAGTTTGAGGACATAGACCTGGAGCTGAAGGGCTCGGGCAACGACTTCGCCGTGCTTAGTACGCTCGTCGACAAAACGTTGCCGCAAACGGGACCTTTCGAAGTAAGCGGCAAGCTGACCGGGTCTGCCAGGGCGCCGGCGCTCAGCGAGGCGCAGGGGACCATCGGCCACGCGAGCATCAAGCTCTCGCTGACGGGTGGAATTGCCGACCTGATCGCTCTTGAGGGCATTGATCTTCACCTCAAGGGTTCGGGTAACGACCTGGCCGAACTCGGTTCAGTTGTCGCTGAGACGTTGCCGCAAACCGGCCCGTTCGAGGTCAGCGGCAGGCTGACAGGTACGTCAAAGACGCTGGCCCTCGCTGAGGCGCAGGGGGCCATCAGCCACGCGAGCATCAAGCTCTCGCTGGCGGGTGGGATTGCCGACCTGATCGCTCTTGAGGGCATTGATCTTCACCTCAAGGGTTCGGGTAATGACCTGGCCGAACTCGGTTCAGTTGTCACTGAGACGTTGCCGCAAACCGGCCCGTTCGAGGTCAGCGGCAGGCTGACAGGCACGTCAAAGACGCTGGCTATCAGTGGGGCACGGGGTAGCATTGCTCAGCAAAGCATAAAGGTCGCCTTGGCGGGCAGGATTGCTGACCTGATGGCACTGAAGGGTATCAGCCTGAACGTCAAGGGCTCGGGAAAAAGTCTTGGCGAGTTGCGCAGTTTGGCGGGTGACAAGCTCCCCGATACAGGTCCTTTTTCCGCCACGGCCCGCTTGACGGGCTCCGCTCAGGCACTGGCTGTTGATAAGCTGCGAGCGACCGTCAACCAGGGGAACGCGAGGCTGACGGTTTCAGGCAAGCTTGCTGATGTGATAAAACTCACTGGTATCGACCTTGGTCTGGTGGGCACAGGTAAGGATCTGGGCGAGCTGGGGTCCCTGTTTGATACGCCGTTACCTGACCTGGGGCCGTTCCGCATAAACGGGCAACTCAGCGGCTCCGACCAGTGGCTTGAGCTGAAAAGCTTCTCCGCGACCGTCGATCAGAGCGACTTCGCGGGGTGGGCAAAGGTGGATTTCGGCAAACGACCCAGGGTCACGGTAAAGGTGGAATCGGGCCTGGTTGATTTCACGCGAATCATGGACCAGGCGCGAGGCGGGAAGAAGGCAGAGACGGGCAAGGCCGGCGGCTCCGGGCAGGTCTTATTCTCCGATGAGCCCTTGCCGTTCGATCTACTCGACGCCGTGGACGCCGACATCGCTTTCAACGCCCGCAACCTCAAGGCCCGCGATGCGGCGCTGGAGTTTGGACAGCTCGCACTGCGACTCGACGCGGGTGATCTGCGCGTCGACAAGCTGGAAGCCACTTACGAGGACGCGAAGGTCTCGGCACTCCTGAACGTGAAGGCAGGCAGCCCTGCGGATGTGGCCGTCAGGTTTCTGGTTCAGGGCTTTGACCTGGGCCGCTTTCTCAAGGAAACTCACGTGTCGCAGGATGTCGAGGGTCGGGTCGATCTGGCCGCCGACCTCAAGAGTCGGGGCAATTCGCGCCATCAACTGGTGGCCAACCTCGATGGCACCACGGGTGGCGTCATTGGCAAAGGCTATATGCCACGCTTTCTGGATCTGCTCGCGCAGGACCTGTCGCGTCGCGTGGTTACCATCTGGGGTCGTCACAAAAAGGCCGGGCAGCTCAATTGCGGCGTCATACAGTTCACCAATAAACAGGGTATCGCTACCAGCGATGCGTTTTTATTCGACACACAACTCGCTATTCTGAAAGGCGACGGCTACATTAACCTGATGACGGAACAACTGGATTTTGTCTTGTCGCCAAAGCCCAAGGACAACAGCCTGTTCAGCCTGGCGACGAAGCTGCGTGTCGACGGCAGCATTCTGGACCCCAGGGTCAGACCGGACATGGCGTCGGTGGCGACGAAAGGGGCCATGGCACTCAGCTCGCTGGTGCTGGGCCCGGCCGGCCTGCTGGTGCCTTTCTTGAGGGCGGGTGCGCGTCATCAACACCCGTGTGATATCGCCGCGCTCAAGAACAGGATTCACAGCATCTACCAATAAAATGATCGGAGATCCGTTCGGAAAGCTGGTCGAACGACGTTTACAACACGTTCTAGACAGTTCATCTGAACCAGAAAACGGGGGAGTCGTATGGAGTTCACTATCGAGTTTATCCGTATGTTCTCTTTCGGGCTGTTTTATGCCGCCCCGCTTTTAGCTTCGCTGGCGTTGATCATTGTTGTCCTCGGGCATATTCTCGGGAGACTGGAAGGGTGGTCAAAATTTGATGCCCTCTACCATGCCTTCGTTGCCGCAACCACGCTCGGCTATGGTGACTTACATCCCCGCAGAAAACGCTCAAAACTGCTCGCCATCGTGATCACCTTTATCGGCATTATTTTTACCGGTATCCTGGTGGCCATTGCACTTCACTCTGCGGCCCACGCCTTCAAGGAAACGCACGACGCCAATAAGCTTATAGAGCAGGTGGATGAGTAACGGTGCGCCGCTCAGTGCTTATCCACGCAGGCGCTATACCCGGCTGATGGTAGAATAACCCGTGCCGTCAAAACACTCATCCGTCACCAAAGCGGTATTCACCACCGCCGTCGTGGATGGCAAACCGACGGATTTCCGCTCGGAGATTGAAAACAGCGTGCCCAAAGTGTTTTTCTTTACCGTGTTGGAAGGCATGGTAGGCCAAACCGTTAGCCACCGCTGGAAGTACCAGGGCAAGATGATGGCGGTCGCAAAAATCGACATCAAAAGTGACCCTGACAAGGTGTGGTCGAGTAACGAAATGAAACCTGAGTGGACCGGAATCTGGAAGGTCGAGGTGGTTGACGGCAGCGGTCAGGTTATCGGTCGCCGTACCTTGGCGTTTTTGCACCACTGTAGCGAAATCGTCAGTTGGGCTGGTGTCGGCTGGATAGCCTGATTCCGACCAAAGTGCTAGGCGGCGTCTATCGCACCTTTGCCACGCATCTGATCAAAAAGCAAGCGTCAACCGGGGATTGGCAGGGTGTCAGCGAACTGCTCGCGTTTTGCGCTGTTATTGCATCACGATGGTACAGTCGGGTTGCAGATTGAATACGTATGAAATTCCGGCATCGAGCGTGACTTCGCTATAACACTTCTTGTATCCCTTCCTGTAACCAAACATGTAACCGCCGGCGTCAGTTGTGAATTCATAATCGCTGGTCTGTCCAAACTCGTAAATTTTCACGTCATTGATGGTGAACGTCACGTCATCGCCGGACATCGCTTTGTGGATGCTGACAGTCACTGCACTTTCAGGCGAACTGGCGGGAGGTGGTTCGTGAATATCACCCGTACTCGTGCAAGCTGTCAGAAACGCCAGCGGCATTAACTTAACGATAGATTTTGTCATGTTTTCACCTGTGTTGTCGCGGAGTACACTGGTCTTGCTGCACGGCACGGCTGATCCAAACAGGGCGATGATAACGTGATTACCGGGTCGGACCAACTCATCCTGTTGAGATCAAGCGAGTTTGTTAGCGGATAACCCCGTTTCATGTGCCTGGATTTGGCATGTGTCAGGGAAAAACACCTCGACAGACCATGGGTGGTGCAGTGTGCGTGGAATTTCATGAGAGGCAGCTTGTGCAAGGGTCCGGTTGCCACCACGACCGGACGATGCAGCCGGCTCACGAAAACACCGCTCTCGGCGATTTTGGTCAGGATTGTCAGGTTTTTTGCGTTTTCAGGCGGGCTGTGTTTGACTTTCAGTCGCAGCGTGCGCACAGGATTGCAGCTGGGAATGAGATAACGCCATACTGCCAGTGCGATAGTGGAGGAAAGCTATGAATACGAATGACCGTGCAATTGTGGCCGCGGTTTTGATTGCGGCGGCACCGCTTGTCAGCTTTGCCGGTTCGCTGGAGTGTCAGGACAACATTATTTCAACCGGCGTTACCGAGGCGCAGCTGCTGGAAGCCTGTGGTGAACCGACATCACGTGACGGCGCCAACTGGCGATACGAAATACCCGGGTCGATGCCGATGGTGGTTACCTTTGGAAACGGTGTAGCGATGTTTATCAGGGAAGCAGAAGCCGATGATGGATTAGACTCTTCCGCATCGCCGCTGGGCGATCCTCCCTGAGTGTTTCGCACGAAGCTTGGGTAAATTGGGTATGGATATGACGACATTCAAAGCAGTAGTCCTGCCTGACTTCGCCATGCAATCATGATGCAATTCTTGAGGCAAAGGCCCGGATACCTGGTCATCGCTGCCTTGTCCCTGCTAGCCCTGAGTTGCATGCAGCCGACGGCAGTCATCGATAGGCCCATAGACCGCACGGTCTCGTCAACCCAGACCTACTCCTACAGCCGGGATATAAAACCTGTGCTGGAACGCAAATGCATCGCATGTCACGGCTGCTATGATGCGCCTTGTCAGCTGAAGCTGACATCCGCGGACGGCCTGCGCAGGGGGGCAACCGGGAAACCGGTTTATGACAGCGCACGCTTATCCGACGTGGCACCCACGCGCCTGTTTGTTGATGCCACCACCACTGCCGAATGGCGCGACAAGGGTTTTTATCCGGTCCTCAATGAGCAAGGTGGTCCGCTGCAAAACAATCTTGAAGTTTCATTGCTGTACAACATGATCCGGCTGGGCAGGGAACAGCCGCTGCCGCCGCATTCTGCGGTGCCGGAACACATCCAGCTCGGCTTGCGACGCAAGAATGAATGTCCGCTGCCCTCGGAGTTTGATAAATACGCGCAGAAGAATCCGCTGCAAGGCATGCCGCTGGCAATTACCGGACTGAGCGACAGCGAATACGGGACCTTGAGGCAATGGATACTGGAAGGAGCTGTCATCGATGAAAAGCCTGCTCCGATGGAGCGGCAGGAACGAGATCAGATTGGCCAGTGGGAAACCTTTTTCAACCGAGCAGGGCTGAAGAACCAGCTGGTCTCCCGCTACCTGTATGAGCATTTATTTCTGGCGCATATTTACTTAGACGAGCTGGACAGCGGGAATTTTTTCGAGCTGGTGCGTTCCGGCACCCCGCCCGGCAAACCCATCCGCATTGTCCCTACAGTGCGCCCGAACGATGATCCCGGTGAGCCGTTTTATTACCGCCTGCGAAAGATAGAGAGCACGATTGTTCACAAGACGCACATTACGTACCCGTTCAGCGGGGAGAGGATGCGCCGCTTCGAGGCGCTGTTCCTGACACCGGACTGGGATGTTGCGCAGTTGCCGGACTATTCCCGCGAGCATGCCCTCAATCCGTTTGCCGCCTTTGCCGCGATCCCGGCCCGCGCCCGCTACCAGTTCATGCTCGATAATGCCCAATACACCGTGATGACTTTTATCCGTGGTCCGGTGTGCCGCGGACAGGTTGCCACGGATGTCATCGATGATCAGTTCTATGTCCTGTTTCAGGATCCGGATGCCGACCTGTCGGTGACCGATCCGGCCTATCTGGCCAGGGTCCAGCCGTACCTGGTGCTGACCCGCGAAAAGGAGCGCTTGATCGCGCTGGGCCCGGACTGGATTTACAGTAAAAATGAACGTAATGAATATATACGCCTGCGCGGACAGGCTTACCGCGAGTTTCAACCCGGTGGGCCGTCACTGCAAGACATCTGGGATGGCGATGGTACCAATACCAATGCGGCGCTGACCGTGTTCAGGCATTTCGATAATGCGACAGTTGTGAAAGGGTTCGCGGGTGCCGTTCCCAAAACCCTCTGGGTGATGGACTACCCCATGCTGGAACGTACCTATTATGAACTGGTGGTGAATTTCAATGTGTTCGGGACCGCGGCCCATCAGGCGGAGACACGCCTGTACTTCGATCTGATCCGCTCTGGCGGTGAGGATAATTTCCTGCATTTCATGCCCGCCGATGTCCGCACCGCCATGCGCAATTCCTGGTATCAGGGAAGCGAGGCGCAGTTGAAGATCAAAAAAAGCTATGTCATCGTCAACGAGGATTTGCCGGTGCAGATAACCTATCGAACATCGGACCCCAAGGCCGAGTTTGTCTCGTTGGTCACCCAACGCCTCAAGTCGCTGGTCGGTCCGGCAGATGTGCTTAATCGCTGCGCGCAGCCGCCCTGCTACCGCTCAGGTGCGAGCACCGCGGAACGCCAGGCGGACGCGAGCCTGCAGACCCTGACCTCGAAGCCGGCTTCACTCGACGCCATGCGTTTCGTTGACTTCATGCCGGATGTCAGCTTCCTGCGGGTCGTTACGGGCAAGCCGGACCAGGACTTGGCCTATACCCTGGTGCGCAACAAGATGCACACCAATGTCGCCTTCATGCTGGATGAAGAAAAGCGTCGGGAGCCGGACAAGGATACGCTGACGGTTTACCGGGGGTTACTGGGCAGTTACCCCAATTTCATTTTTTTTGTCCCCCTGGACAGGATCGGGACATTCAGCGCTGCATTGCATGCCGTACACACCCGCGAGCAATTCATGGAGGTGGTCAGCAGCTACGGCCTGTCCAGAACCGATCCGGAGATCTGGACACACTTTCACTGGTTTGTCGACTGCATGCGACGGCTCAGTCCGGTTGAAGCAGGGATATACGACTTGAACCGCTACAAAAAACTGGCCGATATGATGGCCGACGAAAGCGGATAGCCCAGAAAAAGGTCTCCGACGAGCCCTGGATTCGATAGCTCGGACTCGTGGAGGATAAGTTAAGAAACTTCTCGGTCTGCGAGCATTACAGGGAGAGTAGGGAGGTCTACATTCTGCCGGCGGACATCAACCGCGACTACGAGGAGGTTAACTATCTGCGGGCTATCAAACGCATCATCGGAATGGAACCGCATCGTGGCAGGCACACTCAATGAGTGCTGGGCGGTTCGTCCGGGAGTTACCACCTATAATAGCCTGATCTGTGCGGGCAGCGTTTGCGTAAGGCTTTTATAACAGGGTCATAACGTGCGTCACGATAATAGAAAGCCTTCCACTGATCCCGCTGCAGACGCTGGATATCGCTCCGACTGGGTCCATTGATGTTGAGAAAACCATACTCTTCGAGATAGGCTAATTTAGGATCGCATCTCCAATCGGAGTCATATCCACGCCATGAGGCGTTGACCGATGTCACGGGCAATAAAACGCTGACTGCCAAAACGGAAGCTAACAATTTTTTCTTATTTACACGCAGAAACAATCTGTTCATAACTCACCTCCCGGTTTTAATCCTACCATCTATTGCACGTATCACAATGTCTTTGTGTCTTGCCTGAAATAAGCCATACATTACGCGATTTAATCCTGATTGGCGGCGGGGAATTTCAGCTGACCACGGCTGTTTCTCTGGTTTCATTGTAGAAACAGTAGTAGCTGCCTTTATGCGCCTTGGCCCGGTACATTGCCTGGTCAGCGGCCTTGATCAGCGTCTGACTGTCTGTTCCATCAGCAGGAGCAACAGCTATGCCGACGCTGGTTTGGACCATGATTTCCCGATCATCAACTTGGAAAGGCTGTGATACTGCTCCAATTATTTTTCCTGCCACCTGCTCGAGTCCTGCTCGCGATTCGCATGACTCGGTCAGGATCACAAATTCATCGCCCCCGAAACGCACCACTGTATCCCCGTCTCTGAGTACAGACTGCATTCGACACGCTACCGCCTGCAGCAGGGAATCACCAACGGCGTGTCCCAACGTGTCGTTGATATCTTTAAAGCCGTCGAGGTCAAAAAACAGCAGCGCCACCTGGGTGTTGAGACGCGCCAGCACACTCAAGGCGTGTTCCAGACGTTCAGTGAGCAATAGTCGGTTGGGCAAACCGGTCAGTGGATCATGGTAAGCGAGCAAATCGACATTGGCATGCTGCCGCTTGATTGGCGTTATATCCGAAAATATGGACACGTAATGCGTTAGTTTACCGGATTCGCTGTTATAAATCGGACTGATAGTCTGCCAGGAGGGGTAGGTTTCCCCGTTCTTGCGGATGCTCCAGATATCTCCCTTCCAGAATCCTTTTTTCTCCAGTGAGCGCCAGATATTGTCATAGAAAGCTTCATTATGCCGGCTTGATTTCAGGAAAAGCAGGTTTTCACCTCTAACCTCTTCCAGCGTATAGCCGGTGAGCGTGATGAAAGCCGGGTTGACGGATACAATGCAGTGATTCCTGTCGATAATGATTATACCTTGATCGGTGGATTCAAAGACCGCTGCTGTCAAAGGCTGCTCCGAATCACGGACTGTCTCGTCCGCCTGTTGCGCTCGCTGCAGCAACGAATGCGCATACAGACCGAACACGATGGGCAGAAAGAGAAAGCTGATCAGCATCCCCGACTCGAGCGCTTGCAGGCCGGATAATTCAGCGAGCCAGTTTTCATGACGATACGAAACCACGTGTAACAACGCAGCACCCATCATTCCGATGCCGAGAATAACTGCGATTGCTATAAGTCTATGGCGCCGCAACCAGTTCATCTGGATCCTCATTCGAACCGCACGATACTGCGAACAGACAATATTACGGAAAACCCATTCGCGCAATAACCAAACGCATACATCTGATCCCAACAGCTCAGAATGCGACAAAATCCAGTATCCAGCGGGTGAACAGGGCATTATCAGGCGCTATGGCCAGTGATGCGAGGCCAGCGTCTATGAGTTCATCCCCCAGAATCTGCCGGCGATGATTCAGCAGCGCCCTGGAGTAGGCTGGCAGCCATTCCGGGTGACCCTGAATGCTGAGGAAATGATTGCCCCACTGCACGACGAAAAAGGGGCAGAAGTCACTCGAAGCGATGACCCGTGTGTCATCCGGAAGCCGGGTTATCTGGTCCTGGTGGCTGGCAATAATGTTCAGCTCGTTCGCTGGTTCTCTCATCCATTCGGGATGGGCAATAACACGATTCTTTGCAACACCGACACCCCATCCCTTGAGGGACTTTTCAACTTTTCCTAGACGCGCCATGGCGATGATCTGATGACCGAAACAGATTCCGATGAGTTTCTTCTTGTGTTTGTCCAGCCGCTGTACAAAGCTGATCAATTGCTTGATCCAGGTGATGTCTTCGTAGGCACCCGCCTTGCTGCCGGTTGTGATATAGAAGTCCCAGGCGTCGAGGTCGTGCGGATATAGACCTTGCCGTGCATCGAATACCTGGTACTCGAGACCGGCATACACGGACTCAAACATGCGCTTTATCATATCTGTGTAGTTACCGAATTCCGCTACGAATTCGCCCGGCACTGAGTCACATTGAATGATTGCGACATTCATACGTGTCAGTGACGGGGTACACTAGAGCCGACCTGCCACCGCATCCCGGAATATGCGCTGATATTCTTCGCTGCTGAAGCTGATCGGGTTGCCGCCTGCAGACGGATCGGCAACAGCCATGTTGCCCACTGTTTCGCTGTTACTGTCATCGATATTGATCTTGGCCAGTGTGTTGGGGATGCCCAGCTGTGAGCGCAGTCCGAGCACCCAGTCGAGAAATCCATCGAAACCGGCCTTTGTCAGGCCCAGGTAACGGTTGAGCCTGGTGATCTTCTCCTCGATGGCGCTGTGGTTGGCCTTCAATACATAGGGCATCAATATGGCATTGAGTGTTCCATGATGGGCGTCGTAAAGAGCGCCAAGCGGATGAGCCAGCGCATGCATGGCGCCGAGACCTTTCTGAAACGCTGTTGCGCCCATGCTCGAGCAGACCAGCATGTGGGTACGGGCCTCAATGTCACTGCCGTCTGCGACAGCGCGTGGCAGGTAGCGGTGTACCAGGCTGATACCCTCGACGGCGATACCGTCAGCCATCGGGTGATAGAAAGGCGAGCACAGGGCTTCGAGATTATGCGACAGTGCGTCCATGCCTGTAGCCGCGGTCAGTGAGGCCGGCAAGCCGATGGTCAGCTCCGGATCGAGTATCACCCGGGCGGGAAGCATCCCGGGATGAAAGATGATTTTCTTGATGTGATTTATCGGGTCGGTAATCACGGAAGCACGTCCGACTTCAGAACCGGTTCCCGCCGTAGTGGGCACGGCAATGACTGGCGCCATACCTGCCACGTTGACGCGTGTCCAGTTGTCACCGATATCCTCGAAATCCCATAGAGGACGGTCCTGTCCCACCATGAGTGCGACAGCTTTCGCCGCATCCAGCGCCGAGCCGCCGCCAAAGGCGATAACTCCGTCGTGTCCGTTGTCGCGATAAAAGGAAACACCCGCATCGACATTATCCCCGCTCGGATTCGCCTTGATGGCAGAGAACAGGCCGGCACACTGCCCGGCTGTTTTCAAATTATCCATCACCTGTTCAATCATGGGCAGCGCAGCAAGTCCCGGATCGGTGATCAGCAGTGGGGATTGCATCCCCATATCCCTGCACAGGCCTGGCAACTCGTTAACCCGGCCCGCACCTGCCTTGATGTTGGTGGGATAGTTCCAGTTAGCGTTAAATTCCTGCATGACGCTCTCTTAAATTACGGCTTTGATATGGAATGATTTTGGCCGGGTGAGCGATTCATAACCCATCACCGAAAGGCTGCAGCCACGGCCTGAATGCTTCACCCCGGTCCAGGCAAGCGCTGGATCAAGATAGTCGCAGCGGTTGATGAAAAAGGTACCTGTCTCCAGCTGTTGGCCGAGTTCCACGCCTTCGTCGATATCGCTGGTGAAGATGGCCGCAGTCAGACCATAGTCGCTGTCATTCATCAGCGCTATGGCTTCCTCGTCGGAACCGACTTTCTGGATACCCACGACCGGACCGAAACTCTCTTCGGTCATGACGCGCATGCTGTGATCCACGTTGCTCAGAAGTTGTGGTGCAAGATAGGGTGTGCCGGGCTTGTCGAGCGGGAAAGTGTCGGTCGAAATATGCGCAATGGCGCCCTTTTCAATCGCTTCCTGGGTCTGCCTGCGAACGAAATCAGCGGCACTGGCCCGAACAACGGGGCCAAGTGTCGTCTCCTGTTCATCGGATCGACCCAGTTTCAGATTCTTTACCCAGGCGATGGCCTGCTGCAGATACTCGTCGTATACCGACTCGTGAACATAGATACGCTCGATGCCGCAGCAGGACTGCCCGGAATTGAAAAAAGCACCATCCATTGTGACATCCACGGCGTAGGGAATGTCCGCATCGGCCCGGATATAAGCCGGATCCTTGCCACCCAGTTCCAGGCCAACACCGATAAAGCGACCGGCTGCTGCGTTCTCGACCATGGCACCGCCAGATACGGAGCCAGTGAATGCCACATAATCGATCCTCTCATCCTTGATGATGGCCTCGGTATCTTCATGGGTGAGGTGAAGGTATTGGAAAACCCCGTCAGGCAAACCGGCAGCCTGGAAGGCTTCGGCAAAGCGTTCGGCGCACAGCGGCGTCTGTGCGGAGTGCTTGAGAACAACGCTGTTGCCAGCCAGTATGGCAGGCATGACGGCATTAATCGCAGTCAGGTAAGGGTAATTCCAGGGAGCAATGACGAAGACCACGCCAAGGGGTTCGCGCTGTATCCATCGCTCAAAGCCTGGTTTGTCGGGTAGTTTGATGACTGCGAGGCCTTCGTCGGCAAGCTCGATCATGGTGCGTGCGCGCTCCTGCAATCCGTTTACCTCGCCTGCCGCGGCATGGATGGGGCGCCCCATCTGCCAGGAGATTTCCTCGGCAATGTCATCTTTCCTGGCAACGAACGCATCAACTGCCCTGCTGCACAGCTCCTTGCGTTCAGCCAGTGGAACCGTTTTCCATTGTTGCTGTGCCGCCCTTGCGCGGCCGAGTGTGGCATCCATTTGGAGTTTGTCTGCACAGGTTCTTTTGACGTAGGCAGAGCCGTCAATTGGACTGATGGTTATCTGTTCAGCGCACATGCATTGTTCTCGTCATATAATCTCGAAATAACGCTCCATTTCCCAGTCCGTGATGTGCTTGCGGAATTCACGTTCCTCCCATTCCCGGGAAGCGGCGTAATGTTCGACAAAAGCATCACCAAACAGGTCGCGAGCTGCAGCGGATGATTTCAATGCCTGCGCGGATTCCCATAGTGTGCGGGGCAGGGTAAGGTGCTGTGGATGTTTCTGATCGTACGCGTTACCCTTGATTTCCAGTTCCGGGTCCCACTGCTGCTCGATGCCATACAGGCCGGCTCCCAGCGCCGCTGCCAACGCCAGGTAGGGGTTGGCATCGGCAGAACCGAGTCTGTATTCGACACGCTGGGACTTGTCACCGCCCGGGATCACACGCAGCGCTGTGGTGCGATTCTCTACGCCCCAGCTGGCATCAGTCGGCGCCCAGAAACCGGGAACAAGGCGCGTGTAGCTGTTGACGGTTGGTGCAATCATGGACAGGAATTGCGGCATCAGGCGCTGCTGTCCGGCGACAAACTGCCTTTGAACAGTGCTCATGCCATCGGTTTGCCCAGGATCATGGAAAGCAGAACCGGAACCGTCTCCATGTCGCAGAGACAGATGAATATGTCCACTTTGCCCCGGGTATTCAGCGGACCACTTGGCCATGAACGTAGCCATCAATTCATTGCGTTGAGCGAGCACCTTGATGAAGGTCTTGAAAAGAGCTGCTTTGTCGCCAGCGTTGTCCGCGGTATCTACGGCTATGGCGGCTTCCAGTACGCCCGGTCCGGTTTCTGTATGTAGCCCTTCCAGCGGGAAATCCATGGATTCGCACAGTTCAAGAATCTGGTGGTAGATCTCGGCACGTACAGAGTTTCGCAACATGGAGTAACCAAACCAGCCCGGCGTCATTGGTTGCAGGTTCCTGTAACCTTTTTCACGTACGCTCTCAGGTGTTTCATTGAACATGAAAAATTCGTATTCAAGTGCCGCGTAAGGATCGAAACCCATTTTGTGCGCTCTGGCGATGACGCGTCTAAGCCTGGCCCGCGGGCAGATGCTTTCAGCCGCTCCGGTAAACTCCGCCAGAAAAAGCAGCATGCCATTCTCGAAAGGCACTTCGCGGCACGTCGCAGGCAAAATTCTCACAGGCGCATCGGGATAACCGGTATGCCAGCCGGTGTATGTGGCATTGTCGTAAAGCTGATCCATTGAGTCCCAGCCAAGAACGACGTCGCAGAAGGCAAAACCATTTTCGAGGGAAGACAGAAATTTTTCGCGGCTCATGTATTTCCCGCGCATGACGCCGTCAATATCAAACAGACCGACCTTGACGTGCGTCAGGCCTCTTTCCTCGACGATTGAGCGTGCATCATCGACTGTCTTGACGTCTCCTCGTGTGTTCATAGTTCAAACCCGTCGTATAAGGACATGATTGAGATCGCTAGTGGCCATAGACAAGATTCGGCAGCCATAAGGCAATATCGGGAAATACCATTACGATGGACAGACCGAAGATCATCACCAGAACGAAAGGGATAATGGAATGATAGATATCCACCAGGGTGATTTCTTTGGGCGCCATCGCCTTCATCAGAAACAGGTTATATCCGAATGGTGGTGTCATATAGGCAATCTGGCATGTGATTGTGTAGAGCACACCGTACCAGATCGGGTTGAATTCAAGTTCGATGATCAGTGGTATGTAGAGCGGGGCCACAATCACCAGCATGGCTGTGTCATCCAGAAACATGCCCAGTACGATATACGAGATCTGCATTAGAATGAGCACTTCCCAGGCACTGAGTTCCCATTTTTCAAGAAACAGGCTTTCAATGGCTTTTACGGCGCCCAGTCCGTCAAACACTGCCCCAAAGCACAGAGCCGCCAGTATGATCCACATGAACATGGCGCTCACACTCAGGGTTTTCTGCAAGGTTTCATTGACGACGTCTTTGTTCAACCGTCCTTTCATCCATGCCGCCATGCTGGCAGCCACGGCACCGACCGCGGCGCTTTCCACCAGACTGGTGACACCCATCAGGAAAAGCCCGATAACCGAAAAGATAATGACCAGTGTCAGCAGGCCGGATCTCAAAAGGCCTAATTTTTCAGGCCAGCCGAGGTTTCTCTCCGCTTTGGGAAGCGGGGGGCCAAGTTCAGGCTGTAATTTGCATCGTATGCCGATATAGGCGATAAACATGCCAGCCAGCAGCAGCCCGGGCAGTACACCTGCAAGCCATAACTGGCTGACCGGCTGCCTGGCAATCATGCCATAGAGGATGAGCACGATACTCGGTGGCACCAGTATGCCGAGTGAGCTGCCGGCCTGTATGACTCCGGTCACCATGCGCTTGTCGTAGCCCCGCTTTAACATTTCCGGCAACGCGATGCTGCTGCCGATCGCCATGCCGGCAACACTCAGGCCATTCATCGCGGAGATGGCCACCATCAGTACGATCGTACCTATCGCCAGCCCCCCATTGAGACTTCCGGCCCAGACATGCAATGCATGGTACAGATCACCGGCGATGCCTGATTCGGACAGCATGTAACCCATGTAGACAAAAAGCGGAAGCGTCAGCAGGGGGTACCAGTTCAACAGTTTGATACTGGCGCTGAACGCCATCTCGGAGCCACCATCTCCCCACAGCAGCAATGCGGCAGCGGAAGCGACAAATCCAACAGCACCGAAAACACGCTGCCCGGTCAGCAGCATCAGCATCAGGCTGGAAAACATCAATAGCGCGATGAGTTCATGACTCATGGCAGTGTCTTGCCTCGCGCCACTGCCAGGTCTTTAAAGAAAATGGCGATCGCCTGAAGCAGCATCAGGAAGATACCGATTGTCATGATGATCTTGATAGGTGCCATGGGTGGCGCCCAGGCAGAGTAGTTTTTCTGCCCGTATTCCAGCGCGTATTCCGTGCTCGATAGTCCTCCATACAAGAGGATCACAAGATAGAAGATCAGGCAGAAGGCGGTGATTGAATCGCTGAAGGCGCGCCGTTTGGGGGTCCATTTATCATACAGGACATCCATACGGACATGCGCGCCGAGTTGCATGGTATATCCGCCACCCAGCAAATAGTAGGCCGCCATGGTGAATTGTGCCATTTCAATCACCCAGACATGGGGGACATCGAAGACTGTCCTGGAAATGGTTGAGAACAGCAGAATGCCCATCATGACGAAAATCAGGTACATGGTGAGCCGGCCGACGGTCCTGTTTATCAGGTACACGTATCGCATATAGGCTTTTATCGCTGCTGGCAAAACAACCTTCCTCGCTGTTTCCGTTACGGAACAGGGCATTTTCCGGCTGTGTTAGCAGCCGGAAAGTGTGACCCGTTTACGTTTTGACAAAGTTCGGTTTCAGTGTTTTCTCAGGCACACCGATACGGGGAGCCGGCTTTGGCCATGGTGGCGTCATAGTCCTTGAAGATCTGCACAACCTTGGCGGTTCTCGGACTGATTTTGGCGATCTCGTCCCAGAATTTCTTTGCCTCATCCTGAACCTGTTTCCACTCTGCGTCTGGAATAGAGGTGAGTTTCATTTTGGTACCCTTGGTGCGCAGCTCGGCTTCGCCGCCCCAGTACCAGTGTTGACGGTAGTAGTGCGAGCTGTCCATGGACAGGCGGAACAGGGTTTTCAGGTGTTCTGGCACTTCCTCCCATGCGTTTGAATTGGCGAAATAAGAACCACACCATGCACCGGAAATGTTGTTGGTCAGGAAGTAATTGGTGACGTCGGCCCAGCCGACGGTATAGTCCTCGGTGATACCTGACCAGGCGATACCGTCGAGTTCACCCGTTTGAACTGCGACTTCGATGTCTTCCCAGGGCAGGGTGACTGGAACAACGCCAAAACGCGCCAGGAACTTTCCTGCGGTTGGGAAGGTGAAAACGCGTTTGCCTTTCAGGTCAGCCAGGCTGCGTATAGGATCCTTAGTGGCAAAGTGGCACGGGTCCCAGGCACCGGCACTCAGCCAGGTGACGCCATCGACTTCATCGTAGGCCTCTTTCCATATTTCGTTCAGTCCGTACCGGTGAAACAGCGTGGGCACGTCCAGGCTGTAGCGGGTGGCAAACGGGAAGTAGCCACCAAACACGGCGATATCGACGGGTGATGACATGGAGTCGTCGTCGCTCTGCACCGCGTCGATGGTGCCTTTCTGCATGGCACGAAACAGCTCGCCGGTAGGAACCAGTTGATCTGAAAAGTACAGATCGATAACCATTTCACCATTGGCCGCATTATTGAATGCCTCAATCGAAGGCTTGATCACGTGTTCTGCCAAGGCGGGTCCGGCGTAGGTCTGAAGGCGCCATTTAATGGTGGTTTTCTTTGCGGCATGTACAAAGGGGGCATTCACGGCCGCGATGGTGGCGGCAGTTCCTAATCCTGCTTTCTTGAGAAATTCGCGTTTATTCATGCTTATGTCTCCTGAAAATATTATGGCGGTTGGACAGCGTAATGACCGGATTAATGACAAGCTGTTCGGCCTTGTTATTCGTCGTCATGGTTGCATGAGTATTTTTTTAATGTCAAATATATCTAACTTGGAGGATAAAGAACTGTCAGAAAAGTGAATATTTCCCATGAAATACTGCAAGGAATTATCGATGTCGCGCCTCATAATGGTGCGCGGTCACGGGAGGGGAGACCAGTATGCAAGCGACGATCGCAGATTGTCTGATCCCGCATGAAAGAGCTGGAGAAAATATTCGACGACACGAGGCGATTCAAGGGGGAGAACCGGAACAAGGTAACTGGCTGCAGTGTGGCTGGTCATTCCAACGTCACCTGAAGTTAACGGCTGCTGCCAAAAACCTTCTTGAGTAAGTCGGTGCTGCGGGCGACGGGATTTTCTCTAATCAAGCGCTCCTCGTCCGCCAGCTTCACAAACAAGCCGTCCAGGGTTTTGCGGGTGACATAGGAATCCAGATCAAGACTGCCCTGATTTCCGAACTGGTTAAGAAATCCCATGCCGCCAATCAGCTGTTTATAGGCTGATGTTACCCCCGTTTTTTCAGTGGCGTCCTGGACAATAGGCAGGATGGCAGCTGAGAGTCGTTCCTGATTCTGTCCGATAAAGTAGCGGGTGGCGGCATCATCCGGACCATTCAGAATATCCCTGGCATCCGCCACTGACATCGTCTTGATGGTTTCAACAAAGATCGCGCTTGTCTCCGGCACCGCCCGTTCCGCTGCGTGATTCATGGTCGCGACGAACTCGTCGGCAATGGCATGCTGCCCGGTTACGCGCAGTCCCCGTTCAAGCGTCTGCAAGCTATCCGGCATCGGAATCCTTACCGTCGCATCGTTGAGAAATCCACCGTCCTGCCCCAACAGACTGATGGCCCGTCCAACACCGACATTCAATGCCTCTTTGAGGCCCGCCGTGATCTCTGTCTGCGACAGACCGGACACCCCTGTATCCGCTGGACTACTGCTCGGCAGGGACTCCTCAAGCTTCCTGACCCAGTCGCCCCAGCCCGCCTGTACGGCCTGACTTGTGGCCAGCAAATGGAACAAAACAGCGGCTGTTACATGCCTTGTGCCGGTCTTCATCGCATGCGCTCCTTCAGGATCATTAATTAACCCCTGTCACTGCATACATTTGCGAGTGGAGAGATCCCCTGACGCGATAGCGTCTCAGATCCATCGCGCCGGAGGTTGGCGCTCCTGCAGGACTGGACCAGACCTTCGCTACCGGGCTTATCCACACAGTTGCCGCTTGCCTGGGGTCGTGTAAGTATAGGCAGTGCTACTCCCAAGCCCAACCTTCGTCAGCATTTTGTAAGGGGAAATCATAACCTCAAGCTGGCGCGGAACGCGGTGCCAATGTTCTTGTCGTGGGATTATGGGGTCGGACCAACACATCCTTTTGAAGTCACACGAGTTTGCTTCCGAACAACCACGTTTTAAGTGCCTGGAGCTGGCATTGCCCAACTAAAAATCTTTACGCGGAATACAAGGAAACCATGAGCAGGGCCGCCGTGCGGTGGCGCAACATTCGCTAGGCCTTGAAAAAGACAAGACCTGTATTGATTACCACAAGGGTATCGCACAGTTGACTTTTCGTCGGATGGCCTTCTGCTTAAAAAGTCTTATTCACAGTGGTCAAACAATGGTAGGACATTATCTGCACGAAACGACAGTAACTTGACATGTAGTCTACAAAAATCATGTAACTTATTGTAAATAAAGGATATAGAAGGATTGTGCAGAAAATAGCCAATTTAACAAGAAGGCCGAAATTATAAGCATTATTGGTCTTTTACTCGATTTAATCCACATACTTATCCACAGTTTTTGTGGAAAACTTTTATAACCTTTCGAATGACTATTAACATAATCTATCGGTAGATAATATTCGCTGTTAACTTTGTGGTCACGGAAGGTGGGCCATGCGGGGCCGCTTCCATCGATCCTGGACGTTAGTGTTTGATCAACAAGCGTCTTGAAACACCCAGGGCTATTGCTGTCCCGACGATGACCTGTATAGCCGCTATTGCGATGCTTGGTGTCAACAGGCACTCTAATCATGGCAAGTTTGCTGTTACTCTAAATCCTTAAGGTTCACAGATGGCAATGTATCGATTCGCAACAGCCTGGCGCCGGTTACCACCGGTATGGGCGGGTATTTTTCTGTTTTTCATGCCAATGATCGGCTATGCGCAGACGGATCCTGACGCTGCCGTGAGCACTGCGGCTGAGACCACAGCGGTGACTGACACCCTTGCAACACTGGTCTCCTTTGTCAAACTGCGGAATGAATTGCTGCAGGATATCAAGGCCCTCAACAAGCAGATCGATTCAGCACAATCCGAAGCCGAAAAGGCTAAGCTGAGGCAGGAAGTCGAGAGGCTCGAATCGGATATGCGTACCACCAAGCGAAACCTGGAGAACATCGCCGCCGGTGTCGACATCTCCCGTCTGCGTACGGAGAAGCAGGAGGAATTCAACTTCCAGAAGGAGATTTTTGCCCTGCTGAAGCCAGCGCTCGATGAGATGAAAGAGATGACCTCACATGTACGACAGAAGTCGGACCTGAGGGAAAAAATTGTCTTCTACGAAGAGCGGCTGCCGGTGATTGAGCGGGCGCTCACCAATGTCGACCTGTTACAGGAACAGAGTAAAGATGCGGCACTCAATAAGTCACTGAAAAGTACGGCAGGGATCTGGCGAAAACAGCAGGCCTTCATGCAGAGTGAGTTGCAGGCGGCGCGCCTGGAACTCGACAAACTCGAAGCCGCGGAGACCTCCATCACCGAGGCCTCGCAGAGCTATATCAAATCCTTCTTTCAGAAGCGCGGACTCTATCTTACTGAAGCGCTGTTGCTGGTGTTGGCTATCTTACTGCTCTCGCGTCTGAGTTACTCGGCCATGGAACGTTATATCGCTGGATTCCGGAAAAAACACCGCAGTTTCCGTGTCCGTCTGATCGAATTGCTCCACCGCCTGTTTACTGTTCTGATGGTCATACTCGGACCGATGGTCGTCTTCTACCTGGTGGAGGACTGGGTGCTGTTCAGCCTGGGTATTCTGCTCTTGCTCGGCATCACGCTGACCCTCAGGCATACCCTGCCGCGCTATTGGCACCAGGTCCAACTGTTCCTCAACATCGGCTCGGTGAGAGAGGGGGAGCGCATCATGATGGATGGCTTGCCCTGGCTGGTGGAACGGATCAACATTTATTGCACCTTTTCCAATCCGATGGCCGATATCAGCCAACGGATACCCATCGCCGACCTCGTCGGGCTCAAGTCAAGACCCGCCAAGCCGGACGAACCCTGGTTTCCGTGTAGAAAAGGAGACTGGGTGTTACTCAGCGATGGCACGCGTGGCACGGTGATTCGCATTTCGCACGAGCTGGTGCAGCTGGTGGAGCGGGGTGGTGCCCTTATAAGCTACCAGACCAGCGATTTTCTCGCCAGCTCACCGCATAATCTGTCCACTAATTTTCGCCTCAAGGAGACCCTGGGGATCAGCTATCAACTGCAGAAGCAGAGCACCACCAGCATACCGGAGACCCTGCATCGCTACATTCAACAGCGTGCCGAGCAGGAGGGCTATGGTGAACAGCTGCTCAATCTGCGGGTGGAGTTTGCACAGGCCGGCAACTCTTCGCTGGACCTGGCGGTGATCGCCGATTTCAAGGGGGAACTGGCCGATCTCTACAACCGGCTGCGGCGGGCCATCCAGCGCTGGTGCGTCGATGCCTGTAGCGAGTATGGCTGGGAGATCCCCTTCCCGCAAATGACGCTGCACGGGGCGCTGGCCAGAGCCGATCAGACGGGTGACTGAGGAACAACAGTCATGAATCCGAGTGGTTTCATCATCGCCAATGAAGTGACCATCCGCCTCGGCTTTTTTTTCGGCGTTCTCGCTGTCATGGCGGTATGGGAGATCCTGTCGCCCAAACGGGAGCTGACAGTGTCGAAGCTGGTGCGCTGGGTTAACAACCTCGGCCTGGTGTTCCTGAACAGTTTCATCCTCCGGCTGCTGTTCCCCGCGGCTGCGGTGGGTGTGGCCGCGTTTGCCGGCGTACAGGGCTGGGGTCTGCTGAACTATTACCCCGTCCCCGAACCGCTGGCCATTGTGGTTTCCGTGATTGCCATGGATTTCATTATCTATCTGCAACATGTGCTGGTGCACGCAGTACCGGCATTGTGGCGCCTGCACCGCGTTCACCACGCGGATCTTGACTACGATGTAACCACCGGTGCGCGTTTCCACACAGTCGAAATCATCCTGTCCATGTTGATCAAGTTTGCAACCATAGTGGTGCTGGGTGCGCCGCTGGTCGCGGTGCTGATATTTGAAGTTGTCCTTAATGCGACCGCCATGTTTAACCATGGCAATGTGTCGCTTCCAAAGGGTCTTGACCGTGTGCTTCGCTGGGTGGTGGTTACGCCCGACATGCACCGGGTACACCATTCGGTGGAAGACGATGAAGCCAACAGCAATTTTGGTTTCAGCCTGCCCTGGTGGGATCGCCTGTTCGGCACCTATCGTGATCAACCGCGTGCCGGTCATCAAGGCATGACTATCGGCATTCATACCTATCGGGCGACCAAACAGGTGTCCTGGTTACCCGGTATGCTGGCGCTGCCTTTCATCGGCAAGATCACCGGCTATGCGATCAATCGCAGAGCGTGGGGCAACAGCGATGAATAGCCGCCTGATACGCATCGGGATATTGCTGATGCTGGTGGCGGGTGCTGCTCTGACGGTGGCCTACCGGGACCGCCTTGATGTTGTGGCTCTTGAAGGCTGGATACAGGATGCCGGTATCTGGGCGCCATTGTTGTTCATGGTCGTTTACGCTGTTGCCACGGTGCTGTTTTTACCGGGTTCTCTGCTAACTCTCGCGGGCGGCGCGCTGTTCGGGCCGGTGCTGGGCACCTTTTACAATCTTACCGGCGCGACCATCGGCGCGACACTGGCCTTTCTGATTGCGCGTTATCTGGCCTCCGACTGGGTCGCGGATAAAAGCGGTGGCCGTCTGAAACAGTTGATCAACGGTGTGGAGAGTGAGGGTTGGCGCTTTGTGGCCTTTACCCGTCTGGTGCCGCTGTTTCCTTTCAATCTGCTCAACTACGCATTGGGACTGACCCGCATCAAGCTGTCTCACTATCTGCTCGCCACCTGCATCTGCATGTTGCCTGCCTCCTTTGCCTATAGTTATCTGGGTTATGCCGGCCGTGAGGCGGTCGGCGGTGGGGAGGGTTTGATCCGGAAGGTGCTGTTGGCGCTGGCGTTGCTGGCGATGGTGGCGTTTTTGCCGCGCCTGGTCGGCAAGTTGCGGCATGGTCCCATGCTCGGCACAGCGTCTGGCACAGAATGGGGTTGCCGGCGTGCCCGTCGACAGAGTGGGGATGACGAGGTGGAATGAGCTCGGCACCACCGTCGAGACCCCGGTTTCCCTCGACACGGAAAGCACAGTCGGAGTTTGAATCCGGATACTATTTCAAGTACTCTGACGCCTTGATTTTTGCTTGATTTCCCCTTTTTTATTCTCCCTATTACAAGTACTCTGACCCCTTGATTTCCATTGAGTTATTCTGGAGACCCGAATGAATCGCATGTTAATCCCTGTCTACATGGCTTTTTTGATTGCCCTTGCTGGCGTATCAACGTCACTGATTGCGGAAACGGCATCCGGCAAGGCACAAACCACCGGTGATGCGGGGATTCCGGTCGATGAACTGGACCTTAAATTGAGGCCATTGATGCGCAGAGAGCTCAAGGTGGAAGCCGATGCCTGGATGAAGCTCCTGGAAGGCAAGGTGTCGGAAATCAGCAAGGCTGACATCGCGGTGAAATACAAGAGGAAAGAGATTGCCGCCTCAGAAAAGCTTGAAAATGCGTTCGTGCAGCTTGATGATGCCCAAAAGGCCGCTGCAAAACCCTCGCCTGATGGCAAGGCCGGAGTAAGTGTCGCGGAGGCCGAGAGGGTACTCGAAGAAGCCAAAAAAGAAGCCAGGGCAACTGTCAGCAAGGTAAAAAGCGACGCCGAGATTCAGAACATCATTTCTCTGGCAGCGAAAAAGGCGAAAGCAAGGGAAAAGGCCGAAGCGGCTGCCGGAAAAGCGGAAGCAAAAGCTGAGCCCGACAAGAGCAGTAACGATGGTCAGCCGAAGGAGGGCATTGACAAGACCAAGGAAAAAATCGATGCGGCTGTCGAGGAAAGAAACCGGGACCGCGCCAATCTTCTGGAATATCTGACCGAATTGAGGGCTCAGCAGACGGCACTGATAGACCGGACAAACGCCGTTATCGCTGCCTATGAGAAGAAGGGCGGGCCTGTCGAGGAAGTAGAGGAGTATCGTCAGTATGTGACTGCCGTATCCGGCATCGCGGTCGATGTTAACGATATGGAGGCCACTCTGAAAACCATCGTTGGCTGGCTGCGCTCCGATGAAGGCGGCTTGCGCTGGCTGAAGAACCTTGTCCTGTTTGTCACTATCGTGCTGGTATTCATGTTCGTTGCGCGCCTGCTCGCCAAGGCGGTCGAACGGGTCATGGCCAAATCCCGACAGACGTCCCAGCTACTGGGAGATTTTCTCGTCGTATCGGTACGGCGCCTGGTACAGGCGGTCGGTGTACTCATTGGCCTGGCAGCACTGGAAATCAACGTCGGACCACTGCTGGCGGTTATTGGCGCGGCGGGCTTTGTCATCGCTTTTGCCCTGCAGAACTCGCTGGGCAACTTTGCCAGTGGTATCCTGATTATGGTCTTCAAGCCGTTTGATATCGGTGACCTGGTCGAAGTCGGCGGCGTACTCGGCAAGGTGAAGTCGATGAACCTGCTGTCCGTGCTGGTGCACACACCGGACAACAAGGCCGTGATCATCCCCAATAACAATGTGTGGTCTGATTCCATCACCAATGTCACCGGCACCACTACCCGCCGTGTCGACCTGATATTTGGCATTGGTTACGACGATGACATAGAAAAAACACAAGCCCTCCTGGAAGAGGTTGTCAGCGAACACCCTTTGGTACTGAAAGATCCCGAGCCGGTCATCAGCGTCCACGAACTGGCGGACTCCTCGGTCAACTTCGTATGCCGACCGTGGTGCAAGACTGCAGATTACTGGGAAGTCTACTGGGACCTGACGCGTAGCGTGAAGCAGCGCTTCGACAAGGAAGGCGTCTCCATTCCGTTCCCGCAGCGGGATGTGCACCTTTACAACGCGCTACCGCAAACCGCTGCACCTGAAATGACAAAGCCTGAATCCGCCGGCAGTTCACAATTAGCCCAGGTAAAGGGTGATATCTCAAAGGGTGGAGATACCGACCTGGAGGTGGGAGGCTAGGAATAGCAATCGTAATGACGGCAAGGTTGGCCGACCAGCCAGCCCTTAGGTGACACTGATGACTCCTGGCAATGATGGATAAGCAGGTGTGTATGAGCATTGAAAGCCCCGTATCTTCTGCATTGCATTTCTACGATTACCACCCGCTCGTGGCCGACTTCAAGGCCGAAGTTCTCAGTGGTCTCTCCCAGGCATCCAGGCAACTCTCTCCCAAATATTTTTACGACCTTCACGGCTCAGAGTTGTTCGACGCCATCACCAGGCTTCCCGAGTATTATCCGACACGCACCGAAATTGGCATCCTGCAGGAACACGGTGAAGCCATTGCGGATTTGCTCGGTCAGAATTGCCTGCTGCTGGAACTGGGCAGCGGCAGCAGTAAGAAGATTCGTGTCCTGCTGGATGCGATAAAGCCGGCGGTTTATATGCCGGTGGATATTTCCAGGGAACATCTGCTTGGTTCGGCCGAGGCGCTGGCGGCTGATTATCCGGCGCTGGAGGTTCACGCTGTCTGCGCCGACTACACGGCAGACTTCGATGTACCCGGTTGCCCGGACCTTCTGCCACGAGTGGTCTTCTTTCCGGGATCGAGCATCGGTAATTTCGAGCCATCCAGCGCGCTTGAATTGTTACGGCGGATGGCGTATCACCTGGAAGACGGGGGCAGAATGCTGATCGGAGTTGACCTGAAGAAAGATGTCGCCCTGCTCGATGCGGCATATAACGACAGTAAGCACCTCACTGCTGCATTTAACCTGAATATGCTGCATCGTATCAACCGGGAGCTTGACGCGGATTTCAATGTGCAGGCGTTCACACACCGTGCTTTCTACAATGAACCGGAAGGGCGTGTCGAAATGCACCTGGTGAGCAAGGAGGTGCAGGTTGTGACTGTCGCCGGGCAACTGTTCGAGTTTACCGCGGGAGAAACCATTCACACCGAGAATTCCTACAAATACAGTATAGAAGATTTTCTGGCGCTGGCAGAGGGGGCGGGGTTCGTGTCGGAAAAGGTATGGACGGATGACGATAAGCTGTTCAGCATCCACTGTATTCGTTGCTAAAGAGAGGCCAATGTCTGCAATAAAGCGTATTGTGCTGGACGTGCTCAAGCCACATCAACCGAATGCGCTTGATTTTGCCAGCGCGATTGCGGATCAGCAGCCTGGTTGTCGGGTGAAGGTCACGGTGACAGAGATGGAAGAGAAGACCGAGATTACTGTGGTGGAGCTTGAGAGTGACCATAATACCGTACCCGACGATTATCGAAACCATCACTGGCCTGGGTGCTTCAGTGCACAGATAATGGAGTGGCCTGCGTACGCTGCTCATTGGTTTACTGACTGCCGGCATTGTTCTTATAATTGGAGGCTGGCGTTGGACGGGCGGATTGTAACGCGAATCCGGCATTAGCCATATATTACAAATGGTTATAAAAACTCAGCGGGCTGGGACATGTATTGGATGCCGCTGGCCACCGGAATTGCCCGGTACAAAAGTATTCAAGGCGACAAAGCCTGACAGAATAACAGGCTTTTTTGTGACCGGATTCAGTGAAATACATTTCCGGGCGGTTTTATATTCCCGGCACATTGACACGCCTGTATAACGATCTTAATCTGGCAGAAACGTTGGGGATTATGGGTATACCCGGTCTAGACAATACTTGGATGGAGTACTGATAATGATCACCTTTGAAGAACTGAATACACAGAACCATGAAATCACTGAACTGACCAATGTGCTTTCCTACCTGCTGGCCGACAGGGCGATGTGTGATACTGCTATCTGTTGTGACCTGTTTTACCGCTATGGCGACAGGATCAAGGCCCATCTGGATATGGTGGACCATACCTATACGGACCTGCTTACAAACTCGGACATCAAGGTAAACAATACGGCGCGCATGTTCATGAGCGGGTCACAGGAAATCAAGCATATCTTTGCCAAGTACACGAAAACCTGGTGTGAAAAACGCAAGCACGCGCTGCATATCAGCAACCATAACGAATTCTATAAAGACACCAGCAAGATGTTTGACCTCATTCTGAACCGTATTCAGGATGAGACCGAACACCTGTATCCGCTCATTCGTGAAATCAAGGGCGATTCACAGAGAGCGGCTTGAACAGAGTTACCGTGCCGGTTTCTTTATGTAGATATAGTGCTTGGACACGATAAGATCATAGCTGCCATCTTTCTTCATATCGGCAATTGCCTTGTTGAAATCGGCAGCTATTTTCTCGTGATCAGGATTCTCGCGGCTTACCCCGATGTGAATCCCCCGAACCGCCAGTGGCTTGGGGAGCAGCTCCAGCTCTGACATGCTGTTCGGCATGTACTGGTTAATTTCGTATTGCAGGACGAGTTCATCATCCAGGGTCAGATCGATACGGCCCTGGGTCAGCTTGAGCAGGTTCTGGATAAGGTTGCGTTCGCTGATCTTGATCAGGTCACGCGACTGGTTGAAGGTTTCGTCGTAAGCGTAATCCGCGACTATACCGATCATCATCCCTTTCAGGTCAGCGAATGATTCATAGTCAAATTTCTTGCCCTTCTTTTTGATAAAACGTATGTAGGATTCGAGGTAGGGTTCACTGTAATAGAGATACTGATTACGCTCTTCACTGAACCAGGGTGTTGCAAAGACATCGTAGACACCCAGCTTTCCACCTTCCAGAATCCGGTCCAGTGAATCCAGATTGACCACCGGAGTGTAGCCCGCTCTTTTCAGCGCTGTGGTGACCAGTTCAACCGCCAGCCCCTGCTGCGGCAGTCCTGCATCGGCATAAGGTGGCCACTTGCCGCTGTGGACGACATTAAGGGTCTGTGCCAGCGAAGCCTGGCAGAAAGCCCCCAGCAACAATGACAGTGCGGTTATCCAGCGTAAAGTATTCATTGTTCCTCCAAATAATAGCTTATCATCGATGCTGCTACGGCGTACGGAGGTCAGCCGACATAAACTTTGGGGACCGTCGGCCGCAAGGACGCGGCCGTCGAGCGTACAGGGATGTATTCACAGCGTGTCCCTAAAGTTTATGTCGGTTGACCTTGCCCACTAGATTGGAAACTATACCTGTTCGTGAGCGAAATACACAGGTCGAGGTCCCGTTGTCAGGGTTGTGCAGCACTGCTGATCGGCATGTTCATAAACGGCCAGATGATGCCTATGGCGAGGGCCACGACCGCCATCAGCAGCAGGCTGCCGGGGATACCGGCGATGAAAAACTGGCCGGCGCTGAACTGCCGGGAGTCGTAGGCAATGGCGTTTGGTGCCGCCCCCACCAGCAGCAGAAAAGGGCAGGCCGATACCATCAGCGAGGCAAACAGCACCACATCCGGTGCCACACCCAGGTAGGGGGCGATCACCAGGGCCACCGGCAACGAGATAGCGATGGCCGCCACGTTCATGATGAAGTTGGTCATGATCATGACGAAAAAGGCGATTGCCATCACAAACACGAACCAGTTGGCGTCATGGAACATGGCCAGCCAGTTGATGGCCAGCCAGCTGGCTGCGCCGGTATCCCACAGGCAGAAGCCGATGCTCATCGCCCCGGCGAACAACAGCACGATATTCCAGGGGATATCCTCCAGTTCCTTGATCGTCAGGATCTTGAACAGGAAGAAGATGATGGTGGACAGCAGTACCACCGAAGACTTGTCGATGAATGCGATGGCCGGAATAAAGGACTTCACTGACAGCGTCAGGATGACCGCCAGCACCACCAGGCCGACAAAGATTTCCCGCCGGCTGAGTGGGCCCGCTTCCCTGTACAGGCGTCTGGCTTTTTCACGCAGACCGGGGATATGGCTCTTCTCCGGTCTGAACATGATCATGACCAGTCCCCAGCACAGCAACACCAGCAACCATCCCACCGGCAGCATGTAGTAACTTAACTCGAAGAAGGAGATGTCGCGGTTGACAATATCGTTGAAGAAACCGATGGCTACCGCGCTTCGTGCTGCTCCCAGCAGTGTGACCATGCTGCCGGCACCGGCGACAAAGGCCATGCCGATAAACAGGCCCTTGCCGAAGCGGGTCGGTCTGTGGCCCTCGCCGTAAAGGGTGTAGATGGCCATAAGGATAGGAAACATGGTGGCTGCCACCGCCGTGTGGGCCATCACGTGGGTGAGGGCGGCGGTCACCAGGAAACAGCCCAGGTAAATCATGCTTGTTCTTTCGCCCACGATGGTCAGCATCTTGTAGGCCAGGCGTTTGGTGAGTCCTACCTTGCTGAATGCCATGCCGATCACCAGTGAACCGAAGATAAAAAGCACCGAGGGGTCCATGAAATCGTTGAAGGCGACTTTGGTCGGGCGGATCAGAAACACGGCCTGTATGACGCCGATGGCCAGGCTGGTGACACCGACGGGAATCACCTCGAACACCCACCAGGTGCCGGCCAGCAGAAACAGGCCAATCGCTGCCTTGCCTTCACGGCTCAGCGGAAAGTGTTTGCCGGCAGGATCGACGGCGTCCGCTAAGGGGTCGATGAGATACAGCCAGAAGAACAGGCCCAGGCCCAGAAGGATAAATGCCAGTCGCCGGGTATCGAAGGGCGATTTCTTTTTACTGACATAGATACGTTGTTTGCCGAATGCTTCTGGCATATGCGTGCCTTATCCTGCCGCCGGCAGATTCACTGGTCTTTAATCGCTCTGGCGATACACTGAAACAGGTCAACCAGGCGTACCACCCCCAAGACACGGTTATCTTCCTCGACCACGGGTAATATACGCACATCCCGTTCCAGCATCAGGTACACACACTTCCCGAAAGGATCATCCAGGGACACCGTATCTTCCACCCGGGTCATGACCTGGTGTACCGGGTTTCCGGTTTCCTCCCTGATCTTCAGCGTGAATCCTTCCTGCCAGATCAGCGCCAGGGCGGTAAAGTCTTCCGGGATGCCTTCGAATGGATGGTAATAGTTATAGGCGGGTTGTTTGCTGTGCTGAAAGTCGGCGACTGCGTGGATCAGATCCCGCATGGTCAGATAGCCTTTCACGTACCCGTGGTTATCGTGCACCAGCATGGATCGGTAGCGGGTATGCGCTTCCAGTGCGCTGTTCACGGCAGCGAAAGCTTCGGCGATGGACGCGTCTGCAGCAATATGAGGGTACTCGTCAATGGAGACATACAGATCCCGCACGCTCAAGCGATCTAACATGGTGCCTGCCCCGGCCGGTTAAAGAGATGGATAGTGATACCATGCTGATAAAATGTCCAGCCTGGGCGTCCTGCTGGCAGTGGCATGATTTGGCAAGTATTTTAAGAGGTTGGGTCTGGCATTATTGTTTAAATAGAAGGATACTACGACTCTCATGAGTCAGCGCCATCCACCTGTTGCATCTTATTCCGAGCTCATTGCCTGTCACGAATGTGACACGCTGAGTCAGATTCCGGCGCTGGCGCCCGGGCGCGCGGCACGCTGCGGATGCTGTGGGAGTGTGCTGCTACGTAACCCCAAGGGCGGACTGGACCGATCTATCGCGCTCTATAGCGCGGCATTCATTCTGTTGCTGTTGTCCAATGCGTTCCCTTTCCTGACTCTTGAAATCCAGGGTCGCACGGAGATCACCAACATCTTCGGTGCTTCCAGGGCGCTGTATAACGCCGGTATGGCGGAACTGGCGGTGGTGGTATTTCTCACCACGATTCTGGCGCCGGCCTTGCTGATCACCAGCAGCCTGTATGTCCTGCTCGGTGTGCGCTCACGCAGGCCATTGCCCGGTCTGCGTACCGCCCTGTCCTGGATCAGTCACCTGCAACCCTGGGTCATGCTGGATGTCTTCATGCTGGGTGTGCTGGTGGCTTTTGTAAAACTCGGTAACATGGCAACCATGCATATCGGCATCTCTCTGTCCGCTTTTTTCGGTCTTATCCTGGTGACCGCAGCGGCGACAGCGGCGTTTGAACCGCACCTGTTGTGGCAGCGGATCGGCTATCGGACGGGTAAACATCATGCGGGCTAGGGACGTCGGGCTGGCGAGCTGTCACACCTGCGCGCTGGTGCTGCACCTGCCCGGCTCCGGGCACACCCACTGCCCACGTTGCGGCGCAGCCATGCATTCCCGCAAAGTCAACAGTATCAGTACCAGCTGGGCATTTCTGCTGGCCGCCATGATCGCCTATCTGCCGGCCAACCTGTACCCGGTCATGACAGTGGTGTCGTTCGGCAAGGGTCAGTCCGATACCATTATGAGCGGTGTGATCTACCTGCTGATGCACGGTGACTGGCCGCTGGCTTTGATTGTTTTCGTCGCCAGTGTGCTGGTGCCGTTGTTGAAGATGCTCGCCCTTGTGTATCTTCTGATTTCGGTGCAGCGCCGTTCACATTTGCGCAAACAGCAGCGTACCCGCCTGTACCGGATCGTTGAACTGGTGGGGCGCTGGTCGATGGTGGACATCTTTGTCGTTGCACTGCTGGCGGCCCTGGTCAATGTGGGTGCCATCGCGACCATTGAACCCGGCGTAGGTGCGATTGCGTTCACCACCGTAGTTGTACTGACCATTTTTGCAGCCACCAGTTTCGATCCCCGATTGATCTGGGATCAATAGCACACGGGTATAAAGGAGAAAAAATGGCAGCCTCGAGTCAGCCACCCGATCTTGAACATGTACCTGATGCCATCGTCGACGAGGAAAGCAAGGGCTTTCCGGTCGTCTGGCTGTTGCCGCTGGTCGCGCTGCTGGTGGGCGGTTGGCTGTTTTACAAAACCATGTCCGAGAAGGGACCGGAGATCACCATCAGTTTCGAGACCGCCGAGGGTATTGAGGCGAGCAAAACCCAGATCAAGTTCCGCGATGTAAAGGTCGGCCAGGTCGACGGTGTGGATATTTCCGATGATTTGAAAACTGTTGTGTTAACGGCAACGATGGAAGCCGGAACGGAGCACTATCTCACCGATACCAGCCGCTTCTGGGTTGTGAAACCGCGTGTCGGCGCGGGCGGGGTTACCGGGCTGGGCACCCTGCTCAGTGGCGCCTATATCGCCTTTGAACCCAACACGACGGGCAAGAAGCAGAAGAGCTTTGTCGGGCTGGAAAAGCCGCCGATCGTGAGTCAGGACAAGGAAGGCAGCCGCTACCGGCTGCGCACGGAAACGCTGGGATCACTGGCCGTGGGCGCACCGGTCTATTTTCGTCAGTTTGATATCGGCGAAGTGACCGACTACAAGCTGGCGGACGATTACAGTTATGTCGACGTGGGTATCTTTGTTCAGTCGCCCTACGATGGATACGTCCGCGAACACACCCATTTCTGGAATGTCGGCGGCGTCAGTATGTCTATTGGCGCCGAGGGCGTCAAAGTCGAGATGGAATCCCTGGTGGCCGTACTGAGCGGCGGTGTCGCCTTCGAGACACTGCCCGAATTTGTCGAATCACCGGCAGCCAGGCAAGGGACGGTTTTCCCGCTGTTCAAAAACCGTGCAGAGAGCCTGGAACGCCCGATTACAGAGGTGATCACCTATACGCTGAAGTTCACCGATACGGTACGCGGGCTCAGCATTGGCGCACCGGTGGAGTACCGCGGTATTCGCGTCGGTACTGTGAAAAACATCATGTTGGGCGAAGACCCGCAGCACGCGGGGGTCGTCAGTCCGGTTGTGATTATAGGCATAGAACCCCAGCGTACCATGGGCTATCGTGATGTGGATGAAAGCGAAGTGACCAGACAGGAGGCCAGGGAAATGGAAACCAGTCCACACCAACGGATACAATCCCTGGTCAGGAAGGGGCTGCGCGCACGCCTGCAGACCGGCAGCCTGCTGACGGGACAGTTGTTTGT